>Ga0116155_10000186_pt1 | contig 65647 bp, 57 predicted proteins | sample AD_UKC032_MetaG_FD_89890 | JGI IMG/M metagenome (GOLD analysis project Ga0116155, IMG submission 89890) | Active sludge microbial communities of municipal wastewater-treating anaerobic digesters from USA - AD_UKC032_MetaG | ecosystem: Engineered > Bioreactor > Anaerobic > Digestate | place: USA...
ATTTGCTTTCCCTCCTGTAAAGGTTCTACCTCTTCTCTCGTCAAGAAAGACCCGACGGAAGTCGGCCCGCTTTCGCGTGAGGTGATGTTCCTACGTGGTTCAACCTCTATCCGGTTGATTACCCACCGGCGTTCGCTTTCTCCGTCATCCTTTACCCGCATGTCCTACAGCGTCCCTTGCGGTTCGCCTGCCCCATGGGCGGACCTACGGGCTTACCCTGTTTCGCGTTAGTAACAAGAACGGATGAGACCCTGCCTATCCACCGGTAGTGTCCGATGTCCATGTGCTCTTAGCCCAAACAAGAGCAGCCCACTACGTTGCCGTTTTGGCTCAAGCCTATCAGCGCCTTTGGCTTGTTGTTATTGACGATGTTTATCAGCAGTTCACTGATGTTGGTCTTGCCGTCCAGCCTAGTGCCCCGCCGCATTGACGCTTGCAGCGGCACTCTCCCCTCACGGTTCGAGCGAGGTCAGACGACCCAGCTCCATTGTCCCGGCAGCTTCACCCCTCCCCGTTACCAAGAAGACGTGTGCCGGTAGGCTACTGTTGATGGAACAACAGGTTTCCTCGTTAACTGATCGTTAACTGAAACAATTACAAACACGACTTCATGTCGCACTCCGGCTTACAACCCCGAGTACGGCCCCCCCGATAGAATCAATTAATTTGAGCAGGAAAAGGCCGATGATTGCGCGCAAACCCGCCGATGATTGCAAGCGGCTACAACTATGCTATTCGGAATCAGGCATTGGCAATGGTGGCTCGTCGTCTTGATCGATAAGGCTCTTCCCAGGTTGAGTCGATGCCGGTGCCTGAATTTCCAGATCGGCCATGAATTCACGCTCCAACTCAATCATTTTGTGCAACCGCTCCTTGAGCACGCTTTCCATTTCATCTGGATTTTTGAGGGCGTCGTCTAACGGATAGGGCAATAGGTGCGACTCAAGAAAGTCCTGCCGGTGGTTCGGAATCTTTCGCAACAGGGTGCGCGCCTGACCAGGCTCTTCTCCAAAAACATTAAACATTCGATTGGCTGGGCTGGACCTTAATGATGGGGAACCAACCCAGATAGTCCGCATAGCCTCGGGTCCATTGCGAGCGAAATCATCGGCGATGGCCGCTACATTTTTGCGCTCGCCGTTCGGTTCGACGACCCCGTGGCGAGCCAGCAGGCAAAGCAGGGTTCGCACTCGGGCGCTGCGCAGATCATAGCGATCGGGAAACGGCTCTGTCGGGGCATTCCAGGAAAGATGCTCCAGCTTCTCCGGGACAGCAGCTCCCTGCTGAGTCACCTTGCGGGCTTGATCGCGTAGCTCAGCGAGTACGGCGGCATAACGGGACGGGTTCCCTTGGCCGAACCAACTGGCAAACCCAGTAAGCCAGAACCAGCGCCGCAGCAGTTTCTTGGCGGCTTCGCCGGGATTCTGGTCTTCCCCGAGCCAGGCGCTTAGTCCTACCAGTTGCAGGCCATACGGCAACATCCGGGCATTGTGGATGCCTTGGTCTCTCAACAAGGTGATGCCGCTCAACAGTCCCTCCCGAGCCCTGCGCATGGCGGCGGGGAGCTTGCTGGCCACGCTCTCCCGAGTCTCGGTTCCGAGTTTGTTCCAGTCCGTGCGATAAGGATCGAGGTCCGCGGCCACGAGAAAAGCCCGCAGGACGAGGACGCGGTCAACCTCGCCGAACCCCCTCTGCTTGATCTCGGCCAGGGCATGGTCTATCTCACGGGCGATGTGGAAGCGTTCGCCCTGAGCGCCGGCCTGATAGGTGAGAGCGGAGAACATCTCGTCAGCCCCGATCGGAACACCTTTACGATTGAGCCGGGTAAAGCTCTCCACCGCCAGGTTCAGGTCATCGGTCACGAACTCCACGATCGGGATCTTATAAGACTGCAAGGCGCGGGCAACGGCCTGGAGTCGGTCGACCAGTACCTCCTCGGTGAGGCCCGTCTCCTCAAGGGTTTCCGCTTTAGCATTGAAAATGGCGGCGACGGCCTGGAACAGCTTATTCGTATCACTCAACTGATGAAGCGGCACCTGCCATGGCCTGGCTTGGGTTCCTGTTGCGAGGTGCATAAACACTCCCTCGCGATCCCGGTCCGCCTTGCCTTTGTCTCCCTTGGGATTGCCGCTGGCATCGAAATAGACGGCCCACCTTTCCGTATCTTCATTATCGCCGGACCCCGCGGGCAACCCAGAGTCGCGTAGCAGCACACCCGCCAAGGTGGTCAGTCGTTGCTGGCCGTCCAACAACAACAAGGTTTCCGTCGGTCGGGTTTGCTTGAGATCGAAAGGCCCAAAGCGGGTCAGCGACCTCGCGGTGTCTTTTGAAGACTTCCAAAACAGCAGGGTACCGATGGGGTAGCGCCACCGTACCGAATCGAACAGGTCGAGCATGTTCGCTCGCGACCAGACGTAGGAGCGCTGGAAGGCCGGCACCCGGATCCGGCCTTGCCTGACCCACTTCAGCAGGTCGAAGAGGAAGACAACGCTCGGATTGATCTCCGGGCCATCGTCGCCAACACGTTGAGTCATGGCGCTAACGCTCCTGCTCGATCAGATTGAGGATGGCTATCAAGTCGTCCGAGTGGTCGCGGGCGCGCAGGTCATTGGCGATGACTTCGAGCGAGGCCGGATCATGTGTTTCCCGAACGCGCTGTAACAAGATCTCGAGGTGATAGGGGCGGTTTTGATCGTAGTGCGGTGTGAGCTGCTTGCAACCGAGTTTTTCCATATCGCAATAGTCGCGGTCATCGGCGGACATGGCTAGAATGTCCGTCATCTTTTGGGTCCAGTTCGGGTTATGGGGATTCCTCTGCAACTCGGCGCGCCAATGGGCATCGGGGATATAGTTTTCGCCCTCGCGCTTGGTGAGTATGAAAGGGCAAGCCTTGTTCCGCAAAGCGATCTGTTCGGTACGGGTTGCCTGCTCGGAGGGCGGTTGTTGTGGGCCGTTCCGATCAGAATCCACGATGACGATCAATCGCAGTGGGAGATCGGCTTGACGCGCCTGCTCCGCCTCGCGTTCGATAAACCCCGGCATATCCCCTCCCCCACCGGCGTGAAGCACGTCGATGGCCACTGGCGCCGGCGGTCTGATCCACAATAGTCGAAGCGTTTCACCGGCGAGGAGTCGAACTGCGGCCTCCAGCAGGGCGCCATCCCGAAGGCGATTCTCCACGAGAATCTTGACCGGGGAGTTGGCCATGCGCAGCGCTCGCTCGGCCTCGGCAAAAGTCGTGACTGGCCACGATGCTTGCCGGGCTGGAGTCGTCGTCCAAGCCGAGGCGCGGGCCAGTTCGCAAAGCTCCAGTAACCGATCGCGCGCCTTCGGTCGGGCGCCCTGGAACCATTCGCTTTCATCAAGCAAATCGGCGTCCCATAGCACAACTTCATGTGCCGCCTCGTCGGCACGGGCGATCAACCGGTCGAGAGTGCTCAGCGCTTCGGAATCGTCCCAAACCGGGAGCCCACCCTCGTTATGGGGAGCTTCAACGACGAAGCGCATCAACCACCCCGACCCCTCTGGGCGCGCCGTAGGGCTTTGACCTCTTCATAGGACTCCAGGAAGACCCCTTTCGGCCAGTCATCGACCTCACCGGTTTCAAGGATCTGGATGCGGCGCAGTTCGCTGCCCTGGAGGGAATCATCAATGTAGTAGAGCGCAACGCGATCGGCGGGAAATTCACCTTCGGCAATCCGCCGCCGCACCCGGAGCAGTAACCCCTCGGCATGGGTTTCCACAATAGTGACGCCAGCCCCGGCGCGGGCGACATCGAGAAAGAGATCGCCGAGCATGGGTTGAAGCGCGTCGTGCAGATGCAGCTCCGGCTGCTGGATCACATCGAGAAACTTTGTGGCGTCAGGATGGTTGCGCCGCCACTTGGCGAGCGTGAGCACCGGGAGCACCTGATGCACGCCGGCCCCGACCTGGGTGATGGGTACGCTGCGGGCCGCGCCGCGCACGGTCTGCAAGCGCCACAGATCGAGATTCTTCTCCCAGCGTAGCGACAGGCCAGCGTGTTGGGCGAGCCAGGACGAAACCTCGTTGAATACCGCTCCATCCTCGGCCAGGAGTTCGGTCACGCCTTCACCCCTCGATCCGATCGGGGGGGCCTGGGGATCGCGTCCATGCCGGGACGGGATCTCGGGTACTGTCCCACGCAAGGGACCGAGCCATGCGCTCGACCGCCATACCCTGGCAGCCTCATCGCGGACCTTCGTCGGGTCGGACGCGCCGTGGGGGATCAACCCGCCCTCAAGAGGTGTGTCGGAACCGGGATAGTCGACCCCGTCCCAGCGGACGCTTCGCGCGCGTGGACGTGGGTCGTCGTCAAGCAGCCCCGGCAGGTAGAGAATGATTTCCAGGCGGTGCTCACTCATGCCATCGGTGGTGACATCGAGTTCCAGGAATGCCGTCAGATCCCTGGCGGGGAGCAGGTCTTGAAAGCACCCGGCCACGGTCTCTCTCCCTACCGCCAGAGGCAGGGCATTCTTGTCGACGCCGCCCATACCCGCGAGCACCTGGTGCAGCAATGTAGCCACGCTGGTTTTTCCAGCGTTATTACGCCCAATCAGGAGCGTAAGCGGCGCGAGGTCGAGCCTCTGGAACGGCTGGCTGCGATCGTATTGACGACGGCAGGGGAAACTTCTGTACCCATCAAAGCAGAGGGAGCGAATCATGCGGGTCGGGCGCTCTAGCGGTAAGGCGAAAACAAACCAGGAAATAATTGCAATCAACGATCCCGTGGCAAGTCGCGGGGCATGTATCCCGAAAGGAAATCATTCAAAGCATTCCCAACTGCCGCAAGGTAGCGATGTCCCGTTCAAGCTCCGGCACGTCGTAATGGGGGGAAATGCCCCGGCTGGCCAACAGGTGCTGGAAAGGAATGGGGCGCATTTCAGCGAGTTCGGCGGCCTGCATCAAGGTCAGGCGGTCGCGCTCGAACAGCAGCACCGCCAATTCTTGCTTGAGTTCCGCCGCCGTCAGATGTGCGGCGTAAAGGGTTTCATCGGGTATCGCGACAGCCATGATTGCGGCCTTGGTTTGATCAACGCTAAAACATATCTTGCTGTTCGGATTCCTGCAATGCTACCACTTCTTATTCTTAACACTCACCGATTCTGTACGACAGGAAAATCCACAGGTCGCGCACACGTAATCTTCTCACGGTCACGCCATCGGGCGCTAAACCTCCACCGTGAAATCGGCCCTGAACGCCGGATTGGCTTCCGTGGGATACCCTCTGGGGTTGCAAACGATTTAAGTATTGCCGATGGCGTAATCGCTGTGCCGGTGTCCGTGAATCCATAGTCCGACCCCCGATTTTTAAATAAAATCATCCAGATTTGATGCGTAAGCCGCGCTGAGCCTATCCTCCTTAAATCCGTCCACAGGGTACAGCCCAAAAATTTCACGTCACCCATCCCGAACGATTCGTTTTCCAACACGCGGATGTGGGTTCCTCGCGTCTTCTCCTTCAGGTCATGGAGAGGTTTGGGGTAGGCTTTCCCGTAATACTCGCGATTACCCAGGACGTAGAGGACCGGCTGGTCGGGAAAAGTCGCCCGCGCCCACGCCAACCCGCGGTCCTTGACGTGAATGTCGCCGGCCAAGACGACGAGATCGACCGCCACCGCCGGCGGACGGAACGCCTCGAATTCGATGTGCAGATCGCTCACGACATACAGTTTCATGACGGCATATGGGGCAAACGTGGCCAGCCGGGATCGGCCGTGGCGGTCCGGCGTCCGAGAGTTCACCGCCCGACTCCGAAACCCACCACCCAGCGCGGTCTTAAACGACCAGACGCACGAACGAGCCTCTGGCTGATTAGATATCCAATTCTAGCCATTGAGGCAGGTTGCGTATCCAATTCGTTTGGAACTGGCCACCTGAACCACTTCCTGACCAGCACTGCTGGTTTCGGTATGGAAAGTCCCCGTTGATGGGATTGATGATCACTGTTTGAATGATAAAATTGATGGAAAGCGATCGTTGAAAACAATTCTCATCGGCTCACCTATGCAATGCTTCGCGTTCCTCGGCGGGGTCCTTGAACGCTGGGCGCTGGATCATCTGATCCCGTCAGTCCCTCTGGGGGGGAGGGCGTGAACCCCCTCAGCCAGACCCGTGCTGATCTTGGGTCACCTCCGTCATGAGGGAGCGGCGTTCCCGGTAGGCCTGTTGTTGGCAGGCGCGGGAGCAATACCTCCGGGTGCTTCGTTGGGCAACGACCCGTTGACCACACTGGATGCAGGGCGTCGGGAACCGTTGCGCTTCGGCAGTCCGGCGGGTGCGCCTTAACTGTTGCGCGTGCGCCTGGCAGGCTTCACAGGTCTTCATGCGGCCGTCATGCGCGATGAAGGAATGTCCGCATGCGCAGGTCACGATCCGGTATTTCGTCACTTTCTGGGTGGGGCGGGTCCGACCCCAGGCATCAGTCGAAGTGCGGGGGGCGTAGAGTCGGCCGCCGTGGCCGACGATGAGAATCTGTCCGTGGTGTTCCACGCGGCTGCCGATCAATAAAGGCATCTCCGCTCCTGAGGTGTGATGTTAATTTTATCATTAAAAACCCATTCTAACACGATTTGTGGTGTTATCTTGAAGGCCGTCCCCGCCCCCTCCGCTGCCCCCTTTCATTCATAAATATATTATTACATGTTACGTTGGATGACGAAAAAAGCTGAGAACCCCGTGGAGGGGCGTGCCGGTCGTCGCTCAGGGAGAAGGCGGGGTGGGAATTGGATAATTATGATGGTATAAATAACCCGGTAGGTACACCGAAAATGCGGGGAGATCACTGAACGGAGCAGCGCCCAGCTCCGCTCAACGGTTTCTTCCGGTCAATTTTCCGGTAAGGGTGAGGGTTCACGGCGGAGGCTAAAGCGCCGACGGGATCCACTCCATGGAGCCTGCGGATGAGTGGGCATTGCACGGGTCCGATCCATCGTTCGGATTACCGGAAAATTGACCGGAGGGAAAAATCCACTCAATGCTTTGTAAGCATTTTATGGAGATCCGTATCCCCGTCAGGAACACGACCCGATTGCGCCAGTACCGCAGGCATCCGCGCGGACCCCAGAAGCCGCCCGTGAAGTGAACGCACGATCCCCGCCGACCTCCGGGGTCCGTCGCCCGCTGGCTGGCGCGGCACCCGCAGGCCCTCTGAGCCGCAACCCCTGGAAAGCTCAAGGTCACCTTCAAAACCCGGGCGTTGGAACTCCCCTGCTGAAGACGAACCTATATCAGCGATTCCCTCACCATAAACCCGACCGGAGCATCGCATGGAGACCACGCCACACAATCTGAGCACCCTGTTCGATCAATTAGGGCTGCCGTCCGACGCCCTCGCCATCCAGAATTTCATCCATGGGCATCGGCCGTTCGATCCGAACACTCCACTCCAGCAGGCCTCCTGGTGGACCCCCGCTCAAGCGGAATTCCTGAAACAGGCCATCGAGGAGGATTCGGACTGGGCCGAGCCGGTGGATGAACTCGACGCCCTGTTGCGGCCCGCGCCAGAAGCGTCCTGAATCCAGCATCCCTCCACAAGAAAACGACTAGTGGGTCAAACGGTTTGCTTATCGCCATTAAGATCCACCCCTGGATTTGGAATAGGCTGGTAACTCGTAGCTCCAGAACCACTGATGATATAGCGCCGCTCTCGTGCCCGTTGGCGGCGGAGTGCCCGCTTACCGGCCCAAACAAACGGGGTTGGATGGGCATTCCAACCTCGGGCAACCGCTTCCAACCATGCAATCAGTTGTGCCGGACTCTCCGGATGCTGCCCGGCTAAGGCCCGATCCACCAGAATCCGTTGGATGGATTCCGCCATATTCAGCCAGCTACCACTCAAGGGTGTGTACAGTGGCATAATGCCATGAGTCATCAGCCAGCACACGAAAACGGCGCTCTTATGACCGGCCAAATTATCCAGGATCAGCAATAACCGTAAAGGCGGTAATGTCTCCAACAGGGTGAAGCGGGTCGAGAGACCCGCCTGCCAACGGGTCCAGGTGGCGCGATGAGCCACCGCGTCAGAACCGGGGTTGAGCGGTGGTAACGCCGCGATAACTGCCGTTAACTCTTGCTCAAGCCACGGATGCAAAACGGTATTGGGGCTGTGCGTAACCCCCTTGACTCGGACCGTTCCGGTCGCCGGATGAAATAAGGTCAACAACTTGGCGGTACCCCCCGAATATATTCGTGGGGGTAGCACACCGGCTGCCCGACCGGTTGCCAACTGGCCCCCGGTTGCGGAATCGCTTGATAAGGTCCGGCTTCATCGGCACACCACACCGCCAATCCTAAGCGGGCACCTTCCCGATAGGCCTGCTCAATCAGTTTTTTTTGGCCTCGGCATCCGGATCGATAACGGTCACCACGACCGTTTGACCCCGGTGCTTGCGCGGGCGTTGCGCCCGCCCCGTGTCGCACCACGACCGATGCTTTTGCCAACTCAAACCCGCGCCCACTAACACTTGCCGAATCGTGTCAGTACTGACCTGCGGTAAGCCACTCCGGCGCAATGCGCCTTGCAATGTTGACAGCGACCACCGGGCCGTCCCGTCCCGCTCGCGATCCGGCACCCGACGTGCTTCAGCTAAAATGCGTTCGCGTTCTTCTGGCGAGTAGTGGACTCGATGTCCGCCACCGTGTCGCACCACGACCGCCGCCAGACCTTCGGTATTGAACCGGGCCACTAACGACGCGACCGCATCGCCCGATCGCCTGCCCACCGCCCGTGCCGCATCGGTATAATTGTAGCCATCGGCGATCGCCAAGAGCGCTTTCGCACGCGCCACTGAGCTGGCCGCGATCACTTGGCCTCGACTCACGCGGATTAGTTGTTGACGTTCTTCCTCGAGAAACGGACGAAGTGGGTTCTTTGGATTGCGGGACATGGTCACCTCCTCCTCTATCCATAGCTTACTCGTTCCGACTCATTAATGGCGATAAGCAAACCGTTTGACCCACTACTACCGCAGTCGCTTTTGCGAAGCCTGGTTCAATCATCTGGCGATGGCCGCCGATTTGCCCTGGCAGGCCGATTCGGCGGGACTGGCCCCTGATGTCACTGTCTTTGGCAACCTGGGGCCGCTGTCGCCTGATACGCAGCAGGCGCTGGAACGGCTGGGCGTGGTTCTGAAGCCGCCAGTGCGTCATCCCCGCCCGGTGCAACCTGCCGACTTCGCGCAGGCGCAGCACATTATCGCCCTGGATCGGTGTGAACATGCCTCGATGGTGGCCGCACGTTTTCCGGCATGGTCCATGGCGATCGAATACTGGCAGGTGGGCGATGTGCCGTTCACCCTACCGGAAGCGGCGCTGGCCGCGATGGAGTCGGCGGTCATGGCGCTGGTTGCGCGGTTGCGGACGGCGGCTTGAACGGGGCCGGGCTTGTCCACGGGTCAGGCATTATTTCGTGGATGATCGGTAACCGCGACCGCTGCTCTCAGAAGGCAAAGGTTTCCCGATGCCAGCGCGGTCAGAACCACTGCCGACTGTGAATGGCAATCTCCGTGGGACTGGTCGCTGTCCACTGCCAGCGGAAGCCGTCATGGGTTCCCACGGTTTTGCGGTCGGTGATCACCGCCGGCCCGTAATGAAAATCGAGACGGCCGGGTTCGATCACGTCGAAGGCGAACGCTACCTGCCGGTCTTGATCGGTGCGGGTGATGGTCACCCGATCGATGACGGCATAATCAAGCACCGTGGCGTGATACACGCTGCCCCCCAACGCCGCCAGCAGCAGGAAGGCGACAATAAACAGGGCGCGATAGCGGCGCTTGGCGACGGTCGCCTCCTCCAGCTTTTTTTCGAGAGAAATGGTCATGGGTTGCATCTTCATCCGGGGGAATTTTGGCGCACGTCCACTTTACCGCTGGCTTGAATCTGCGCGACAAAGGGTGAGGGCCGGGGGGCGGTGATAATCAGCAAATCTTCCGGGCGCGTCAGAGTGCCGTGATCAGCCATGGGGGACTCTGTTAGAACCTTCAACAACTATCAGCTTTATCCGGCCATAAGAGGATCAGGTCACTTATCAATGGTTTAATAAAAGGTAGCTGCAATTTATCCATCGATGCGAGCGCGTGTTGCCGCGCCGCATCCAGCCAATGAGTCAATACTTCTGAAGATTTACTGATGGATACTGTATCAGGCTCCATTGGGCTGGCCTTACGCTGGTTCAGGATTTCCAATACTTGCTCGTCAAAAATCAGTGCCAATTCCCCGTTGTCATCAGTCTTGACGCCGGTAATGACTTGCCGCACCTGCCCACTTTGGCTTGTCACTGCGTCTATAAAGCGAAATACGGCTACTGGGCTGAGCAGTCCCTTAACCAGCGCCAGCGATCCCTCCCATTCTTCGGCCTGGCGCAGCGCCTGATCGAATAGTTGATGCCCCACGCCAACGATCCGCTTGGCCTCGTCATTGTCACGCGGGTTGCGGTGAAAGATCAGCCCTTCGTAACGCAACCGAATACCTGGCGATGTTAGCCACGCCTCCGGGGTCTTGAAGCTGAACACGCCATCATCCCGCTCGGGGCGTCGGCGATTGCGAACCAGCATTCCGTGGAAAAAAGGGATCAGATCAGGTAAATCCTTGCGCGGCACGTCAGCAAGTTGCGAAAGATCGAAGCTTTGGCAATGACCGACCAGATCTACGACCGTAGAAATCGCTGACCGGCCACCCAGGCTACAGGCCTTGGCATCGAACCATTCGTCCAGCCGCTCGGGTCGCACACCCTGCCCTTCCCTAAACAACTCATTAAAAAAGCTCGGTCCCACCATACCCAACACCATCTGCATGAGATCTTCCGGTTCGTCCATGGCATGTCCCAAAGCCTCCATGATATGCGCCAGTTTCTGTTCCAACTTGCCCCAGATGCGCGACTCTACCGTGTTGGGGTTGCGCAGAGTCACTACCTCAACGGGTTGGGTCTGCCCATAACGATTGAGCCGTCCGACACGCTGATGCAAGCGCATTGGATTCCAGGGTAAATCGACATGGATCAACGTATAGCAACGCGACTGGAGATCGATGCCTTCACCGCCCGCCTCAGTCGATACCAAGAAGCGAATTCTGCCCTGATTAAAGGCCTCTGCCGCTGACTCACGGCTCCCACTGAGCACCGTCTCACGACCGGACGGCAAACGTACCCCAACGAGTCGATCATCACCATTGATAAAGCCCACAGCCTCCTCGCCGAAGTGAGCCATCAGCGTTGAGACCACCAAAGCCTGAGTCGCTTTGTATTCGGTAAAGAGTAAGATTGAGCGATTGCCAAACCGCGTGTCGATTAACTCGCTAATCCGCAAGATTTTGCTCTCTTCCTCAATGCGCTCAGCCGCCTCGATCAAAGAACGCAGGTGGGGCAACTCGTCAGCCATCAACTGGAACTTGGCCTCTTTTTCCCAGCGATCCAGCGCTTCTAAAACATCCTCATCGCCTTCTTCATCGGTACGCTCTACTGTCGCCTGGTCCTCTCTGAATTTCGTGACCTGCTGTTCAATGTTGGCAAGCCGCTTGTGCAGGGCCGAGCGGATAGCCGCCACGGAACTGGAGGCGATCTTCTGCATGGCGATAAGAACCAGCGTGACTTGACGGCGTCCATTCTGATCCAGACCGGACGCATAGGCGTTACCGGCCATGATGAACTGGGTCAGAAGGTTGTAAAAGGCGGTTTCTGCTTCATTGTAGTTGTAGGTCTCAGGATAGTTTGTGACCGGTTGAAACAGGCGGTTACCCGCCATATCCGTCACCTTTTGCTTGAAATTGCGGATCAGCACCGGACGCAACATCGGCAATTGTTCAGCCTCTGGGCGTCGGGGGCTGAACACTTCCGGCTGCAACAAGCCCATCAGCGACCAAAAACCATAGGGTTTACCTCGATGCGGGGTGCCACTGAAGAACAGGCAAGATTCAACCAGGTCTTCGCTAACCAATTGTTCAACGAACCGATAGCCCAAAGTCTTGCCGGTCGCTTCATCTGCATTCAGGTGGTGAGCTTCATCGACGATCAACATATCCCAGCGCGGCGCGTCCAGCAGTCGCTCGTGGCGTCCATGGCGATCGGTGCGCAGGGTGGGTAGAGATGCTACCACCTGATGGTGAATGTTCCAGAAGTCGGCTTTGGGCGTGTCCACCTCGGGCCGATAGATCGACATCCGAATATCGAACAGGGTATTCATCCGGTTTTGCCACTGTTCGACCAGCGAAGCGGGGGTGAGAATCAGCAAGCGGCGAACCTTACCACTGGCGATCAGTGGCCACAGAATGAGTCCGGCTTCAATGGTCTTGCCCAGACCTACATCGTCGGCAATTAAGAGCCGGATCGGCCATTGTTTCAACGCCCGATGGCAGACCCACAGTTGATGAGGGAGTAAATCGATACGAGAGCGGGAGAACACACCCCAGGCATCGTTGAGCGAACGGATGGCCGCTGCTTGAGCCTTGAGCGTCACATCAAGCGGTGGGGACCAGTGGCCGATTTGGATGGCTTCAGCAAGGGACAGACGCCGGGTAAGGTCTGCGGCCACGCAAGACTCAATGCGGTCGCCGAAGCGGACAATGACGATCTCGCGTTGGTCGACGATGACCGTACCGGTCCCGAAACGGGGATGTTGAACCTGTTGATCAGTCTCGAACATGAAAAGTTTCTCTCTATCTGCCCAGTTTTTCTGTCAACGAAACAGTGAATTTTGCAGTTCCTGATCGCCAGCAATAATCCGCAAGGGGATATCGTAATAGCCGTTAAAAGTTGCTTGCGCTTCGCCCAGATGTGCACAGAGCAATTCATAAATCTCTTGTGAATTGTCGATAGCGATATTGAATTGATCAAAGAGTCGCTGGATTCGATCAATCGGCGCGTAGGCATGGGGAATGGCAAGTTGACTACTGATGATTCCATAACGAAGCAGTTCGCGGATCACCAAATGTCTGCCCAAGTTCAACGTGCTGATTAATGGTGGGGGATCGATACCGCCTCCTTGATAGTGGCGATTAGCTCTCGGCGTCAAAACATCCTGGAACAGGAAGGGTTCGGCAAACCGGTCGATGGAAAGGAACAATTCCACATAGTCATCCATCCAACGGCGCAGTTTGTATAATTTGGGGAACTGGGCAATCCACAGGGTCCACTGCTCATCATCATGCTGGCCTTCGGCATACTCCTCGATGATATCCATCCATTCATCTGGGTGTTCTTTTGGATCAGTCGTTGCGAATGTTTGCCACCAGCCCTTCTGCTGACAGTATTGGATAAATCCCCGATGTTGGGCATCCTGAGTGCGTCCGATATTCTGGAAGGCTCCGAGTGAGAAGAGAATCAGCCAGGATGAACGGTCAAATCGTCCGGTTTCCAGGTTGATCCGCAAGTCAATTTCCATGGCCGGATAAAAAGCGGCGTAATAGTTTTCGGCCTGGACTTTCCCCTCGCACACCCACCAGTCGTAAATATTTGCTAACGCTTTTCCTAGCTCAATAAGGGGTGGGGGAGGCTGAGGACTCCAATAATCAGGTTCGACTGCTTTATAACCTTCTTCGATGACTTTGCTGGAGGCTAATCGGCGCTGGAGTCGGTCACGCTGTTCATCTGATAACCCTGCCAGGAGCGATGAATTCGGGAAAATTCCCCGGAGCCAATCTTGTCCCCGAACTCGCTCTGCAATAACCTCGCCGAGATCCCCGTCGGCGATATAAACAAGGGCTGCAAGCTGGATTTCATCGGTTTGTGCAGTCAAGATCCAAAGGGCAAGAAGTTCGGCAGGGGCTTGCAAGCGTTCACGGCAAATTAGGAAAAATTCCAGAGATAGTTTAGCGTCCTGGCTCGTAGCGACGCAGTAATTCCTGTGCAGACGACGGTTCAGTGGGGCAAGGGCATAGCGTAGCGCTTCATCTCGTTCGATCAGTTCCCCCGCATTAGCAAGTAAGGAACCCGCCACCGCCCAGCCACCCTCTTCAGTCCGAAACTGCAAGCGTACAAGACGCTCACGGACTTCTTTGGCATTCCAGCCTTTATCCTCCTCAGTCAGTATGAACAGCCGCCCAAGGGCGCCAGCATCACTGGGTTCAACCTTCGGCGGATCAAGGACTGCCACCAGTGCAGCAAGGCCGAGCAACTTCGGCTGCGCCAGTTCGATATGCTTGAGAACAGCGCCCATATCTTCTGAAACGAGGGTGTTTGGAGGATACTTGGCGACAAAGCGATCCCAAGCGCCCAGTACGGCAATCACTTCGGGCACGGCAAATGCTTTGGCTAACTCAAAGCGAATCTCGGGCGCGGATACGAGAGCACGGTATGGCGTTGCCAAGTCGTTCGGTATGGCTTGCGGCCTTTCCCCAAGACGTTTCAATAGGGCGACCGCCGCTTCACGCGCCAGATCAGCCGCCGCATGGCGTATCCGCCCCAGCCAACCCTCGGTTAAGCAACGCCAGAGGCTGCGCCAAAAATCGTGTACGTCCAAGTCTGCCGAGATGTTGAGGTCTTGGCGCAGGGTCGGCCAGTCTGTTCGGGATCGCTCAAACAATTTGCCAATCGCCTCGCCCGCCTGAATGCCCATTTGGCGGGCGAGTTTGTGATTTTTTTGCCCACTGTCAGCGCGTGTGGCGAGTTCCCCACGTCCTGCATCCAGGATGAACCCGCCATTTATAGCAAAACCGACTTTAGCTTGTTCGCGAGTAGGGGACGTCACCCACAGGGTGGGGACTTCATCCGGTAGCGGGCGAATCCCTTCAGGTCCAACAGCTAACAACAGGCTTCCATTCTGTGTTCGAATGCACAATGCATGGCCAGAATTGATCAAACCGAATTCGATTTCTGGAGCAATCGGTTGCCCCTTCCAATCAAAGCGCCTTTCGACATCTCCGATCATTGAGATTGAGCGAATCGCCCGGCCAAACACACAAATGATGCTTGCAAGACACTGGAAGCGCTCCAGGAGCGTTGCCCGTTGTTGTTGGGAAATATCGGAAAGCTCGATCAAAGTACCCCGTAATCGCGCATCCGATGTGTACTGCTCAAGGCAGTTCTGAGCCTCTGCAATGTTTCGCCAGGGAGTAGGCAAGATCCCGGCAACGACTTCTACTGCCAAGTTTCCACTCAGAATTCTCGGTTTATCACAGGCCAACAACACGCTTTTGAATCCAAGGCCGAATTTGCCGGTTACCCCATGTTCCGCTCGCTTATCGGATGCAGACAGGAGAAGCATCTTTTCCAGGTCTTGATCGAAACCACGTCTTGCGCCATCAAACCCGACAGGCCCCCGCGCATTGACGGGACGGCCCCAATGCAGAATGCGAATGCCTGTTTGATTACTTTCAACGATCAGTCGACGGGCGCCCTCGGGGGTTGAGCGGTCTTCTGTTGAAACCGCCAGCATCTCGCCTAATTCGACAGCAGCGTCATCAGCATTTTGGAAAAGTTCAAAAGGAATGCTTGAAAGATCATATTGATAATCGTTGAGTTTGGCCTTAACTGCATTGAGAACTGCTTGCTGAGCATGATTATCTTCGACGATAAGTTGAGTCAGTGCCGCACGCGAATCTTCCAGTTTCCTCTGATTATACAGATTGTTGTCCAACTCCAATTCTGAGAGGGATCGACGATGATATTGTAACGCTTTGGAAATTCCGTCGTGATGGATTGAAAGCTGTCTCAGGTAAAGCGGAATATCATGCAGGATTAGACGATACGCTGTTTGTATTTCCAACTGATTAGTATGATCAAGTTGTACTCTCAGATGATCCAAATTTCGTCTTGGTGGATAGATTTCCGCGCAAAGACTTTCAGCAGTGCCAAACAGTAAGTTGATCCTTTGCTCATTTTTCAAACCAGCAGGATCAATCTTACGCAGGGGTATTTCTACTCCTACACCCCACATCTTTTTAAGTTGTCCAGCGATCAATGTCTGAGGATTTTGATCCAATGGGACTGTCATCGGATCACCGAGAAGATTGAGTATATTTACAGAAGTAGTATTGATGATTTTAACTGCTAATCGACGTTCATTTTCGCCGATATTGTCGTAATCTCCACCTTTGTCCAATTGTTCGATAAGCCACTTAAATGAATATGGCTCTAAATATCTGGATGTAAGTTTATATAATGGCTCTTCTTCAGAAGATAAATGTCTTCCCCCGAGAAGTGTTAGTAATAAGCCAATCATTGGAGATGGAACAAATTGTTGCCAAGATGCAAAATATTCTTCCAAGGTATCAGGTGTCTTTTTGTAGAGCTGATCGAATCCAAGATCAATGCCTTCTCGATCTGAAGAAAACTTTTTATCTGTTTTAGCTCTAGTGACTGATACCGAATTCACTAAAATATTTGCCTGAGATGAATCCAATAAATATGCGGGATCAATCCCGATATTTGCGCCATCAGTAACTTTACAAAGTTCAGCAACATTGCGCCATTGATTACGTCCGTTCGCAAGACGTAATCCTTTCAGATTAACTGATTCTTCCCTATTTGCATCCACATATTGCTGTAGATAGCTATCGCAAATTACTTTACGAGTTAACCAATCCGCTGTTTCATCGGTGATCCAATGCAATACTGTAAACAGTGCATCCGTTGTGAGGGGGCGTGCAAGTCGTCCAGGACCGAGGCGATACCAGGCAGTTTCGTGATCCGACAATTCCAGGGAGGCTTGCTGAAGCAGTTGCCAGCCTGGGAGTCGTTGACATTGAGCAAGCAGGTCAACAACCTCGGGACTCGGGTTTGTCGGCCAGTTTCCAATATGGTATTTAGGCAATTGTGTGAGGAGTTCGCCGAGTTGAACCAGCCCGGCTTCTCCAGACGAGAACAATTCCTTACGAACCGTATCCCATGCCGGGTCGTTTCGCAGGCGTTCATCAAAGTCGCCCAAGACGGCAAAATTACCCCCGCAAATCTGGCGGTGTTCTGCAATCAGGCGCTGCGCCAGGTCTGCCAGTCTGCCAGTTAGGTCGATCACCTGCTCCGGCTTGACCGGCCTGCCATAGCGGGTTGGGAGCCAAGCACTGGAGTGGAGAATTGGCTTTAGTTCCCATCTGATAGTTGCCGATAACCGTCCCATTGCATCCATAATAGTCAGCCAATACTGTGCAGGCTCTATTGTCCTGAGTGCAATCTCAATACGGGCGCGGTCGTCAAGTGGTCTGAGCCACCTGTGTTGTTGAGCAGCGACGATGGGATTAGCGCTGAAAGCAATCAGCGTTGCCTCTTGAGCCAGAGAATCATGCGGGGTTTCGTCGGCTGGAGCCAGATAGACTTGTGGATTATGAGCTGACACCAGTTGACCGGTGACTGTCGTATGTAGGGATAAGCGTTGCCAAAGGTTCTGGTCCTCAATCTTCGAGAGAATTTCTTCACGCTCGGCCAAAGAAAAATCAGTTGGTATTGGGATGTCGGCACCGGTGCGTGTCAGTTCGTCTATCAAGGAACGAGCATCGATCTCATGGACGCTGAGACCTGTCCAACGAGTGCGCGGGACAGTATTGGCTAACTCATTGGAAATGAGACTCCAACGACCCGCTCCATACATTTGGCTCCAGAGCTTGCTCCAAGCCGGGTGTTGATCATGACCAGGGAACCAAAGCGGCGCATTATCAAATTCACGATGTTCCTTTGAACCATGCAGCAGATAACGCAGACCGCGCCGCGCAACAGTGTATTGTTCTGGATCATTGGCTTTTTCCAATCCTGGATCATTGGCTTGTTCCAATAATTCACAGCGTACCCTCATCTCACCCAAGCGCCCGGATTCATCCCAACCAACAGCGGCCAGCAAGGCTTGTTTATCGTTGGCATTCGGGAGATTAGGCTCGTTTGAAAACAATTCACGATAGGATTCCGCGCGTACCAGCCAAATCCGACTGTCGGGGAGCGCTGCAGCGAGTCGCGGCGTCAGGCCCATGCGTTCCCTTTCCTGGGTACCTTGGACAAATCCGAACAGGGTGCCTGCTGATTGTACCGCCCGAATTTCCGCTCCCGTAACGGCCCGGTTCTTACCCGTTTGTGCATCACGTACCGCGATAATCCGCAACTTGTCATGGATACGCAAAAAATCGCCACGACGTTCGCCATCTAATGCTTTTAACAACCCTTGGCTTGCGTCGAGAATGGCTTGCTGGTTACTGTCTGAGAGTTTTTTGTCGAGTTGATGGTCAAGTATCTGTAACCAGTCGCGCAGGGTATTGTCATCAGGATTGGCATAGCCAATAAGAGCAGGCTCCACCAGTTTTGGTAATAACAAAACTGTCGTTTCAATCTTCCAGAGTGCTTGCAATACTGAATCAGGTAGGTTGACGGTCAGCGCCAAGCGTCGCTCTGGCTCAACGAATTCAAACAATCGACGGGATTTCTCTGCGTGTTGACGTAACCCCTCCGCTCCCGCCGCCAGTAATCCAGTTCGGAATAACGCGATGATCCGCAGTTGTAGCCTTTCAGTCTTCAGAAATGGCTCCGCACAGTCACGGTTTGCGAGAAACTCGAATAGGTAGTCCATCCTTGGCCCATCGGTGAACAGTCCGGCAACTTCGCCGAGCAGGTTATCCAGTTCAGCTTCTTGCCATTGCGGATATCGGTTAGATAGCGAAGGTGCACTCGCATCATAAGTCAACAAGCCAAGAGCCTTAAGACGCGGAAACACCTGCCAGGGTCGTTCAGGATCGATCTCCGGCGGAATGGGTAGGGGCCGTAACCGATCACGATCAAGACCACTGACGCGATGCCATCCTGGTTTGGCATCCGATTTCAAGGTCCGAAACCAGGCATCTACACCACAGATATGGCTTTTGAATCGCCTAAACCAATCGCTATCCTTGAGTGCCTGCGTTAACGCCTTGCTGTCAGCATCACTCAGGCGAATTGCCGCAACGTAATGCTCCAGTGCCGGGATCACCAATGGCAACAGTACCCGTTGGGCTAAATGTTGATTCCATGTACTACGTAGCAGGGAATCGTCAATGGGTTTGATACCCACAGAAGCTGGGTGAAGGTGAAGGTCATTCAGTGCATGAGGTTTCTTACGCCCGGCATCAATGAAAAACTGACCATGCAGGATCAGGGCATGGCCAAGGCTGCTGGTTTCAAGCGTGAGTTTCTCGCTACCTTGCTCGACCGGTAGAAAAACTGCCCAGTGGAGCTTGGACAGAGTCTTAGATGCTGGTCCCCGACAAAAAAGCACTGCCGCTTCCGGGCGAGTTCTATCGGGATTTTCCTGTTCCTGCCAGTTCTCATCACGATATCGACTGCGCGGCCATTCAGCGCGTGTCTTGAGTCCGGAGAATGTCCCCTGCGGATCTTGGTCTTCCTGTTTCATCCCCGCAAAGTGCATGAACTGCTTCGAGTCACCCAGTCTGAGGGTAACTTGACCGTTGCTGCATTCGGTAACCGGGTCGTTCAGCAGCCGCTGGTCTACTTTTAGATTCAGGGTAAAAAGGTTGCCTTCTCCCTGATGCTCAATCCGCTCTAAATGTTTGAGCAGTGGCAAAAACTCGGCGAGGTCTATCGGCAAGTGAAGATCATCGAGAAACTTCAGATCAGGGTGTGCGTCATCGTCGCCAGCAAACCGCCTGATGATTGGACCGATATCTTTGCCAAGGTCATTGCGTAGATGCTCTTGGCGTCGCAAGGGAACCCAGAGCAGAAACCAACTGGCGACCGATGCTGATGCTAATGCTAATGGTTTGATGAGCGCTTCCAGTTGGTTCCAGTCACTGGCGTGGCTGTAATTCCATTCCGGATGTGGGTCGCGATCGTCCTGTCTCCAGGGATTCAGGCCCTTGCAGTGGAGTTCCTGCCCATCCCAGGCCAAGTAGAAGAATGCCTCACAGAGATGGAAAACACTCTTCATGCCCAAGCCAAATTTGCCGATCGCAGCCGCATCCCCGGCCTTACTATTGATACCGAAAGAGCGCAGCGCCCAAACATCGGAGGGTTTAAACTCTCCATCATTGAAAAACCACAGACCGGGGCCTTTTAGCAGTGGATGGACTGCATCCGGAAAGCCACTATGGCGGGCAAAGATGAAATTCCGCGCTTTGGCATCATCCGCATTCTGCAAAAGTTCCTTGAGGATTGGAAAACCACTGTCGTACCGATCCCGCAGGTTATCAATGATGAGGTTGATATAGTCAGTCGTGTATCCGTCCATATTCTCACTCTATTTTTTTTATGCGTTATCGCGGATTAGCTGTGGAAAGAGTTGGACTCATGTTGTACTCTCAGGAGCATCAATCAACCGATAATCTGGCCAACCTTTCCCATATTCCAGTAACTCTGAAGCTGAACAAATGACTGTCAAAAAGCTGCCCTCAGTGTGTCGTTTCAAGCGGGTTAGTCCTGCATAGATGAGCGCCAAACTTTGTTCATTGAAAGCATGACTAATATGAACTACTAATGCACGAGATTCCCAACCTTTGAAACTGTGCAAGGTCGTTGATTTGACACGGGCATCACCCATAAAAAAACCATGTTTGAGCTTTTGTGATTCTTGGCTATTATCAGAAAATGTGTGGACTACCTTTATTTGACGATTTTTCAACTCGTTAACAATAGTGATTCCAGAATTTTTGCTACTAGCCAAAAATGTTATGTCGGGGATCGCCAAGATTACTGGATCAACCTGACATGCCATGTTAGTAATTTCTTCAATGCAAACATTAATATCGCTATTCTTATTAGTTTGAATCCAGCGTAATTTGCAAGGATAGTAGTCGAATTCGTCAGTTGGACGACTTGGGATATCGACAGCAAGACCACGAGGTAACATAAAAACCTCAACAAACTGCTTTGCATAGTCTAAAAGCTGTGGCGGTAGGCGATAAGATCCATCCAGTTTTGACCAATCACCGACAAAACCTGCACCTTTCATACGATCTTCTGTCCAGGAACGCGCTTTACCATAAACATCTTGGGTGGTATCCGCAACCAACAGCATTTCACCATCAGGTTTGCAAACTTTCCTCAGAACATTCCACCATTCGAGTAAAAAATCTTGTCCTTCATCAACCAAAATGGCATCGTAACGCTTCACATCTTGGTCAAGATCTTCATCAATGATCGTACCGATCAGATCAGGCAGGTCTCTATCCAACTTTTCTGACATTTCTTCATCATCGGCCCGATTTGAGTCAGCAGATTGGTGTGAAAAGTGGTCCCTCCAAAGCTTTTTATATTCATCCATGCGATCTGCCTGTTCACATACCCGCTTACACCAGCTATGAAAATTCAGCCAAGTAATTTGTGACCGCAAGTTAATTTTGCCATGTGGCCAACGTACCGCAAGATCACCTAAGTAATGAGTTAGAGTGATGTTAAAAGTAATCACTAAAACTTCCTTACCTTCAATTGCTAACTGTGCAGCCCGGCCAGCAAGAATCATCGATTTGCCAGATCCGGCTGGACCTTTGATCCGGCGATAGCCAGATTTTGTACGTCCAAGAATCAGGTCTCGCTGTTTGGTATTTAACTCCAGAGGCGTTCTCTGAGTTGCTGCAAAATCCGGTTCAATCAACCAATTGCGTAAATCTTTAGCTAGAATCTCATTAATGAGATTAGAGGAATGCCGAACACCCTCTGGAAAAACCTTACCCAGTTGACCTTGCTGGAGCGCATTGACGCCAGAGATCGTGAAATATCGTGGATTTCGGCATAATTCAGAAGTTTGGACGAATGGCGCTAATAATTGGTTGACTCTTTCATCATCGGCAAAAGGGAAAATAATACCTGTAGTAATCGCGGCTAATCCTGATTTAGTCTGTAGACGTGGACAATACAGTTCGTATATTTCCCTTTTATAAATATCTATCTGCTTAACTGGGTTACTTTTTTGTATAGAAAATTTTTTGCCGTCCTTTTTAGCTATTAAAATTGGTTTTCCATCTTTTTTATCAATAAAATACTCCATCGCATCCAAATTCCAATCCTTGACTTCAAATACAGCAATTCCAACACGAGGGTTCAACAGAATAAAATCTGGACGTAATCCATTAAGGTGAGATTGTAAGTAAATTTCCCAAGATAACGGTAAAAAACTATCAAAAAATTTGAAGACTTCCCATTCGCCTAGTGTTAACGGTTGACGTAATTTATGCAGTTGATCTCTGGGGGGTGAAACGAACCTAGTCACGCTAAAGATCTCCAAAAAAACATGCGAGCCTATTCATTACATGGAGTAAATCCCCGGCTCTAACCGGGGATAGTTACTCAGAATTTAAGTAAATTTCCGATTAATGATTTCCTCAATCGCCTGAGACGAAATCCCTCCATTCTCATCATCCTGAGTGACAATCAGCGTCCCATTTGGGCCGCCCCCTTTATCAAAAGGCAAAATGCCATTATTTCGGTACCAAACTTGCTTACGCTCCCAGCGCCTTTGATATTCTGGGTCACCCAACAACCCACAATGCTCCCAGTAATACTTCTCGCCGCTTTCGGCATCGTCGATAGTGAAGTCGGGGTAACGGGTCTGTCCGCCAAGCGTTAGCGATTGCTCATAGACATACTCGATCCCATGCGCCTGCAAACGGTCGGCAATGATCAGCTCCGACTTGGAGCGCACCATTTCGCCCCGCAAGGTGCGGTGGATCAGGTTTTGCTCGTAGAAAACGCCTTTGTGTTCAACTGGGGACGGCGTGGTCAGCAAATTAGTTAGGCGTCGCGCCACTTCGGAGTATTCGCCGTTGCTGAAAGTACGTAGGTCGCTGCGACGACCTTGATGCAGGATAATCAGGCGATCCCGTTGCCGAGTGAGAGCGGTGTACAGCAATTCCCGTGACAATAAACGGCAGGGATTGGGCAGAACCAGAATTACAGTGTTGAATTCACTGCCCTGGGCTTTATGCACGGTCAGCGCATAAGCAAGTTCCAGGCAAGGGATGGCTTCCTCACCAAAATCCCGGCTGCCAAAATCGTATTGGTAGCCCTGTTGGGAAGAGAACTCCACTTTGAGCAACCACGGGGCTTTTTTCATGTTTTTCGTTTTGAATTGCCCAATCGCTATACCAATCTCACCATTGGCCAAGTAGGCTTGAGCGCCCTCCACAGGATAGACGGCGTTACGGCGATGGTTGCGAACGTTGATCACCTTGTCGCCGTAAACAATCTGCTCTGGCCCCATTGGTTTAGGAATTTTCCGATAACGCTCGCGTCGTGCGGATTCCAAGGTTTGGATGCGAAACGCCTGATGAATCTGTCGGTTGATCGCCCCGACGCCGTAGGCTTTTTGACGGACCGGTGTCAGGATTTGCCACTTTTCAGCAAACTTAGCAGCACCCATATTGAAGTAGAGGTAATCGCCATATTCCGTTGCACCTAGAGCTTTTTCAAAGACACGGATGTCCTGTGGACCCACTAGCTTTAACTCCTCATTTATGGTCTCCAGAAGTCGCAGGCGCAATTCATCCGGGGTATTCCAGGATTTGAAACCGATGTGAGGGGAGCCATCATGAAGCAGTACACGATCCAGTACTTCATCCTCACCCGGCGCCAATGGCGTACCGCTGAACCAGCGAGACAGGGCAACATCATCACGATTCTCACCGCCACGCTGCCGGCTGGTCACGGTTAATTCGGCGTAATCCAGCCCGATTCTGGGGAACTGGCCATGGATACCGGGTGGTGCAAACTGGGTGACTAGATCCACGAACGGTCGCCCAGCACCAATCGGCGGTAATTGCTGAGGGTCGCCAACCAGAATCAGGCGTTCAACACCTTGCAGCGCGTCCAGTGTCGCCGCCAGCATTTCCTCAGTCAGCATTGAACATTCGTCAATGATGACCGTCTTGGCCGGCGTCTTTTTAGGGAACGTGGAGAGCCGGTAGCGTCCTGTTTCACCATCGTAGCGGTCGCAGTCGTTGAGAAACTGGGCAATGGTGTAGCCTTGAATCGGCAATCCCTTGTCTTTGGCGGCTTGTTCCATTCGCACCCGAGCCTTGCCGGTCGGAGCCAGAAACAGCACCTCACCCGTGATAATCGTGGGATGACCACAAAACACTGAGAGCAAGGTGGTCTTACCCGTACCGGCAGGGCCCACCAGCAAAGCAATACGGGATTCCCCCAACACCTTGAGCGCGGAAGCTTTCTCTTTGCGGCGACGTTCTTCCTGTTCCCGGTCGGCGGGATTTATGGGTCCAAGCGCCTCATCCAGTCGTTGCCGCCAATTTTCATTGAGCGTATGACGCTTGCCCTTGCGCCGCTTTTCGATGCTATTACGAATTACACTGCCCACTTTGGCCAGCCGGGTTAATTGGTAGCATTCTGTGCCGTCCTGAAGTTGCGGACGTTCCACCATACCTATCAATTGGGGTTCAACAACCGCTAATTGATCCTGATCAATGGGACAGGCCGGGCTGATATCCAGATCACGAATGGCTCCCACCAAGTCAGATTTTTTCCGCAATGTGTGTCCGCTGTCCGCAGCACTTTCGAGTTGGTCAATCAGGAAGGCCCGCACCCGCCGACTATCCACGCCACCATGAATGGCTGAAGGTTCCGACAGCGGATGCTGATCGCGGATCACCGGTTCCGGGAAAACGCCTCGATCCACAATGCCCAAACTGACCGGACCCGCACCTAATCGCGTTAGTTCATAGATCAGATATGGATTGGCAATCAGTTCGACATCTTGGCAACTAATGCCCGCTTTCTGATGCGCTTCCTGCACATAGAGCAGGGTTGCTTGATCAGTCGTCAGGTTGAAGCGGCTTAACAGTTTGAGCAAGGATCGACGTTCCGCCGAGATCAACTGCCATTTGCTGCATAGATCGCGGGAAAAGTGGGCGGCGCTGGACTTGGAGAGAACGCTGGCGGGATTATCAAAAGCTTGGGTGACCAGCGGCCATGGGTCTTGGTTGTCGGCCAGCTTGGTTTCAATTTCTCGGGCGATAAATGTGCCGTATTCAAGGCCAAATGCACACAAGGCAGCTCCCAGTCCCGGACAGGGGCCGCGCATAGTCCACAGTTCAGCAATACGGTCATGCAGCCATTTGATTTGTTGATCCCATTGGCCTCCCAGTTCAGTTTTAATGCGGGTCAATGCGCCAGCACACGCCAGCAGGGCTTCAATAGCAGCGTCGTGACTGACCAGTTCTGCTGCATAGGAGAATTCGTTAAAATAGGCGTTTGGAGCAAACGCGGTGAAGGTAGCCGGGTCGAGTTCTGGATGCGCCTCCAAGTGAGAAATTAGATCGTGGTAAGGCAACAGGAAGCCATCGTTGAATTCAGGCCGAATAGAGTGTTGCACCAAGCGTTCCCACAACATTGAGCGTAATGGCCCAGGTTGCGGCGTGTAATTGTATTCGACGGCATCGCCAATATGTTTAACCCGCCCTACGCCGACGATAACCCGGTTTGAATCTTCTACGAAAGGCACCTCCTTGGCGTACAGGAAGCACAATGAGTATTCAGGCTTCAAATGGCCAAAAAAACATTCGGATATTGCGGTCTGGTTACGGTAATCCTGTATCCAAGGTGTTGGAAATCCGAGATCGGGTTCGTAGTCGAGGTTACATTTTAATCCATACTCTTGAGTTCGTTGTGGCAACGATTCTTTCAACATCCAGTTGAAAGGTACAACCGCTGCTGCATAAGCAGGGTAGCGAAGTGGCGTGGTTGCGAAATGACCGTGAGTTTTCGGGCTACTTTCCGTGTAAGGATGCGTTACGGTCCGCGTGTAGTCGAACGGAGCCATGAACGTTCCGCGTTCCGTTACACAGCAGGGCCATTGGGCCTGTCCGAGCGTTTCAATGGATTGACCAGCCACCGGTTCACATTGTTGTTGATTTGGATTACTACGATTTTCAGCAATCCGGGTCAACTTCAGGCAAGCTTGATTTAAATGTGGCTGTTGGCAAACGGTCCCTTTCCATTGGTTATCGTGCCAAGGTACGCGGATGGAGAGATGACGTAGGGGCCATTCTGGTTTATTTTGATTCATTTGATGGTCTCATGATGGTTATTCATTCTCGATTAATCGGTTTCAACACCCCCGCCTCAATCAGCGCCTGAAAATGCTGGCTGATCTGTTCCGCCATAGCCGGGACGCGCAGTAATACGCCCATTTCGATATTGCGGTTGAAAGCGTCATCGGTGAGATTCGCGCTGGAGATCAGAGCCGCCTCGTCCACGACGGCGCATTTGGCATGGAGCTTCCCGGGTTTGCCGTGGGTGTTCCGTTCCCGCTGGTCCAGCGGCCAGTAATAAATCGCGGCCTGCTGTTCCACACTGCCGGTAAATGCGGTTAATGCATCCCGCGACAGTTGGCCAGCGGAAGCGTCCTCAAATTCCAGAATCAACTGGATAACGACCCCGCGTTGGGCGGCTTCTTGTAATGCCGTTTTCAAGCGCCCGATCTTGGCGGCGGCAAAGGTGACCAGCAAAATGGCCCGCTGTGCATTGAGGATCAGGTCATACAAGACTTGATCAAGCCGCCGTAAGGTTGATGTGGGGACCGGTCGGGGGCCGGTCCAGACCAACTCCATCGATTCGCACTGCGGATAGGTTTGGGTATAAGCCATTGCCGCCAAGCTCCAGCCCAGTTCCGCCCAGCACATCACCCCTTGGACTTGCCGCAAAACGGCCAGCAGTTGAAAGTACGCATCGCTATTGGCGGTAGTTGGAAGCCGCGCTAATACCTCCGGCAGTGACGCCTCGGGTGCCACCATGCACAGAACCTGTCTGACCTGGTCCAGCCACCTCGGGGCGGCGCTCTGACAAAGCGCGTTCAGGCCCTCGAATAACGCCGCTACGGGTGGGTTCATAGCGTAAAGAATGCGGTATCGGCGCGGCTCAACGTGGGTAATAACACGCTGCGATCCAGATAACGGTTGCCCCGCTCGCAGGAGGTTTCCGGACTGAACAGACAGGCGTGGCAACTGGCGGCATGAATGCCCCGCCCGTCTTTGGAAGGGGGATGTTCGGCGCAGAGGGGATCGGAGGCGCAAATGCGCAGATTCTCCAGCGCCTGGTGCAGGTGCCGGCCCAGGGAGAGCGGGTTGCCCAGTTCGACCAGGCCGCCCAGGGTGCCTTCACTGTCCGAGGCGGCGGTGTACAGCAGAAACCCGGCCATCGGGCCGTGCAGGTCACCGGGGCGGCGACAGTACAGCCGTTCCTGCAGGCTGGCGGCGGTGTAGCCACAATCCAGCGCGATTTGCCGCATGAGGGCATGGGCCAGGGAATGAATGAGCACGTAGCGAATGCCGGGGAAATCGGCATCCGGGGGATCAATATGCCGCAACTTTCGCCAATGGCGGTGCGCCAGCCGAAATTCGGCTTCCAAGGCTTGCACCGCCGGTTGCGCTTCCCATTGGCTCACCGCCTCTTCCTGGAGGCGGAGAAAGAGACCTTCGCCGCGCACTTCAGTGGTGGGCAACCATTCGGGCGGCGTGGGACTCAGTGGGGTGTAGCGGCCTGGATTGTCGAAGGTGACATCGGTGAAGTCGCCGTTGGATTCCAGCCGATTGAAGCCCAACAGGGTGCGCACTTCCCGCAGGCGCTCGATGCGGACGGTGTCCTCAAACAGGGTAAAGCCCTGGGGCGGGGCGACGCGGGTCAGCTTGAAGTCGCTACCTTGCGGGGCATGGTCCGGGTCGGTAAAGACCGCCCATTCCGGGGCTTTGAGATCAGAGACATCGTCATCCGGTACGGATGCCGTAGCCCGCTGGTGGTAGGCTTCAATCGCCGCCCAGACCTGTTCTGCCGAATAACCCATCAGTGCGGAATTCGTGCCGATGGCAAAGCGCGCGACCTCCAGCGAGGTCACATTTTTCAGGGTAGCCCAATGGGCTTCGACCAACTGCGCCAAGGCATCGTCTCCGGCCTCGGGGATCGACAGCACCGACATGACTTGCGGGAACCAGCTATTGGAGGCGCCCAACAGGATCGGTTTAGCCTCTTCCGGGCAACCGTCGGGGCTGATTCTGCGCAAGTGCGGATGGTGACCGGGACAGGTAAAAGGATGTTCGCGATCAAACGCCTCACTCATGGATCGGCTGGTGTTGCAGCTATGGCATTTGATCATGATGTCCAGCACGTCGCCGGAGGGGCCAAATTCCAGCATCGACAGGCGGGCGGGTTTGCACACCGCTTTCCCGGCATGAACGAAGTCAATCCAGGGAAAATCGGTCAGGTGGCCTTCGCGGCAGGCCAGCAGGAAACGCACCGGCAAAGCATCGGGGGTTTTTTTGGCGGTGCAACTGCGATGCACATAGCGCGTCTGGTCCGGGCGGTAGCGATCCTGAACCAATTCAAACAGCCCGGATTCAATCGTGCCCATGCCCTGACAATGTGGACAGCGCAACCAGCGCGGGAAGGGGACGACCGGGACGCCAATGGGCGGGGCGGCGGGATTGTTGATCTGGTCGTCGGGGGGAATGGGCGGCAACAGTAACCGGCTGACCTGACGCCCCAAGCGACGCTGCAACGCGGCCAGTAAGCGGTCTTCGTGGATTTCGTGACTGTAGCGCACATCCCAGTTTTGCAGCCCCAGGATCATGACCGACAGTTTCGGCAAGTCCAGCAAGGCCCCGACGCCAAAGGTGAAGATGAATTGACTGGGGCGCAGTTCACCGAGGGCATTCATGGGGCGACCCCTCCCACGCGCAGGTTGTAATCATTCGTGTCCAGTAGCAGCGGAATGCTGTCCTCGACATCACGCAGGGCATTGAGGCAGGTATAGAGCGCCCAGTCGCCCACTTTCGGTTGTTGCAGCAACCCCACCACCCCATCGCTAGTGCTTTGATAGCCCAAATGGTGATCGGTCGCGTGATGCACCCGTTTCAGCCACTCATCGCGGCGGATGTGGAGCGCTTGCCGCACCTGGTCGGCCACGGCGGTGCTGTCCGTCGCGTTTTGCGCCCGCTGGATCAGGTGATCAAAGACCTGCGTCAACAGCGGCTCCTGATCGGTCAACCCCCCGGCGGCCAGATTGGAGTTCAAGCGTTCTTCCCACAGCCGCAACAACCCGACCATGACGCCGGACAGACCACGATCCAGGGCGCGGGCGGCAAAGGGCGTGAGTGAAAGCGCCTCGACGTGCTGGTGGAAGGTGTCGTGATAGTGCGCGAAGGTTTCATAGTGGGAGAGGTCGCGGGGCCGCGCCCAGTTGTACACGGTACAGACCAGCCCGGGACCGGCATTGGAACGCCCGACCCGGCTGGTAGCCTGGATATATTCGGCGGTGGTCTTGGGTTGCCCGGCGACCACCATCAGCCCGAGCCGGGCAATATCGACGCCGACCGAAATCATGTTGGTGGCCAGAATGACATCATAGGGCAGGGGCGGCAGCGGCTTTTTCCCCGCTTTGCGGTCGGCTTCACGTTGTTGTAGGCGGGCTTGGTCAAAACCGATGTCCAGCCGTTCGAGAATGCGGGGGATATCCGTGCCGGACTTGCGCGACGTCAGTTCTTCCACGGCCGGAATAAAGCGCTTGGCCAGACCCCGTTGATCGGCATGGCGCAGGCGGGAACGGATATCGTCGTCCACCAGGCGGCGGGTGCCGGCCAGTTCCCGAATGGAGTTGAAATAGCCGGTCAGGGTCATCCATGGATCAGCGTGATGATCGTATTTTTCATAGAGCGCCTGCGCCGCGCCCAGAAAGGCCAGATAGACGCGAATCAGCGTCGCGGGATAGCGGCGGCCAATGGCGCACAGGCCCAAATAGCGCCGGCCCGGGTAGTCCGGGCCGGGCAGGCGATGCAGGGCGAAGAAGTTGTTATGCAGGGTCGTGCCTTGGGGTGGAAAGACCGCCAGTTGGCGCACGTAGAGCTTTTTGACCTGATCCACAGCGCGGCGAATGGTCGCGGTCGAGGCAATCACCTTGGGGCGAACCCGTTGTTCAGCGACCGTCCAGGAACAAAGTTCGTCCACGGCGCTTTCGTACAGCCCGACCATGGACCCCAGCGGGCCGCTGATCAGATGCAGTTCGTCCTGAATGATCAGATCGGGAGGACGCAGGGGGCCGTGCGGTTGCTTCTTCGTACCAGGCAAGCCGCCACGGGCGGGATGTTTTCCGGTATCAGCGAGATCCGGCGACAGAAATCCATGGCGGGGGCACGCACCATTGACCTGACCGAACAGCATTTGCACTTCGCCCTTCCAGGGCATTTGCGCGAATTTGTCCACGGTGGCGATGAGCAAGGCCGGTGGGCGATGGTAAATATCTTCGTCCACCACCATCACCGGCAAGCCTTCCTTGGGGGCCTGGGCTTCCGAGAAAGGACAGATGCCCAACGCATCGCCGCAATAGGTGACGGCGCGGCCCACATCACTGGGGGCGGTGTAGACCTTGAGGTGCTGGATGCCAATGCTTTCCCCACACCACGGGCAACTGGTGATTTGATGGGGGGTGCCAATGCGGGCGGTGGCAGCGGCGTACTGATTACCCTGGGCCTGTTCCAGGACTTCGGCAGCTTGTTGCAGGGTGTTGGGGGTGTTCTTTTTGCCGACCCATAAGCCCAGCCGAAAGGGCGGTTCGCCCCAAGTCGCTGGCTCTTCGCGGCGGATCACTTCGCAGGCGCACAGCAAGGCGGCGGCGCGCTGGAATTGTTGCACGGTCAACAGGCGCAAGGTGTAGCGCATCAAGACCGCCACGCCGTGATCGCCGCGTCGGCCTTCGATGATGCCCTGCAAGCGGCGCAAGGCCAGCACGTAGGCGGTCAGCCCCAAATAGGCTTCGGTTTTACCGCCGCCGGTGGCGAACCAGAGCAAGTCCACCAAAGCGTCGGTTGCGTGGCTACGGTCGGGGTGATGGAGGTCAGTGACGCTGGGCAGATTGAGCAGGATGAAGGCCAATTGGAACAGGCGCCAGCGGCGGTTATCCGGGACATCCACGTCAGTCACATCGAGACCCGGTTCCCGTTCCTTTTTGCGCACTTGCTGCGCTCGAATGGCGTGAACGCGCTGCAAGGCCATGGCCCGGTTGGCAAAGCGGAACGCGGCTGCGGCCTGGGGATTCTGGTCAATCAGGTCAATGCCGGCCTGAATGCGGTCATGGGCTTGCTGGCAGGCGATCAGGGCGCGTTGCGCCGCGTCCTGATGAGCCGCCAGACCCTCGGCGGGATCGGTCAAGCGGGCGGTTTCCTGCTGAATCCAGCCCTGGTAGGCCGTGGCTAGAATGCGCAAGGTGGTGATCAGGGCGGGTTTCGGCAGGATCGCCAATTCCTGCATGTCCAGGATCAGGCCCTGGAGGGTTGCAAAGCCGGGATCGGCCACGGTCGGTGGAGTTTGTTGGGCAACCTCCGCAATCGGGGTGAAGGTGGTTTCGACCGCAATAGCCCGCGTTGCGCCCGGTTCGGGTTGGGTCACATGGACGGCGACGCCATGCCCGACGGCGAATTCATAGTGATGGCGATAGAGCATGGCCAGGGCTTCGGTTTCGGTGCGGGTGATCGGATCGAGTTGGGTCAGATCGACGGTCCCGAAGCGGCGCTGCACGAAAATCGGCCGGTGATCGGGCGCGCGCGCCCGCAACCAGGGTTGAAACAGCCAGGCCACGTCTTTGTTCATGGGCGGTTCGGCCTGACGATTGACCAGAAAGACGGTGAGCAGCCAACCGTAGGGCGTTTTCCGCAAGCGGCCTTCAATCACGACCTCGGGTTGGCCGTTGTCGGGATCGGGACAGGGGGCCAGCGGGCCAAAGGGACCGTCCTGCACGGGAATCGTGAGCGGCTGGCCGGTCATCGGTTGCCGTTTCCAGACCAGGGCCGGAGTTCCATCGCGCTTGACTTGCTGTTCACTGGCAATGCGCTGGTAGCGGCCCCAGGCGCTGTCAATGATGAGAGCGGGAGTATCGAGGTCAAACAGGGCGCTCAGACCCATCGCCGAGGGAAACAGGGTGTCATGGGCTGGGGCGTCGGCGTCGGTAGCGCCGACCTCGTTATCGTCGGGTTCGGTGGTGGCCAGTTGATCCTGGGTGCCGGCTTCCACCGGGACGTTTTGCGGGGCCAGCAGACCCACCAGGTAGCGTTCCCGCACTCGTTCGTCCTTATCGAGTTCTTCGTCCTCGCCGCCCGCTGGGCCGAGCAGGTCGTTAATGACCATGTCGGTCAGTCGATCCCGGAGATCATGGGGCGTGGGCGGGGCCAGAGTAGTCAAGGCAGTATTCGTCATACAGATTTTCCAGCAACCCGCACGGTATAAGCTTGATCAGAATGGTTGGGTTCGTTGCGATAACGCAGCGCCAACACGTTTTCCTGCACCATAGGGGTCAGGATACGATGTAGATATCTTAAATAAGGTAATAAATCGATTCAGATAAAATTCCAGCATGAATAGCTAATCCAGTACCAACACTACCAAATCTATCACCCTCAACAAGTCGAGCATTCGGTATCAAGGATTTACAGGAACTTAGTATTGATGGAATTGCAGTAGTCCCACCAGTCAAGAAAATTGTATTGATCTCCTCAGTTGTAACCTGAGCTTCTTTCAAACATTTTTGGATACTATTAACTATTTGCTCCCTTTCACGAACAATATTTTCTTCAAAAGATTTTCGAGTCAAAGATACTGTGAGTTCCTTTTCTATATAATCCATATTTAAATCGATTGATTCTTTATCAGACAGTAATATTTTACCCATTTCAATATCCCCAGCAAGCCTGTGTCCATTTTTTTCATGAATAACTTTTATAAATCTATTAATTAAATCAGGCTTTTCAGCAATCGAATGTAATTCTTTAAGAATTAACATTGTTTTCTGGTTATAAAGAAGAGCAATTTTGTACCACGTAGCCAAATCGTAAAAACAGGAAACAGGTAACTCCAGTTCTGATCTAATCCTTTGTCTGGTTTTATATCCCAAGTGCTGCATAAATTGCCCAATACTGAGCTGTCGATCAAGATCAGTACCACCTATATGAACGCCAGTATTAGCTAATATATCTAATTTTCTATCTGATTTTAGATGTTGAGTAGGCGATACCCTAACAATAGAAAAATCCGATGTGCCACCACCGATATCTATGATAAGTGCAAGCTCTTCTCTTGTAATTCGTTGTTCATAATCTAATGCAGCGGCTATCGGTTCATATTGAAAAAAGACACATTTGAATCCACAATCAAGAACAATTGATTCTAGCTGATCTTGTGCTAATCGATCTGCATCAGGATCTTCATCTACAAACCAAACAGGGCGACCTATAACAACGAATTCTATTTCACTACAAAGATGATCTTCTGTTTTTTTCTTCAAATGCTTAATGAATTTACCAATAATTTCTTTAAAAGAAATTTGCTCATACCCAATTTGAGTAGATTCATTAATCAATGAACTACCTAGAATACTTTTAAGAGATCTTAACAGGCGCCCTTCAGAATGATTGATATATGCATTAATAGCTTCACGACCAAACTGGATTTTATATTTTTCCCTAGGGTTACTCTGGAAAATCGGCTTAGCATCAGGCATTACAGCTTTCTGATCGCTCTGCAATTTTTTTTTAGAATTCTTACTGGATTTCGACGATTTACTAGCTGTAGTTATTTCCTTTTTTTTATCAGCTATTTCAGTCTGAACCAGGTTTTTTAAAGGAATAATTGGTGGATTTTCTAAGTTATAGAAAATTGCACTCGGAATATTGAGGTGATCACCTTCAATTTTGATAAGTTGTGGACCGAATTCTGTTGGATACCCAACTGTTGAATTTGAAGTTCCAAAATCTATACCAACTATACGAACATCAAGCATTTTTAATACCTCTCATATCAAAAGATTTTTGGTAATAGTAATATTCAAAGTTCTTTGCAAGTTGTGATTTCTATGATTTTTTCAGGTAATTCTCTCATTTCTGATAAAAATCCTATTGGATTGCTTGATTTTAATCTCTCAATATAATCTTCATCACAATGAGAACCACCAACAAATCCTAAAACCTGCATATTTGCAGATTTGCCGGCATTGATTCCATTAACTGTATCTTCGATAACAATACAGTTGTTAGGATTTATTGAAAACTTGTTAGAAATATACAAAAACAAATCAGGAGCCGGCTTACCTTTTTCAACCAGCTCCGCAGAAAAAAGATTATCTCCAAAAAAATGACTTATACCTACTAATTCCATAATGTATCTTAATGTGTCAACGCTATTAGCGGAAGCAACACACATTATATAATCATCCAATAAATTTAGACAATTACTGACTCCTTTAATAAGAGTTAATCTTTTCTTGTAAATTTCTTTCTTTTTTTTCTTGACATTATCTAAGAAATCTTCAGGCAGTACTATATTAAATTCTTTTTCTACTAATAGCTTGACTCGAACTCCATCAAGACCAATATAGCGACGTTGGAATTCTCTTGGATTTAACTTTATGTCATATTTATTCAGAAAATCAACCCATACTTCTTGGCTAATTTTTTCAGAGTCAACCAAAACACCATCACAATCAAATATAATTAAATACTTTGGTTGACACATAACTATTAATTCAGTAACAACTCAATGCCGAGTTGGATTATTTACTAAGGCTGATTGTCGAGTATATTGATAATTTTATCAGCAGAACGTGGATCATCAACGACGTGAATAACAGAATCAAAAAAATAATCAGTAATTCTCGACTTAACACGTTCACGGATGACTTTTTTAAAAATACTGACTTGATCATCAGTCATAAAACACACAATGACCCCAATTTCAGTACCTCGCATCTTTAAATCAATAACCTTTTTATCGAGACGTTCCTTAGGCATTCCATCCAATACATAGCTCTTTCTAACTACTTCTTCAAATTGATCGGCTGTTTCGCGTCTAAATGATCTGGCAATATCGTTTCTAGGTATCAAATCCAGAATTTCGTCCCAGAATGGTAAGCCAGATGACCAAATGAGTGCAACTCTGGTAAGAGGTCGCCATCCAATATGAGTTTCTCTTATAATTTTTACTTCATCTGGAGAAAAATCATTATTAATAAACCATGATTCTTCTATATCATGTGATTTTGCGCTATAAATTTGAACGTAAGGATCAATCCCGGTCGCTAAACAAGCCGCAAATCTATGTGCGCCATCCAAGATACAATACTTTGAATCAACAGGTATAGGATAAGATTTATCAAAGCCATTGTTGATCATATTTAAAATCAGCTTATTAAATTGATCAGGTTTTGAGTGGCCTCTTCTTTTTTTTGGTATTTGTTATACAAATCTAGCCATTTGTGAGGTGAAGAAACGTCAAAAGGAAGACTCATAATAAATGAATTTGCATAACCAGCCATCAAACGCACATGCAACGGTCTAATACGCGCCAATTCATTAAGATTTACTTTATGAACAACACCAATTAGTGGAGTTTCTGATGAAATCCACTCTAGCCCAGGACCGTTTGAATTTTCCTGATGGTTTGGAAATTTGTTCTCATTCATGTTGCTATACTCCATTCAAGCTTTTTCGGGGTGAAAAAGCAGTTCAGAAACTTTTTAATGGTTCTTAAAGGCTCTTCAATTCTGATTTGCGGTAATGAAGCCCCATAATGAGCCTCAAAAAGAGCTTCTATTTTATCGCAGAAAGGGATAGCTGTTGCTGGAATATTGCAAGCTGCTGCAAAAATAACACCATGACCTCTCATGCTAACAATTCTTTCACATTTCGAATAAGAAAATTTAACTTCTGACAAATTTGATGGCTTATCTATTGCGCAAGGAAAACGTTCAGAAGACCACAAATAATCCTTATAATCATGGCAGATTATAGCTGTTTTTTCTTTTCCTATATAGCTAATGATGAAAAGAACTATTTTTTCTATGCTGTCCAGTCTATTTTTATATGTTTTTGTATGGCCAGAGCTAAGAACAATACCAATTTTTTTGGTACCACTATTTGGTTGATCATCTAGCGATCGAAGAATTTGAAAAGATGGACATGGTTCAAACTTTGGTGTTATTCCACAAATGCTGTGGATCATTTCCTGAGAACGAAAATCTCTAACACTACAATTTTCACTTAACATGAACCATTCTCTGATGGCGTCAATGTCATCTTTTGTATATTCAGGCGCATCCAAATCCTTATTAATTCCAACACCTTGTATGTCATATTTATGTTTCTGACATAAGACATCAGCCCAAATCTCTCTTTTCGCAAAATTTGGCCGAATCATTCCACCACCGCCATATACGGTAAAACTGTCAGAACGCACAAGATAGTCACTAGGTAAACATCGAATCTGATAGTTTTTTGATTTTCTTAATATAGGAATCGAACTTGCACTCAAAACATCTCCAATGTTCTCTCTATAAGTACCTTGATGCGCACTGAAAGTTACTGTAATTGATTGATTAAACATTATATTATATCCACATTATTATTGAGTCGTATTGATTCAATAATAGCTTTTTTAACAAGATTAGCCATATATTTACGGCTGCTATTGCGACCTAAACTTCTTATATCTCTTATTCTTTTTCTGTTAGAAGCACCGTGTATTAAAAAAGTTTTTCTTCCAATAGAACGAAATATCTCTGTTGCTATATCATTAGGTTCAGGCGCATTACTCACTAAACTCTTATGTAATCCAGCTTTCTCGGCAAAAGATGTTTGCATACTGCCAGGGCAAGATACCAAGACATCAATGGGTTCTTCAATCAATTCTTCTATTAACGCATCGCCGTAACTGGTAATAGCTGATTTTGCTGCTGCATAAATAGATAAATAGGGCACACTTGATAAGCTAACGACGCTGGAAACAATAATTAATCCTGCTCGTTTATTTTTTTCTTTTGCTAACTTAATAATTTTCCCAAGCAAAGCCTGTGTAATTAATATGGGTGCCATTGCATTTACATTGAATATACTTTCCGTTTCCTCTGCGCTATGTGAAAGTGCTGTACCAAATTTTCCAAAACCTGCACAATGAACCAGAAGATCAATATCTTCTTCTTGAAGAATTGATATAAGATTATAAACTTGCTCAGTTTTATTAAAATCTACCTGTAAAAAAATGACATTACTTTGATTATGAGCAATTTTCGGTTTATTTTTATTGTAAATCAGGAAAATTTTTTTACATTCTTTTAGCAGGGGAAAAAATGCTTGTCCAAGCCCACCACTTGCGCCGGTGATAACAACATTTTTGTAATAGTTTTCATGTATTATCATTTTTCTTCTCTTATAGTGCTAGATATACCATACATCACTTCCCCTTCCTTCCCCGCTTCTTCGTCCCCCCGGCTTCCAGGCTAAACTCCCCCTCCGCAACAGCCTCATCGCGCTGCACCTTAGCCTTACCGCCCTTTTTATCATGCAAGCCCTGCTTGACTTCCTCAGCGTAGCGTTCGTGATTGAGCCGCAACAGCCGGTCGAGGACTTCGCGCCGGGCGGCTTCGCTGATGGTGTAGCGCAAGCCCTGTTTGGTGTCGTGGAAGCCGTGTTGCAGCTTCAAATCCTGCCAGCCATAAGCCTCCGCAACAGCTTCATCCATTTCAACGTGCAATTCCCGCAGTTTTTGAATATCGGCGGCGGTTTCTTTGGAGTCGTGAAAACGGTTGTAGGTTTTGGTTAAGCCTTCTTGGCGATGTTTCATAATAGTACTACGATGTAAGTGGTATTTTTCACCTACTCCGCATAATTGTGTAATCTTTTTTGGAAATGGAAAAGTATCAAAGCAAGATGAAGATACATAGCTTAGGCGAGTCTCTAAAGTAGAAGCGTATTTTCTAGTCCATAACTCATGAAATGTTGATTGTAAGCAACAAAAATGACCTGAATCATCAAATGAAAAAACGAAAAGTCTTTGATTGTAAACATAACCATTACTTACAAATACAAAATTTAGATATTTTGAGATAGCAACGCAAACTAAAACTCTGTTTAATGATTGAATAGAAAGATAAAGAGCCGGACGCTTGTCGCCATATTGCCACCAATATTTTTTATGGGCTTCACGACGAACTTGTTCTCTAACAGGTTTTACTTTTTGCTCTACAATTGAAAATACAGATGGATAGCAACGAGCTTTATCAATATTCCAATCATAAAAATTAATTACATACCTACTTGGTGAAACATCAGGTCTATCATTTACATCTTCTCCATTAAGATATGAAATTATTACTTTCTTGTTGTTTATATCTTCGTCAATAATTAATTTTGCTTCATCTTGTGATAGCACAAATCCCTCCCCAACTACTACTGTTCCTTGAAAGCTTTTTCCTTCATTTGATGATAGTGAAAATGGAGAAATTTCATATCTTTCTTGAGTAAGAAAGCTATTTATTGAAGATGTAGGCAGTTCATCTAAGTATGATTCTATTTTACAAATATTTTTACGAATAAAAACTTCACAAACAGATACCGCAGCTAATCCAGGCCATTTACGATCTTTATTTGCCTTATAAATCATACCTCCACTTTCTAAAATTTTTTGTAATCCTGATTGACGAGTATCACCTTGTGCGATAGTGTTTGTTGATATTAATCCAAAACATCCATTTTTATTCAGGATACTAAACGCGCGACGGAAGAAAAAAGCACTAAGGTCTGCATTACCACTTGAGTTCAGATAGATCAAATATAGAACTTCTCTATAAGAATCACCTAAAATCTCACGAATCCTTCTCCCGCCAATAAACGGCGGATTCCCCACAAACGCATCAAACCCACCGCGTTCCATGATTTCAGGAAACGCCAGCGGCCAATGCAACAGTCGCCGATTCCCTAAGCCTTCCCGCGCCCACTGCTGTAATTGTTCCAGCGTGCCCTTTTCCCACCATGCCATCAGATGTTCCGCCAATACATCGCGCTCGGCCAAATAATCCCGCTCATTCAAGCCGCGCAATTCCAGTCCGATCAACGCATCCGCCGCGCATTGCAACTTGGCTACCGCCGTTTCCGCCTCGCGATGCAACGCCTGTTTCGCGGCAATCTGCGCGGGCGTATCCGATGGCAACGCCTCCAACTGCCGCCGCTTGTCCCGCGCCGCCTCGATATGCCGCCACAGATTCAACAGACTGAACGGCGCCTGCATTTCCCCGGAGCGCAAGCTGAAATGCTCCAACTGCGCAAAGGTGCTGATGCCCAACAGCGAATCGCCGCACTTCAAGGCATGATCGAGAAAGGTAAACGAGCGATCCTGTTGCAGCGTCACCAGCCACAACGACAATTTCGCCATTTCCACCGCCATCGGGTTGATGTCCACCCCGAACAAACAGCGATCCGCCACAATTCGCCGCGCCATCGCCAAGCGTTCCTGCGGGTCTTGCGGCAACAACCGCTCCGCCGCGTCGCCCTGCGATAACTCCCCTTCCGGCGTGATCAGAAACCGCCCCGGTTGCGCCGCTTCCGCCGCATCCCATGCCTCGACCAAGCGCTCGGCCAAATAGCGACAGACCTGCACCAGAAACGCCCCGGAACCCATCGCCAAATCGCACACCTTCAGCGCCAACAACTCGCCCGGCGCTTTCAATCGCCATTCGCTCTCCGGCAACCCTTCCGCTGGCCCGACATACACCAGCGGCTCCAAGGTGTGTTGCACAATCGGCTCGGTCAAACTGCGCGGGGTGTAATGGGTGCCGGTGCTACGCCGGGTCGCGCCCTCGGTCACATACACGCTGCCCGGCAACACCACCACCGGCAACCCAAACGAATCCTCCCGTAACAATCCGGCAAACGGTCGCACCCGCGCCAACAACGCCGCCTCCTGACCGCACACCCGTGGCAACCGGTCTGCTGCGACTTCCGGCGCTTGCCAGGCTCTCCGCAACGCCGCTTCCGAGCGCCCGGTGTGCTCCTTGAGGAACGCCGTCAACGCCGCCTCACCCGCCGCCTGTTGCATCTCCAACGCGCTCAGGGCGATTTCCGGCTCCTGGTGCTTGCTGCCCTGCAATCCCAATACCGGCGCGGTCGCCCGGATCGCGGTGTGATCGAGCAAGCCCTCATACACATGGCCGATCTGCTCAATATCCAGCCCCCGGAACGACAAGCGCCGCGCTTCGGCAGGCCCGCCACCCGGCACTTTCACCCGCAACACCTGCAACGATTCCAGCAGATGCAGCGTCACCCGGTTATTGATCCGCAACGGCTGCGCGGGCGTCTCCCGCCACCGCGTCCCGCGGGCCCGGCCTTCCAGAAAGGCAAACCGATCCGGGTCAAACAACGTCCCGCCATAGGCCGGCAAGCTCATCGCCTCATGCGTCACCCCGCCATGCACCGCCCGAAACGTCGCCAACAACCGCGCCCACGCATCGGCCCGCCGTTCCAACACTTCCTCGCCATGCTGATCCGCCGCCTCGCGCAACTGTTCGCGCAAGGTGGACAGCGCATAATTGGCGTCATAGAGCGGATCGCCCAACCGCAACAGCCCGCGTTCCTCCGCCGAAAACAGGAACACCAACCGCATCATCACCGTCAGCGCCGCCTCGTATAGCGTCGCCGGTAGCACCCCGACCAGCAGTTGCCGCTGATGATCCTGATCCAGCCGGTCGAACGCCTGCACCAGCACCTCGACCGCCCGCCGCACTTGCCCGCCGAGTTGTTCGGTCACCTCCTGCTGATTCTGGGCGCTGGCCGCAAATAGCGCCGCCAACCGTTCGTTCTCCGCCACCCCGAACAACCGGCGCGGCTCCAATAACGCCAGAAACGCCCGTGCCGTGATCGGCTCCTCCAGCCATAACCCGGCCTGCCAGGTGGTAAAGCCGCTGGTTTCGCCGGAACGGGCATAGACCAGCAGCCATTGCTCGCCATTGGTGACCAATCCCAAGGGCGTCCCGGTGGCATGAAGCAACTCACTCATCCGGGTCGCGGGCGAGGCCCGCCAGCGTAATTCCGTCACCGGCGCATCGAGGTTTTGCCCCGGCGGATACTTCCGCACCAACACCTGCGCCTGACCGGCCAAAGGATGCCCATGCGGCCCAACCACCGCGCCATCCGGGCGCAAGGTTTCCCCGGCGATGGCGACTTCCGCCTGTAACCCCGGCGGCAAACTTTGCCCTTCCCGCCACACTTTGGCGTCGTAACCCAGAAACCCGGTCAGCACCACCCGCACCCACGCCTGAAATCGCGCCGGATTCTTCGGCTGCTCCTGCCATTCGGTATAGGCCAGCCGCAGCGTTTGCGCCCGCTCCGGGTCACGCGGCGGCAAGCCTTGCGGAAAGGTCTGCATCAGCACCGGCAACGACAAAAACGGCCCGGAGGTTTCAATCAGCGACAGCCATTCGGCGTGATGACGGGCGATGCTCATCGACTAATTCCTTAACGCTGCCGGCGGCACCAAATACGTCACCGCCATCGGAAACAGCCGGGGCGACGGATCACGGAACCGGGCGCGTAAGTGCGCGGCTTCGCGCTGCATTTCCCCCGGAATCTCCTGCAACCGCCGCCGCAAGCCCTGCTCGTCCCGCTCGCGCTGTGATTTTTCGTCATCCGTCCACAACGTCATTTGCGGATTCACGTCGGTTTGTAATTCCTGTTCAATGGTCCGCTGCAATTCCTTCAACACCGCCTCGAACTTGGCGACTTCCTGCTCGGCGCGAGCCGCCAACGTGGTTTCCAGGTTTTTGGTGCGCTCGCGCATCCGCGTTTCCAAGGCTTTCAACAGTGGTTCGCCATGTTGCGGCCACAACGCCGCCAACCGTTGGCAGGTTCCTTCCGGCGCTGATTGCAGCGTGGCGGATCGATAGGCGTCGTGCAGTTGTTTGAGGGTGTCAAACCGGGCAAACCGTCCCGCCCGAATCTCGCCACCCGCCATAATGACTTCCTCATGCAACCGGTGATGGTCGCCGCCCAACACCACGATCCGGCCATGCGCGATGATCAGCGGATTACGCCACGGCGTCCCGGACGGTAATAACTGAGCGCTGACCCGGTGAATCGCCCGCCGCCCGCTCAACGCCCACACCTCGGCCCGCAACAATCGCAGGCACATTTGCACCAGCCGATGATTCAAATGGGCCAGCACCACATCATCGCGGCCCGTGGCCAGAGCCGCATCGAACACAATGGGGCGAATCTGCTGGGTATGTGGGTGCGCCAGGCCGACGGTACACGCCGCCCAACTGCCGGTCAGCGGCGGCAACCGGAACACCGGACACTGCGCTCGCTGCGGATCGGGCCACAACCCAGTCAGGGTGGTTTCCAGCAACGGCGGTTGCCCGGCCAACTGCAAACCGGTTTGCACCACGTTCAACACATGCTCCGGCGTCAACTGCAATTCGGCCTGGGTGTCCTGCAACTGGTCCATCAGCTTTTTGAGTTGATCGCGCAACTGCCGCTCAAATTTCAGCAACCGCCGCACCGGTTCCGCTTCGCGTTCGGCCTGCGTGGTATCCAGGCCGCGCCGTTTGCCCAGCATTGCCTCTTCGACCTGGGCGGCAATCACCGGCCCGACTTTGCCCAAATCCTCGCGGATGGTTTCGACCTTGAGCGCCGCCCGCATCAAAAACTCCAAATCCGCCTCCAGCGCCCCTACCTTCTTGCCGATCATTTGCGCTTGAGCAAAGCCCGCACCGACAAAGTGATAAACCTGCACCTCAGCGGCTTTCTGCCCGTGGCGATCCACCCGTCCGTTGCGCTGTTCCATCCGGTTGGGATTCCAGGGAATTTCATAATGAATCAACCGGGAGCAATAATTTTGCAGGTTCAAACCTTCAGAGGCGGCATCGGTCGCCAACAGAATCCGCACCGGCGCGTCCTGGGGATCGGCCTGAAACGCCGCTTTGATCTTCTCGCGGTCGTCGTGGGGCATTCCACCGTAAATCATCAGCAAGCGACCCTGAGCGGCGAAGCCTTGATGCGCCAACAGATCGTGCAACCACTTCTGAGTCGCCCGATACTCGGTGAACAGGATCACCCGCTCGCCGTTCCAGTCCCCGTTCGGGCGCAGGTGCGTATTCAACCAACGGATCAAGGTCTGCGCCTTGCAATCCGGCCCTTGGCTGGACTGGTCGGCATAGCGGCTCAAGGACTCCAGCAGCGCCTTTTCTTCAAGGCTCAAGCGCGGCAAGGCCCCACTGGCCAGGGTTAATGCGTCCTCGGTTGAACTTTCATACTCCTCATCGTTGGCATAGTCCTCATCCACCGCTTCAAGCTGTCGCCGCCACGCGGTGCTGTCGGTGAAACCGCCGGGGGGATGACCCATCGACACGCTATGCTTACGTAGCGTCGTCGCAAATGCCGCTGGCGAGGAAAACAGCCGTTTCTTGAGCAACTTCAACACAAATTCAGCGGCGAACTGCTCCGCCGCGCTTTTGGCGTTCTGCATCCGCAACACCGTATAGTCCTGCAAGGCCCGATGCGCCTGGCGTTCGGCCTCGGTATAGGGCACTTCCAGCGGTTTAACGACTCGCCGGGCAAAGCGCGGGGTTCCATCCCAACGATCCTGTAACTCGGTTTTCATCCGCCGCACCATCACCGCGCCCAACTGTTCGCGGCTTGGCGTTACAGCGCGGGCGAAGCGCTGGTTATCCAGCAATTCCAGCAACGCCGCGAAACTCTCCCGATAACCGTTATGCGGGGTCGCTGATAGAAACAGCTTGTGTTCAAAGTGCGGGGCCAAGGTGCGGATCGCCTCGGTGCGCTGCGAATCGGTCGCGTAATGGCCGCGCCCGGACGGAGCGACGTTATGCGCCTCGTCCACGATCAGCAGGTCATAAGGGCGGGGATAGACGGTCTCGCCGTGCGCCGGCAACAGTTCGCGGAACCGGCGCAAGGGCCGCTCGCGCTTGAGGAAGTCAATCGAGGTAATCAAGCGGGGGAAATGCCGCCACGGGTTGACATGAATCCCACGCTGCCGTCGCAGTCGGCCCAAGGCTTCGCTGTCGATGATGCGAAACTCCAGGCCGAACTTGTCGCGCATTTCCTCCTGCCACTGAATTTGCAGCGATGACGGGCAGACGATCAACACCGTCCGTGCCCGATGCCGCAACAGCATCTCCTGCACCACCAAGCCGGCCTCGATGGTCTTCCCCAAGCCCACGTCATCCGCAATCAGCAGATTGACGCGGGGCATGGTTAAGGCCCGCACCACCGGGTCGAACTGGTAATCGTCGATCTCAATCCCGCTCCGAAACGGCGACTGCAAGGCTTTATCGTCGGCCTGAGAAATGGCTCCCCAGCGCACCGCATTCAAAAAGGCCGTCAGCACCAGCGGCGGATCAAAGCCGGTCGGTTCTGGCAAGGTCGCCGCCCGTTGTTGCACCGTCGCCCCCGGTTCCAGCTCCCAAAACAACTCCATCTCTTCGCCGAAAGCGTCATCCTCGACCGAGGACAACTTCAACAAATGCATCGGCGGCTGCATGGGCTGCATCGCCTCACTGGGCAAACCTTGCTGTTGAATTTCAGTGACGACAAAGGCCCGGTTGCGGGCATGAACCAACTGGCCGATTTCAGGAGTGGGGAGCATGGGGGTTGGAAAGTCCTTGCCGGTTATCCTGCGATGTTTCTGTGACGATTGGATAGGCCACAGTTCTCCCCTGCAACAATGACGCCTAGACTAGGTGGGCTGGCCGGCCGAAAGTTTGGCCTGAGCAGGGCAATTTTGGCGGTGGGCCTTCTACGTTCTCGTTATTCTTTGAGTATGGCATCGACTGCCCAAAAGTAAACCATAAGCAATTGATTTAGTTATTGTAATATCTCCCATACGAAAACCGCGTTTTCTGTTCAATAAAAGGAACCTCTGAGTACACACTAAGAGCCGGCTTGATCACACCGATGAAACGGGCTTTGTGCGGTAAGGGTGACAGTATCGCCATAGGGTTCTGAACGCATCCTATGGCAATCAACCGCTTAACCGTAGGGCGGCAACGGGCGCTGTTCAGGCCCCTCTCAATCCATTCCTATCGATGGCGTCGGAGTTTATGGCGGGCCAACCCGCCTAACACCTGGAATTCACGCAACGCGGGAACACCTTGATCTTGCGCCCTCATCCGCCCTGAGCGATTAATATTTGGGCGTCCAGCCCGCCGGCGCAATCTGGCGTGTCTTCGGCTCTGGAAAGGTGGGGTGACGCGGGCCATAGGCCGGATATTGCGGCCGGGTATCACTGCGGTCGCGGTCATTCGTCGGGGCGGTACAGCCGCCCAGCCGCCCGTTGCTCAGCACCGTGCAGCGTTGGCCATTAGCGAGGGTCAGGGTTTCCGCCCAGGCCGGCAGGGTCAGGAACAGCGAGAAGCACAGGATCAGGGCTTTCATGGGTCTTTCCTCCCCCGGTGAATCAAGGCGATTTCATCATACCCCGGCCCGCATCAGCGTCAATGATCCGGAATTTCCGGAGAGTCCGATGCTCACTACCTTCGATCCACCCTCACCCGGATGCCACCGCCGTCCGCAATCGGCTGACCGCCGCCGACCGGCAGGTCGGCGATCTAAGAGACTAATGGGATGGTCCGCCCCGCTCCTCCAACGAGCCCAAAGCGGGCAAAATGGTGGATGTTGACCAACATCACATCAACCGAGATGACGGAGCGGACCCATGAAAGAGCATAGCAACGAGCGCGTCGCTAAGGTCGTTGGGATCGACCTGGCCAAGCGGAGTTTTCATGTGTACGGCGTGGACGAGCGCGGGCAGCGGGTCATCAGCAAGACGTTCACCCGGACACGCCTGAGTGAGTTCATGGCCAACCTGCCGGCCTGCACGGTAGCGATGGAGGCCTGCGGCAGCGCGCACTACTGGGCGCAGCAGTTCCGCAGCCACGAGGTGCGGCTGATCGCGCCCCAATTTGTCAAGCCCTATGTCAAATCCAACAAGAACGACGCGATCGATGCCGAGGCGATCTGCGAGGCGGCCCAGCGTCCGACCATGCGGTTCGTAGCGGTTAAGAGCATTGAGCAACAAGACATCCAGGCGATCCATCGGATGCGCAGTTTAGTCGTGGAACGACGCACCGCCCAGGTGAACCCGATTCGCAGTTTGCTGTTGGAGTACGGCATCGAGATACCTCAAGGGCGCGCGGCCGTAGGCCGGTGCCTCGCGGAGATTCTCGAAGATGCCGACAACGGGTTGAGTGACTGCTTCCGGGCGGAATGGCGGGAACTGGCCAAGGAACTGCGCCATCTCGATCTGCGCGTCGACCATGACGACGCGCAGATCGAGGCGATGGCCCAAAGCCATCCCCAGGCGCAGGCGCTGATGACGATCCCGGGTCTGGGCGCCCAGGGCGCGACGGCCCTGGTGGCGGCGGTCGGCGAAGACCCGCGGCTCTTTAAGAACGGTCGCGGCCTGGCCGCCTGGCTCGGGCGGGTACCCCGCCAGCACTCCACCGGCGGGCGCGACCGGCTGCTCGGCATCAGCCAGCGCGGCGATGTTTATCTCCGCCAGTGGCTGATCCACGGCGCCCGCGCGGTGCTGCGCTGGGTGGAACGCCAGGACGACCCCACCCGCCGGTGGGCGACGGGGCTGAAAGCCCGCCGCCATGCCCATGTGGCGGCCGTGGCGCTGGCCAACAAGATCGCCCGGATCGCCTACGCCGTGCTCACCACCGGCCAACCGTATGATCCGACGAAAGGGGCCTTCATCCAAGCCTGATTCAGGCCCGGCACCGGACCGCCACTGATCGGCGGCCCATCAATGGACGACCTTGGGGTCACCCTGACGGAGGACGAATCACCCACCACGAGTGGCGAAGAGTGAAGATGACGGGATGGCATGAAAGAGGGGTTCTGTATTCCCGAAAACCTGATTTAGACAAAAGCCGGCTGAGTCGACGCTGCGAGGCTGATGAGGACGGGGATACGCGCGCATTCCATCAGGGCACGAGGGCCGGACAACGGTACCTCTACACGATGCCGAATAGATGGCTGCAACTTCTCTTTCTGCTCAACGTGATCTCCCTCTTGCATCGCGGGGCGGACCATATATGTCTAAAAACTAACTCCTTGATCCCTATACTGTAAAGTTGGCATGCAACCCGTTTTTTGGTCGAAAAGCCGACAGGAAGCCGACTTCACAAAAAAATTTCCTGGAAAATCAATGAAAGGTTTTTCGACAGCTTCTCAGTCGGTTTTCATGCGCTTGCATGAGGGTCTCTTGACGCAACCCAGCGGTGGCGCCGTCCGGTCAGAATCTCATGGGTCATCCCATGATTTCAAAACGGAAATGCCGCCGGGGTTCCTTGAACGGGGAGTTGATGACGGGGTTGTCGATGAGGTCGGCCATGACGCAATTCGGTAGTTTGGAAATGAGTATTAGTGGGTAACGCTATTGAACAGGCTGTGTCGCCCGACATTCCGGGAACCGCGAACAGCCCCAAAACGCTTGGCCCGCGTTCCTGCCTTGGCGGGCTACCCGCCGCACCATTGGCGCTTTGCATTGTGGGCATAGCAGTTTAGCCGAGGTTAATTCGCTCGGGGTGAACGCCAGCGTGGGTTCGATTCGCGTTGCCGTGGGTGTATCCAGCGAACCACCGCCTTTCTGTACCCCCTCAACCATGCGTAGCAATTCCTTGCCCGCAATCAGCCGGAGCGGCTTGCCTCGCCCGAAACTCTCCGCCTCGGGGGTAAAGGTGCTGGTGGTAATCAGGATGCCGCCCGTCGCCTGCTCGCTTGCGACCACCCCGAATAATTCACGCGCCACCTTGACCCCAACCTTTTCCTGTCGCCAGCGTTTGCACTGCACCAGCCAAGTCTCGCCGTTTTTTACCAGCTTCAAATCGATACCTCCATCCGCGCCGCCGCCACCCGTTTCAACGACTCGGTAGCCCTGTCGCCGGTAGACCTCGCCCACGAGCCGCTCGAAGTCCTGCCAGGTCGTCTGTCGCAGGCTCCCCAAGTCCTGCTGGCGGTCGAGTAATCGGCGACGGTACAACGCAGTCAAGGCGGACGCGACGGCCAGCGCCAGCAGAAACAGCGTGGCAGGCCATGCCAACAAAGGGGCAGTGATTTTAGCGATGGGTTGCAGGAAGGGATTGGACAGGTTCAGGTTAGGTGCGCCGTAGGCCAAGGCCATGTAGGCGATAGCCGCCAAGATCACGCTGACCCACCACGGTAGAGCCACCAGCAGGGTGGCTAAGCTAGATTGTCGTCTGGACACGATGGATTCCTTCGCTATTAGTTTTTGGTATCCGCCAACGCCCGATAACCACGCTTTTCCTTCCGCTGCCAAACCTTCGCGCCCGCTTCGAGAGCGGCGCCTTCCGTCTCGAACCCCGTCTCCCGCACCGTACCCGGCTGCCCGATTCGGCCCCACTCGCGCACCAGCGCCCAGGAGCCAAACAGGGTCCGGGTCACGGTGATGTTGTAGAACCGCAGTCGGTTGCGGGCCAGCTCGCGCCGCTCGATATGGGTTATCACCGTGCTGGCCCCGCCCAGGCCACATCCGCCAAGCTCGCAAAGTCATCGTCAATCGCGGTAACAATCTGCTTTGGTGTTGTCCCAAAGAACGCCGCGACAGCCTCGATGCTCCACAGAGGATGACCGTCCTCCGCGTAACTGTCCGGCGCTGGAATGCCCCCCTCGTTGGCGGCCATCAACATCAGATCATGGAGTTGTTCAGTCGAAAGGTCATCGAAGTTCATTACCAGCACTCATCTTTATTTATATGCGAATTAAGAGCCAACTGGCGACGCCAAAAATCAACATCTTATGTTGATCGTCTAGCCGCCAGCCAAAATCCAGCAATCGTTTTTTCAACGGGTTGCAGATGAAGCTCTTAATTCGCATTTATCAGGCTGCATATTGGATATTTGCGGAAATACGATTTAATCAGAATGGAATCGACGATCTTCTGGGTCTTTCTTAACGACCAGCATCGTCGTCTGGTATTCGATCACCGGCTGATCGCGTTGGTTATAGGCTTTGTTTTGGTAGATGAACAGGAATCGCTCCGGGTTCTTGGTGGGGCGCAGCTCGACCACTTCGGCCTCCGCTCGGAGGGTATCCCCAAACAACACTGGCGAGGTAATCTTCATCCGGTCCACGCCGATATATGCATAAATTTCATAGCCGTCCTGGGCCAGAAACTCAGCGATGGTGTCGGCATGGTGGATCAGACCGTCGGCGACGGCAAAGATGACCGGCCCGGCCAGGGAGCGTTCCTTAAACCAGGTGGCCTTGGCATATTCGGCGTTGCTATGAACGGCCATATTGAACCAGGTGAGTTGATGCAGGAGGGAGAAGTCCCCGACATCCAGCGTCCGGCAGACCCGACCAGGAATCTTGGCGCCCGCGATAACTTTACCCATAAAACTGATGGATCCTCATGGCGATTAGGGATGATTCCGCTCCGCTCGCTGCTCCGCACGGGGCGCGACGCCGCGTCCGCTCCCCTCGGCCATGATCCGGCGGATGGCCTCGGCCTGTTCGGGCGTGACCCAGCCCTGCACATGCACCAGGCCCCGCGCGCTCAGGCGCTGGCGGTAGCGGCGCTGTTTCTCGGCGTTGCGTGAGGCCATAGGCTAACCTATAGTCACTCATGTCACAGGTTACCACAAACCAATGACGGTCCATTTTCGGCGGTTGCGCACCCACACCGAGGATTGCACCGTGGAAGATCCCCCTCCCTACCAGACCGGCTATGCCGACGCCCCGGAACCGCCCCTCACCACCGAGGAACTGGTTGCAGCCGCCCACGCTAACCGCCAGGGCATTCTCTACGACCGTGGTGATCAACTGCTGCGGAAGCTGCCGGAGATGCTGCGCGACCTGGCCGACCTCATCCTGGGCGGGAAGATGAACGCCGGGGAGATCGCCTATGCCCTAGCGGCGCTAATCGATAACATCGAGAACGCCCCGACCGATACCCGCTCGCGCCAACACTGAACGGAACCGGCCCAATGATCGCTGCACTCCTGCTCATCCATGCCCATTCCAAGCCAGCGGCCGTCCGCACCTTGCCGGCCACACCGGCCGATGGATCGACCTGGAATTGACCAATGCCCTTCTTCACCGAACCCGATCATTACAAAAAAACCATCCTGTCCGATTTACAAGGGGCGTGGGAGGTCTTGCGCGCCGCCGTGGTAGACCACGCCGGTTTTCCAAGCTGGGAGCGGGTGTTGTTTCATACCGACGAGGCGATGAGCTGGGAAACCGTGCGCCACCTCGAACGAATGGAACCCCTGCTGCTCCTGATCCGCAACCTGGCGGCGCAAGGCGAAGCGCCAGCGGAAGTTCTGGAGGCGATTGAGGCGATCGACGAAATCCTCCAGGAGGTGCGGGACGATGTGAAGCGCGGCAAGTCGCTGTAAAGACTCCAGAATCTCATAATCGGACATGCTCTTGCGTGTGACTGTTACTTTCACCACCCTCCTGCTGTTGGTCCTCGGCCTCCCCGGCTGCGCGGATCGGGATGAGGCCATCCCCCCCGCCCTGGCCGAACTTCATCAGCGGGCGGTGGCCGGCGACGCCGCCGCCCAACTGGAACTCGGACTGCATTACGTCACCGGCACGGGCATCGCGCCCGACGAACGGGCCGCCCTGCGCTGGATCGGCCAGGCTGCCGCCCAGGGCCATGCCGCCGCTCAGTTCGAACTGGGGAGCTACTCCATTCTGGAGCCGCACCGGGATTTCGAGCGGGCCGCCCGCCTGCTGCGACAATCCGCCCTGCAAGGCTTCGCCCCGGCGCAAAGCAGCCTGGCGGTCTTGTACTGGGCTGGCAAGGGCGTGCCGCAAGACCGGGTCGAAGCCTACGCCTGGCTCGGTCTGGCCGCCGAACAGAGCGAACGGGACGCGCTGGATGGGCAGCCCGGCCTCCAGGCCGAATTGAGCGACGTGGAGTTGCAGCAGGCATGGCAGCGGGCGCAACAATATCGCCAGGGGCCGTTATAACCGTTACCGGAATGCTTGAGGAGGAACCCCGATGACCCCCACGGAAAACATGGCCTATCCCGCTGACGTGGTGGCGTTCTGGTTTGCGCCGGACGTTCAGCCGTTGTGGTTCGCCGCCACGCCCGACTTTGATGACGCCTTACGGGCGCGATTTCTGGCCACCTATCAGGCCGCCGCCGCCGGTCAGTTGACAGACTGGGACACTACCGCTGAGGGAGCGCTGGCCCTCGTCATCGTTCTCGATCAATTTCCACTGAACCTGTTCCGGGGCCAACCCGACAGCTTCGCCACCGAAGCGGCCGCCCGGGTCGTGGCCGACCGCGCCATGGCCCACGGCTTCGATCAGGCGTTGCCACCCGAACAACGGCAGTTTCTGTATTTGCCGTTCATGCACAGCGAGACATTGGCCGATCAGGAGCGCTCGGTACGGCTATACCAGCAGCCCGGCCTGGAAGACAGCCTGCATTTCGCCCGTCATCATCGCGATCTGATTGCCCGCTTTGGCCGCTTCCCGCACCGCAACGCCATTTTGGGCCGGATTAGCACCGCCGAGGAACTCGCCTACATGGCCTCACCCGGGGCGTTTCACGGCTGAGGCGGGAACCCGCTCACGGTTCCTCGTGGGCCAGCACCTGTCAGTCCCTTTTGGCCACCCGCAGCACCTGCGCCAGCTTTTGTGGTTCGTCAGTGCCCAGCTGGAAGCGTTTCCCCGACGCCCGCAGGATCTCCACCGCATCCCAGCCCGACACGTTGTACAGCCAGCCGTGCGGCGTGCGGTGGATGCCCCAGCCGTACAGCCAATGATTGCGGACCGGCTTCGCCTCGACGATCTCCGCCAGCGGGACGCGCTTCCGAATCAAGCCGATCCCGAAGCGAAACGTCAGGTGGGTGGCGTCGATCTCGACGTTAAGCGCGTAAAACAGCGCCAGAAACACGGCCATCAGCGCCGGCCCGATCACCGCCAGCGGCGTCAAGCCGGTCATCCTCCCGAGACCGGCAAAGAGTACCGCCGACAGCAGCAGAGACACCACGACCACTGTGCCGAACTGGGTAGGGTAGTAACGCAAGGGCGGTTGCATCAAGACACCTCGGCTCAGGGCGGGCGGTGGTTTGCTACAGTTTAGTCCTTTCCATCCTGACTGGACTGCGCTCATGGCCCAACGACCCACTCGCTCCCGCGCCTCGACCCGCCTCCCGAAGACCCTGGCCGGCGTGATCACCGCCATCGTCCTGGCTGTTCTCGCTGCTTTGGGCATCAAAACGGATTGGTTCCATAAACCCTCGGCCCCGCCCACGGAACGCCCGACGGCCGCGCGGAGTACACCCCCGCCCGGCAACCTGCCCCATACTCCGAACACCTTTACCGCCGCCAAGAAGGCGCTCTATGACCAGGTCTACGCCGATCACCGCGTGACCTTCTACTGCGGCTGTGCGTACAGTTCCGACCGGCAAATCGACCTGGCCAGTTGCGGTCTAACCGCCCTGGCCGACAAGCCCAGGGCGCAACGGATCGAGGCCGAGCACCTCTTCCCCGCCGCCCAGTTCGGCAACTTCCGCCCCTGCTGGCGCAACCCCGGCGACTTCCCCGAGTGCGTCAAGGGCAGCGGCAAGACCGTCTCGGGCCGGGAGTGTTGCCAAAAGGTCGATCCTGTGTTCGAGGCCGCCCACAACGATCTGTTCAACTTGGTGCCCGCCGTGGGCGAAGTCAATGGCCGGCGGAGTGATTTCAACTGGGGGATGATTCCGGGTGAACCCCGCATCTTCGGAACCTGCAACTTCGAGGTGGATTCCAGCATCCGCCGGGTGGAGCCACCGGAATCTGTTCAGGGCGACATCGCCCGGATCATGTTTTATATGGAGGAGACTTACGGTTTCCGCCTGAGCAACCAGGACCAGCAGCTTTATATGGCCTGGAGCCGGCAAGACCCGCCGGATGCCTGGGAGATGGAGCGCACCCGGCGCATCAAGGCGATCCAGGGCAGAGGCAACCGGTTTGTGGAGGACTACGCCACGATTTTCGGCAAGACCGCGCCAGTGGCGGCGGCGCCCATGACAACCGCTCCCGCCGCTCCGGTTCCTGCTGCGCCCACCCCCGTTGCACCTCCAGCAACGGCGTCGACCGCCAACCCCTCGGGCTGGACCTGCGGCGCGAAAACCTCCTGCGGGCAAATGGCTTCGTGCGAAGAGGCCAAGTTCTACCTGACCGTGTGCGGCGTGAAGCGGCTGGACGGCGACGGCGACGGCGTACCCTGCGCCAGCCTGTGCCGGCCGTAGTGGCGCGTTTTCACCAGGGCGCCAGCACCGCGAGCGCCAGCCAGGTGATCGCCATCGCCAACAGGAGACCGATCAAAAACAGCCCCCACCGATAGCGCAGCCACGTCGAACGAAAATCCGAGCATTGCAGGAACAGGTCGACCGGATAGGCCGCGCAGTAGGCCACGTTCGCGCCGACGGCGAGAACGAACAGGGTGGCGAGGGCGGGCAGCCATTCCCCGGCCCCCCGTTCCGACAGGCCGGGCCAAGCATGGACAACCACGATGACGGCCAGCACGCCGTTATAGACCAGCCGCCGCGGCTCCCAATAGCGAAGGGCGTCGGTGATCAGGTCTTTCACGACCGGCTCTATCCGACCGCCTGCCGGTGAACGCGCGCCAGCGCCTCGTCCAGCGAGGTGGCGGGAAAGCCGTGTTGCGCGTCTGGCCCCTGCCAGATGGCCATGTCCTGGGCCGGGTCGAACCACAGCCATTCCTTATCGTTAGCGATGAGTTGGGCGGTCGGGGTCACGGCGGCCAGCGGCAGGCCCAGCACGATGGCGGTTTGTTCGGTGAGCGGCCAGGGTTCATAGGGAGCGTTCAACATGAGCCGTCTCTCCAGAGGCATGAACTTCCAAAAGTGTAGCCGCAATTCTTATCCAGTACCCCCTTACTGCATGGTTTTGGTGGAATCGGGAGTCAGAAGGAGGCTACCCTGTTCACTAACATTCACTGTCCGACTGCTCTGCATCCCTCCATGACTGATTCCGCTTATCCCGCTCCGCATCGCCTGACCCTTGATGACCTCGACCCCGAAAGCGCCACTACTGACCGACTGATTGCGCTGGTTCGCAGTCACCGCGAGGGCGAGGCGTACCCCACTCCTGAAGCTCTGCTCGACAACCTGCCAGTGGTGTTGCGGGCGCTGTGCGATCATGTCCTGACCGGTCAGGCTAGCGCCCTGGATGTGGCCTATCGGCTGGCGTCGATCATTGAGGCCATTGAAGGCCGCCCGGCCCCGTCCCCACTCCGCCAGCACCTCCACTGAATCCCCCCTCCCGATTCCCGCTTGACGGGCTAATGTTTGCGTTCTATGATGAGAGTACAAAAGTACTCCATAAAGAGCCGCCATGCCTAAAGTCGCCGATGACGCCGCCTATCTGGCCCGCCTCCAGGATTATTTCGCCCGCTGGCGCAGCCTGCCGGCCTATCAACCGTTGCAAGCCGTGTTGGGGCTGGCCTCGCGGTCGGCGGTCGCCAAGGTCTTGCACCGGTTACAGGGAGCGGGGTTTGTCGAACGCACACCGGACGGGCGCTGGACCCCGACCGGGCGCTTCTTTGAGCGCCCTCATGCGGAATGTCCGGTTCCGGCAGGCATACCGCTGGCGACTGCGGATAGTGGGGATGTCCGGTCGATTGATGCCTGGTTGGTGCGCCATCCCTCGCGCACCGTGCTCATTCCCATCACCGGCGACTCGATGATCGAGGCCGGGATTCACCCAGGTGATGTGGCCGTCGTGGAACGTGATGCGCCGGCCCGGCCCGGCGATCCGGTCATCGCGGTGATCGACAACGAATTCACCCTCAAAACCCTGGCGGTCGAGGACGGCGAAGTCGTGTTGCAGCCCGCCAACCCCGCTTATCCCGTGCTGCGCCCCGGCGACCGCTTGCAGGTCTTTGGGGTGGTGGTGGGCTTGATTCGCAACTATCGGAGGTAATTCCCATGCTGGCGACCTTGGACGAACGCCCCATTCCCCGCGCTTTCCCTCTCGGGCTGGACCCGGACTTGAATCAGCAACGGGAGGCTGAATCGATGCCCCGATGGCCCTGGCGGGCCGGTTTCCCCTCTTCGGTGAATGACGACGCTGAACCGTCTCTCAACCTCAATGATCATCTGATCCGTAACCCGGACAGCACGTTCCTAGTGCGGGTGGCCGGGGAGGCGCTGGCCGAGGCCGGTCTTCACGACGGGGATTTACTGGTGATGGATCGAGCCACGCCGCCGCTGGCGGGCAGTGTGGTGCTGGTGGTCGTCGACGGGGCTTCGGTCCTGACCCGCCTGGGCCGTGATGCTCAAGGCCGGTTGAGGGTGCCAGCAGCAGGAACTGACCTCAGCCGGCCGCTCGATGACGCGATCACGATTACCGGGGTGGCGCGCTGGGTGATTCACCGGCTCTGGCCCGGACGGCTTTGTTCCTGACCTTTCACAGGGGGTTTCCTTTCAAACCGACGAGGTGACGATGATGAACGAAAACTTCATGAAACACGGCGTTTTTAGCTGGAACGAGTTGATGACCACGGACGTTGAAGCCGCCCAACAGTTTTATGGCGCACTCTTCGGCTGGCAGGCCGAAGACTATCCGGGCGGAGAGGGCTATGTGATGGTCAAGGTCGGCGGTGAAGCGGTCGGCGGGATGATGGCCGCACCCCCCGAATGCGCCGGGATGCCGCCGGCCTGGGGCGTCTACGTCACCGTAGATGATGTAGACGCCACCGCCCGCCAGGTGGCAACCCTCGGTGGGAAACTCCTGCGCCCGCCGGAGGACATTCCTGACATTGGCCGGTTCTGCGTGCTGCAAGACCCGCAGGGCGCGACCCTGTACGCCATCACCTATCGGAAACCGTGAAACCGGGGTCAGAGGCCGCCGGTGGTTGACGCCCCGGCGATGGGCGGGCCACCGTGGCCCGCGCCCCGGCGCGACGCTCCGGCGAAATATCGCTGTGAACCCCTGATCAATACCTCATCAGCGCCGCGTCGATCCGTGAAGCGCTTAAAAATCAATCTCTTTCCAGAAGGTGAAATTCCATGGCCTCACCTGGCGCGGGGCTTGCTCAACCTCCATCCAGTCCACCCGCCCCGCCGGCCTCCACCCCGGACCCCGCGGGCGGATGAAGCCTTCAGGAACCCTCCACGACTGTGACCGGAGGATCGCTATGAACCCCCTCGACGTCGCCATCCCTTCCCGCACGCAGCTCCCATCCGCTTTGACCGCCCGGACGCTGCGCCAGCAGAACCGGGCGTTCCGGGACACGGGCGGGGTCAGCGCCCACAACCGGTCGCTGGGCTTTGCCCCAGCGTTTCTGGATACCCAGACCGGCGCGGTCTACCGGGCCTGCTTCGCCGATGGCCGGCCGGCGCCGATGCACCTGCTGGAGGGCTTGCCGCCGGCGCTGGTGGTGGCGCGCGATGCGGCAGGCCGGGCGATCGCGATCCACCCGGCCGTGACCGCCGGCTTCGTGCGCGGCGAGCGGTTCTACACCCGCGAGCAGGCCGCCGCCCGGGTCCGGCATTGAATGACCCAGGATTGGCGAGATTCTGATCGAGGAAGGCGTCGGGCAGCCACGGCTCCGCCGCAAACCGGCCGGCGACCCGCGCTGCCAGGACACGGTGGCGGGGAAACGGGCTGGGGTGGCGGAACGGCAGTTCGAGAGCGGCGCAGATGCGCGCCAGGTCTCGCCCCATAGGCCGCCCTTGAATCGGAAACCGGTTGAACGGTGAATCGTTCCAGCACGGGGCCTGGAAGATCGGCCCGAGCAAAAAGGGTTTCCATTCCACCGGCAGGCCGGCGAGCCAGCGCCTCCACGCGCCAAGGCGGCGGGATACGGTAGGTGCTGGCGAAGTCAAACCCGAATGGCACGGCGAGTGTCCTCCCCAACGCGCCGCCCGATTCGGCGGCCCGGGCCACCGGATCCCTTTTTTCGACGACGATCCGCGCGGATCGCCCTTACGCCCTCCTCCGCGACGACCGCGCTCGTCGCTTCCGGCGCACCCGCAGGACGCCATAGACCCTGCTATTGAGTACGAGGATGCCCACCCCAGCGTCCATAGCCCCTCGCGGGCCAGGCCCGCCAGATAGAGCAGCCACCACCGGTAGTGGTTGCTGAACCCGCCGGCGTAGCCGGCCGCGCCAACGGCTGGGCGGAGGTGATGCTCCAACGGGGTCAGCGGATAGATCCAGCCGGCAAATTCGATCCATGCTCCCCAAGCCGCCACCGGTCGATGGAGCCCCACCCGCCGGGGCCAGCGCCAGACCCGCACGCTGCCGAACGCCACGCACCGCACGAACGCGAGAGGGATGAGCGCCACCGCGTCGGCGGTCCGGTGGAGCCACCGGGTCAACGCAGGTCGGCCTCACAGCGCTCGCGGGCGGTTCGGTCCCATCGCCCGACTCCACGCCGACCCCTCGACATCTCGATGCGGTCCCGCCGCGGCCCGGTCGTTCAGCCGGCCTCGGCCCCGGCGCGGCCCTTTAGAGACCGCGGGGGAGCGGCCCGCGCCGGGGACGCTTCCGACGCCTGGGTCTCCGTCTCAGGTCGGGCCTTTTTCTCGAACACCGGCAAGGCCGGGTGCTGGAGGGCGATTTCCCCGTCGGTAAACCGCTCCAGCGATCCGCTCAGCGCGGCCACCCAGTGCGGATACGTCTTGGCGGCCTGCTCGAATTTCTTCCAGACCTTCGCCGGCAGGATCGCCGTGACGATGCCCTCCGCCGTCTGGACGCCGATCTTGAGGCCGCCCTGCACGGGGAGCGGCTGGGGTAATTCGGAGAATTTGACGGTGAGTTCGAGTCGGCCAAGCACGAGGTGCTCCTTGGGCAGCGGGGTGGCGGGGGGAGGAAGGGCGTCTTGAGCGGCCGAGGCGACGCGACGCCCCAGGGCCGGGGGGGCACGGGAGACCCCGCCGGGCGGGCCTTCCCGGCGGCAAAGGCGGCGCGGGCCGCCTCGACCTCCGCTGCCGTTACCACCCCCGCCGGCTGGCCCTGCAAATCCACCCGGATCGCGCCCGCTCGCAGCGCCTTCCGGTACAGGGGTCGGTGGCAGTAGCGCACCAGCGCCCGATGGATCTCAGTCGGTTGGATCCCAGCCCCTCCAAAGCCCGCCGCCCGCAGGTCTTTGTGGATGCCGATCTTGAGCGGCCGGGGCTGCTCCCCGTCGAAACCCGCCGGATACGCCGCCATCAGCGCCGGAAGGACAGTCACCGGGGTCATCACGGTGGGGTCGGGATCGGCGACAATCAGGCTCGGGTCGGTCATGACGTTTGGTCTGGGTCGTAGTCGATCAATCGAACAAATCCCCGACCGCCCACCGTTTGCGCCGGTTGTAGCGCGCGCTTCGGATGTGTTGCTGGCGGTCGTGGCGCCAGTGGCAGCGCGGGCACAGCGACGCCAGGTTGGCCGGATCGTTGTTCGCCGGGTTCTGGTCCAGGTGGGCGCAGCTCAGGACGGTGGTGACGAACCGCCCCGCCGGCCAGTCCGAGACCCGACACCGTCCCAGCGACCGCCCCCGGTCGTCGTACCGCTCGCCGGTCTCGGGATCGAGCCAGCCGCCCTCCCCGACCACCAGCACCCGCACGCCGTGCGGCCGGCCGCACCACTCGCAGCGCCCGCCGGCGCGCTCGAACTTAATCCGGTTCGCCAGCGCCCGCCAGTCGAGCGGGTACAGCGGGCGGAGGTCGTGATGGATGGGCATCAGTACCTTACTCAAGATTTTCAAGTCACCCAAAATAAAAGTATTAACAATAAAAACTATTATTATTTTTATTACTTTAAAAACTGTTTATATATTTATTACTATTTGTCCATTATTTTTTTAGGCTTAGGTCGTCCTAGTTTTATTTTTTCAATTTTAACAATAGCTTGAGAAAATTCCGGTTCTGGCATATCGATCAGTGCGTGCAAACCGGCTCTGACAAACTCACTTTTGTTGATTACTTGCCCTAAGCTTATAGCTCGTGTGCGGAGTTGTTCCAACAACGCATAATCGGTGGGCGGTAAGCTGAATGTATCTCGAATAACTGTGGGAGCAGGAGGTTCAGCGTGGGAGGTAGCTTCATTGCGTGAAGCGGGTTGGGAATCGCTAAAAAACGATTCCGCCTTCGCAAACCGATCTTCCACTCGGGATGTTTCCTCCGTGAGCGACTTGCGCATGGATTCCGCCATCTGGCCTCGACGCTTAATCATAACTCTACCCAATAATATTTTATACAGTTAATATGATTATTATAGTACAAATATTAAATATCATATTAACAATACTTACTTTTTTACCAAATCGAGAATTTCTTGCACTAGGGCTTCAACTTCTCGGACAGCTTTAGCCGCATCACGCCCTAAGTCGTGTACTGTCCCCCCGAAAACGGCTGCTTGGCGATAGGCGGTCCGCAGATGCAATTTAGCTTCTGTTAGCGGAATACCAAAGTCCTCCAGCACTTCCAGCACCTCTTTGGACATAGAGGTATTGGATTGCAGCATGTTGACCACTAAGCGAGCTTGCAAGGCCGGATTGATCTCAATGGCGCGTTCGATTAAACCACGAGTCCCTGTTGCTGCCCACAAGTCCGCTGGGGAGGGAATGATCGGCACTAGGGCAATGTCCGCAACCAAGAGCGCCGATTGCGGGACCGCCGACTCCACCGCTGGAGGACAATCGACTAGGATATAGTCGTAGCTATCGAGATACTTCTTGATTTCCCGATGTACTTTTCCGCCGGCGGCAGCTAAGCCCGCGACGTGAGCCGGAAAGGGATTTTCATCAGTGGCGCTAGCTGCCCAACGAGTTGCGGTGCCTTGTGGATCGGCATCTACGATCAACACGCGGCATCCAGTTCGACCTAGTGCTCCACCTATTTGCATGGCTACGGTGGTTTTGCCACAACCACCTTTTTGATTGGCGGTTACCAAAATTTTTGCGGGCATAAACTCTCCAAAAGATATAAACAGTTAATACCATTTATATAATATAAATAATTTTTATACAACATATCATATTAACTATTTGTATGACTAGGAATTACAAAATGAGTAACTACTTACCCTCAAACGCCAGCCTGAGGGTATCGAAGGGGTTAATACCGTTCAGTTTGTTGGTTTCCCAAACCGAGCGCAGGATGCAGAAGGCTTTGGACCCACCCAGGGCGCGGAACCCCCCGATCACCTTCAATTTGACCTTGATCGGCCGCACCAATCGTTCCGCGCGGTTGTTGTCGAACGGCACCCGCCAATCGGTGAGGAACCGAGTCACCTCGGTTTTGTAATCCCGCAGACGCACGAGGAGATTGGTCGCCGGATGCTGCTTCACCCGGCCTTTACGCCCCGGTTCTGGTGGCCGGATCGGACAGGCCGCCAACCCGTTGCGCACCTGCCGGTCGTAACGGGCCAGCCACCCGGCGACATACGGCGGGTCCAGGCCGGTCTGACCGGCGGCGCGGGCGGCCAGCACCGCTTGGTGACCTTCCACCCGCAGATGCCGCAGGGCGTAGGGCCAGAAATGCCCGGTTAGTTCCTCGCAATAGCGCAACTCCCGCAGGTGATGGGCGTTGCAGAAGGCATGGGTGCAGTGGCGATAGGCCCCATACGGTTTCCAATGGTCATGCACCGCCGTGCCGGTGAAATGGGGCAGGATCCCCGCGGCGTCCATCGCCTCCGCACCCCGTTGGCGATGGACGGTGTAGTGCACGACGGTGTCGGTCGCCGCCACATGCAGCCAATTGAGCCGGCCGCCGACCCGCATCCCGCTTTCGTCGAAATTCGCCACCGCGGCGGCCCGGATCGCCTCCCGGCCGGCGGCATGGTCGTCGGCCCAGCGCTGCCCGGCATCGAGAATCCAGTTCTGGACCGCCCCATCGGACGGTCGAACCCCATATTGGTCGGCCATCAGATCGCAGGCCCGATCCAGGGCCACAAAATGTCCGTTCACCAACCCGACCGCATACGCCTTGAGGCGCGGGCCAAAGCTGACATTCGGGGTCACCCCGGCCGGAAACGTCCCTCCATGATCCCGCCCGCAGTCCGGACAGATCACCCACATCTGGCGGAATTCGGTCACCACCGTCGTCGGTTCCGGGATCTCAATTTGTTGTCGGCGCTCCCCGAGTCGGGCCGGTAACCCCGCCAACCCAGCCCCACACGCACAGACCCCCGCCGGCCGCAATTCCCGAACCACGTCAGGCGTGTCGGTCAGAGTCCGCGTGGCCCCTCGGTGGCCGGGTTGGCCACCCGGCGGTTTCGCTCCGGGGCTCCGGGGCATCGCCGGCCCTTTCTTCAACCCATCCGCAGACGGCGGCTGGCTGGAATTGCGGCTGGTTTTCTGAATCTGGCTTTCCAAATCGCTCAGCCGTCGTTCGTGCCGCCCCAGCGCGTCGAACAACGCCGCAATGAGCGCATCCTTCTCGGCATGGTTCATGCGGTCCAGTTCGGCTTGGGTGGGTCGGCTCAACTCAGGCATGGCACCAGATTAGCTCATCTTGGCAGGGGGTAGGTAGTTACCAAAATGAAAACCTTAATTTATTGAATATATATGAAATACTGATGATTACAATGATTTGAAAGCTAGTTTTGATTTCCATTGTCTGGCAGAACGACCCGGCGTTTTTTCCTGAACTCCACTTGCACCATCGGCTTGACCGGCGGAGTGCCGGTCAGGGGTGGCTGCAGCTCAGGTGACGGGCCGGAGAACGTCGACGGGTGAGGTCTCGCTCAGCGGGTTCTTGCAACTCGGACTTGGCCGAAACCAACCTGTTCGGCTGTCATCTCCAGAAGCCGTTGCGACTCTGGCGACGCCCCACTAGTGGCGTAAGTGGCGTAAGTGGCGTTGATTTTAACATTTATAATATTCTATTGGAGATTAGCTTCCTTAATGTCAGAAATTACGCCACTTACGCCACTTACGCCACCGTCAACAAGCAAACCAATACCTAGCCAGTAGCGGGTTCCGCCAGTACGTTTCTTTTGCTCAAAACCACGTTCAACGAGTCTTAGCCCGAAACTCCGTTGTGATTCCGGGCGTTCACCTTGCACCTCGCACCAGTTGCTATAGCTGGCGTACAGATCAGCGGCTTTAGCCTCGGCCCGCTTCGTCACCACACAGCAATCCGCCATCCACGACGCCAGCACGTCCATTTCTTCCCGATAGGCTTGAGTTGCATCGAGCACAGCTTGGGGCGGCTTTAGCCCTTCCTGTTGCCAGAGCAGCACACCCTCCAGCGCCCAATTCAGAATTCCCGACAGGGCTACAGGCTCGCGCAACCGCGCCTTGAAGCCGCCGTCTTTCTCGTGGTCAGGTATGCAGTAGGTGAAGGGAATCAGTCGGATGCGTCGCCAAATGCCCAGGTCGGTGCCGGCGATCACGGGTTTATGGTTGGTGGAAAGCCACACCTTGAACTCCGGGCGAAATTCAAAGGTGTCTTGGTGCATGAAGTTGGCGCGGATGCGGTCGCCACCCGTCATTGCTTTGATCAGCACTTCGTTCAGCCGCTTGCCCTGTCCAGTTTCCACGCTGGTGACCAAGCGCGCACCCCGCAAAACCGCCAGCTCGGTAGCATGGCGGTCCTGCTTCTTCTGCATGAGCAGGTCAGGTGTGGCTTGTTGGGCGTAGTCTGTGCCGAGTAGAGCCGATAGGGTTTCTACGAACGTGGATTTACCGTTTTGCCCCACACCCCACAGCACGAAAAAGCACTCTTCGGTATCCAGCCCGGTCAGCGAGTAACCAGCGGCCTTCTGCACGAACCGAATCAGTGCCGTGTTGCCCTGAAAAATCCGGTCCATAAACGCCAGGAACGGTCGGCATGTCGCGTGAGGGTCATAAACCACAGGGGATTGTTTCGTCAGCAGATGAGCACGGTCTGCCGGGTGTAAGGCGCCGGTTCGTAGGTCGATCGTGCCGTTGGCGACGTTCAACAGCCACGGATGCGTGTCCAACTGTTCGGGGAGCACCGAAACATCAGGTTGGGCGAGGTACAGCATCGCCGTCATGCGGTCGCGGGCTTGGGAGCGGAAGGACCAGGCGGCCAGCTTGCGGGAATCTTCCTTGTCGGCCAGCGTCGCGGCCTCGGCCAGCATCTTCCGGGCGGTTTCCTTCGCTTGGTCCAGGGCCGCGCCGGTGCGGTCCAGCGCCCAGCGTATCCCATCCCAAACCAGCCATTTCCCGAAGTCGTAGCAGTACCGTAAATCGCGCCCGTAGCGCGCCACGAGGCGCTCGCTGTTGCCCAGATCGGTTTGAAAGAAGGTGGCCAGATGGGCTTCGTCAACTGCGCCGCCTCTCTCCTCAGCAGTGGCACGTCTCACCGGGTCCGATTCTGCTGCTGCGAGCGAGGGAGCCTGTTCCGCCAACGCCTGGAGTTCGTCCAGGGTGTGGCCCTGATTCAGCCAGTCGGACACGTCGCCTTTGGCGGGTAGCCCCGGCAGTTCCAGCATCCGCACCTCGCCCACCTGGCTGCGGAGGGCGTGGGCGAGGGTTTGCATGTGCGCCCGGCCCGGCTCGTCATGGTCGGGGAGCAAGACCACGCGGGCGGCGCCGGCCAGTTGGGCGGTGTATTCCCGCCGCCACTTGGCTTTTTGGTCCGGTTTCGCGGCGCCTTCAATATTGGTGGTGGCGGTCAGGCCACCCGCCGCGAGGCGGTCGCAGTCCTTTTCGCCCTCCACCACGAAGACCGTGGCGCCCTGGGCGATGGCGGAGCGGAGTTCCGGGAGGCGATAGAGCACGGCGGGACCGGGGCCGGCTTTGTAGATCCATTCGCCGACGGGTCCGCGATGGCGAATGCGGAAGTCCTTGGGGGCATACCGGATTTTCTGGCGGACTTCGACGCCGGCGGCATCCCGGTAGGCATACGTCGCCACGATCTGCCGCAGGCCGGTGGACGGTTCCGGGGTCAGGTTGAGAGCGGCGATGATGTGGTCGTAGGGACAGCCGGCGAAGCAGTGCAGCAACAATCGGCCATTCATTTTGACCGACAGGGACGGATTATGGTCGTCGTGGCAGGGGCAGCGGGCTTTGTATTCATCGCCGGACTGGACCGGGCGATAGCCGGTGACCCGCTCCAAGGCGGTCAGCGCGTCATCGAGCGCACTCATGACCGCCCCCGAAGCGCACGCGGCCTTGCGGCGCCGAGAGCGAATGGCGCTGCGCTCGGATCATGACCGCGGTGGCGGCCAGAAGCACGAGCGCCGGCTGGCCGATGAGGGGGCGCCGGCAGGCCTGGCGCACCCGCCGCCGGGGTGCCGGCTGCACCCTGATTCGGCGGTCTATCAGTATGGACTTTCATGCAATCCCCTTTTTAAAGGCGCATAACCACCTCTGTGGGGTCTTGAAAGTCGCTGCCAGTCCGCTATAATCAGAACCAGGTAAACGGTTTCTGATTGTCGTCCTTAGCGGAGCGACGGGCGGCGACTTTCAAATGTTCCCAACGAACCCTCGCGTGATTCACGCGGGGGTTTTGCGGTTTTTGGGTGGGCGATCTTTATCTTCGGATGTCGTTCGACCTCATCAGTCGGTGTGCCCGGAGTGGGCATCGGGTTATTGTCTCCATTATAGCGGGTGAACGCCACTGGGGCGCAATCCGCTCACGTCTCCCGCGCCGCCGCCGGATCCGCCCCCGGGGCGGTGGCGAGGCCCGGAGTCCCGCAGTGCCAGCCCGCCGTCCTGCGTTTTCCCAGGCGGTGTCTATCCACCCATGGATTTCGGAAGCTGCGGTGGTTGAAAAAGCGTCCGTCCCGTCGGGCGCCGTCAGGGTGTGGTGGAGCAGGGCGTCGGTCTCCCGCAGCATTTTGTCGAGATAAAACTGATCCTCATCCAACTGCCGCCGTTGCGCTTGCAACTGGGCGCCGAGGGTTACAAGCTGGCCCCGATGGTGAAGGAGGTCACGGGTGAGTACGTGGTCGTGCCAGCACTGAACTTGGACCAGGCCGTGTTTGATCTGCGCGAGAGTGGGACGCGTGGGGAAGAGGTGAGCGCGGAATTGGCGGGCGATGGCCTGCGGGGTGATCGGTCGCCGGCGGGCGGCGAGCGCATCCGACGCCTCCAGTACGCCCAGCGCTACTTGAAACGCAAAATCCGGCGCGAACGTTGTCCCCTGTGGACAATGAGTAGACATCATGGCACCTCTGATGCGGTGGTGATCAGGTCCTCACCGTTTTTACCGGTGGGGGCCGCCGGGTCCCCAACAGGGCGGCGGTCGATAATATCCCGGTGATCGTCTGTGGGTCGGCGGATGCCGGACCCGCGCAGCGCCCACCTCTCCACCGGTCGGGTTGTTGGGGTTGTGTGCGTTTTTGCATGAATTCTCGGTTAAAATATCTTTAATAATCAATATATTTTCTTATAAAGATTTCTTCCATACCTATAGTCAATGGTTCGGACTGTTTTGATTTTATCAAACTCAGGAAAACGCCCCCGTGGGATTTAATCGGGGGTACAGAGGCCCCGCCCTGGATCGATGCCCCCCCAACGGTCCGAACTATGGAGAGGGGTTATCTTGTCAAAAATAGCCCGAGATAGGGTACCCCCACGCACGCTCCGATCCTGCATAGAGCTATCCCAGGTTTTTTTACGAGCGTACTGCTGTATAGTAAAAACAGAAAACAAATGAATTCAAGTTTTCTGAACGCTTTTTTAAAAAATAATCTATAATCGGGAAAATCTTGTCATGAGGATGAGAGACCTTGCCCAGAAAATCCTTGCGAAAAGCGTCCGGGCTGGAGAGGACTGCCGAGCCTGCGGCGGTCCCGAACGCCGTTTTCGAACCCGATTTCCGCATTCTGGCGGACGCCGGCGGCGTCGTCACCGCCGAAATGCCGGTGGAGGCGTGGATTGCGCTCCCCAACCATCCGCACCAGCGCAATACCGCGCGCCACGCCCGGGCCGTGCATCTCAAGCAGGCCCGGGGGGCGACCGGCGCGGTGGCGAACCAACTGGCGCAGGTCGTCGCCGCGCGTCTCGACGGC
>Ga0116155_10000197_pt1 | contig 63260 bp, 62 predicted proteins | sample AD_UKC032_MetaG_FD_89890 | JGI IMG/M metagenome (GOLD analysis project Ga0116155, IMG submission 89890) | Active sludge microbial communities of municipal wastewater-treating anaerobic digesters from USA - AD_UKC032_MetaG | ecosystem: Engineered > Bioreactor > Anaerobic > Digestate | place: USA...
CAACAACGAACGCGCGCAGTGGAATAAAAATAAAATGACCCCCGTTGAATTCAGGGATCATTTATTTGCTCTTGCTGCCGCTTAGCTGTTTTTATTCGTGTCTACTAAATGGGGTACACTTCAGAAGGACTGCTCTTAAATAATTTTTAATATTAGCCTAATTTCCTTTATATAAGCAAACAATAGCTCTCCTATGATTTATTCATTTTTTCATAATAATATCCGACATCTTTTATCCATTTTTCTTCATTTTGGCTAAACTGTTCCGTACAATTATTTCCGCATTTCCAAATAACCATTTTTTCCGGAGTGTCGATTCCCTGGTGAATAAGCTCATCTATTCTTTTCCCCACGACTTCCACTGCTTGCTTTTCCGAATCAAAGCAAGAATAACCCGAGGAAGTCTGGTTATATGTTCCTCGATACCCCCAATAATTGTAACATTCCTTTTTTCCTTTTTTAGGAGAATATTTTCCCCAATTGCTCTCCTTTTTAGCAATCGCTACCAAAAAATTGGCTGTTTTTGCATTTTTTTTTGCAATATAGGGAACCATTTTAGAAATAGGCCGCCCTTTGACCATTTTTCTCATATGCATTTCTTCAATTGACGGTCTTTCGGGAAAATTGAAATTCCCCGCTTCCATAACCATTTTTCTTCCACATGCATAAAATAAGCCTCCATAAATTACAAACAAAAAAACCATAAAAGCCATTAAAACTTTCTTGATACGTGAATTTTCCCTATCTTTCGTCAAGTTCGGACAGCATTTCTTAATTTTTGTTTTTATTTTTTCCAGTTTCATTTTTCAAATTATAAATATTTTCCATATTTTTCCAGGGAATAATAGCAGTGTGGATTGGGAGTTTCATCCGGATCAAGGCAGCACTCCATATCCATATGTCCTTTTTTGTTTTGCTTGCTCTTCGATGGATGGTCATTTTTTCGATTGCAAACCCGTCTGCCGCCTTTCATCGCAAAAACAACCGGCATAGGCGCTCTTTTCGTATTTATGACTGTTTTTTTCCGGAAAAATATTTTGGGATTTTCTTTTTCATAGATCCGCAGTTCCTCTCCTTTCATTTGAGAAATCAGATTTTGCTCCATATCATAATCAGCGCATAAATCAGAGCATTTTCCTTCTTCTTTATCCTCCAAGCATTTGGCTTCTGACAAAAAAACACTATCGAGATCGATAGTTTTTTCTGAAAAACTGTTTTTTATCTCTCTTAATCCTGTTCCATTATTTTCAAGCAAAACTATTGAATCTTCTTGGCCGGCCCCTAAAGCCTGCAGCATATAAATGTTTACATATTCAGGCATCACCTTTGAAAAAACTCCAAAATTGATCATCCAGACAAAAATAGCGACATTGGCGGATACCAAAGCCATTCTTTTAGAAAATATCTTCTGCGGATATATTAAAACAAAAACTTTCCCGCCTGTTTTTTTCAGCGCACCTTTCCAGCTTGATAATATTTCTTTTGCTTTTTCTGATTTTTGTTTCAAAAATTCAAAACAGCCTCCGCCCAATTTGGAAACTGGATAATTCAAAAAACTTTCCTCTGAAAGAAATTCTATGATTGAATTTTCCAATTTTTCCCAAAATTCTGCTTGTTTTTTGCCGATTTCTACGCTCATTTTTATTTTTTAATCCAAAAACAAAAAACGGGGAGCACCCGCTTTTATTCAGCACCTTAAGTATAGCATATTTTTTCCTTCTTGTCTATGCCTTATCCTTCTTTTTTTTAGATTCCTTTTTTTCCTTTTTTTCTTTCAAATCGCTATTTTTTTCCAGATCTTTCAAAGCTAAAGATTTTCTGAAATTTGTTTTTTCGTAGGCCATAAAATTTCCCGAAAAATATTTTTGGGGAAGACTATCGATAAATTTCCTCCAAATCGGAGCCGCTACAAAAACCCCGTCCGATCCGGCTTTCATCGGCCAGCCATTGTTATTTCCGCACCAAACTCCCACTGCGATATTCGGCGTGTATCCAACTGTCCAAGCATCCCGAAATTCCTGGGTTGTTCCAGTTTTGGCCGCTACAGCTTTTCCGGGAACATAAAGCGGGCTGTTGAGACCGAAAATTGCCGACCGTGCGCTATTGTCTGACAATATGGAATTTATTTTTCTGGCTACTTGTGGATTTATCACTTGCTCGTTTTCCTCTTCTTTCTGGTATTTTTTTTCGCTATTGTCGTAAATCGTCAAGATCGAATGAGGATTGTTTCTCCTGCCATCATTGGCAAAAACAGAAAATGCCGAAGTTAGATCTATCGGTTTTACTTCCGCACCGCCAATAGCCAATGAAAGTCCATACCTTTTTCTCTCATTAAATGTCGTGATTCCCAGCCTATGCGCCATATCAATAGCACTGTCCACTCCGACTGCCTCCAAAGTTTTTACCGCCGGAACATTAAGCGACATTGCCAGAGTTTTTCTCATCGGCAAAACTCCATGGAATTTTCCGTCGTAATTTTGGGGAATATAATTTCCGCCCGATCCATCCGGACCGAAATTCGTCGGGGCATCAGCTATGAGCGATTCCGGCTCAAATCCTTTTTCGAACGCTGTCGCATAAATTACGGGCTTAATTGAAGATCCGGGCTGCCGAGAGCGCGTAGCCACGTTTACCTGTCCTCCGATGTCACTGTCGAAATAATCACGGCTGCCGACCATCGACAAAATTTCTCCTGATTTCGGGTCAAGAGCAACAAGCGCTGCATTGCTAGCACCTCTTGATATATTGGCCAGTGCCCCTTCAAAAATCGCTTTTTCGGCTGATTTTTGAAGATCCAAATCAAGCGAAGTAATCACCTGAAGCCCGCCTACTTCCAAAAATTCCCGCCCGTATTTTTTTTCCAGCTCCTCAATTACATAAAAAACAAAATGGGGGGCAACGATAGGCTCCTGGAAGGGAGCTATTTTTGCCAGCGTATCGACTTTTCTATATTCATCCACTTCTTCATCGGAAATCAGTTTCAATTTTTTTATTCTATCATAAACTTTCGCTTGTCTTTTTTTTAGCTCTTCCCGATGATTGCCGTAAGGCGAATAATATGAAGGTGCCTTGGGAAGAGAAGCTAAAAGAATCGCTTCATCCAGGGTTAATTCCCCAGCAGATTTCCTGAAAAAAATCTCTGCGGCTGATTCTATTCCATAAGCATTTGAGCCATAAGGAACTTCGTTGAGATAAAAATCCAATATTTCGTCTTTCGAAAAATTGTTTTCGATTTTAAAGGCAATAAGAGCTTCTCTGAATTTTCTTGGTATGGTTTTTTCACGAGACAAAAAAACATTTCTAGCCAGTTGCTGGGTTATAGTCGAACCTCCCTGAAAAATTCCTTTTCTTTCTATATTTATCTTGATTGCCCGCATAACTGACACAAAGTCTACTCCCACATGGGAATAAAATGACTTATCTTCAGTGGCGATTGTTGCAATCCTCACGACATTCGAAATTTCGTCGTGAGAAAGAATTTTTCGATTTTCTTCTCCATGAATTTCGTAAAGAATATTTTTTCCGCTTCTATCATATATAGTCGTAGTCTGGGGGTTTTTGATTTCCTTCATCATGGAAACATTCGGCATTTGGTATTTATAAATAAAAAAACTGGCAATCAGCACGCCAGCGACTATCATAATTAGAGCATTTACCGTCCCCCAGAAAGCCTCCTTAAACAAAAAATATATTACCCCCGAAACTTTTTTCATAATTTCATTTCATATTTTTATAATTATAGTACCGTTAATTTTTATTTTTATTTTATTAATTGTTTTTCCAATTTCAGATTAACATTTTTTCCATATTGTTTCAACTTTAATTCTAATAAAAAAACCCCGCAATGAGCGAAGCTTTTTTCAAGGTTTATATTTTTGAGGCTATTTTTTAGAAAAGCCCCATGTTGGAAAACAGCGTGATGGCCATAATAGGCATAAGAGCGATGAGAACCGCGAAATTCAATTCCTCCGATTCCTCATGCTCGCGCTGTCTTTTTTCACATTCCGGGCACTTGCATTTCTCTACTGGCTCCATACTTTTGTTTTTGTCTTCTGCCGCTTTTCCATTCCCCTCCTCGGAAAATGTAAAAACGAAAGAAAAATTGGTTAATTATTAGTTTTTTAGAAATAAAAAACGCGGGCAGACACCCGCTTTTTTCCACTTGCATATCCATTATACACCAATTTTTTGAAAATGTCAATTTTCTGGCTTTCAAAAAATTATTTTGCCTGGCTCATAATCTCTCTTATCGCATCTTCGTCTTTGCAGCTATATTTGTTATCTGCAGAATAAAATCTTTTTTTGGGGCCATAGCAGCCGCCGTTTTGCCGATGAAGAGTGGCCATATAAGGCATCATGAATCCCATATTTTTTGAAGTAAAATATCGATAAAGATTCTTTAGAGTTTTGGATCTTGTATTTTTGTCCATTTTAGCAAATACGCCCATATCATCATAAAGCAGCCCGCTCCAATCAAGATGCAAAAAAACATTATTAGCTTTTTGGGAGAATCGGTCGTTCCAAAGAAGCGCCCAGCAGCTTTCTTTACGGCTCCAGCATGGACCGTCTTCGATATTTCCTTCGGCGTCAATTCCCACGCCTCCTTCAATATAATCGAACAGCCTCAGATACTTCTCATCAGTTATGCTGCCTGTCTGCGCGCCGATAACAATTTGTATTCCCTGCTTTTTGGCATATTTTCTCATATCAGAAATTATTTTTTTAGTATAATTCTCGCCGCTTCCAGATTCCTGATAATAAATCTGCCCGAAAAGAAAACTTTGGATTCCCAGATCCATCGCCTCCTGAGTTATATATTTTATATAATTCCGATATTCTTCACTTTTAAAATTCGGCCTGCAAGTATGCTCCCCCCAAGCGTTATCGCTTCCCTTTCTGCACATTTCGGAAAAATCAAAATTTCTGTTTTCATTTGGATAAAAATAATCAGCATTTTCCCGAATCGCCTCGGCAATAAACATTCCGTAAACTATTCCTGGTTTTTTTATCTCATCCATAATTTGCCGGGCATACCCGAAATCAGGCGGGCTCGCCCACGTTTCCAGCGCCCGGTGGAGATAATAGCAATTGGAACGGTTTATCATGGCAACAGCATTCTCCGTATCCTCGCCGTACCCAGAAAGAATCCCGTCTGCCACGCATCCCTGTTTTTTCATCCTGTCCATAGAAACCGGACCTGGTTTCGGACGTTCTTTTTTTTCAAAAGGCCTCAGCGGCTTGGCAATCGGCTCTATTTTAACGGTTGACACGGAATATTTTATTTCGGAAACATAATTTCTGAACCAAAACGCAAAGCCGCCCGAAATAATCAGGACAATAATTATAGCTAGAGGAAAAGAAATTATTTTGTTTTTCAAATAAAAAAATAAATCTCGCATCGGATCAAATTATAACTCAAAAAAGGTATTTAATCCAGTTTTTCTCTAGTACAAAAAAACAAGGCTCTTTCGCCTCGTTATTCGCCATTATGGAAAAAATAAACAGTAGAACCAGATACAATGCTCACAAATTATTTATCTCGACTTGTTCGTAAATTATTTTGGAAATTTTAGCAATAATGCTGGATAAATTTTCAAAGTTATTTCCTTTAGTCATGACACAAATAAGATAGGGGCGCTTGGAATGATAAACTATCCCGCAGTCATGAAGCTGCCTTATGATCTGTTTGTCGCTTGAAAGAGATTCCCTTTCTCCAAATTTGTGCGAAATCGGAATGTCTTTCGGAACTCCGGCCACAAGTCCGTTTTTAAATTCAACTGCGGAAAGAAGGTTAAGCGCCTGTTCAGACGTATCCTTGTTCAGATAAGATGCATTATACAAAATCCTGAAGAAAGTCGCATAATCTTTGACAGACATCGTATTATTGATGTTATAAATATCGGGCATGCTTATTCCCAGATCCCCAAAAACTAAAGCTAAATCTTTTTGGCTGATATTTTGAAACAAGAGATTAGTTGCCTCATTATCGGAGTATCTTATCATAAACTCCATTAATTGTGAAACTGTATATGTTTTCCCGAACTCAATATGATCTTTAGGATTAACCTGCTGAAAAAACTCAGGTGAAGCTTTATCAAAAGCTATCTCTTTTTCAAAAATTCCAGGATTGTGCTCTGAATATTTGTAGTAAGCAATCATCAGAGGAACTTTCAGGAGGCTGGCTGGAGAATAAGTATTTTCTTCATTAATTCCGAACCAAGGACCATTTCTGAGATCTCGGTAATAAAGGGATATGTTTACATTAGGATTTTTTTCAATCACTTCGCTCTGGATCGCTTGCTTTATTTTCAACTCCGATGCTTTTAGAATTGGCGAACCGCTGTCTACCTCGCATTCCAAAAGCGGGCTGGTAAAAGCATATCCTGACTGGCGAATTTCCGTTCCTCGCGTGGCATCTCCCTCTTTTTTATTTTCTTCTATTTTGTTTTTCCCGAAATAAAAACCGCTGAAAAATAAAAAAAGTGCCAACACCAGGGCTGCCAGATATTTAAAAAAAACTTTCTGATGAGATTCCCGTTTGTCTTGGTTTTTCATTGGTATTTTTGATGCTTGAATTTTAACACAAAAACCGCCTTTGTCAAAAAACAAACCCCATCGGGTTTGCTTTCTTTGAGCGGGTAGGGGGAATCGAACCCCCATCTCAACCTTGGAAGGGTCGCATAATAGCCATTATACTATACCCGCGATTAACAATTTTTAATTTTGTAATTTCAAAACAATAATATACAATTTTTCCCGAAAAATCAACCTGCGTATGTCTATGTTATATGATTTTTTGTCGGAGTGCTGGGAATCGAACCCAGTCAACATGGTCCCAAACCATGCGTACTACCGGTATACGACACTCCGTAATTTTAATAAATCATATCTCCAAACTCTCTTCTAGTCAATAATAAAACCCCATGAAAGAGGGATTTTATTATTATCTTGATCAGGATATGCGATAAACAAATTATTTCACCGCTTCTTTAAGTGCTTTTCCGGCGGTGAATTTAGGAATAGTCATAGCTGGAATAGTAATTTTTTCCTTTGTCTGAGGATTAATTCCCTCTCGAGCTGCTCTTTTAGAAGCCCTGAAAGTTCCAAATCCGGTCAGGGTCACCTTCTGATCTTCTTTAAGCGCCCGAGTAATCACTTCTGTGAAAGTATCTATCACCAACTCTACGTCCTTTTTGGATAAATCAGTTTTTGTCGATATTTCGGAAACGAGCGCATCCTTGTTCATATTAGCTGCCATAATATCACCTGCCTTTCTAATTTAAATTAGATTAGATCCGCCTCAATTATAACTATTCACTTTATATAAAGCAAATGCCCTTCATCTACAAAACATAACAATCTACAAACTATACTTTTTTCCCCGGTATTATCCTTATCTTTTTATTATATGTTTTAGGCTACATGTTCCATGATTAGCGCGCATATTCCGTAACTCGCACTTCTCGAATCACATTTACTTTTATTTCTCCGGGATATTTGAGTTCTTTCTCGATTTTATCCGCGATAGAACGCGTCAGTTTTATAGCTCCCAAATCATCGATAGCATCCGGCTTCACAAAAACCCTGATCTCTCGTCCGGCTTGGATAGCATAGGTCTTTTCCACTTCCGGAAAAGAATTGGCTACCGCCTCAAGTTCGGAAAGCCTTTTCAAATAATTTTCCAGCGTATCTTTTCTGGCTCCGGGACGGCTGGCGGAAATCGCATCTGCTGCCGAAATTAGCATTGCTTCAGGCAATTCAAAAGGATAATCTTCGTGATGGGATTTCATCGCATTTATAATCTCTTTTCCAATGTGGAATTTTTCCAAGATTTTTATCCCAATTTCAACATGCGTTCCCTGGACTTCATGATCAACCGCCTTTCCGATATCATGAAGCAGTCCAGCTTTTTTTGCAATTGAAATGTCCAGGCCAAGCTCTGCCGCCAGCGCTCCGGAAAGATGAGCTACTTCCAGCGAATGAAGCAGCGCATTTTGCCCATAGCTTGTCCTATAGCGGAGCCTTCCAAGGATGTGGATGAGCTTCGGATCAAGTCCGGCAATTCCAACATCATAGGCTGCCGCTTCTCCAGCTTCTTTTATTTTGTTATTAATCTCCTTTTTAGCAAACTCGACTGATTCTTCAATTTTTGTCGGATGAATTCTTCCATCAGCAATTAGCCTTTCCAGGGCGATTTTAGCCGTTTCTCTCCGAATCGGATCGAATCCCGAAATTACAATTGCTTCCGGAGTATCATCCACAATAATTTCAATTCCGGTAAGCCGCTCCAGCGCTTTTATGTTTCGGCCTTCCCTTCCGATAATTCTTCCTTTAACTTCGTCTGACGGAATGCTTACGGTGCTAGTGGTAACTTCAGCAGCATGCGATCCGGCATATTTCTGGATCGCCTGAATCATAATATCTTTAGCCTTTTTTTCAATTCCTTCCTTTCCGGAAGCTTCCATTTCTTTTATTTTTTTAGCAAAATATTCCCGATTTTCTTCTTCTGTAAGCTGCAGAAGTATTTTTTTAGCCGCCTCCTTGGAAAGACCAGCGATTTTTTCTAATCTCCTGAGCTCCTGTTTCCTGGCCTCTTCTGCTTCTTTTCTGATTTTTATTATTTCTTCAGCTTTTTTTTCAAGCAAGCTCCGGCCACGATCAATTTCCGCCATTTTCTTGTCAATGACTTCTTCTCTTTTGCCTAGGCGCTCTTCCAGGCGCATTATTTGATTTTCCCTCTCTCTTTCCTTTTTTTTCGCCTCCTCAAGAATATTAACTGCCTTATTTTTGGATTCAATAAGGATCTCCTGGGATTTTTTTTCAGCTTCTTCGATTGTTTTCGAAGCTTTTCCTTCAGCGGTATGCAACTGCCCTTTAGCAATAGTCTGCCTAGTCCAATAGCCCATTATTGAGCCTGCTGCCAAAGCGATTATTACAACCACCAAAATCGTCAAACTTATAGTCATAATATTGTTCTGTGTCCGTTTCCGCGCCAATAATACCCTTTTCGCAAAGATTTTTAAAAGTAACTTTGATTTTACCAAACAAATTAAAGATGAACATCAACCGTAAACTTAAAAATTAGCGCGCAAACAGAGTTAATTTCTTAATATTTCCAATTGTCTACTAATAAATGTTATTATATCGGGACGATTTTGTCAAAAGTATCTGAAAATGCTAGAATAGAAAAATAAAGAAATAACCATTTTTTCCATATGTATAAACCCGTTGTTCTTATTGTTCTTGATGGATGGGGATTAAGCGAAAGTTCCCGAGGAAATGCCATTCTCAAAGCCAAGCTTCCTACAATTGACAAGCTTAATAAATTCTACCCGCAGCTTGCCCTCCAAGCCTCTGGGATTTCCGTCGGACTTCCCTGGGGAGAACCGGGCAATTCTGAGGTAGGACATATTACTCTTGGAACCGGAAAAGTTATCTACCAGAGCATGCCCCGAATCACTATGGCTATCCAAAGCGGAGAATTTTTTCAAAATCCGGCCCTTCTAAAGACCGTTGAAAACTGCAAACAAAATAATTCAGCCCTCCATTTGATGGGACTTGTGGGAAAAGGAGGCATCCACTCCAGCGCTGATCATCTTTATGCCCTTTTAGAGTTCGCCAAAAATAATAATCTTGAAAAAGTTTTTATCCATGTTTTCACGGATGGCAGAGACAGCGCCCCCACTTCCGGAGTTGAATCGATAAAAGATCTTCAAAACAAAATTGAAGAATATCAAATTGGCCGGATTGCCACAATTTCAGGCAGATATTTCGCCATGGACAGAAATAACAATTGGGATCGCGTTCAAAAAGCTTACGAGGCGATGATTGACGGAAAAGGGAAGGAGATTTCCGACGTCACAGAATACCTGCAAAAATCATATTCTAAAGAAATTTTTGACGAATATATAGAGCCGGCAGTTGTAATGGAAAATCAAACGCCTGTTGGAAAAATACAAGAAAAAGATTCGGTGATTTTTTTCAACTACAGGGAAGACCGGGCCCGCCAGCTGACTAAGGCCTTTGTCCTTCCTGGATTTTCAAAATTCAAAAAGACAGATTTAAAAAATATTTCTTTCACCACCATGATTCAATATGAAGATAATCTTCCGGTGAATGTTGCTTTCGGACCGATAGAAATCAAAAACTGCCTGGGAGAAATTCTAAGCAAAAAAGGAAAAACGCAGCTCCGAATAGCTGAAACAGAAAAATTCGCCCATGTCACTTACTTTTTTAACGGCGGAAATGAAGAGCCTTTTCCCAAGGAAGATCGAATAATAATCCCCTCCAAGGCCGTTTCTGTTTTCACTGAAGCACCAGAAATGAGCGCCAACGAAATTACTGACAAGGTTTGCGAGGTTATCTCCCTCAATAAATATGATTTTATCTTGATAAATTATGCCAACGCCGATATTGTCGGACATACAGGAGATGAAAAAGCCGCTGTCGAAGCAGTTGAAACCATTGACCGATGCTTGGAAAAGCTTATACCCGCTGTCATATCCAATGGCGGATGCCTCCTTATAACCGCTGACCACGGAAACGCCGAAGAGCTGGTTAATCCGCGGAACGGAGAAACTGATACGGAACACAGCATAAATCCCGTTCCGCTTTGGTTTGTTACATCCTCAAACCATTGCGACGAATCTGGAAAATGTTATACAATGAAAGTCGCAGGGCTTCTTTCCGATATCTCACCGACGATCCTCGACCTTATGGAAATTAAAAAGCCCAAAGATATGACCGGCGAAAGCCTGTTGTCGATGCTGAAATAAAAAACAAGAAACAAAAAAGAGTCTAAGATTCCAGAAGCTTCAGAAATCCTAGACTCTAAGTGTTACTTGCGGACGACAGCAAAACGCCTTTGTCTGTTTTATCGCCTTATATAAATTTTTTTACTTGCTTTTCATCACCCAAAAAACATATTTTCCGTTGTCATAGGTATATTTTTGCTGGGAAAGATCCGGGCAACGGATTTTATATTGATCGCGGAGCCATTGGTCCGATTCCAAAAAGACCACCTGCGTTCCATCGCAGTTGATGCTGTCTTTTCCTTCCAGCGGCCTCACAAATTCATAGTCTTTTATTTTCGGCCAGGCTATATATTCGGTAGTTTTCATGCTGGATTCTTTTTTAGTATCTTTTATCCAAGTATTGTAAGCTACAGTGATGTAATTATTTTTTCCAACAGGCAGTTCCTTTACGAGCATTCCGAAATCGTAGAGTTTTCGTTCATAAGCTCCGAGAACGCTCAAATTTTTCGGCCATTCAAAAAAATAAGTATAAACCTGGGTAACTCCCCCAATTATCATAAAAAATAAAAGACTTGCGAAAATAACCAGGAAATTATTGCTGCTTGGGAATTTTCCTCCGGTTTTTTTTGATTCTCCATAATGCCCAATAATATATTCCAGCGGCAAGACAGAAAGAACAAAAACTCCCGGAATCGCTCCGATAATGCGGAGAGAGTGAGGAATGCCCTCGATGCTTAAAAATCCCGGGACAAGCATCAGCCAAAAAATGCTTTGTCCCAGAACGGATATATGAAACCAAGGCGAAGCTGCAAAATCCGGGTTAATTTTTCTTTTATATTTTATAAATTTAGAAAGGGTTTTCGCTATTTCCCCGAGACTTATGACAGATCCGATAAAAAACAAAACCGCCCAAGCCGCCGGAAGAAGCGGCTGGTTATTATAGTTATGCCGGGGATTTTTGTCTCCAAAAACAAAAAAAGCGCTAAGGTGGCTAACTACGCTTTTCCCCAAAGCTTCTCCGACGCCCATACCTTTCGGAGCGTTGAAAATAGACACAGCTTCCGAACGCGAAATAAAATCCTTGAAATGGCCGGAGTAATATAAAATTATCGGCAAAGATACTAAAACAACGCCCAGAATAGAAAAGGCCAGATATTTTTTATAATTTTTCCAGAGCTTTTCTTTTCCCAAAAGAAAAGATGCCGCGACTAAGGCAAAAACCAAAGGAGCAATTCGAAAAGAAATATAAGTATGAAACCCCAGCCCCAAAAAAATTCCAGCCAGGAGAATCCAAATCGCTTTCTTTTTCGGATTATTTACCGCCTTCCAAAAAAAATAAAACATCCAGACCAAAATAAGCGGGACCATAATCGCCCGGTAAGCCGTCCGGGAAAAAACAAGATGCCAAAAAGAAAAAGCCAGCATAAAAGTTCCAGCCAAAACAGAAAGAGATGAAAACTTAAATTCCCGAAGGAGAAAATAAAAACCTAAAAGAGTAAGCGACCCCCAAAGAGCATTGGCAAACCGGAGGCCGAAATTTGTATTTCCGAATATTTTTATGAAAAAAGCAATAACGTTTATATGCAGCCCTTCCCGCCCATAATTTTCAGGATAAAAAAAACGGAAATTTCCGCTTTCTAAAGATTTTAGCGCGTCTATTCCGTTAAAAGCTTCATCATAATGGACTCCCGGAGGAATAACATCCAGATGCCAAAAACGGATGAAAATGCCGCCAGCCAAAACCAAAATACTCAAAAAAACAAAAATATTCTTTCTTATTTTCATTATTTTATAATCTTGTCCACTATGCCATATTTTTTAGCTTCTTCCGCGCTCATAAAATAATCCCGCTCCGCGTCTTTTTCTATTTTTGAAATCGGCTGCTTCGTATGCTTGGATAAAATTTCATTGAGCCTTTTTTTGACGCTAAGGATATGCTTCGCATGGATATCAATATCGGTCGCTTGCCCTTGCGTTCCTCCCATTACCTGATGAATAAGCACTTCGCTGTTAGGAAGAATTATTCTTTTCCCTTCTTTCCCGGAAGCCAGAAGCAGTGTTGCCGCCGAAGCCGCAAGGCCCACGCAAATTGTAGAAACATCTGCTTTGACATGCTGCATCGTATCATAAATAGCAAGCGCTGAGGTCACTTGACCGCCTGGAGAATTAATATAGAGCTTGATGTCTTCCTTGCTGCTCTGAGAATCCAGAAAAAGAAGCTGGGCGATAATACTGTTGGCGGAAATATCATCAACGGGACCGCCCAAAAAAATTATTCTCTCCTTGAGAAGCCTTGAATAAATATCGTAAGCCCGCTCGCCATAGCTGGTCTTTTCTATCACTGTGGGTATCAGATATTGATTTATAATATTATTTTTATTCATAATTTCGAATTTAAAACGATTTTTAATTTTTGGCAACTTGAATTTTAATATTGTTTAGAATCTAAGATTTAGCACTTAGAATTTATTAAATTAAAGCCTCTCCAGGAACTCAAATACTTTTTCATTCTCAAGAGTTCCCTTGCAATAGCTATACAATCTTTCCATATCCAAATTCTTCTCCATATTCCTAACATCTTTATAATACTTGAGGGTTTTGTTGATTTCTTCTTCTATTTCTTTTGTATCAGCTTTTATGTCTTCGTCTTTGGCGATTTGCCCAAGCGCCAGGGCGGAAATTATTCTTTTTTCCGCTTGAGGTTTCCAATCAGTTTTGAGATCCTCCTTGCTTTTTTTAATATTAGCAAGATACTGGTCTATTGTCATTCCCATCGGGCTAATTTGATGTTCAAATTCATGAAGCATTTTTTCCGTTTCCTCCTTGACGAGAATTTCAGGAAGATCCGTTTTTGAATTTTGGACGATACTGTCTAAAAATTCAGTTCTTCTGTTTTCTTTCATTTTATGCTCTTTCTCGTGTTCAAGCCCTTCTTTCAGGCTTTTTCGAAGCATTTCAAGATTTTCAAATTTGCCAAGGGATTTTGCAAAATCATTATTGATTTCCGGGGTCTGCCTTTCCTGAACTAAATTCATCTTGACCTTAAATGTAGCCGCTTTTCCAGCCAAATCTTTCTTGTGATAATCAGCCGGAAATGACAATTCGAATTCCTTTTCTTCCCCCTCTTTCATTCCGATTATATTTTCTTCAAATCCGGGAATAAAAACACCTTTTCCAATTATCAGCGGATGTTTCTCGCTCTTTCCATTTTCAATCGGCGCCCCGCCGACAGACACTTCAAAATCAATTTCCACGCTGTCTCCTTTTTTCGCTTCGCGTCTGACTGTTACCAGCTTCACCCGGCTCGCGGCCAGTTTTTCAACTTCAAGATCAACATCCTTTTCATCAACCTGGCTTTCTTTTTTAGAAAATTCCTCGTTGATTTTTTTTATCTCTTTTTTGTAGGCTGGCTCTATTTTTATTTCCGGCATAATTGATACCGTTGCCTTATATCTAAGATCTTTTCCCTCTTCCATTTCCACTATTTCCACTTTAGGGCTGCCGATGACTTCCAATTTTTTTTTCTCCGCCAGCTGGCGGACATATTCAACATAGCTCTTTCTGACCGCTTTTTCTGAAGCCTCATTGAGAATGGCTGCTTTTCCTATTTTTTGCTCTACGATATTTCTCGGCGCTTTTCCAGGACGAAAACCAGGAATTTTTATCTCTCCTGATAATTCTTCCGCCGCCTGGTCCAGATATTTTTTCCAATCCTCCCAAGACACCGCCAATTCAAATTCAATTTGAGATTTAGGTAGTTTTTTGATCATAATTCAGGCTCTTAATTATAATTCTTCAATTTCATTGATTACAATAACATCCCAACTATCAACAAAGCTACGATATTCAGAATTTTTATCATCGGATTAATCGCCGGTCCGGCTGTGTCTTTGTAAGGATCGCCGACTGTATCTCCGGTCACCGCCGCCTGATGAGCGAAGCTTCCTTTTCCTCCATATTCTCCATTTTCAATATATTTTTTGGCGTTGTCCCAGGCTCCGCCTCCGCTTGTCATGGAAACCGCTACAAAAATTCCAGTGATAATCGATCCAACCAAAAGCCCTCCAAGAGCATGCACGCCCAGAATGAATCCGACCAAGATCGGTACAACAACCGGAATAAGCGCTGGCACAATCATTTCGCTAATAGCCGCCTTAGTTACAATATCGACTGTTCTTCCGTAATCTGGGTTTTCCGTTCCCGCCATAATCCCGGGCTTTTCTTTAAACTGATTGCGCACTTCTTCTACGACTGACCCAGCTGCTCTTCCTACCGCCTGCATAGAAAGCGCTCCAAAATAATACGGTAGAAGGCCGCCAATGAAAAGTCCGGCAAGAACTTTTGGATCGTTGATTAAAAATTGAAACGATCCGGGTATGCTATAGGTAAAGTCAGAAAATAGAACTAGCGCCGCAAGGGCTGCGCTGCCAATTGCATAGCCCTTCGTTACTGCTTTTGTCGTATTTCCAACCGCATCCAGCGGATCAGTAATATTCCTAACATCTTCTCCCATTTCCGCCATTTCAGCAATTCCTCCCGCATTGTCTGTAATCGGACCATAAGAATCAATTGCCACAATTATTCCCGCCATGGAAAGCATGGCCATTGCCGCAATTGAAACCCCATAAATTCCGGCTAGTTCATAAGCGCCTAGAGTTGCCGCAACAATAACAATAACCGGCCAGGCAGTCGATTTCATGGAAACTGCCAATCCTGCGATAACGTTAGTGCCGTGTCCCGTCTGGGATGCTTTGGCAATATCTTTCACCGGCTGATATTTAGTCGAGGTGTAATATTCAGTGATAATTACCATCGCCGCTGTCACTGCGAGCCCGATAAGGGAAGCCAGGTATAAATTCAGCGTTTCATATTTTCCATTGCCAAACATAAGATAATCAGTCGCCGGATAAAAAGCAATCGCCGCTAAAACTCCTGAAACAATAAGGCCCTTATAAAGCGCGCCCATTATGTTTGGGTTTTTATCCTCTCCTAATTTTACAAAGAAAGTTCCAACTATTGAAGTTATGATTGAAATCGCGCCAAGAACCAAAGGAAAAATAATAGCATTCGGAAAAGTCTTGAAAAGCAAAGACCCTAGAATCATTGTTGCAATCGAAGTTACCGCGTAAGTTTCAAAAAGATCAGCGGCCATTCCGGCGCAATCTCCGACATTATCCCCAACATTGTCCGCAATCACAGCTGGATTTCTTGGATCATCTTCCGGAATTCCCGCTTCCACTTTTCCAACCAAATCCGCTCCCACATCGGCCGCTTTCGTGAAAATTCCTCCTCCAAGCCGCGCGAAAATTGAAATCAAAGATCCGCCGAATCCAAAACCAATAAGCGCATGAATATCTTTGGTAACAAAATAAAATCCAGCCGTTCCGAGAAGTCCAAGTCCGACAACCAAAAGTCCAGTTACGCTGCCGCCTTGAAAAGCCACCGTAAGAGCCTTTTGCATTCCAGATCGCGCCGCTTCCGCTGTTCGCACATTCGCCCGCACAGAAACATTCATGCCGATATAGCCAGTCAAAGCTGAAAGAAACGCTCCGATAATAAAAGCAACGGCTGTCATCCATCCCAGAGACGGAATGAATCCGATAACAATAAACAATACAGCCGCCACCATCGCTACTGTCTTATACTGGCGGTTAAGATAGGCTTTCGCCCCTTCCTGGATAGCTTTCGCAATCGATTGCATTTTTTCATTTCCAGAAGGCAGTTTTATCACTTTTTCAATTAGAATGATGCCATAGATTATGGCCAGTGCTGCTCCCCCTAGCACAAATAGAGTCACCATAAATGTTTTATTTAAATAATTAATTTAATTGATTTTATTCTTCAGCATCTTCGACTTCTTTTACTTCTTTCTCTTTCTTCACTTCTTCGCTTACAGCTTCTTTCTTTTTTTCAGTCTCCTTGATTTCTTCTGATTCTGTTTCTGTTTCTGTTTCTGTTTCTTTGCCTTCTTTTTCCACTGCGTTGCCATCGGCTTTTATTCCTAAAATATCGATTTTCCATCCAGTCAGCTTTGCCGCCAGCCGCACGTTTTGTCCACGTTTTCCGATTGCCAAAGAAAGCTGGTCTTCCGGCACCGTTACCTTGGCTTCTTTCTGTTCTTCGTTGATTTCAACATTAAGCACTTTGGCAGGGCTAAGCGCCGCTGAAATGAATTTTGAAGTATCGTCGTTCCAAAGAATGATATCGATTTTTTCTCCGCCAAGCTCGTCAATTACCGCCTGAACCCGGGTGCCTTTCTGCCCAACGCAAGATCCGATCGGATCAATGCCTTCCTCCTTTGAAGATACGGCGATCTTGGTTCGCTCGCCGGCTTCTCTCGCAATGGCCTTTATTTCCACTGTTCCCGCGAAAATTTCCGGCACTTCCAGCTCGAAAAGCTTTTGGATCATTTCCGGACGCGTCCGGCTCAAAGTTATTCCCGGCCCCTTGTTTCCAGCATCCACTTTCGCTACATAAACTTTTATCCTCTGTCCGGTTCGATAGCTCTCCCGTTCCACTTGTTCCCCGTAAAGCAGCACGCCGACTGATTTTCCAAGATCAATAAAAACATTCCGGCCTTCAATTCTTTGCACTACTCCGCTCACTACTTCACCTTCGCGATTCTTATATTCATCGTACATTGCGTCTCTTTCTGCTTCGCGAATTCGCTGGATAATTACCTGCTTGGCCGTTTGCGCCGCTACCCGGCCGTAGTCTTTTTTCTCTTCCAGCTCTTTTTCAATTATATCTCCGACTTTCGCGCCCTTTTTTATTTTTTTGGCTTCGTCCAAAGTCAGATCGCGCTCCGGATTAAAGCGCGGCAATTTCTCCTCGTCAAGATTTTCTGCTTCAAAAACTTTTTCTTCTTTTTTTTCGGCTTTTTTAGCCGGTTTTTTTTCTTTTTTGGATTTTTCCTCTCCCTCTGCTTCCTCCAAAACAAATTCCCGCAGAGTTTCATCCACCACTTCTTTTACCAGAAAAAATTTTGCTCCGCCAGTCATTTCATCGAATTCCGACCGGATGTTCTGTCCTTTTCGGCCATAGTCTTTTTTATAAGCCGCGGCCAGCGCCGCTTCGATTGTTTCAATTACTTTGTCTTTTGAGATTCCTTTTTCTTCGCAAATCTGCGAAATTGCACTGCCAAAATCAGCCGTTTTTCCGCCTGATTGAGAATCGTCAGTTGTTTTTTTTCTTCGAGCCATAAAATTATGTTATTTCTTTTAAAATTTATTCCTTATTAACAAACAAAGTCCGCTTTCGCGAACTTCTACCGTAGTCATCACAAGTTAATACTAGCAAATCATTGGATTTGTGTCAAATTGGTAATATAAATCTAATAAAACAGAGTAAAATGAAAACATTTTTCAAATATTTAGTTGAACAAAATAAAGAGGGTCAGCATATATCAATGCATTCCCTCTAAAAAAATAATGAATGAATCATTTAGGAATCTGGCCTTTTCCTTCACAGACTTTACAAATTCCTTTATAGTAACGTGTACGCTTGTAATGACCATCTATTTCTTCTCTCACAACTGAACAGCTTGCACAGTCACATTCGGTCCTACCTGAACAGTGAGGACACAACTGAAAACCTTGCTTTACCTCCCATTGACTCAGACTCATTTTTTTACCTCCTCATCAATAACATTTTTCAAATAATATGTTTATAATAAACACTGGCTTATTACTACCACAAAAGTAATTATTTTGTCAATTTTTCCATAAAATTTAACGTTGCTTTAATATCTTGTAAGTTTTAAGTAACTTGACTTTTTTTCCGTTTTGTGCTACTATCCAACATTACCAAATAGTTGGTAATAAGGCTTATTTTTGAGCCTTTCGAGGCTCGTTGACAATTAAATATTAGATTGGGAGGAAAGAAGATGGCAAGAAAAACTGCAAATCCAGAAGCGCCAAGAAACGAAAACGAAGAACCGAAAATGGATCGACAAGCGGAAAAAAAACGTGGTTTTTTGTGGATGATGATCCGGGAAAATATCCAAGATGTCGCTCTGGGAATTTTGCTGGTTCTGGGTTTCAAAAAACCATCCCAGAGTGGAACTGTCCAGTTTCAAGGACAAGAAAGGCAAGTTCCAGATTGGTTCCTGTCGGCCTTCCCGGGACTTACCAGAGATGATGAGAATGAGTATAATTTAGCACTTGATTCCCATCCTGATCCAAAAGCCCGAATCGCAGCGGAAGAATTTTGGGAGATGGTAAAAAAAGATGAACTTTATGATGAAGTCAGATATGTTGTAAACATTGTCGAGCTTCGTCGTGAGTTTATCGAACGCCTAAGGCGTCCCGCACCAAAGGATGAATCCGGCGGACGGCTGGGGTTTGACCCATTGACACAACGCGATTCTATAAATATTTTTTTCAACAGGCTCCTCGAAGAAAAGAGCAGGGGAGGTTCACCTGAAGAGATTTACAAACGGCAGAAAGAGATAGCACTAAAAAGAAAACTCCTGCCAAAGAAACACCTGTTTAAACGTTTATTAGAAAACAAAGCCAGCGCAATCATGTATTTCTTTGCAACATTGTTCTTTGCGTTTGGCTTTATGTATTTCATTCTCTATTGGATTTTCGGATAACAAGGAAAGGGGTTCGCAATGAGAGCATGGCTAGCAGCACAATGGGCGATGTTCCAGGCAAGTTTTCCAAATGCTAGCGCCTGGATTCTTAGAAACCTTAGAGCAATCCTTGCTCTGGTTGGCGGGATTATTTTCTTCTCGCTGGCCATTCACAGCTGCACCTCCTCATCAAGCGGGACACCTGCTCCCGGAGCCGGTTGGTTTTTTATGAAACTGGCTTTTGTTGGATTGATTGCAGCAGCGGTCATTTCACGGGACAGGCCATATCTGGCCTGGACTCTTGCCGGACTGGCTGGACTATTTTTCCTGGTAATTCTTGGAAAAATGGACAGTCTTTTTGGCTGGACTACGCTTGGCTTGCCGCTTCTTGCGGCCGCCGGAGTGTGGGGATGGAACAGAACCGATGGCAGAACCCGATCATTTCTTGGGTTCGCGTCCGGAGTTGTAATTTCATTTTGGCTATATCTATTTCTCCAAAACAATATGAGCTTCAAGCTGGATTTTCTCGGTGATCGAATTACTAACTCAGAACTTTTGATCATCGGTTTTCTAGCTATCGGACTTTTTGCCTTTGCCACATGGAAAAGAAGCAAGGTATTTTACCTGATTTCTTTTCTTATATTAGCTTCGTGGTTAGGCAATGAAGTCTTCAAGGAGATAGCAGATCGCTATCCTAGCATGTTAAAACTCTCGGTTCCCAGCGGAATTACCGAATTAGGCAATGCGACCAACGAACGGCTGAAAATTATTGCCGACGAAGTAAAAAACCCCAAAAAAATCAAGAAAGAAGAGAAAAAAGAAACTTATTCCCTAACCCTCTACGGAATTGTTTCCGAAGAGGTTTCTCTTTCCCCGGGAACGTGGAAAGTCTCCCGGGATTGGAAGTTAGCAGAATACCGGCTCAGAGAATGGGCAGACTATCGCCCTATCACCGAGGAGATAAAGATCTCCAAAAAGTCGGATGTGTTTTTTAGAAACAAAGACAAATCTGGGAAAAGCAATGTCTATTCCCAGATCATTGTCTCGAACTGATGAAAAAAACGGGCGCCTAGCGAAATCGCAGGCGACCCGTTTTTATTTTTCTCAAAATATCAGAAAATCATGTTGGATCCCCGAAGAGCCGAATCAATGGCCTGGATTATTACAAATCCGGAAAGCGCCACAATAACCCCAATGATAGAATATATCAAATTCTTCTTGGCTGTTTCCATCATTTTTTCATCCCCGGCCGCCGCGAAATATTGGATTCCAGAAACCACGAAAGCTAAAATGGCCAGCATTCCAAATATCCCCAAAATCCACCCTAAAACATTAGCCAAAATCGCTCGGATGCCTCCCGAAGGGCTGGGCAAGCCTGTAGCTGGAATAGTCAATCCGCTTTTTGAGGTTGATGATGACTTGCCGCTGCTGGAGCTGGAAGAAGTAGAGTTTGTTCCTGATGATGTATTGCTGCTTGAGCTTTCATCTGAACTTTCAACTGTATAGCATCCCATATATTGTTCTCCAAAAGACTCATATTGGCGGCAATGTCCGGATAAGCCGCTGCTATCAGTGCAGGCATCCTCTTCATTTGCGCATCCGTCCTGTTTGATGACAGGCACATAGCATCCTATCCTTTCCTCACCGAAAGATTCATAAGCCCGGCAATGGCCGACTTGGCCGTCTCTCGTGCAAGCGGTCTCTTCTGTCTGACATCCGTCTTCGCTCACAATTGCATATGCCGGAGAAATAAAAAACAGAGAGAGAAATAAAAGCGGAAAAAATTGCATAAAAAATACTTTTTTGTTTTTCATTGTTTTAAAAATAAAGGCCCGCGCTTAAGATCAAATAAACAGTTTTTATCAGAACCACTCCGGAAAGGCCGACGATTATGCCAATAATTGAATAACTCATGGCGTTCTTGGCTCTTTTCATTTGATCATCGTCTCCAGCGCTAAGAAGATACAATATTCCTGAAATTACAAATCCCAAAATTCCCAAAAATCCAAAAAGATAAAGTATCCATTGAAGAATGCCAACGACGATTCCAGTAACCGATCCTCCAGGCAATCCAAAATAGGAAAGATAACCTGGATTCCAGCCGGAAGTGGAATAATTGCCGCTGCCCGGAGCAAGATATCTCCATTCCCATTCAGCCGAAGAAACAAATGGAACTAGAATAAGCGCCAAAGAAAAAAATACTGCAAATGCCCTAAAGCTTATTTTGTTTTTTATTTTCATTTTTTAGTCCTTAATTTTTCTTTTTTTATTATACCACAAATAAAAAAAACGACCAGTTTTTTTCTGGCTCGTTTTTTTGTTATTGAAAATATTTTTTGGTTTATAGCCTGTTCCCCGCGCTAAGAAGATTGGCGGCAAAACGAAGAGCTACTACTCCGGCAATCGCGACAATTACTCCAATGATGGAATAGAGCATAGCGTTTTTGGCTTTCGTAATCCGATCGTCATCTCCGGCTGCTGTCAAATAGAGAATTCCGGCAATCGCAAATCCGATTATTCCCAAAAATCCGACAATGTAGAGCAGCCATTGGGTAACGCTTATAATTATCTCGGTTACTGATCCTTCCGGGACGCCTGTTCCAGCTGGAATTCCAAACTGCGCGCCTGCCGCCACTGGCAAAGAAAGGGCCAGAACAAAAGCAAATGAAACTATTGATTTAATTTTATTTTTCATAACTTGCACCTCCCTTCTTTTTGACTGTTAAGAGATATTAACAGAAATTTTTATTTTTATTTTGTATCTACTGCCCTGAAATTAAACTTGATATCTCATTAATAATGACCACTGCCGAAAGCGCTACAACAATTCCAATTATGGCATAAACAATAATTTTCTTTCCGGTTTCAATTCTCTTTTCATCCCCATAAGCGGTGAGATACATTCCTCCGCCGACCACTAGGGATATTATAGCGATAATTCCGAAGATTGACAACAGAAGATTCAAAATATTTATGCCAATTTGATAAAGAGTCGGCCCAGTAAGGCCCGCGGTATTCACCCCGCTTGAGCCTCCAAGGATATTTATGATTTCCGTGAGAAACGACGGCGCCGCAAGAACAATGGCCAAGCCGATAACCGCCCCGGTCCAGCAGAGCTTCGCCCGCGTTATCATCTTTTCGCTTCCGGCTGAAAGCATATAAAGGATTCCGCCGAGCACTATAAAAATGATGGCTACCACCGCAACGATACTTCGAAGGCTTGTCAGAAATTTATTCAAAAACTCGCTGACTGTCTTTATGCCAAGAGGATTGGGAAATTCTGCCGTAGCGCTGCTACCGCTTGCAGTGCTAGCAGCACCAGAACTTGAGCTACTTGATTTGCAATCAGAGGGACATGAACCATCTATTATCGTTCCCGCACAATCATAAATCTGTTGGCTAGTTGTCGCATTGCTACATTGAGAACCTTCGGTAATAATACAGCATTTAGTATCAGCACTGGCAGTATTAAATATAATTCCAAATAAAAAAACTAAACTACAAACAAAACTATATAACAATATTTTTTTATTTTTCATTCTAATAAAATAAATAGTTACCTAATTAATTGTCCCGCTCTGGCCGCCGCGGTTTCGAGCGCTTCATGGACTGTCAGCTGCCCGCGGTTGACTTTGTCGATCATTTCAGAAAATATCGTTTCAATCGCTTCCGGATCAACTTGCCTCCATGATTTAGCGATCAGATTGCCTTCGGCAAACGCTCCGATTTTCGGATCAGATTTCTGGATTTCAATAAGATCGCGCCGGGCTGCCGGTTTTCCGGTGTTTTTTGCATAAACCGACGCCGGATCATAATTGGAATTAGCCGTCTGCGTCGTTCCCGCCACACTTCTCTTTATCTCAATCGGAGTTTCTGACTTTGTTGCCAGATAAGCCAGAAATTTCCAAGCTTCTTCAGCTCTTATATCATTAGTTACATTAGTTGAATTCTTGGATGAAATTTTATTTTTGGCCACCCCATACGCCCAATAATTCGCAAAATTCACCGGAATTCCTTCAGCAAACTGCGGAATGGAAACTGCCGCGAAATTCAATTTCGGCGATTTGCTTTTTATCGTATCCATGTGCCAGGAATAATTGAACATCATTCCCAGATTCCCTTCCGAAAAGGCGTCGATGGAATAATGCATGTCCCTGTTCCAGGAATATTTGCTCGAGCCGGATCTTGCAAAATCAATATAAAAAGTCAGCGCGTTTTCCCCGGAGGAAATCATTTTTCCGTTCACCATCTGGATCTGATTGAAATTTATGCTTCCGTCATCGGCAACCATTTTTGTTCCGCTCTGGAGCATCAGCATAGAGAGAATGTCTGTTGACCGGTTTATATTATAGGCCGTCCCAAGAGCTGCGCCCGATCTTGAAATTTGCCCGTTTCCCTCTATTTTGGTAAGTTTCTCAACATCGGTTATAAATTCGCTCCAATTTTTCGGAGGAGCGGTTATAGAGGCCGCATTAAAAAGATCTTTATTATAATACAGCCCGAGACAATCCACTGAAAGCGGCGCCGCCCATACTTTCCCGTCACTCAAAAAATCATCAGCTACGACATCCACAAAATCTTTTCGAAGCTTCTGCTCATTCAAAACCTCCTGCGGGGCAGAAACTATTTTATCCTGGAACTTGGGAAGCCAGGTGTTGTGGAGAAGAAATACATCCGGCCCTTGTCCAGCCGCCATTGCTTCTATCAGTTCTTTTTCATATGTATCAGCAGAAAGCTTTTTATATTCGATGCTTTCAATGTTGGGGTTGATTTTCTTGTAATTTTCAAAAATCTCCGGAAAAACTGAACTGTCGTCTGCAAATCCCCAGACTTCCAGATTAATCCGGTATTTTTTCGGATTGCTTTCTTTGCATCCGCATCCGGAAAGCACAAAAACTCCTAGAATTAAAAAAAACGATATTACTGGTTTTAATTTAATTTTCATTATTTTTATTTTCCCAGCACCAAGCCATAATGGAAGTTGCTGGCTTCTATTTCCTTTACGATTTTTAATTTGTTTTTTTGGGCTATTTTAATCAGGTCTTTTTTGGAAATTTTATTTTTTCTGTCCGGACCGATAGGCAGATCTTTTTCTTCCCATTCAATGATGAGCATTTTTCCTTTTTTTCCGAGAATTCTCTCGGCTTCCAAAAGTATCCTATCTTTGCCGCTATTTTGAAAAAGCATATTAACCGCAACCACCCAATCGACACTCCCGTTTCTAAGGCCCGACCCTTTTTCTGCTTCAAGGTTGGCTTTCTTAGTCATTATATTGGTAATTCCTTCTATTCTCGCGCGGCTTTCGATCACTTCTAGTTTTTCTCTGCGAACATCCAAAGCATACACAATTCCGTCAGGACATATTTTTTTGGCTATTGGAACGGCAAAATATCCCGTACCGCAACCGAAGTTGGCCACCTGCATTCCATTTTCAAAATCCAGGCTTTCTATTATCACTTCCGGTGCTATAAATTTTGATCCGTATTCGATAGCCTTTGATAATTTTTTATTTTTGTCCATCGCGTTCTTATTTTACAATAAAAAGCAAAAATCGACAAACCTTTTCTGGCGGAAGTGGGAGGATTCGAACCTCCGGTACCGTTTCCAGTACAACAGTTTTCGAGACTGCCCGATTAAACCACTCTCGCACACTTCCGTATTCTAAATCTATACAATTTTACGCTTCCAATCAATAGCGCGCCTTTTTAGAAATATCTGATATAATAAAACCAGCTAAAATATAAGATAAAAAAATGGGGCTGCTTTTCAAAAGAAATCTGGGAGGAAAAAACATTTCGTTTAAAAAACGAGTGGCTGATAGCGCAATTTCCAACAGCTATATAAGGGAAACAATAAAAAAATCGAGATCAAAATTCGCTCTGGGAAAATCCGGAGCCGCAAAAAGAACTGAAAGAGATATTATAAAAGCTCAAGCAGGCGGACTGGATCTGAAAGAAACTCACGAAATAATCCAAAAAAGAATCGCTGCTGGAGATATCACAAAAGAAAAAGCTAAAAAGCTGGCTATCGAATGGGGACTTACTGAAGAAAGGTTTCATAAATTCAAAGATATATCTGAATGCAAAAATATCCAGAAAAGGCAGGAATGGATGGAAAAAGCGCAAAAAAAATCAAATACTCAAAAAAATGGGCCGGCCAATGCCCAAAACAGCCCGCCAAAAGGATTTTCAGCCAGGACAAATTTAAATAAATCAGCAGTTTTTCCAGCGAATATTGATTCGCAGCCGGCGCTAAAAATTGCCAGCCAAAGAAAACTTGCTAATCTGGAAACACAAAATAACGAAGAGCCGGTAAAACCAAAAAATATATGGGAAATTATAAACAAGCAAAAACACCGCGATGCTTTCCCGGAGGATAGCCAGAAAACCGCTTGAATCTTTATTTCATGGCAATGCATTAGCGCGGGGTTTACACAAACCAATATAAATGATAGCCTGAAATAAGCACTTTTCGGGAACAATTATTCAACGCTTATGCCAAATTTTCAACAATTTATTCAAAACAACTGGCTTATTCTTCTGCAAGTTTTTCTTTTTCTTCTTTTTTTTATTTTAATCTGGAATATCGTTCTGACCCTTAAAATAAAAAAAATTAAGAAAAATATCCAGGAAATGTTTTCTGGGAACAAAGTCACTAATCTTGAAGAACTTTTGCTTGGACAAGCTAAGAATATCCAGATGTTAGACAAAGACATCCAGGAACTCTATGACATTTCCAACCAAATCAATTCCTTGGCCGGAAAGGGGCTTCACAAAGTAGGAATGGTAAGATTCAATCCCTTCAAAGATGTCGGCGGCGATCAGAGTTTCGCCATCGCGCTTCTCAATGGAAAAGGAAACGGCTTGACGATAAGCTCGCTCTATTCTCGAGAAGGAACTCGGATTTATTCCAAATCCATAACATCCGGAGAATCAGAAAAGCATCCGCTTACCGAAGAAGAAAAAGAAGCTATTAAAATCGCGGAAAAATCATAAAAATGAAATTCTAATCAATGCTATTTGCGCTATGCCGGAAAAAAGTCCAAAAAAAATAAGCTTGCCGCCTTCTATCACTGTCAAAAAATTCAGCGAGCTTTTGGATTTGCCGGTAAATATTACCATTTCCGAACTTATGAAAAACGGAATTTTGGCGACTATCAACGAACCGATTGATTTTGAAACCGCCTCCATAATTGCCAACGATTTGGGATATGAAACTGAAGAAACCACTGAAATTTCTGAAAAAGAAATGACGCTCGAAAAACTGATCGAGATTTTAAAGCATGAGAAAGAATCAGGAGAAAATCTCAAAAAACGCCCGCCAGTCGTCACCATTTTGGGCCATGTCGACCATGGGAAAACCACTCTTCTCGACACCATTCGAAAAACCAATGTTGCCGCCAAAGAATCCGGCGGAATCACCCAGCATATAAACGCCTACCAGGTAAAAAAGAAAGGCGAACTTATAACTTTTGTGGACACTCCGGGACATGAGGCTTTTAGCGCTATGCGCGAACGTGGAGTGAGTCTTGCCGACATTGCAATTTTAGTGGTAGCCGCCGACGATGGCGTCCGTCCCCAAACTAAAGAGGTCATCCAATATCTTCTCGAAAAAAAGATTCCCGTTGTTGTTGCCATAAATAAAATCGACAAACCAGAAGCTAATATTCAAAGAGTTAAGCAGGAGCTGGCTGATAATGGCATCCTCCTTGAAGACTGGGGCGGCCAAGTCCTTTATTCCAAAATAAGCGCCAAACAAAATATCGGAATTGACGATCTTTTGGACAATATTTTGCTTGTAGCCGAAGTCGAGGATTTCAAGGCTGATTACAAGCGCGATGCTTTGGGAATAGTTCTGGAGTCGCACCTTGATCCGCAAAAAGGCCCGGTTTCCACGATTCTCATAAAAACAGGCACGCTTAAAGAAGGCCAGGACTTAGTTGCCGGATCAGTTTTTGGAAGAGTGCGCCGAATTGACGATTTTAAAGGGAATAAAATATCTCAAGCCCCCCCATCGACTCCCGCCAGTATTATCGGGCTCCATTCTGCGCCCAATTCAAATGATATTATTCAAGTCGTTTTGGATGGAAAAATAAAGAAAGACAAATTGGGGACTTCCGAAAATTCCCAAGATTCAATCGGAGCTGAGGCCCTAACCACTCAGAAAATTTATAAAACCATCGCCGATGAAAAAATCAAAAAACTGAACGTCATTCTCAAATCGGATGTGCAAGGGTCGCTTGAAGCCATACAGCAAATACTTTCCGAAATAAAATCTGAAGAAGTTGCGGTTAGCTACATTAGTTTCGGCGTAGGCAATATAACCGAATCCGACGTAAGGCTGGCCGGAAGTTCAAATGCCGTCATCTTCGGGTTCAATGTTAACGCTACTCCAGTTGCCAAAAGAATGGCGGAGACTTCCAAAGTGGAAATTAAAAATTATAAAATAATTTATGAACTGGTTGAAGAAGTGAAAAGAAGGCTCATCGCCCTTCTGCCCCGGGAATTTGAAAGAACCGATTTTGGAAAAATGAAAGTGCTGGCTATTTTCAGGACAGATAAGGAAAAGAAGGAAATGATTGTCGGCGGAAAAGTAACAAATGGAAAAATCGCCAATGAGTCGCTGATAGAAGTGCTAAGGGGAGAAATTCCTATCGGAAAAGGCACCCTCAAAAATCTCCAACAAAATAAAGTTAACGTCAATGAAGTCGCGTCCGGAAACGAATGCGGCATAACTTTCAAAGGTGAAACAAAGATTAAGGAAGGCGACATCTTGCTTTCCTATAAAGAAGAAGAAAAGAAAAAAACATTATAATCAAAAATTGTGAGTACCAGAATTGACAAAATCAACGAGCTTATAAAACATCAAGTAAACGATATTATATTAAAAGACCTCTCTCTAAAAAGCGGGGTTTTTGTTACCATATCGAAAGTTGACACTACTTCTGATATGCGGTATGCTCGGGTGTTTATAAGTATTTTCCCAGAACGCGAAATTAATTATGCGGCTAAAACCCTCAATCGGGAAATCTTCCGCATTCAGGGAGAACTGAATAAAAGACTAAAAACAAAGATTCTGCCTAAGATAGAATTTCGAGTCGATATGACAGAATCCAAAGCGGATAAGATTGAGAAATTGCTCAAAGAATTATGAATTTAGAATAAAGAATCATGAATTTCCATATTCAAAATTCAATATCTCTATTCTAAATTCCAAATTCACAATTCTAAATTCTTTTCTATGCCTAACTTTTTCCAAGAATTTCATACTCTGAATTATACTATCAAGAATTCTGATAACGTTCTTCTTTTTGCCCATTCCCGGCCAGACGGCGACACGGCCGGCGCCAGCCTTGCTCTCAAGGAATATATAAAAAACATCGGCGGAAAAGCCGAAGTTGCCTGTTTCGATCCCCTGCCGGATTATCTGAAAGATACTACTGGGAATGATTTTAAATTTCCAAGCCAAATTGATCTTGGTCAATATAAATTAATAATCGCCACCGACAGCGTAGACCGCGGGTTTAATAAAATAAAAGATCGGGTTGGTGAAAATCAAATCACCGCAATTCTTGACCATCATCCAGATATAACGACCCGCGGCGATATTAATATCATAGACCCCGCTTTTTCCTCTGTTTGTGAAATTGTATATGAATTTTTCATCTTTAATAAAATCGAAATCAATCGGAAGATGGCCACTTGTCTCATGCTCGGAATTTTGGGGGACACTGGAATGTTTCAACATTCCAACACCACTCCCCACGCGCTTGAAATCGCCTCCCATCTCATGAAACTCGGCGCCCCCCTTTCAAAAATAGTCCAGATGTCTTTTTCTAACAAAAAAATCTCCACCCTGAAGCTTTGGGGCAAAGCATTTGAAAAAGCCAAGATCGATTCAAAAAATGGAATGATCTTCACGGTCCTCACTCAAAATGATATCGCGGAATGTGAAGCCAGCAATGACGACATTGCCCAGGTTTCCGGGATTCTAAACACCGTTCCCGGAACCCGCTTCGCCATGATTCTTTCCGAACGGGGAGACGGAATTGTAAAGGGTAGCCTGCGATCGGAAGAATATAAAGATGTCGACGTTTCCAAAATCGCCGCAAGGCTCGGTGGTGGCGGCCACAAACTGGCGAGCGGGTTTGAAATCAAGGGAAAAATCGTTGAAACGGAGGATGGATGGAAAATAATATAAAATTAAAATGTAAAAATCAAAAATTAAAATTTATGTGTCGCTTCGCGACATTTTTTTTGTATGCTAAGATAATCCTATGAACATCGGCTGCCACATTTCCATCGCCGGAGGAATTCAAAATGCGCCTGAGCGAGCGCACGATTTGGGATGCGAAGTGATGCAAATTTTCACCCGCTCTCCCCAAGGAGGAAAAGCGCCGGAGCTTACTAAAGAAATTATTAATTCATTCAAAATTCAAAATTCAAAATTCAAAATTCTTAATACTTATATTCACACACCGTATTATATAAACTTCGCTTCCGGCAACAACCGCATCCGCTACGGATCAGTGAGTGTCGTCCGGGATGAACTGGAGCGCGGAAGCCTCCTCGGTGCGAAATATGTCATGACTCATCTTGGATCAGCCAAAGAATTGGGACAAAAAAAAGCCCTTACCAAAACGATTGAGATGCTCAAAAAAACTTTGGAAGGATACGCTGGAACAACTAAATTGCTCTTGGAAAACAGCGCTGGAGCTGGAGAAATCATCGGCGATGACTTATCGGAATTAGCCGGAATTATTAAGAAAGTCAACCATCCGGCTTTAGCTGGAATCTGTCTTGATACCCAACACTCTTTTGCTTCCGGTTATGACTGGCGGGATTTTGAAAAAACCATCAAAAAGATTTCTTACGAAGTCGGACTTCGTAAGATCAAACTTATCCATGCCAATGACAGCCAGACCGATTTTGATTCTAAAAAAGACCGCCATGAACATATCAGGAAAGGAAAAATAGGTTTGGACGCTTTCAAAAATATCGTCGCTTTTGCTCAAAAAAATGAGATTGATATGATTTTGGAAACCAAATGGCCGGAAGTGAAGGAAGACATAAGTGTGTTAAAAAAATTAAGAGATGCATAATTGTCATTCCCGCGAAAGCGTGAATCTAGTAAAGTAAAAAACCAATAAGTTAAGACTGGATCCCGGGTCAAGCCCGGGATGACAAATCTATCTTATGAAAATAGCTATCATTTCCGACATCCACAATAACACCACCAATCTTCAAAAAGTCCTGAATTACTGCAGATATAATGAGATTAAAACCATTATCTGTTGCGGCGATCTGGCGTCAGATGAAACGCTGGATTTTTTAAATGATAATTTTAACGGAGCAATTCATTATACTTTTGGCAACATGGACAATGATCAGTTAAAAAGTCATTTAGACGCTAAAATATATAAGCACACAAACATTTATAATAATTTTGGGGAAGTTGAGATAGAGAACAAAAAAATCGCTTTCGTTCATTTTCCAGAAATTGCCAGAAAACTTGCGGAAACTGGGAAATATAATTTCGTTTTTTATGGCCACACCCACAAGCCTTGGGAAGAAATAATCGGAAAATGCAAAATGCTGAATCCGGGAAATGTAGCGGGAGAGATATATTTTCCGACTTTTGCAGTCTGGAACACAGAAAATGATAAATTTGACCTTATAAGAATTCACAATCTTAAATAATAGAATTTTGAATTTAGTATTTGGAATTTGGAATGAGAATCAAGAATATAGAATCTAGATTCAAAATTCCGTATTCTCATTCTAAATTCTGAATTCACAATTCTAAATTCACAAATGAATAAACAAGAACAACTTAAAAACCTTAACGACCGCATGATGAAATGCAGCCAATGTGCCCTGCGCAGCGGTTGCACCCAAGTCGTTCCCGGAGAGGGATCAGCAGACGCAGAAATCATGTTTATCGGCGAAGGGCCTGGGCAAAAAGAAGACGAGCTGGGCCGGCCATTTGTCGGTGCGGCTGGAAAGTTTCTCGACGAAATGCTGGGGATTATTAACCTGAAGCGCGAAGAAGTTTACATTGCTAATATTGTCAAATGCCGCCCGCCCCAAAATCGCGATCCACTTCCTGAAGAAGCGGCTGCCTGCTGGCCATGGCTTCTTTCTCAAATAAAAATCATCCAACCAAAACTCATCGTCACTCTCGGCCGCCATTCAATGGAAAGATTCTTGCCCAATCAAAAAATTTCCCAAATCCATGGCCGGGCAATGAAAAGAGAAGTAGACAAGATAGGAAAACAAGTATTTTATACTCTTTATCACCCCGCCGCCGCGCTCTATAACGGTTCCATGCGCGAACTGCTAATTAAGGATTTCAAACGTATTCCGAAAGTGATTGAAAAAATAAAAGAAGCTATTTGAATTGACCCTGTTTTGTATTTTTGATAGTCTAAAATAAGTTAAAAACTGGTCCGGTGGCCGAGCAGTTAGGCAAGGGTCTGCAAAACCCTCTACAGCGGTGCAACTCCGCTCCGGACCTCAAAGATTTTGTAAGCCCAGGTGGTGGAATTGGTAGACACAAGGGACTTAAAATCCCTCGATCGCAAGATCGTGCGAGTTCGAGTCTCGCCCCGGGCACAATACAAAAACCTCCTGATTACCCAGGAGGTTTTTGCTTTAGATGATTTACATAATCACTTCTGCTTCAAGATTTTTTCTTCCGAAAGAAAAGGCATCTTTTTTGGTTTCCATATAGATATCTATATGGTTACCCTTAATTGCTCCGCCTCGGTCTTCACAGATACGAGTTCCCATTCCTTCGATCTTGATTTTAGTACCGAAAGGAAACTGAGGAGGACAAGCAATAGTCACACCTTCCTTGACCTTGAGGCCGGAGGCGGTGATTCCATCGCTTTTTCCGCATTCATCAGCGGCGGCAGTATACGCAGAAGCATTGATTGTAAATTTACCTTGAGGATAACTAGCATTTTTTCGCTTTTCCTCATATTTGGCTAAAACTTTCTCTCTTTTGATTTCGTCTTCGGTTTTAACCGAAATATATCCTTCGAAGTTTTTGGGAGTGCTGGCAAGCAGCATGGTATTTTTGTCCCTAATAACTCCGTTTTCTAATATGAAATTGTCTTCTATTTTAAAGTTTATGTTTGTTTCATTAGAGCCCGCTTCGAAAGCTTCCACTGTCGAAGCAACTTGCGGTACTGTTACCATGCAAAGCATGGACAGCGCCACAGCACTTCTAATGATACGCATTATTTAACTTTAAATGTTAGTCTCGCACGTTATTTCCTCAATCAAGCCGTATAAAATAGAGATTTCAGAACTTATTAAGGAAACAAAGTGCGAGGCCAGTATTAAAACCCCTTTCGGGGCTCGTCTACTGACTTGCCAGTATAGCAAATCCAGTCCAAAAAGTCAACTATACATACGTAATCTTGGCTTAAATAAGCCATCGTAAAATAGCCAATTGCCACTTATTGCCTTAAATAAGCCGCAAAAACCAAAAAAATCCCTCAATGGGAATTTTGGCTTAAATAAAGGTAATAACAACAAAAAAACCACCCCCTATAACTTACGCTATTGAAACCATTCTTTCTTACGCTCTCTCTAGCGCCCATCGCTTACGCTAATGATCTCCTCTCTCTTCAGAAAACCATTAACGCCTTGCCATTTACCTTATTGACTCTCTCCCCAGAGGTGGTTGCCATTGCACATCTAGTACATTTTAGAACCAGCCTTCTTACATAAATTGATACATCTGTTTCTCTCTATAGGCCATAAGCCGAGGTCATTGTTTTCAAAAACCAGGGAATGGCAACTACCAAGCCTAAAAGTGGCAAAATAAAAGCAACAATTGTCGCGATTAATGTCCACAAAAAATACTTTCTTGTCCTTTCTACTGAGCTATAAATTTCATCCAATTTTTTGCTCTGTTTTTTAAATTTTTCCAGAATTTCTTGTTCCATTATGTTGATTTATTTTTTATGCTAACTTAACAATTTTGTAAAAATCTAACTATCTTTAATTATTTTTACGCTTTTATTCTACCACAAAGAGTTCCAGCTGTCTTTTTTGGCAACAAAAAACAAGGCTTTCCATAGCCTTATCTTGAGCGGGTAACGGGAGTCGAACCCGTATCTCTACCTTGGCAAGGTAATATAATAGCCGCTATACGATACCCGCCTACGCTACGCTCTGGCGGGCAAGCCCGCTTTTGCAAAGCTTAGATTTTCAATTTTTCATTCTTAAACTTCAACTTCTTTTGGTGCCGAGTCCCGGGATCGAACCGGGGACACAAGGATTTTCAGTCCTCTGCTCTACCACTGAGCTAACTCGGCTCACTTTCATTATATATACGATAAAAACTGTGGGCAATATAGGACTCGAACCTATAACCCCCTCGGTGTAAACGAGGTGCTCTAGCCATTGAGCTAATTGCCCATTTTTCGCGGTGCCTTCGGCGGGACTCGAACCCGCACGGCCTTGCGACCCATGCACCTCAAGCATGTGTGTATACCAATTCCACCACGAAGGCAAAACTATATCAGCGAGATTATTTGTTCTTTTCCTCAGTCCTTGTTTCTTCCTTTTTTTCTTCAACTTCTTCTGCTGGTTTTTCCTCTTCTTTCTGAATATAATCCTTAATGTCCTTATATTTCATTCGGCTTTGCTTGGTAGTCAGATCCCGGACATAATAAAGCTTCGCCCTTCTAACTTTGGCTTTTTTGACCAGCGTTATTTTTTCGACATTTTTGGAAAGCAGCGGCAAAATCATCTCAACGCCGACGCCATGCGTCACTTTTCGAACGGTTATTTTCGGCGAAGAACTCTGGCGGGCGCTGACAGAAAGAACCAGTCCTTCAAAAATCTGAACCCGCTCTTTGCCGCCTTCTTTGATTTTCAGATGAACTTTCACCACGTCTCCAGATTGAAAATCCATTTTTTTCCCTTTTCTTTGCTCGCTATTAAACTCAATTACTTTCTTTTCCATATAATTATTATATCAATTAATTACAAAAAATAAAAATAAAGACTTTAAAAGCCTCTAAATTTAGCTCATTCATACTAACTTTTTATCCTCTTTTCGTCAACCCCGTTAAATAGCAATTTATTAAAATCACTTCTCCTTAACAAATTCGAATTTTCTGATAAATTTTAACAATTAAATTTAATTCTTATTTAACAGGGTCAAGCAATCAATAATTTCAGAAAAATCTTCCGGAAGCTCCGCTGAAAAGCTATACTTCTTGCCGAATAAGCTAAGCTCTATGCTCCTTGCATGGAGCATTTGTCTTTTAGCAAATAATCCGTCCTTGCTATTCTTTAGCTTATATATTTTATCGCCTATTATAGGATGGCCGATAGATTTCATATGTACTCGAATTTGATGCATTCGTCCCGTTTTCGGACTGGCTTCAATCAGAGAATATTTTTTATATTTTTTTATTACTCCATACTCGGTCAGAGCCAGCCTTATTTTTGTCCTGGTTTTTCTTCCGGCAATTATCTGTTTTTTATAGTTGCTTGAACGCGCAATTGATTTTTCAATAGTTCCTTTGCTATTTTCCATTTTTCCATAAACTATGGCCAGATATTTTTTTTCAACTTCCCTGTTTTTAAACTTTTTTTTAAGTTCCTCAAAAGTCTTTTGATTTCTGGCAACAATCATGACTCCGCTCGTATCCTTGTCTAGCCTATGGACAATCCCGGGACGAATTTCGGGTTCATCGCCAACAGATTTAATTCCAGGAAATTCATAAACCAACCAGTTAGCCAGGGTGTTAGTTTCACTTAATTTTGAAGGATGGACTGAAATCCCAGCTGGCTTATTGATAGCAATAATATTTTTATCCTGATATATGATTTCAAATTTTATATTTTTATTGGGAACTAGCTTTCCTGATTCTTTTTCAAAATTAACTTCTATTTCATCGTTTTCTTTCAAAATATAGCTTGGTTTTATTTTTTTATTATTGGTTAAAACATTGCCATCTTTTATCTTCCTGGTTATCTCTCCACGGCTGATTTTTTCATTAAAAAAAACTTCCTCTTTGAGGAATTTATCAATTCTTTTTCCTGAACTATTTTTTTCTACAGTTATATTTTTCATCGTGCCCAGAAGAGGACTCGAACCTCCAATCCCTTGCGGGAACCAGTTCCTAAGACTGGCGCGTATACCAATTCCGCCATCTGGGCATTTGCAAAGCGTGCCTTGAGCGAGACTCGAACTCGCAATCCCTTGCGGGAACATGCTCCTGAAGCATGCGCGTATACCAATTCCGCCACCAAGGCAATGCTACATTTTTTCTTTTAGAATTTCCCTGATTTTTTTTCTTCCAGCACAGCTTTTGTAATATCTTTCCATATATCTAGCCTCTGCTAGCAAATTGTAATTTTCCTGATAAATTAATTCCATCGGCAATCTATTTTTTGTACTTTCTACCTTGCCTTTTTCATGTTGTGCGAGTCTTCTTTTTAAATCATCAGTAGAACCAATGTAAGTTTTTCCATCTTTTAAGCTTTTTAAAATATATAGATATCCTGTTATCATGGCTTTACTAATTCCGCCCGCCTCGCGTCGACGAGCGGTCGTCTCCGCAAGTCGAGGCGGGCCATCAAGGCATTTCTAAAACTAATTCAAAAGCGCGTTTAGCCTTCTCACTTCCTCTTTCAGTACTCCCTCGTTCTCATATTCTCCATGATGCCTTGTCCCTTCTCCATAAGTTTCCTTTTTTGCGTCATAATGGATGTTAATTATCATATCAGCTCCTTCCGTTTTCACATACATATGGAATCTGGGATATCCGGAAGCGGAAAACGGCCGCACAAAACTCATCTCATTCCCCTCGCTTCTCTGAAAGGAATATCCCAACCGACGAAGCATGTTCACTGGATTTTCCTTAATATTTTTAACTTCTATTTTCATACTAAGCTAATTTCTTACCCTCCTCTCCCCTTGGGAGAGGATGTCCCGTTTAGCGGGACAGGAGAGGGGAAAAATTAATCATTTAGATTATTCTTATATAATCTCTTTGCAGTCTCGACTGTATTTTTCATCAGCATCGCCACCGTCATCGGCCCAACGCCTCCTGGAACCGGAGTGATCGCGCTGGCAATTTCTTTCACGTTTTCAAAGTCCGCGTCTCCAACTAATTTTCCATTCGATAATCTATTCATCCCGACGTCCACAACCACAACTCCCTTTTTTATCATGTCTTTTTTAATCAGTCCAGCTTTGCCGACCGCAGTAACTAAAATATCCGCTCTTTTTGTAATTTCTCCTAAATTTTCTGTTTTTATATGAGCCACTATGACTGTCGCGTTCTCTTCGAGAAACATCATCGCCATCGGCTTTCCGACAATATTGCTCTTTCCCGCAACCACGCATTCCCTTCCTGAAATTTCGATATTATTTCTTTTTAATATTTCCATAATTCCTGCTGGAGTGCACGGTAATAATTTTCCAATACCGATAGACAGTTTTCCAACATTTTCCGGGTGAAAACAATCCACGTCTTTCTTAGGATCAATTGATTCAATAATTTTTCCTTCATCAATATGTTTTGGGAGAGGCAGCTGCACCAGAATTCCATGAGTTTTTTCATCCGCATTTAGTTTTTGAATCAGTTTCAATAATTCTTCTTCCGTTGTACATTCCGGCATCTCAAAAACCTGGGAATTAATTTCCATTTCCTCGCAAGCTTTCTTTTTGTTATCTACATAAATCTTTGAAGCCGGATCATCGCCAACGAGTATTACAACCAAGCCCGGAGCTATTCCGGTTTTTTTAAGCTGCGCTATTTCTATTTTCAGCTCTTCCTTGATTTCAGAGGCTAATTTTTTCCCGTCTAATATTTTTGCGCTCATAATCCTATGCTAACTTTAATTCTATCTTTTGTCTAGAAAAAAACCTCATTCGTCCCGCTTCGCGGAACAACTTCTCCTTAGTAAAGGAGAAGGTTAAACTTTTCCCTCTCCTTGGCAAGGAGAGGGTAGGGTGAGGTTACAGCATTTGACAGATTTCGATAGGCATGCTATATAAAATACACATTTAAAAAAGAGGCGACGGTGTCCGGCGGCGTTTCAGCGCCAAAGGAAGAATTGGAAAAACCCAATCGCAAGGAGAGGAGAAATGGGCGTTATTGTGTCTTGTTCCAAATGGAAAATTTATAATAATACAGTCACCGTCCCGGCCACCTGCAACCGCAACACCGGCTGAGCGACCCGTGGGCGCCCGCCAGACTGACGATGTCTGGCTAGTCAGCCCTGGGAAATGGCCGTAGTGTAACCGCCGTCCGCGCCCCCTCCGAGCAAGCCTCGGACCAGTCCACAAGGGACATTGGGCGCGGCCGGCACACACAGCATTTGCCCGCCATCGTCTGCGCGGGCAGAAAGGACAAATATGCGCCGCATACCCTTTTCAGGGTTGAGAACCAACGTCTCAGCGACGCAACCGGATGTCTGCAATCCAGACTCTAGTCCCGTGAATAGGCCCCGCTCCACGGAATTTACGCCACTGGAGCCGCCACGAATTTAGGACGTATTAGGGACGCAGTCTGATTGCAGACGTCACCCAGCAGAGCCCAAGAGTTCTCAACTCTCGGGCTCATTTTTTTTATCAAAAAACTTGCTAATTTGTAATAATTAGTGATATAATATCACTATCTTTATGTCATTCCCGCGAAAGCCTGCCTGTCCGGTAGGCAGGCAGGAATCTAGTTATATGAATACTTCCCCTCTCGCCGATCGAATCCGCCCCCAGACTCTCAATGAATTCTTCGGCCAGAAAAAACTAATCAGCAAAAATTCCTATCTCCAAAACGCGATTGAAAATGACCGCGTACCTTCAATGATTTTTTGGGGTCCGCCCGGATCGGGAAAAACAACTCTTGCCCAAATTATCGCCAACCTTACGAAGTCCGACTTCATAAAACTTTCCGCGGTTTCATCCGGCAAAAAACAACTGGTAGAAATTGTTGAAAAAGCGAAAGAAAATATAAAAATTAAAAAGAAAACTATTCTTTTTATCGATGAAATTCATCGTTGGAACAAAGCTCAGCAGGACGCTCTTCTTCCCTACGTTGAAAACGGAACTATCATTCTCATCGGCGCCACCACTGAAAATCCCAGTTTTGAAGTCATTGGCGCTCTCATTTCTCGCGCTCGGGTTTTTGTTTTGGAAAAATTGGAAAAAGAAGATATTGAAAAAATCTTAAAGCGTGCAATTAGCATTGTAGGGAACGCACATGTGCGTTCCGAAAAAAAAATAAAAATCTCCGAAGACACTATTAGGTTGATTTCCAATCTTTCCAATGGCGATGCCCGCATGGCGCTAAACACCCTGGAAGCTTTGATCAACGCAAACAAAAATATAACTGAAAAACTCGTCAAAGAAATTCTCCAAAAAACCCATCTGCTTTATGATAAAACCGGCGAAGAGCATTATAATATTATTTCCGCCCTCCACAAATCCATGCGCGGAGGCGATGCCAATGCCGCTCTCTATTGGCTCGCTCGCATGATTGAAGGTGGCGAAGATCCGCTCTACATTGCCCGAAGGTTAGTTCGATTCGCTTCCGAAGACATTGGCCTTGCCAATAACACTGCCTTAATTTTAGCCAATGCTGTTTTTGATGCTTGTCACAAGCTGGGTTACCCAGAATGCAATGTCCATCTGGCTCAATGCGTCATTTATCTTTCTAAATCCAAAAAGGACGTAACCGCCTACCTGGCTTATGAAAAAGCCAAGAAAGATGTGACTGATTTTGGCAATCTTCCTATCCCCTTCCACATCAGGAACGCTCCGACAAAACTGATGAAAGAATTGGGATATGGAAAAAATTACAAATACACGCCTCTTGAAGACAGCTCAGATCAAACTTACCTTCCGAATAAACTGAAAAACAAAAAATACATATAAAAAAAGCCGATCCATTAGAATCGGCATTAAAAATCTTCTTTGGGAAGCTATTCGGCTGGGCGAAGAACATCTTCTTTGATTTTGTCAATCTTATTGAGGATATCTTTGACGCACTTAGGCACCTCCTTAAGCTCACAAGTGCCAATCTTGATATCATCACTGATAGCTACCAGCTCTAACTTGGCGACAAAAATCTTTAAATATTTTGGACCGTCAATATCATCAATTAAGTCCTTGAGTCTTTTTTTCGCATCCTCAAGATAGATGTTATGAATGGAGTCAAGAACCCTGGAAATGCCGACATAAGCTGAAACAGATATCGCTTTGATTTCTTGGCGTTCTTGATCCATCTCGCCTTCCTCCTTAAAAATGTCAATTAAAAAGAGCTTCTCCGCAACACATGAAACATCCTACTTTAATTTTTTATCACTTACCAATAATTTGAAGCGCGATCTGCCTCGGTCTTGAATCATCTAGCTCCACGGCAAAAATCCGCTGCCATTGTCCGAGCTGCAACTTAGATTTCACAATATTAAGAAACACTCCCGGAGTGAGAAAAACGGCTTTACAGTGGCTATGACCGTTTATCGGCTCGTTCGGATTCATATTGACTGTCCGAATTTCAAAATTATCGTGCATGTATTCCATTGTCCGAGGCGCTACTTTCTCCAGGGTTTTTTTGAGATCCCCGAGAAGCAGCGGTTCGGCTTCCTGGATTATCACTGCCATTGTCGTATGCATAGACTGGACATTTATTATTCCATCCTTAATTCCCTTTTCTTTGATTACTTTTTTTACCTTATCCGTAACATCAATAAAATCCAAAGTAGCATTGGTAGTTAGATTTAGAACATGGTTTACAATTTTCATTTTTTATATTAACCCTATTGAATATTTTTTCTTTCAGAAAAAATAATTTTGCAAAGCAAAATTTATTCAGCAGGGTAAATTATTTTTTGAGATATTTTTTTTAATAACTCTACAGCCTTTTTATCTTGCTTAATCAGTATAATCTTTTTCATTATTTCATCAAGGGAAGCCGGCAAATGGCTGTTTTTGGAAAGAAAAATTCTCATTGATTTTTCGTTTGGGTTATTCTCAATATATCTGGCTATCATCGCATACCAAAGATTGTACGTTTCCCTGCTTATGCTTATATCCATTCCTAAAAATGGCGGGTTATTGAAATAGTTTTTGAGCTTTTCCCAGTTATTATATTCACCATAGGAAAATTCATCTTCCAAAATTTTTGACGGAAAATTATATAAATCGGAAGTATTTTGCAATTTGTAAAATCCCAGATCATTTAGAATTTTTTCCCTCTTCATATCGCACCAAAGATGAAATTTCCATCCAGCTTGAAATGAAGTTAATCCCGAAAAATCCAGATTAAGCGGAAGAAACTTCATATGAGTATCTTTTCTTTTCACGTTTTCATCAATTCTCCGGATATCCGGAAAAACACAGCCCAGAAGAAATTCGTCTTTATTTAACTTCCCCAGAGGATAAGAAATTTTTTCTTCGCCATTGGAATTTTTAACGAGAGACCCTGTTTCAAGAGCTTCAAAATATTTTTTCGCATAGACGATATGGGAAATTTGGGAGGCCATAAGATTGTATTTAGTATAAAGTATTTTTGAAAAAATAAAAAATGGCTGCCGAAATTATATTCCGACAGCCGTAAGACACGACATATCATCGAAGACATGCGTTATACGATGATTCAATCAACCGGTCGCCATTGGCAACCGCTGCTGAAACTTTTCTCAAAATCAAAATCAACCCGCTGTTTTCAACAGTTGCTACATTCCTTCCTGTGTTTTGAAGCAAAAACTCTCCCGGCTGCATAATGAAAAGAGAACCGATATCATTTCCTTCTAAAATTTCGAAAAAACGTGGAATCTCTGCTTGAAGAATCAAACATCCTTCCGCCTCACAGCAAATCCACTTTTTGAAATTTGGGTTTACGAACACTTCTTTTTTTCTACGACAAAAACCGCAAAAATAGCTGACTTTCAACATGGCCATCTGAATTCTCCTTTGAAATAAGTTTATTTCACCCAGTATTTCCCCTTCGTTTCCTCGTCTTCTAATTTCTGTTCTTCCTTAATCTTATTTTTTGCCATTTCGCGAAGATTGCTCAAATCCTCGTTTAACAGCTTTTTTGCAAATTTTAAAAGATCTTTTTTATCATTTAGCTCTGGTTTTTCTATAACTTCAGCCAATAAAACATCCAATATCCCCCCTATTTTCGGCCCCGGTTGCATTTTAAGCTCTCTTATTAAGTCATTTCCGTTAATTTTCAACTGTTTCACAGAAATCGGGTCTTTCGACACCTTTTCCACCATATATTTAAAATGGCGTAATTTATAAGGAACGGCTTTTTTGACTCCAGATCCCAGTCGGTCAGCAATCCGAACATCAATCAGGTCGTTTATATTTTCCATTCCTACTTTCCGCACTACCCTTCGCACTCCTGCCTCCCCTACTTCATCCACATTGTAGTAGAACATATGATTCTGCACTAAAAGTACGGTTTTGTCAATAGTTTCACGTGAAAACCGCAGCCGCGACAAAATCTGGCGCGTAATTTTCGCTCCAGCATACTGATGATTATAGAAAGTTGTCGCTTTTCCCGATCCGCCTTTAGTTTGAGGCTTGCCAATATCATGCAATAGGCTTGCTAGGCGCACTTCCAGCTTTTTTGACGGACATTTTTCCAAACTCGCGATCAAATGGTCAAAAACATGGCGGTATGGGCCATCATAATGATGAAAACCTTGCTCCATCCCGACAGCCTTTTCAAATTCCGGAATAAATTGTCGAAGCAATCCTGTTTCATGAAGCATAATTACTCCTTCGGCTGGATGGTCAGAAAGAATAATTTTTTCAAATTCATCTCTAATCCTTTCGGCAGATATAAATTTTAAGTTTCCAGCGTTCTTTCTTATTGCATTAAATGTATTATTTTCAATCTCCCAGCCGTTTTGAATTTTTAATTTCGAATTTTGATATTGTTTCGGATTTCGAATTTCGGATTTCGGATTTCCATTGAGCGTACTCGCGAAACGGACTGCTCTCATCATCCGAAGAGCATCCTCATTAAATCTATCATCCGCATTTCCAACTGCTCGTATTATTCTACTTTTTAAATCTTTCTGCCCATCGAACGGATCAATAATTTCATAGCACATATCCTCTGCCCCTCTCTGAGGGGAAGTGCCCGAAGGGCGAAGGGGTGGGATTTTTATCGCTAGCGAGTTAATCGTAAAATCTCTCCTACTCAAATCTTCTTCTAAAGTTTTTGCAAACTTGATTTCATCCGGATGCCTTTTGTCAGTATATTTCGATTCAATCCGATAAGTTGTAATTTCAACGACATCCACAGTATCCTCACCTTCTTTGATTTTAATTCCGACAGTTCCAAACTGATTTTCATAAACAGAATCGGGGAAAATTTTCAAAACTTCTTCCGGCTTGGCATTTGTTGCGATGTCCCAGTCTTTTGGAGCTTTATTAAGCATCAAATCCCGCACGCATCCGCCCACGACAAAAGCCTTAAAACCGCCAGTTTCGAGTTTTTTGATTATATCCGATACATAATCCGGCATTAAATTTTTCATATGTTTTGCGTGCGCTTGGCAGGAATCGAACCTGCGACGCCCGCCTTAGGACGGCGGCGCTCTATCCACTGAGCTACAAGCGCAATTTTTTAGCCATTAACAATTTTTTCAATTTCCAAAAAAATTTTTTCATTCCAATTATGGCCAACTTTTCCTAACTCGATTAATTGTATCTTTTTTTCTTTTATTATTTCAGCTGCTTCGTTGTCAAAAAAATGATTATCATTTTTACCTCTTATTATAATGAGATCGTCTTTTGGAATTTCATCGATGATAGGAAGCGGATCAACCTGCATTAATTTTATCAAATTAATAATCCCCCGGAATATATATGGAAAACACCTGCTTCTTTTCTTTGTTATTTTTGATCTTTCGAATATTTCATGTTTTATCCATCTAAGAAACCAGTTTGATATTTTTCTTTTGGGCGCAAGCGGCATTGTTAATATTAATTTCGAATTTTTGTTCTTTTTCCAATTTAAGAGTGCCCAATTGGCGCCTGTACTATATCCGACAATATATTCAGCATCAATTTTTTGATTGATGTCTATTTTTTCTTTCCAAATATCCAGTCCCGGCCAATTCACTAAATTTTCAACTGTATCCATCCAGCCTGGAATAAAAATTATCTTTTTTTTCATGGTGGACCTAGGCAGAATCGAACTGCCGCCCGTGCAATGCGAATGCACTGTTCTACCACTAGACTATAGGCCCTCAACTATTTTTAATACATCGCCATAGCAATCTCTTAGCCAATACGTATATTTTTCTGAATTATTTTTCAAATCTTTCGCCAGCCATTTGGTACTCGCCCATTTCCAATCTTCCGCCTCATTTTTATTCAAAATAGGATCCTTGCTGTACTTTCCAAAAAAAACGTGGTCATATTCATATTCCGTAAAGCCATTGTCCAACTTGGCTTTGTACATGAAAGTATGGATTTCTTTTAATTCCGTGTCTATTCCCATTTCATCTATTAGCCTTCTTCTTGCCGCGTCTGCGGTTGCTTCTCCTGGAGCCGGATGGCTGCAGCAGGTATTCGACCATAATCCTCCGGAATGATATTTTCCGCCGGCTCTTTTTTGAAGCATCAGCTCGCCATTAGAATTAAAAATAAAAATTGAAAAACACCTGTGAAGCAGGCCTTTCTTATGCGCTTCCAGCTTTTCTTCCTCTCCAATCGCATTATCTTTTTTATCAACCAAAATCACTTTTTCCATAAATTTACACTGTGGGTGTATCTGGACTTAAACCAGAGACCTTACGGATGTGAACTGTACGCTCTAACTTCACCCTGTTACATCTGAGTGGGTGCAAGTGGATTCGAACCACTGACCCCTACCGTGTGAAGGTAGTACTCTAACCAACTGAGCTATGCACCCAGATGTAACAGGGCAAGACTGAGCTAATCGTCCAAAGTCTTAAAATAGTGGACCATACCGGGATCGAACCGGTCACCTCATCCATGCCATGGATGCGCTCTACCAGATGAGCTAATGGCCCCAATATGCTTTCATTAAATATATTTTATCATAAGCAACTAAATGTAGTTAGTCAATAAAAATTCAGGCTCGCTGCAGTTTCTGCAACGAGCCTGTTTGACACGCCAAAGTACTAAAAAATTAAGCCTCATGGAACTCTTTACGAAGAGTTTCAAAAAGCTCCTTTACGGAAATTATCCTTTCCGCAAGATACGCGTTTGTTCCGGCAAACGCAAAACCGTAGTGAAACTTTCCGAGCTTTGCATTTTTCAAAGCGCGCGCAATACAGTAGGGACTGCTTTTCATGAAGCAGGATTTGATGCACTGGTACGGGCACTAGAAGGGCTGTTTTTTTCCTTCTTTAACTTCTTCCAAAAACTGGTTGTTAATAGCCCTTCCTGGCATGCCCACAGGACTTTTGATGATGACGATATCTTTTTCCTTCGCATCAATGTAAGTCCGCTTGAATTCAACGTCGGCATCACACTCACTGGTCGTCACAAAACGAGTGGCCATTTGCACCGCACTCGCGCCAAGATTTAAAAACTTTCTGATATCACTGCCGGTATAAATTCCTCCGGCAGGAATAACTGGAATCATACTCTTTCCTTTTTGACAAAATTCACTGACTGATTCAAAAACATCAACTACTAGCTTTTCCAATGAAAATTCCGGCTTATTAAGATCTTCTGCATTAAAACCAAGATGCCCGCCTGCTTTAGGCCCTTCCACTACAAAAGCGTCTGGCAAATAATTAAAATTCTGCAGCCATCGTTTACATAACGCTCTTGCTGCTCGACCGGATGAAACGATGGGTATTAATTTTGTTTTACATCCTTCCTTGAGGTATTTTGGCAAATCCAAAGGAAGACCGGCGCCAGAAATGATAACATCAATTTTTTCTTCTATAGCCGCATTCACGAGGTCAGAAAAATTCGTGAGGGCCACCATAATGTTAACACCCAGAATTCCTTTCGTAGCCTCCCGAGCTCTTCTAATTTCCCGTTTCAAAGCCCTAATATTCGCTTCGATCGAGTTAGAAATAATATCCGGTTCATCAATTCCAACCATTGCGGCAGCGATCACTCCAATTCCGCCTTCATTTGCAACGGCAGAAGCCAAACCGGAGCCAGAAATTCCCACACCCATGCCTCCTTGAATAATGGGGAGAGATAACTTTTTTAATAATTCTTTCATTGTCTCAATCATTTTATTTTATCCTTTTCTGTATAAGGTTTATATTCTGTAACTTTTAGATTTTAAGGAACTTGATAAGTTTATCACAGAATTTGTTTTATATATAATAAAGTGGTTATAATACAAGAAAGTCATGAATTATATTTACTGTTTTTGGAGTAAACTCAAAATAAAACCAGATATTTGGTTTTTTTATGGATTTTTATTAACTTTTACTTTTAGTATCCGGAAAGTACTGTTTTACTTTCCAATTAAAGGAACTTTTAATGAATATACCGGAATATACGTTTATATTTCCGATATTTTTTTATTTTTCACGATGTTATCGTGGATTATACTCATATTATCCAATAAAAACATTTATTTGTCAAACTGTAAGTTGTGGATAACTCAACTTATACACAGTTTATATTGTAAAATAGCCCTAGAATTAAAGTTTATTTTTTTTAATCGTTCAATTAACCTACCAAATAATTATTATGAAAATAGTTCAACTGATAAAGTCTCTAAATGTTCTACACATGCCTTATTACTTTCAAATGTTTCGTCTCTTGAAAAATGTTCCACGTGGAACATTACATGGAACAAACATGGTATATTCATCATTATTCCATTAGTCATTGTAATATGGTCATTTATATCAATCATATGGTCGTCTAATCAAACCATAGCTGTTTTTAGATCTATCAAACTTTTTGAGTATTTTTTGTTATATTCATATATTGCATTTAGACTTGTTCCATTTATTAAATCAAAAGTATGTTCCACATTTGCTTCACAAATTGTTCCACGTGGAACAATTTTTATGGGATGGAATAGTATAATGGTGATTATTATAATAATTGGCTTATTTCAGTCAATAATTGGAATCATCCACTTCATTGATCAACACTCAATTGGCCTTTTTTGGCTTAAAGAAAGCATAATTTCACCTGATATCGCTGGCGTAGCCAAAATTGTTATAAATGGCCAGAAATATATCAGGGCCTATGGCCTATTTCCTCATCCCAATATTCTGGGTGGATTTTTGTTGTTTTCAATTATCATTACACTCATGTATTACAGAATGTTCCATGCTTGCCGTGTAACATCTAATTGTTCTACGCCTGCCCCGTTTAATGTTCCACGTGGAACAATTCTCAATTCCCTTATCCTCGTCCAATCCATCGCATTTTTTTTAACATTTTCTAAATCAGCCATTCTGGGACTGACAATTTCCCTGTTTTATATGTATATTGCTCCTCATCTGGTTAGTGCGACTAAAATGTTCCACCCCATAAAACTTCAAAATGTTCCACATGGAACAATTGGAAGTAATGGGGCAGGCGTGGAACATTTCAAATCCCTAGACAGTAAAATGTCTTTAAATAATATAAAGCATGATCGTAATTTAAGAATTGCGTTATTAATATTTCTCATAATTATTCTGACTTTCTATCTATCATGGACAACCGTTGACTCAATGATCCGAAACTCAATTGAACAGCGTATAATCTATCTCAATGTTTCACGTGGAACAATATTGGCCAATCCAGTTCTTGGCATTGGAATGGGCCAATTCGTTCCCAATATGCAAAAATATACCGCTAATCTTGAACTATGGCAATTTCAGCCTGTTCATAACGTATTTTTACTAATTTGGTCAGAGTTGGGGATAGTTGGATTAGGCTTTTTTACATATTGGATGTACAAAATGTTCCACATGAAACACAAAACCCTCTCTCCTTTACAAGGAGAGGGCTGGGATGAGGTAAATAAGGTTACAAGCGAAACAAATGATAGGGAAGTAGCTAATTCTGATAAATCTATATTACAAAATAAAAGCAATTCTTTGTCAAGTGGTATAACCCTTCGGTATTTTAAGGCAATTCTTCTTGGATTCATTTTTATAATGCTTTTTGACCACTATTTTTGGGATATCCAGCAGGGGAATATCATGCTTTGGATGACGATGGGATTTATTGCTGGATTGAATAAAAATATTACATAAAAATATTTTCTAAATTGTTTCCATCTTTTTCCCAGTTAATTGGATTTTTAAAAATATATTCGCGAATTTTATTCAATTCAATTTCATTTCGAATGATACGATCATAAAAAGACCGTTGCCAAATATTTGTAATACAGGAAATATTTTTTGATTTCATTAATTGAATATATTCTACGGCTGATTTGGATTTAAACGTTTGGATTATTTTTGATAATAATCCAATTTGATTAGAATTTTGTAGGGACAGACCTTATGTCTGTCCTGAATTTTTTATTTGTATTTTTTTATTTTGGGCGGACACAAGGTCCGCCCCTACATTTCCGATAATCTCTATGATCAAATGAACATGGTTTGGCATTATTATGTTTTCATCTAAAAATACACTTGGAGAATAATTTGAAACATTATTTAAATTTTTTAAAATAATCTTTCCCACATCATTCAAAACCATTTCTGTATTTTTAATTTCACCAAAAAATTCTTCACGATTTTTTGTACAGATGGTAATAAAATACATTCCTTGCTGTGAATAATCATAACTATTGAGGCGATTTAATTTACGGTTTTTCATTGGAAATATGGCTATTTTACCCTTACCTCCGGCAGATTATCCCAAGCTAACTCAAACATCCACTTTAAAGTATTATTAATCTCCGCGCTTTCAATGATCACTGCCATTTGTTCTTTGGAAGAAATAAGCGCGACTTTTTGATGGCCGTACACATCCACTTCCACTGAAAAAGGATATTTATCTTTTTTAATTAGTTTACAGACTCGCAATTGTTGCTGGTCTCTCGCCACTAATGATTCTTCCAAATATTTTGTTCCCGGAAGAATCGCCCGCACGCGCACGCCCTTCTTCATTCTTTTTTTGATATACCATTCGATCCAATCTTCACCCAAAACATCTCGGACATCTTCCGAACCAAATGCCAAAATTTCACCGGAATATTTCAGCGCATCGTCATATGCTTCCATGAGTCCTTCCTTACCTTCATAAAATCTAATCTTCGGTTTTGTGCCTTTGACGTTGTAGATGGATTTCAACTGCGGAAGGATTTCTTCAAAAAGGCTTTCTTTTTTTTCAAGGTCTTTTTTTATTTTCTCCGGATCTTCGCCGATGAATAATCTTTTCTTTCCACTAAGCGCCTGAGACACAAGGCCGTCTTTTTGCAGATCAAGAAGAATGTCATAGGCGGTGGTTCTTTTGATGTTGGCCTTCCGGGATATGTCTATTACCGACGCCCCGCCCAATTCCAAAGCCGCCAGATATACATCTGCTTTTCGGCCATGGAGGCCAAATTGTTTGAGAATTTGTCGGGTTTCCATGATAATTATTTTGCAATCTTTGTAGGGACAGACCTTGTGTCTGTCCTGAATTTTTTATTTGTATTTTTTTATTTCGGGCGAACACAAGGTTCGCCCCTACATTTTGCCCTTATTTTACCATATGACGACATTTTTCGTCAAATAATAAGATTTTTAATTATCTTTATTTGCCTTTATTTAGCCATTTTATATAATATATTGCAATTTACTTGACGTAGTTCTTTGACATTTTTGTCATTTGGCTGTATAATTGGCAGTTAAGATGAAAGTTCCAATGAGGAACTGGAATCTTAATAAAAGTTCATTACATTCCAAAAAAGGAGCAAGCTATGAAAATAATGATTATTGACGATACCAATGCAAATCTGGAAGCAGCTCGTACGGCTTCGGCTAATTTTTCTGAGCACGAGTTTTCCTTTTTCAGTTCAGCAAAAGAAGCAGCTGATAAATTGGAAGATTTCGATGCCATAATCTCTGACCTCTTCTTTCCTAATGAGAATCATCATGACGGAAGCAATTTGGATGATTTATATGCAATTTATCGTTCGGAAATGGATCATCCTGTCTTCAATGAGATCGTTGATTATTATTATGGTGGCGACTGGAAAAGAGCAAATGGCAAACTCCAGGATGCCGTAGCATTGCTGGAAGAGGGAACTATTAGAAAAGCTATTGAGAGATTAATCCGTTTCTTCTATGGAAAAGGAGATGCTTGGGGATTAGAAAAAGCAAAGGAATATGAAGAAAGATTAGAAAGCCTCCCTGACCAACAATTTCCATACGGAGGCGCCTTGATTTTGGAGGCAAAAAAGGTTGGAAAAGCTTGCTGCCTAGTGTCGGATATTCATCGCCATGCCGGAGAATATAAAGATGCAGTAGGAGCCATTGATGCCATGACTCTGCTCATACCTCTTATGGGTGCTGGCATCGTTACGATTGAACAAGCGCAATATGATGGAAAAAATAGTTTGACATACATAGGCAATGATGAGCTGTATAAGACTGCGGGCAGTCAGAAAAAGAATTCTCCGAAAGTATGGGTAGAAGCAATTAAAAGAGTTCTTTCTCAAATTGACCACTAAAGGTTTCCGGGAAGTTTATCCTTGCTTATCAAGGCAAAAAACTTCCCAATTTTATTGAGTTTTTCTTGAATAGGTCAAGGAAGATTCATTGAATGAAGGTTCTTTGAAATTACTCACATTACAAATTATAAAGGAGCAATTATGTGGTATGAAATTCATTTTTTTAGGTATGAGTTTGAGTATGCGGAACCTGTACTGTCAGAAGTTCTTTTTTTTAAATCAAGAAAGGAGTTAGAAAAATATCTCGATGGAATGATTTCTGGCAATATGGTTTTTGGAGTGGATACTCTCAGTTTCTATGCAGGCACAATTTACCAATTGTGCAGAAATGGAGTAAAAAGAAAAATTGAAAAATTCCGTAACAATGTTTACAAAAAATATCCAGATTGGTACTAACTTTAAAGACTTGAGCTACGTCTATAAACTGGCTCTTTTTATTTGTAAATCGGCTTTTTTATTTTTTATATAAACAAAAAAGACGCCCCATTGGAGCGTCTCTACAAAATATCTTTTGACTGGATTCCCGCTTTCGCGGGAATGACAAAATAAATTTTACAATACCGTAATCGCGCTGACTTTGTCACCAGCCTGTGGCCTCATAACTCTTACGCCTTGTGTCGCCCGGCCGAGAACGGAAACTTCTTTGAGAGAAATGCGGATAATCTGGCCTTTTTCAGATGTAAGGATTACGTCTTCTTCAATCTGATCCAAATTAACCACTTGCGCGCCGATCAGTTTTCCGGTTTTGGCAGTAACCGATGCCGTCTTTATCCCGCTGCCTCCCCGATTTTGAACTTTGTATGATTTCAGATCAGATCTTTTTCCATATCCGTTTTCCGAAATCACCAAAAGTTGATTGCCTTTCTGATTTTTGAGGACCACATCCATTCCAACTACCTTATCTTCGCTTTTTAGCTTGATTCCACGCACTCCAGCCGCGGCGCGTCCCATTGGACGGACATCTGATTCTTTGAAATGAATAGCTTGTCCGGCGGCAGTCGTCACAACCACTTCATCCGATCCGGTTGTCGCCTCCACCCAGCGGAGCGCATCGCCCTTTTCCAGTTTGATCGCAAGCAATCCAGAACGCCTGACATTATCAAATTCATCGAAGGTGGTTTTCTTGACTGTCCCAGTTTCTGTCACCATGAGAAGATATTTATAATTATCATCTTTTCCAAAAGCAACGATCGCCGTTACGGATTCTTCCGAAGAAAGGGAAAGGAAATTAACAATTGATTGTCCTTTGGCCACTCGGGAAGATTCCGGAATTTCATAAGCCTTGGTTTGGAAAACTTTTCCGGAGTTCGTAAAGAAGAGCATATTGTCATGTGTCATTACGCCAAGAAGTTTTTGAATTTCATCACCTTCTTTGGTTGTCGCACCGATCACGCCCTTTCCGCCACGCTTCTGGACTTTGTAAACTCCCGGGTTCATTCTTTTTATGTAGCCTTCTTTAGTGATAGTTATGATAGCTTCCTCATTCGGAACCAAGTCTTCCTGCTTGAATTCTCCGATTCCGCCTTTCACCACTTTGGTTTTTCGCTCATCGCCATATTTTTCTTTGACTCGAGCCAATTCATCTTTCACAATTGCCAGAATTTTCTTTTCTGATTTCAAAATGGCTTCCAATTCCGCAATCAGCTTCAGTTTTTCGGCCAATTCGTCTTCAATCTTCTTTCGTTCCAATCCTGCAAGTGTCTGCAGCCGCATTTCGAGAATTGCCGTTGATTGTCGATCGGAAAGCTTGAATTTTTTCATCAAATTCGCATGCGCTTCTTCTTTTGTCGGAGATTTCCGGATTGCATCAATCACGGCATCGATATTATCGAGTGCTTTTTTAAGGCCTTCCAATATATGCGCCCGGTCTTTGGCTTTTTCCAAATCATATTTAGTCCGCCTGGTGATAACAATTTTTCGGTGTTCGATATATTCTTCCAAAATATCCTTGAGATTGAGCACTCTCGGCTCGATTCCATTGACCAGCGCCAGCATATTCACCCCGAAGTTCTTCTGAAGATCCGTCATAGAATAAAGCTTGTTGAGAACTTTTTGCGGATAGGCGTCTTTTTTAAGATCAATGACAATCCGCACTCCTTCCTTGTCAGACTCATCTCGGATATCTCGGATCCCCACAATTTTTCCATCTCGAACCAAATCGGCCATTTTCTCAATAAGCGTCGCTTTATTGGTTGCATAAGTCATTTCGCTGACCACAATTTGAAAAGCACCGGCTTTGCTTTCCACTATATCAACTTTGGCACGAGTAAGAATCTTTCCACGACCGGTTCGATATGCTTCCAAAACATCTTTTTTATTGTAAATTATCCCGCCCGTCGGAAAATCTGGACCTTTGACAAATTCTGCCAGATCTTCAATGGTAGCTTCTGGGTTATCAATAAGACATGAAATTCCATCGGCAATTTCATTCAAATTATGCGGAGGAATGTTCGTTGCCATTCCAACCGCAATTCCCATTGAACCATTGAGAAGCAGCTGAGGAAGCGCTGCCGGAAGAACAGTCGGTTCTTTGTGCTGTCCGTCAAAATTAGGGACAAAATCAACCGTGTTTTTTTCAATGTCAATAAGCATTTCCTCGGCAATGGCAGAAAGTTTGGCTTCCGTATAACGATAAGCGGCCGCCGAGTCACCGTCCATCGAGCCGAAATTTCCCTGGCCGCGAACAAGAGGATAGCGAAGAGAAAAATCCTGGGCCATGCGCACCATAGAATCATAAACAGCGCTGTCTCCGTGCGGATGAAACTTTCCCAGCACTTCTCCGACTACTGTAGCTGATTTTCTGAATTTTGCGTTAGCCCGAAGACCGGTGTTCCACATGGAATAGAGGATTCTTCTGTGAACTGGCTTAAGGCCATCCCTGACATCCGGAAGAGCGCGCGCGACAATGACACTCATCGCATAATCAAGATAGCTTTGCGATATTTCTTCGGTAATTTCGCGATTCTTTATATTTTGTACTTGTAGTTCTTTAGTCATACAATTAAAATTTTCAATTCACAATTTTCAATTTTCAATCAATTTACAATTTCATAATTTTCAATGACTAAAACATTTAATCATTGGAAATTGTTTAGAAATTAGAAATTGAAAATTAGAAATTAATTTTGATTTTGCAAATTCCCTTGCCCCTGAAAACCGCTTTTCATTTGGCCGGTTACGTCTTCAAGCGATTTTTTTTGATCCTTAAACTGCTCCAGAATTTGGGGATTCGGAGTTATCTCAGAAGCCGTATTTTTCTTATTTTGCGCCACAATTGACACTATCCAGATAGCAACAACAAAAACCATTGAAATAGAGACCCACATCCAAACATAGCGAATGCGGATATACTCCGGCTTTTGGCGAATTTCATCAATTTTGTCTTGCAATCCCATTGTTTTACGAAATACGAAATGAGCGAAATATGAAGCATTCTATTTATTATTTCGTAGTTCGTTAATTTCGTATTTCGTAAAGTCTATTCTATCCCCATCAGCACCACTTCCATACTTTTTTCATCGATGTCTTTCTTTTTTATATTAAGCTTGGAAAATTTTGTTCTGGGACAATTTCCCATTTCATTGCAAAATTTCTTTTCATCGTCAACGTCTATATTAGACCCGTTTATCTTGTAGTGCATTGGGATTATAATTTTCGGCTCGATCTTTTTTATAATATCCACCGCCTTTTTGCCATCAATAGTATATTTTCCGCCAATCGGAATCATGAGAATATCCACGCCATTTATATCTTCCAGCTGCTTTTCTGTGAGGTCGCATCCCAGATCTCCCATATGGCAAACCCGCATATCTTCACTTTCAAAAACGAAAATAGTATTGAGGCCTTGTTCCGCACCTTGTTTATTATCATGAAATGAAGTAATTCCGACAATATTTATGCCCTTAACTGAATATTCCCCGGGAATATTAACAATATACGGTTCGCCTTTTATGGCTTCGATATTGTTGTGATCATGATGATCATGCGTAGAAAGCACCAGATCAGCGCTGCCCTGGGGCGGGCGAAGGCCGATGGATTTGTCAAAGGGATCAATAAAAAGCGCCACATCCTGCTGGCCTCTTCCTTCAGGCTTTGTGGTTATTTTAAAGCAGGAATGGCCGTAATATTGGATATTCATATAAGAAGATGTGATTTATTACTAACTTATCCTATCATAAAAAAATATGTGTGTCGAGATTCGTCCGAATTGACTAATAGGCTTTTTTGCTCTAGTTTTAATGCAGATTAAAAATTTCCAGGGAGAAGGAGGCTTTGGATTTTAAAATGGTTCATTAATAACTGAGTAATTCGAAAAATTTTCGGTTTTCATATACATGAAACAATGGTGGTAATTATCAAAAAACATAAGTTTTCCCAAAAATAAGGAGACTAGACATGGACAGCAAAAAAAAGAACTTCATTCGTTCAATTTTTAAGTATGGTAGAATTGAAATTCGTGATGTGGATGGTGGCCAGGAGCCGTTTCTTTACAGCACAAAGAATCACGGTCCCGGCTATGTCGATGTGAAAGGGGGAGTTGGTATTGATGAGTTTTTTGAACCAGCTCTTGATCTTCTTGCCGACATAATCGTGCAAGATCAAATTCCTATTGACATTGTAATTGGCATGATGACCGGCGGAGCCCTTCCTGGTTATCGTCTCAAACAACATCTTCAAGAGCGCCTTAATAAGAGAATTGTGTATATCTACCAGCGTGGCGCACGAAAAGAAGGCGGGCACGCCGAACTCGACACAGGTGATCGTAATAACTGCCATATACAGGAAGGCTGTTACGGGCTTGTAGTCGAAGAGCTGGTAAATTTTGCAGGAACAACCACTAACGGCGTTCTCTATGAGCGCAATGTTAAGAAAAGAATCGTTGATCACGCGGCCACAATTCTTTTCTACAAAAACCCCGTGGCAATCGAACGGCTTAAAGAAAACAGCATCACTCTCCATTGGGTTGTTGCGCTTCCGGAAGTTTTGGATCTTGGTTTTCAAGAAGGCTATATTAACCAAAAACAATTCGATCAATATACAGCCTTCCTCCAAAATCCAAAAACATGGAATGAAAGTCGCGGATACGAATTCTTCGGATAAGGAGACATGTCATGTATAAGCGCGCATTTCCAAAATTTTGTCTTGCCATTGACGACAGTTCGGCCGAAAAAGTCGTTTATAAGGCAAATCAGATCAAGGGTGTTCCCGGGAATTACGGAATCAAAGTTAATCTGGATGCCATCGTGGATAGCAAAAGAGTTATTAGTGATATTTGTGTGATAACCGGCAAACCCGTTTTTACTGATTTTAAGGGCTGGAATGGGAATCGGACACTTAAAGAGCTTGTTACTATCGCGGCGGGCGAAGGCGCATCTATGATCAATTTTCACGCCTTAGCTGATAGCATGCTCGAAAAAGCAGTCGAAGAAGGGGAAAAGCTAGGCGTTATCGTTCTTGGAGTTACAATCCTTACCCATTACGACGATGCCTATTGCCGGCGCCATTTTCGACGATCTCTTTCTGAGTCAGTACGCCATTTCGCCAAGGTTTCTCTTGAAAGAGGCTGCGATGGATATGTGATGCCCGGAACTATGCTTGATGCAGTGAAAGGTTTGCGAGGCATTAAATTTATTCCAGGAACAAGGCCGTCGTCTTTCGAAGATAAATCAGCAAATTTTCAGAAACAATTCGAGGATCCACTTATTTGCTTAGCTAACGGCGCCACAATTGTTTCGTGCGGATCTCCAGTATGGAAATCCGATGATCCTTGTAAAGCACTCCATGTGCTTGTCCGTCAAGTGAACAACATCGATTAACTTACAACCCAACCCCGCGATTTAGCAGATAATTCTGCAAAAGTCGCGCGGGTTGTTTTTATTTTTCTTTACGAAACATAAATCTAATACTAGTATATTAATGTATGAGTAATCATATGTTTTATTAAGTATATAAAAGAATATTTTTATATAAAAAAGCTCTGATGGACCCAGTAGTAGAATTTCGACTTTTAATATGCTGAGTCCGACAAACATAATTTGATTGTAATAGAATTATTAATATTTAATAAATTAACTAAGTCTCTTTTGATTTTTCCGTAGGAAAAATCAGTCGAAATTTCACTACTGGGTGGATATTCTCGCTCATGGCCTTTGGGCCGGATCAGCCGGAAAGGCTGTTAATTTAATCCGCCAGCCGGCGGAAAAAGAGCCGCTAAAACTCAAATGGATGGTTGTTTGGGGAATTTTTCCGGATTTTTTTGCCTTTGCCATTTCTTTTTCCTGGATGATCGGGAGCCAGATTTTTCCGTTTATTCCTAAAATCGAGCACTTGGGTCCTGGCAATATGGAGCCGGTTACTCAAAACAGCCTTTTCATAATGCATCTTACCCATACTTTATATAATATCAGCCATAGCCTGTTTATATTTTTCCTTATTTTTGGATTAGCCTGGCTGATTTTTAAAAAGCCTGTCTGGGTTATGACTGGCTGGCTACTGCATATTCTCATGGATATCCCTTCCCATTCCTATGATTTCTATCCCACGCCTTTTCTTTGGCCGATATCTGATTTCAAAATAAACGGCTTCCATTGGGGCACCCCGTGGTTTATGATAACTAATTATTCTTTGATAATAATTGCATATCTTCTTCTATATATTATTAATAAGAGGAATAAAAAAAGAGCCAGTTTATAGACTTGGCTCAGGTCTTTGTGGTTAGAGCGCTACATTAAGCGGCGCTCCCTTTCGTCACCTCCTTTCTCATTTCTTCCCAAAAGATTCTGTGTTCTTTTGGGTTTTCGAGCTCCTCGCCAGAGGAGTTCTTGTGGCCGTAGTCAAAAATATCCGACCACTTTTTTGAGCTGACAAACTGATTAATTGCTTCCAGCTTGTCGTTGTGATGGAACAGGGACGAGGCCATTCTGAATTTCAGGCCTCTTTTTTCGCATTCCTCAGCCACTAATATTCCCAATGGCTGATCTGCTTCGTCTTGGCTTGAGAGCCACGAGTCAACCGCCCCTGCAATTCTTTCGGCCTTTTCGACACAATAAGTTATGTGTCGAATTTCGTTTTTGACGTACTTTAATTTATACGTCAATTTTTTCTCATCTTCGATGAACTCCTTGTTGAAGAGAGCTTCCTCCAGCGTTTCGAAGAAATTCTCAATTCCTTTCTCCTTTACGAAATTTTTAAGCCTTTCCGCCAGCTCCCCAGCCATCTCTTTCTTCCCCGTTCCAGTTTCCTGGGGGAAGAAGATGTCTGTGATCACCAGGTCATATTGACCCTGGCTAAGTTTTTCCATTGCAGTGGCATAGTCACCAGTGATTTCGATCTGGTTTTCAGTCCCAAAAACTTCAGAGATTAAGGATTGAGCAATAGCGTTATCTTCGACAAACAGGATGGATTTTTTCATGGCAATTCCTTTCTTATAGAGGTGATTTTTAAAAAACTTATTAAGCGTCCAACCGGACTATCCAATTTTCAGCTTAACGGTCTATTATACATCAAAAATGGGAATTAGTCAATTAATTTAGTTATTATTATTGTATTATATTGCTTTATTTATGACATTTTTTAGAATATATACTTTTTGTTGTTAATTTTATTGACAATTTGCTATATAGCTGATATACTAAAAATACCCTTAAAAAGCATTTATGAACCAAAATCACATTCAAGCCATCCAGAATCTAGGTTTAAACGAAAAAGAAGCCATTGTTTATTTGGCTCTTTTGGAAACCGGGAAAGCTTCAGCCAATAGCCTTTCTTTGAAAAGCGGCTTAAAAAGGCCAACAACCTATGTAATTCTGGAACAACTGATGAAAAAAGGCTTTGCTTTCAAAATTCCCCGAGCCAGAAAGCACGCTTTCCAAGCAGTCGAGATAGAAAAATGCGCCCTTTTGGCCAAAGAAAGATTGAATTATAGCTTGGAAATACTTCCGGAAATAAAAGCTATCCAAAAAGGCAAGGAAGAAAAAACCAGTATTTTCCACTTTGAAGGAACTGAGGGACTGAAAGAAGCGTATGATCGAATATTGAAAAATAAAAAAGATATTGAGTGTGCGGCTTTTTTCGCTCACCAGCGTAATGTCCCCGATGAAGTTAAAAATTATTGGGAAAAAATAGATAAATTATACGCGAAAAATAATATTAAAAGAAAAATTATCATTCCCGATGATTCTTCGGTTCGGGATTATATTGGCTCAGTAATCGGAAAACGAGATGACATCGCACTTAAAAAATTGCCGCTTGAACAATTTGACAGCGATGTAGCTATTGAAATTTATGACAATATAACTCTCTTTGTTTCCCACAAACACATGCAGGCTTCAATGGTTGAGGACGCGGACATTGCCAAAACCATCACGCAAATTTTCAATCTAGTTTGGAAATCAGCAGAAGACAATGTAAAAAATCCTGATGAAAGCAACATGCTGTCTACGAATTTGACAAAGTTCTAAAAATCAAATACACTGATAAACACAATAATTATTAGGAAAATTGAATATCCGCCCGAGGCGGACAAGCGGGATGCTTTAATTCCGTTCTAATCATTAATTTTCTTGATAATTTCCCTTACGCGGAAATTTTTTTGTTTTCATAATAATTAATTTTCATTATTATTTAACGCTATGGACAACATTTTAGACCAATTAGCCAAAGAAGTGGACAAAATATCTGAAGAAGATATTTCAAAAGACGAAAAAACCAAACAAACTGAAAAAACTGAGAAAAAACCTGCCAAAAATGAAGCGGATGATTCTCCTATGGGAAAACTGATGAGCAAAAAAACAGTTGCTTTCCCATGCGTTGGAGATGTTATAGAAGGAAGAGTAATTGACATCACTTCATCAGAAATGTACCTGGATCTGGCACCTTTTGGAACCGGAATCGTTTTAGGAAAAGAAATTAAGGACGGCATGGGATCAGGAAAAGCAAAAATCGGAGACAAGGTTACCGCCACTATCATGGACATGGAAGATGAAAACGGATATATCGAACTTTCTATCCGCGAAGCTTCACACGAAAAAGCCTGGGAAGATATTGAATCCAAGCGCGACACCCAGGAAAAAATCACTACCAAAATTATCAGCGCCAACAAAGGCGGTCTGCTTATTGAAGTCAACGGCATATCCGGATTTCTGCCTGTTTCCCAGCTTTCCAGCAAAAACTATCCGAGAGTGGAAGATGGGGATAAAAACAAGATATTAAGTATCCTAAAAAAAATGGTCGGACATGAACTGGAAGTTCGAATTTTAGACGCCGACAAAGAAACCCAAAAATTAATCGTCAGCGAAAAAGCCGCCCAGAGCGAAAAAGACAAGGAAATTATTTCCAACCTCCATGTCGGCGATACAGTTTCCGGCGAAGTCAGCGGGGTAGTGGATTTTGGAGCATTCATAAAATTTTCAGCCAAAGAATCAGGAGAAAATGCCCAGGAAGAGGAAAAAATGGAAGGACTGGTCCATATTTCAGAACTAGCCTGGCAGCTTATCGAAGACCCGAGAACCATTATCAAGGTAGGCGACAGAGTACAGGCTAAAATAATTGGAATTGATGCAGACAAGATTTCCCTTTCTATCCGAGCCCTTCAAAAAGATCCTTGGAGCGAAGTCAACAAAAAATACAATATCGGAGACGTGGTTTCCGGAACGGTCAATAAAATCAATCACTTTGGAGCCTTCGTTTATCTCGACAAAGACATTCATGGCCTGGCGCACATCAGTGAAATGTCCGAAATGTATCCTGGGAAAAATATCGATGAACTCATAAAAACTGGTGAGAAATATGATTGGAAAATTCTATCTATTGAGCCGAGAGAGCATAGAATGGGACTGGTATTGACTGATAAAAAATCTAGATCCGCCTCCGAAGGAAAGGCTAAAAAAGAAAAGGAGCCTGCCAAAAAAACTGTTAAGGCTGAAAAGGATGGGAAGGAAGTTAAAAAAGAAAAGAAAGCAAAGGAAATAAAAGCAGACAAAAAGGAGAAAAAAGAAGCTCCCAAGAAAAAAACAGCTAAAAAAGAAACTAAAAACTAATTCGCTCCTATGTCAAAAATCTTTATCATCTCTGGACCTTCTGGCGCCGGCGAAGATTCGGTTATTTCGGGAATCAGCAAATCTTTTCCGATCGAAAGAATAGTTACCACAACAACAAGACCGATGCGCGCCGGAGAATCTCAAAAAAACCCTTATTATTTCGTATCTAAAGAAGAATTTGAAGCTAAGATCAGAAACGACGAGATGGCTGAATGGGCCAGGGAATACAACGACAATCTTTACGGAGTTACAAAAAAAGAGTTAGAGAGAGTTGGGGCATCAGAAAAAATCGGAATCTGGAAAATAGAATATAAAGGAGTTATTACCGCCAAAGAAAAATTTCCCGATATAAAATCTATTTATATCGCTCCGCCTTCTCTCAAAATCCTGAGGAAAAGAATATTAAAAAGAGATGCTAATGTCAGCAAAGAGTATCTCAAAGAGAGAATGGAATATACAAAGGAGTGGATGAAGCACGAAGATATTTATGACTATAAGGTTGTAAATGAAGAAGGCAAGCTAGACAAAGCAGTGGAAAAAGTTGCTAAAATTATAGAAGCCAATTTCAATGCCCAATCTGATTAAAAAAGTCCAAAACACTATTTTCGAACATAATCTTTTTCCGCACGGTTCAAAAATAATTTTGGCTTGTTCTGGAGGGCCAGATTCATCTGCGCTTCTAGATATTCTTTCAAAGCTTCGAAAAAAATACGATCTAGAGCTAGTTATCGCTCATGTAAATTATAGTCTGCGTGAAAATGATAGCAAAAGAGACGAAAAATTTGTAACAAATCTATCTGAGAAATACGACTTAAAACTATTTGCTCTAAATCCCAAGGTTGGAAAAATTTCAGAAGACAGCCTGCGTAAAATTCGCTATGATTTTTTTGAAAAAATCAGGCGAGAACTGAATTTCAATTTCATCGCCGTCGGACACACGCTAGACGATCAGGTAGAAACATTTCTCATGAGAATCATCCGCGGTTCGGGACTCGCTGGACTTTCTGCAATCTCTTACAAGAACAATGCTATTATCCGGCCGCTATTGAATATATCTAAAGCTGAAATTCTAAATTATCTTAAAAAAAATAAATTATCCTACCGAATCGACAGAACCAATCTTGAATCTGATTATTTGAGAAATAAAATTAGAAACCAGCTAATCCCGATTCTTGAAAAAAATTATAATCCGAAAGTCAAAACTACCATTTTCAATTCAATTAAATCCATACAGGAAGATTTTGATTTTTTAGAAAAAATTTCCAATAAAGAATTTAAAAAAAATAAAAATTTGTCAGTCAAAAGCATCCTCTCTGTCCATCCGTCGCTCCAAAAACGGCTTCTCCTTCTGGCAATAGCAGAATCAAAAAACAGCCTCAAAAATATCAGCTCATCCCACATAAGAGAACTCTTGAAAATTCTCAAAAGCACGAAAAGCAAAGGCCAGATTGTAGTATTTCAAGGTTTGAAAATCACCCGCAAAGGTGATAAGCTAACAATAGAAAAAATCTGACGCATTATATAACATTCAACTGTTACAGTCTTATAAGAATTGCGAATTAAATTTCGTAAATTCGCCTGCTTGCCGGCAGGCAAGTATATTCGTATAAGATTCGTAGTCGCAATATGCGAAATTTACTCAAAAATATCGGGATTGTTCTCCTAGTTTTCATGTTTATTGCCGCCATATCCATACTTTACAGTTCTCCCCAAGCCAAGCCTCAGTCGGTCTCTTTAAGCACTCTTGTTTCGGAAATCAATGATGGAAAAGTAAAAGAGATATCTATCGACAGCGACAATCTTAAAATTACTCTCGCTGACGGAACAACTCAAAAATCTACCAAAGAAAAAGAAACGGGATTCACAGAATCGCTCAAAAACTATGGGGTGGACAACGAAAAGTTAACTCCTATAAACATTGACATCAAAGGAGAATCATCCACTTCTTTTTGGCTTTCCAATCTTCTGCCGTTCATAATTCCTTTTATCCTGGTAGCTGCTTTTGTCTGGTTTATGTTCCGCCAAGCCCAGCGAGGAAATTCTCAGGCGCTTTCTTTCGGAATGAGCCGCGCCAGAATGACCGACCCCAAAGATAAAAAAGGGAGGATAACTTTTGCCAATGTCGCGGGAGCCAAAGAAGCTAAGGAAGAATTATATGAAATAGTTGAATTTCTAAAAAATCCTAAAAAATTCCTAAATCTCGGAGCCAAAATTCCCAAAGGCGTGCTTCTCCTTGGATCGCCCGGAACCGGAAAAACTTTGATTTCAAAAGCAGTGGCTGGAGAAGCCAATGTCCCGTTTTTTAATATTTCCGGATCAGAATTTGTGGAAATGTTTGTGGGAGTCGGAGCATCGCGCGTACGCGACCTTTTTAAACAAGCCAAAAGAAATGCACCTGCTATTGTTTTTATAGACGAAATTGACGCTGTTGGACGACATCGCGGAGCCGGGCTTGGCGGAGGACACGACGAGCGCGAGCAAACATTAAACCAAATTCTTGTAGAAATGGACGGATTTGACACCAGCACCAATGTGATTGTTATTGCTGCCACCAACCGCCCGGATGTTCTTGATCCGGCACTTCTTCGTCCCGGAAGATTTGACCGCCGGGTAGTTATGGATCTTCCGGATATTGAGGAAAGGCTGGAAATTTTGAAAATTCACTCAAAAAATAAACCTATATTAAAGGGAGTGAATCTTCGAGTAATTGCTCAAAGAACTTCAGGATTTTCCGGAGCCGATCTTGCTAATTTATTGAATGAAGCGGCTATTCTTGCTGCCAGACGCAGCAAAAAAACCATCGGGATGGAAGAGCTTGCCGAATCAATTGAAAAAGTAATCTTAGGGCCGGAACGAAAAAGCCGCCGAATTGATGAACAGGAGAAAAAAATAATTGCCTATCATGAAGCTGGACACGCGCTTGTCGGAGCTACTCTCAAAAATGCTGATCCGGTCCAAAAAGTTTCCATAATCTCGAGAGGACATGCCGGAGGATATACCTTGAGCGCTCCAGAAAAAGACAAGACTCTCCATAGCCGAAAATATTTTATCGACGAGCTATCTGTGCTTCTCGGGGGTTATGTGAGCGAAAAAATTACTTTTGGCGATATCACTACCGGCGCCTCCAATGATTTAGAAAGAGCAACGGCAATGGCCAGAAATCTAGGAAAAAGATACGGAATGAGCAATTTGGGACAAAGAACCTTCGGACATAAAGAAGAGTTAATATTCCTGGGAAAAGTTCTTCATGAAGAAAAAAATTACTCGGAAAAAACCGCCGA
>Ga0116155_10000202_pt1 | contig 62097 bp, 81 predicted proteins | sample AD_UKC032_MetaG_FD_89890 | JGI IMG/M metagenome (GOLD analysis project Ga0116155, IMG submission 89890) | Active sludge microbial communities of municipal wastewater-treating anaerobic digesters from USA - AD_UKC032_MetaG | ecosystem: Engineered > Bioreactor > Anaerobic > Digestate | place: USA...
ACAAGTTCAGAAACTTGAGCCTTCCCTATAAATTCATCATTATCAGCTTTAAATATCCAGGCTTCATTGTAATTTTTTATATCTCTTCTTAAATAAACTTTTTCGCCTTTTACACCAATCATCCAGTCTGCCCAATAGGTTATTCCAAGCTCTGAATCCTTTACTCCGTTTCGTGTAATGGAGAAGGTCTTTGAAGTTCTTGTGCAGAATAGCTTTAATGCATCTTTTGAAACAACTCTTTTTTCTCTAAATTCTTCCGCCCATAATTCATCAGATGATCTGCCCTGAAGAATCTTGCCATTTGAAGGGTATTTATTAAATACGTTTTCTATGAAGTCATTAAATATTTCTTTTAGTTCACTAAATTTCAATATCTTGCCCTGTTTAATTTCAATTTTCAGTTTTTCAGGACGCTCTGTTACATTTCCGCCCCTGTAACCCTGCATATGCTTAGAGAAGAGTTCTTTAATTTTAAGAAAATCTCTTTCAATAGTTTTAGTCTGAGCATTATATGGAAGTGCAAAATGGGCTTTTACTCCAAGATTATCAAGCATTGAATTTGTTTTAACTTCATCAACGGAAATTTTATGAACTTTTCTGCCGCCTGCAAAATCCTTAGCTCTGTAATCTTTACCGTTATCGATAATGATATCTTCAGGAATGCCGTACTCGTCTGCTGCATAGTAAAAAGTTTGAAAAATATGGTCAGAATTAGGATTGTCAGGCTGTAAAATCCAGCTTAACCATTTACCTCCTTTAAAATCTCTCCAAGCAGTAATCCATGGAAATACAACTCTGCCGTCTTCTATTTCACAAGCAACATCGAGCTGTGCATGGTCTGATGTCCAAACACTTCCGCATCTAATGCCAGAATAATCTCTATCAATATAGTTTGAATATCTTCTGTTCCATTTAGCTTCACCATATCTGGCAAGATAAATAGACTGCTCTGGAATTTCCTGTAAAAGTCTTCTTTTAAAGCTAAATCTTGAAGGAAATGCTTCTTTTATGATTCCATCAACTCTAACGGCATAGCCTAAAGTGTAAAACCAGCTGGTATAAAGAGAAGGAGCACCTTCTTTAAGATACAGACTTTTGAAATATTCAAAATGATTATCTTTAACAACTGTGCTGCCTGCTGTTTTTCCATACTGTGCAAGTAATGCAGAAATTCCGCCAGTGTAGTATTTAAGCCTTGCATCATTAACTCTGGCGTAAGATGTTCTAAATTCAGGATTAACCTTATTCCATTCATTTATAAAAGCTTTTAATTCTTTGCCTCTTAATCCTTCAGAACGTTTGATTATAGTTACATATTTTTCTGCCTGACGTTTTGCCCAATCAGGAGCATCATTATATACATTCGGGTCAAAATTAGATTCAGAAGTTTTTAAAAACCTGCTTTGATATTTGCTTTGATAAAGCTCTGGCAGAGAAGACAAAAGCACTTTATATTCACTTGTTTTAGACTTTTTAACTATTTTGAAAATATACTCACCGGCTCTGCATTTCTTCCTCAAAGTATCCGGTTTTAATCCAAGCAGAGAACAGGCTTGATTTTCATCGAGCCAAAGCGAATTATTCGTATTTATTGTTTCCCTGCTCATTTGTTCTTCCTTTGTTTACAACCAAATAGGATTGCCCAAACGTTTAATAACCCACTGTTTAAACTTTTCATTTTTATGGTCACCACAAATAAGTTTATAAACTTGCCTTTCGCTGATACCAAGCTCCATAGCGATATCAGCGATTGTTAAGTTTCTATGCAAAAGTTTACTTTTAAACCAACCGAGTCTAGTTTTTTTATTCATTTGTGGTAATCTTATATTAGAGTTAGTACATTTGTTTAATTATTCTATTCCCATTTGTACCAACTTGTCAATACAAGATAGTACATATGTTAAGTATTTTTTAGGAACAAATGAGCGAACAAAAAATTAAAGCATTAAATAATATAGGTGACAGACTCAGAGAAATCAGGGTGCAGTCTGCTCTTAACGTCTCAGAGTTAAGCAGAATGATAAATGTCCCGTATAAATCTATAAGTAATTATGAAAAAGGTGAGCGAAAGCCTACCGTAGAATATTTGGCTCTTATTGCGGAACATTTGGGTGCAAATACAGAATGGCTTCTTTTTGGAAAAGGTGCAATGTTTGCAACAGAAGAAAGCAAGAAAAACTTTGATGTCTGCAGCAGCGATTATGTGTATATTCCTATTTATGATATTAGAGCGGCTGCCGGGCATGGATGTATTGTTGATGAAGAAACAGTTATAGACCATTTTGCTTTTAAAATTGATTGGTTTAATAAAAATATTTGCGGCTCTAAGCCTGATTTAGTTATATTTACAGCTCATGGCGAATCGATGGAGCCTACCATTAAAAATGGCGATCTGATTATGATAGACACCTCGGATAAACGTATCAGAGATGGTATTTTTGTTGTCAGATTTGATAATACTCTTCTAGTTAAAAGGCTTTCTTTAATGCCTAAAGAAAAACTTCAAATAAAGAGTGATAATCCTGAGCATCCGACTTTTGAAGTTGATTTAAAAGATGAAGATTCTTTTGCAGTTATAGGTAAAGTTGTATGGCATGGAAAAAGCGTATTTTAACGAATTTTCACACTATCCAGTAATAGTACCGAACGAATATTCAGAAGAGTAAATTATGACTTTTGGAAATAGATTAAAAGAATTCAGAAATTTAAAAAATCTTGATATATCTCAATTTGCTCTGGAGTTAAATATTCCAGAATCAGATATTAATCTATATGAAGCATCGGAAAAAGAACCCGATCTGAAATTTTTTGTAAATATTTATGAAAAATTCAATGTCGACCTTGAATGGCTTATCACTGGGAGTAGAGAAACAATGAATAAACTTAAATCTCTGGAAGATTTTAAGTTTATTCCAATCAAAACACATACAGAATTAATTAAAATTGCTAAATCTAATAATGCGAATTTAATTTCTATTACTTCATTATGGAATAGTTGTGATGAAGAAAAATGGACTAATGCTTTATCAAGTTATTATTCCAGAGTAAAAGATGAAAATTATAATATTGAAATTGAGCTTGAAGAAAAGCTTTGTGTCGTAAGAAAACCCAACGATTTGGACAAATTGGAACTTGGTAACTCTTGGTATGACTTTTTACTTAATAAATATTTCAAATGGAAATACACAGCTCCAAATAGATACGCTACAACTACAGCAGCTTTTAAAAAAGCTTACCAAAATGATAATGCTAAAATTGATGAAATAATTTCACGTATTCTTTTTGTTTCAGATAAAGAAGAATCTTTTACAATGATAAAACTTGCCTCCGAAATAAAAGGCTTGGGTGTAGCTGGAGCTTCAGGATTATTATCTTTACTATTTCCAGAAATATACGGAACTGTTGATCAATTTTTGGTCATAAATTTGCAAAATATATCGTCTTTAAACAAAATTGTTCAAGATATAAATCCTATTGCGATAAAAAATAGAGATTTTGTTGAGTTAACTGCTATTTTGCGAGAAAAGACCATAGAACTAAATAATGCATTTAAAACTGATTTCTGGACACCAAGAAAAATAGACAAAGTTTTATGGACAATAAGATCTTAAGCTATAGATAAAGCTTTTTAACCGCTCTTGCAGGATTAAAAGGAATATACCTGTCTTTAAGAGCCTTCTCCAGAATACTGCCAAGTAATTTGGCAATATTATCTATAGTTTTATTTGAAAGCCCTTCCTCTATTTTTTGTTCTATAAATTCATCAATATTTTCAGGTTTAATTTCGCATATTCTAAATTCTTGAAAAAATGGGCTTAAATGTTTATTAAATGCACTTTTATAGGATTTAAAAGTTGATGGCGTACATTTATTTTCAGCCTCTGTCATAAAATTCTGAGCCGCTTTTTTAAAACCGATTTTTCCTTTTTTAGTTGTTTCCCTTTTTGTTTTTATAATTTTTTCAGCTTTCATATACTGATCATGGCTTATTTGAATTATTTTCTGCTCCGATACCATCTGCTCAATTAAAGGATAAATTTCCTCTTCATCAAGTTCTGCAATTATGGATATATCTTCAATAGTAAATTTTCTAAGCCCTTTGACTATTTTGAGGATTTTGTCTTTCATCAATTTTACTCCTTTGCGAATGCGGGAGCTGTATAAGCTCATTCCTTATATCTTTTATTACTTTTGTTTCAGCTAAAATTTCACTGGCACCTGTTTTTAAAATTTCTGCATTTATTCTTGATAAACCGTTTGCCTGAGCTAACTTTTCAGCTTTATTAATCAACCCGACTATCTGCCGCAGGCGATTAGCCTGAGAGTGAATAAGAGTTACTGCATCCTCAGTAATTTCAACTTCTGACAGCTGAGTTATAATGCTTTGTATCTCAGTTAATGAAAATAATTCAAATTTGAGGATTTCGCTTAAACGATCATAAACGTGGCGGTATCGCATAATTTTTTTATCTGCTTTATTCATTCCAAGCATAACAATTGGAACATTGGTTTTGTCGTGAATATCCCTGATGGTTTCTATTGTTCTTGAATCTCCTGTTAAATAATCTATTTCATCAATCAGTATAGTTCTTGGATTTTGAAGAAGCTGGTTTACGCATTGTTTAAAAAGATCTGATGTTTTGTAATAAGGAGTTTCACCCAGTTCTTCAACAAGCTCTTCCAGAAACCACCTTCCTGACATCATATTGGAGCTTCTTAAATATACTGCATCATTTTTTACAGCCCACCAAAGAGCTGTTCTTGATTTACCAAGTCCAGGCTCTCCATAAACCAACGCCATTCTTGGAACTCCATCAGGTTTACTTTGAAGCAAGTTCATAAGCGAGATAAAGTTTTTAACATTTTGAGTTCTGACAAAAGTCTTTTTCATTTTTATTCCCCATAGATTAATTGATATTCTTCGCTATTTTTATACTCTTGAAGCCAGCTGCGGTCTTCAGGACTTGTGCATCCATTTTTCATAAGCCATTCATACCTTTCGTAATTATTCATAAATACAGGTTTTAATTTATCTTCTAAAATCAGAGGTTCGCTTTTGACTTCTATTGCAGGGATTTCCTGCTCTATTCTTTCTAAATCCATCTGGGTTTCAAGAAATTTAATATCTTCTTTAGGTAAGAATTTCTTTATAGTTCTTAAAGTTCTATTTTTAAGCCGTTTTTGTTTTTGAATCTTTTGCTTAAAATCCTCCATATCTTTAACTTCACCCATATGATAAGCCATTGGGTGAGTTCCTGTTACTCTTTTAGCTGAGCATAAATATTCGCCTTTTGTTGAATAAACCTTAATTTTGGAGAGGTCAAACAGGCTGTATTTAACCATTACTCTGTCTCTTAAGCCATAAAGTGAATCATTGTTATAATCGGAGCTTAAAAACCTGATGCCGTTACGGTGGATAGTTTTTACCTCATAAGCCATCATCAAATCATCAAGTTTTGACTTATCTATATTTTGCCGTTCTCTTGATTCAAAAACTTCTTTTATTGTTTTGCTTCTATCATTGGAGCAGGGTTGAGAGTGTCTGTAATCAAGCCAGCAGTCGATTAGCTTTATTGCTTCTTCAATTGTTGGAACGTAGCCCTTGTTAATTCTGTTATACAATTCAAGGTGGAATTTTTCATTCCTTTTCATATGTGCCGGTTTATTCTCTATACTGCTTCCTATATATGTAGGCAGAAGTTTTTCAAATTCTTCCTGAAATTCTTTAAAAAATCTTTCGATAACCTTCGCTTTAGCATTGTAAGGTTTAGCGTAGACTGGTTTTATTCCAAGATTAGTGTATATTCCGTTAAATCCTGCTTCCGTAAAATCAGCGGATTCGCTGAAATATTTTGCTTTAAAAGCTCTGCCGTTATCCTGATAAGAAATAAGAGGAATTATATCAAGGTTAATAATTGCCATTCTAAGAGCTGAGGCGATGCATTGAATATTTTCTTCAAGCATAATTTCATAACCTACAAAATATCCTGATTTCCAGTCTAAGAAACCTACAATTGTTGCCCTACAGGGTTTGCCTGTAAATGGGTTTAGTACAAGAAAATTTAGCTTATGACCGTCAGCTACAAGAATTTCACCTACTTTGATTTTTGAAATATCTCTTTTTATATATGGAGAAACTTTATCAGCAAGTGCTTTTTCACCTTCTCTAATTAAAACCCACTTGTCATAATTGTTTTTCCTGAACCACTCAGCGTATCTGCGAAATGTAATCGGCTGAGGTATATCAGTAAACCCTCTTTTTTCAAGAATATGTTTTGTAAGTTTTATTGCCTTGCCGATATTAAATTGATTCGGGTGCAGGAGAATTTTTAAAAATATTCCAATTTCTTCTTCCGATAAAATTGTTTTATACTCGTTAAAACTTGTATATTTATACTGAGGAACTAAAGCTTCCCAGCTTTCATATTCTGTATAACTTCGATGCCAGCGTTGAAGGCTTCCTCTTGAGGTTGAACCGATTAGCTGAAAAATAGTTTTAAGATACTCTCCTGAGTTGTATAAATCAAGAAATAGTTTATCACCTTTATTCTTAGGCTTATGCTCTTTTCTAAACCGTTGCCATTCTTGAATTAAATCTAATCTTGCAAGTGCAACTGTTCTGGCTGTTTCAGGAATAAAGCCTGATTCGATTGGTTCAGGTTTTGTTATATGAATAATCTGGGCTTCCAGTTCAACTATTTCCTGATAATATTTATTTTTGTAAATCTCCTGAACTCTTGGCTCAAGTGAAGATAAAAGAATTTCATAGCTTTTTCCGCCTTGAGTAATGGATTCTCGAGAAGTATATTTACCCTTTGCAAGAGCTAATCTCAAGGCTCGTGGAGTAATATCTTTTATCTCCGCTGCTGTTTTTAAATCAATCCAGATAATATTGGGATTCATAATATTTTGCCTCTTTCGCTTGGATTAGTGCGTCATTGGCATTATAAATCCTATAGCTCAGAATTAAAGTCATTTTCCGACATTTATGTCTGTTCTGAATCATTCAAATAAATAGAAGCAGGAATATTTTATTTAAAACTTCCTGATAATTGTAAAATTTTTAAAACGAACTTCCGGCTATTTCCAGCTTTTCAAAAATGCAAAATGGCTCGAACTAATTGCACAATTCTTGCAATGCCTTAAATCCTGCCACAACAGTAAACTTGAGGATTATCTACGGATTTTGGCTCATCCTAAATTTTGCAGAAAAAAGGCAAAAACTGCAAAATGGCTCAAACTGATTCAACAGGCATTAAATGTAAATATATCAAGAGTTTATGCCTGATTTCCAAGTCTGCATTTTGACTCGAATTGCCTGATTAAATACAATAAACATAGGTATTATTTGCTTCATCCTCACTGTGACTGGTTATATTACAATCCAGCAGATTTAGCTGATGTACATGTATTTGCAAATAGTTCTGATATTTCTGACCGTGGAAAAACCGTAAGGGAAGTTGATGCTCAGGGAATTGAACAAAATGGAAACCATAGACAAATATGCTTTTTTTATAATATAAAAAATTCCTTTGAATATTATGTTCAGAAAATTTTAAATCACGGAATTTATGATGTTTACACAGATTATTCTTATTTTGATAGTAGCAACAATAAAGGTGAAGAAAATGAAAATATCATCTGTCCAGATAAAATATATTTATTAGACTCAAATGAAGATATAGCCACAAGATTAAGAGCTGAGTTCCTCAAATTGCAGCAAGGCAATAAAAAATTTTTTGGAATTAATTAAGTTTTTTCCATTTAAAAGTGTTTCAAACCTGACACATCTCTCGGAAATAGACTTTATTTTTGTGATAGGAGAGTTATCATTGCCAATGAGTTAATTTAAGTAAAAGGCAATAATAATGAGTGATAATAACTTATGGGTTGACCTGAAAACAATCGCAGAAATAAAACAGGTAACTTCACGAGCATTAAGAATAGCTTTAAGCAAAGGTAAATATATTTTCAGGGAAACAAAAACTCAGGGAGGAAAAAGTTATGAGATACTTTTATCCTCCCTTGAGCCACAGGTTCAGGAGGTTTACAAAAACACTTATTACAGGGAAATAGTTGAAACGGTAAATCATGACATTCTTCTGCCGATTGAAAAACCTGTTCAGACTGAATCAGGATTCATTCCGGCGCAGGCAAAGACTGTTGCTCTTGCAAAAGTTGATTTGATTCAGGAATGGATAAAATTCAGGAATAAACATAGTCCAAAACACGAAGGGGATAAATTATTCCTTGATTTGTACAACTCAGGTGAATATCTTAAAAATGTGTTCCGACTTATTGGTAAAACCTCCAGAGGCAGCCTGCTGCGCTGGAACAAACTTTATTCTGAATACGAAAACTGGGAAGCTCTTGTCCCACAGTACCATTACACAAATTCAGATGAGTATAAAACTACGCTGACAGAAGAAGAAATCGGAATATTTTTAAAACTGCTCCTGCATCCAAACCAATTCAGCATTGGTAAGGCAATAAAACTTACAACCCATATTCTTGAAAAGAAAGGAATTGAAGATATTCCAAAACCAATAACCTTCCGTAGATACGCAGAATATTTCAGGAGACAGAATTATGACAAGTGGATACTTATGCGAGAAGGGGAAAAGGCACTTCGGGATAAGGTCGAACCATATTTATCCAGGGACATTTCAAAAATTGAAGTCGGGGATGTTTTAGTAGCAGACGGACACCGTTTAAACTTCCTTGTCTTAAATCCCTTTACAGGCAGACCGTGCAGGGCGGTTATTGTTGCCTTCCTTGACTGGAAGTCAGGTTATTTGTGTGGATATGAAATTATGCTTGAAGAGAATACCCAATGTATAGCTTCAGCCCTGCGTATGGCAATTATTAACCTTGATATGATTCCAAGAATTGTTTATCAGGACAATGGAAAGGCTTTTAAAGCAAAATATTTTTCCAAATCAACTGACTTCACAGAAGCCGGATTTAGTGGAATATACACCAAACTTGGAATAAAGCCTGTTTATGCCAAGCCCTACAATGCCCGGGCTAAAGTCATAGAACGCTTCTTCAAAGAATTTCAGGAAGAGTTTGAAAAACTGCTACCCACATACACCGGCAGCAATATCGCAAACAAACCGGCTCATATGAAACGCAATGAAAAACTGCATAAAGAGTTATATGACAAAATCAATCAGGGATATATCCCGACTGTTGAAGAAACAATCCGGTTTGTTGATGCGTGGTTAAGCTACAGGCACTCCCAGCCATGTCCTAATGATAGAACAATGAGCATAAAGCAGGTTTTTGAGGGTAGAATAAGGCAGAATATAGGCATCAATGAGCTTGATGAGCTAATGATGGCGCATGAGGTAAAGACAATAAATCGCAACGGCATAAGGTTTTTAAACACTGATTACAACAGCGATGCTTTATACGGACTCAGGGACAGAGTAATGATTAGATACAGTCTATTTAACCTCAGTAAAATCAAGGTCTATTCAACAAGAGGCGAATATTTATGCACAGCAAAAAGAGTTACAGGAACGCACCCGATGGCATATCATCTTGGCGATATTAAAGACAGGGAAGATTTTATCCAAAAGATTAAAAAGCCAGCCCAATTACGTAATCGAACACTTCGGACAATCAAAAAATACCTGCCTAAAGAAGATATCAAATTTTTAGAGACACAAATGATTGAAGAAACTATCCCGCAAGAAATTCCACCGGAAGGAGTTAAAAAAGAACCGATAGCAATTCCAGAAAAACTGCGTCCTGTATTTTTGAATAACTATGAACGCTACGAGTGGCTTATGGAGAATGGCTGCACTTCAGCAGAAGAGCGAAAGTGGTTGCAGAACTACAAAAACAGTGATGAATTTAGAATGATATATGGAGAATAAAATATATATGCGTAAAATCTTTGTAAAAACACAAAACGTTAAAAACTTTATAGCCCTGATAAATTCCCTGCAGAATAAACCTGACGGGGTTTCAAGAATGGCACTTGTTTATGGAGAGCCGGGACTTGGAAAATCACGAACAGCCTTATGGCTTGCAGCACAAAATGATGCTGTCTACATACGAAGCGCAAACCTTATGAGCGGGAGATGGTTTCTTGAAGAACTTGTTGAGGAACTCGGAGAGATTCCGCAATACTGGACATCAGAATTGTTTAAACAGGCTGTAAATAAACTTATAGAGCGACCTCAGATGATAATTATTGACGAGGTTGATTACCTTGCAGGCGACCAGAAAACAATAGAAACAATTCGGGACATTCATGATAAAACGAATGTCCCGATTATTTTTGTTGGAATGACATTAGCTGAAAAGAAACTGCAAAAATACAGGCATTTATATGACAGGCTGTCAGAAATAATCCAATTTAAAGCGTTCTCTGTAAATGATGTACAGGATATAGTTACACAGCTTTGCGAAGTAGAAATAACAGAACCTGCTGTAAATTTTATTCACACCCAGGCAAACAGGTTCAGGCAGATTGTGCGAATTATTAGCAGACTGGAAGCTGTTGCCAAGACCAATAATATTGAATTGATTGATGAAAACATAATAAAGGAGATATTAAAGAATGATTCAAGACAAAGTTTTGAAAATAATAAAAGGGCTAAACATATTCACGCTGGATGATATTGCTGTAATGACTGATTTAAACGAGAATGAAATAGCTAAAATCCTTGATAAACTCTTATCAGACAAAATTATCCAAAAATTAAGCTGGGATAAATATAGGCATATTCCTAATGTCAGGAAAACCAAAAGACCCCAATTAAGAAAAGGAATAATAGGGTTTGAAACCGCATCAAAAAACTTTATGCGTGAAGCTGAAAACAAATGTACAGCATCCACTTTTAAATCCTATAAATGCAGTCTGAATAAACATCTTATTCCATTTTTTATTGAATTTAGGGTTACACAAATTAAGCCGGAAAATATTGACCAGTTTATTGAACAGAAATTGACTGAAGGTCTTTCTCCCAAAAGCATTGATAATATTGTGAAGTTGCTTGGAAGTATTCTTGAAAAATCTCTTAAGGATAGATATATCCCTTTTAATCCGGCACGAGCAGTTAGAAGGTTTTAAATGTTTAATTTTAACGAAAAATAAGCAAAAAAAACATTTATTGTTTAATTTTTTAGTAATAGTGTAAATTTGACCATTTATAAATGGCATGAAGTGATATAAATAAAGAGATTGAGGGCTGTAAATACTCCAAATAGAGGAAGTTTGAATATATAAATAAATATATAATATAGATATAAACACGGGAGGCAGGTAAGGGATACAAAAAAGATTCACAAATTAGGCTGATAGTTGCTTAACTATCCTGTCCAGATTTTTCAACCAATGTTCCTTTGTTAATCAGAAAGCCTGAGTTTTCTCAGGAAGGCGCAGGCTTTCATTTGAATATAAATTCACTCTAAATAATGATTCAAAAGGAGATTTACGGTATGAAAATCTGGCAACAAAATTTAAATCTTGAAGATTTACCAAATGAAGACATAAGAATAATTGCAGATTTATATGGAATAGAATTTGCACTGACGCTACTAAATGACCTGCCAGGGGTAGTAATTAACATACCGAGCAATGCACTTAAAAAAATCAGGAATAGCTATATTTGCAGGAATTATGACGGTAGCAAGAAAAGCAGAATGCAGTTGGCTCTTGAGTGTGAGGTTACGGAATGCTATATAAAACGCTTGGCGTGGTTACATAAAAGAAACGAAGAATCGGAACGGCTTGCATCCTAAAACGAAAGAAATCCTCCATATTCATATAGCGAAAGGCGGGAAATATAAAATCCCGCCTTTTATATTTTTTCTGTTCCTTCAAGAACACGCTTTAATGCCTGTTCTTGAGTGCAGTTATATTCTTTGCAGTAAGCATTAATCCATTCAAAATATTTTTCCAATTGTTGCCCGCCAAGTGTTTCAACTGTTTCTTTTATTCTGGAATCTTCATAGCTTATGTATTCCAGCAGGGCAAGTGCTGATTTTCTGTCAGGCTTTAGCGGGTTGCCTTTAATAACTTGCAACTCATCGTGGAATTGTTCCATAAATCCTACAAAATCATTGACTGCAATTTTTAATAGATTTCCGCTCGATTGTAGTTTGTCTTTAAAATCCATATGCTGCAATATTTCACCTCCTTTTCTGTCAGTGTGGCTGGTTGTATCTAATGCCAGTATAACTGACAATTTTCTTATGGACAAGCAATATATCAAAAAAGTTGGAAAACGTATCAAATTTTTACGTGAGGAACAAGGTTTATCTCAGGAAGATTTAGCCTGTGATGCCAACGTTTCCCGCTCAACAATCAGCATGATTGAAACGGCTCAAAATGATATAACATTGTCTAAAGTAAAAAGAATAGCGACTGCCCTTGGGTTAGAACCCTATGAATTATTGAAGTTTTAACCTTCAATAACTTCCTTTAACGCCTGCTCCTTCGTTATTCCTTCTTTTTGACAATAATATTCAAGCCATTTCATATATTGCTGGATTTCTTTTTCGCAAATTCTTTCAAGATTGTTTTTGGGATTTCCTTCTTCCCAGCCTAAATAATCCAACAGTAACGAAGCTGCAAGTTTGTCCGGTCTGGATGTTTTTACTTTAAGATGTTCGACATCCTCGTGGATAATTTCTATCGCATTAAAAAGGTCATCAACTGCGATTTTTAAATCGTTTCTGGCTCCGTTCAATAAAGTCTTAAAATTATTTTCCTGCAAGGTTCTACCTCCTTATGCTTGCTAATCGTTGTGATTTTAGCGTGCATATTGGGATATAGACTCAGTAATTGGGATTAAGTTTACTTTTGTTTAAATTCAAATAAAAAAAAGAAGCAATTTTTTTTATGTTCAGGGTTTATATAATCAGATAAAAAAATAATAAAGGGTTTTAATATGATTAATAAAGTAAGTTTTGCAATACCGAATTATACGGGTAATAAAATTGGGTTTAAAGGCGAAAAAGAAGTACAAGACTTAGTCAAAAAAGCTAATGGCACAAAATTAAACCATCTTGGAATATTTTGTGACAAGGTAGAACGTCAACTCGAAAAAAATGAAATAACTCCTGAAGATGTTGACGCTGCTGCAGAAAAAGTGACTAATAAACTGGTTCAGAAAGGACTTAGAGAAACAGTAAGAGGTTATAGAGAATATATTAGTAAATCAAGCTAATTTATCCACTTGCTTATTCAGTGCTTTAGATGCAACTAAAGCAATACTAGAGCCAACACCCATTCCGATAAGTCCTAAAATTGCACCATGTGGGAATAATAAAGCTCCACCAATGCCAATTGCTAATGTTGATAATCCAACATAACCAGCAGATTTTATTAATTGTTTACTCAGAGATTTTCCTTTTTCTAAAGCTGAACCTTTTGTATCGGTTACTGATTTTATAATAGCTGGCAATTCAAGAAGTCCTCCAAAAGCTACTCCTAGTATTGGTATTCTTAAGAGAGAATTTCCTATCAGTTTTTGTACCCCATTGCCGGAGAATTTAAATGCCTTTAAAACTGTTTTAGGAGTTGGGCCTTTTATCGATTTAAGATCATCAATTTCAATTTTAACTGTATCCATTATTTTTTCGCCGAATTTTGTAGAAAATAAGGTTTTATCAATCTTCTCGATAAATGGATTATCAAGGAATCTTTTTAAAAAGGTTCCCCTAAATAATGACAATTCGTGCTGAAAAGAATTTTTCTGGAAGGGATTTTTAATAGCAATACCTATCTCCCTTAAATCACCGGGGAAGTTAGCAGCAGCCATACTAAGTAACAGTCCTGCTCTTAGATAATTTTTTTCTTCCAATGTATCAGGAAGAGAGCCTATTCGTCTCGCTGGGGGAAGTGGACTTAAAGCGTAAAGCAGGGCTTGGTCGGTATGGCTGTGCGGGTTGGTTTTGCAGTCAAGTCTGTCTATATCCTCCTTCAGCTTATTAAATATAAAATTATTTGCATTATTAACCGGAACAGCATTATATTTACTATCCTGTATTGTATTTATTGGATTAAATTCTGCTACTCTTAAGGCCAAATTACTTCCCGCATGCATACTTCCCATTAATATAAAAACTTTTTAAGTGATTAAAATTCAGATTTTAGAGGATTTTTTACATTTGAATATAAACGTTTGATTATAAAAACAATTAGTTGTTTATATTGTCTCTGCTCTCCACCCGCATTCTTTTTCAACATAGGCGATAACTTTCGGAATATCACTGCCGAATTCTTTTTTCGCCTGCTTTAATTCTTCTCCCACCGGTTCTCCGCAGTATAAGTCGTATGCAAGTTTATATAGTTCCGGTTCAGTAAGTGTGTAGGATTCTTCGAGTTCCCATGTGTCAGTCATTCTGTAACTTTTCATTTTTATAACTCCTCTACGTCTTCCTGCCACATTAAAATCTCAGGATATAAATCTCCGCTTTCAGGGTCGTCGTTATATTCGATATCTGCTATGTCACCCACCATTAACCCGCCTATTGATTTTATAGCTACCCCATACTTTTGGGAGATTCTTGTTAACTCGGCTCTAAATTTTTCAAAGTTTCTTTTTTCTTTATCTGTAAGTGTCATCATTGTTTTGCTCCTTTATTGCTTACATTCACACAATAGCGTGCATTTCCTGTTTTTAAAGTGTTTTCAGGTTAAGAAGAATCATTTCGACACAAAGGAAAAGCCTGCCGGAAGATGGCAGGTTAATTAATTATGACAATAGTTGTTTTGTCAGGTCTTTAAGCCTTAAAATATCGCTTCTAAACTCGCTGTGTGCCTTTTGTGGGCATTTTTTATAATCATGATGGTATATTAAGCCTTCTTTAGTTTCCATCTCGGCATAAGGCACGTTGTATAAAATATTCCACTCGTCATCTTTTAATACATAAGTCCTTGCATAGCACTGGTTGCGGTAAGAATCCGATTTAATTTCAAGCTTTATCTTTTTATTATTAAGGATATAAAGCTCTCTGTAAACTAAGGATTGACTGCTGCACTGGTAATAAATTGTTTCAATTGTTTTTTCCTGTGTCATTGTTATTCTCCTTATCGTTTTATTATTGTTAATGTTTCAGCTGCTTGCTTTTTAGTTACTTTTTTATCTAAGGCAAACTGTGCTCCTTGATAAAAGATATGGAGTATTTCTGCTCCGCTTACTGTGATTGAATGTTGTATGCCGTTTACGTAATATTTTCCGTCTTTGATTTCTATATCCTGCGGGTTTACCTGTACTTCTCGTAATTCAGGGAGTGTACTCATAGTTACTTTAATCATTTTGATCTCCTTTATTTATTTACTTACTGATTGCTGTCCTGCTTTGTAAGCCTGTTCTAAGGCTTCCTTGATATTCCAGACTGCCTGCTCTTTAAAATCAAGGCTGTCTGAGTTTCTGGTTTCTAAGGTTTCAAGGTCTAATATTGTTTTTGCGATTCTTTGTAATTCTTTATTCATCTTTGTTTTCCTTTTGTTTATTCTCTATATTCACAGATTACCGTGCATTTTCTGTTTTTAAAGCCATTTGTGCAATAACCGTATCATAAGAACACATTCGAAAAAGAAAGAAAGGGCTGCCGGAAAGGTACGGCAGTCCTTTATGGTTACATTTACTCACTGTCTGCATCATCTTCCCCTTTTAATTCGTTTATTGAGTCCTGCAGGCTAAACATTGATCCGCCGACATACTCGTCATCATTATCAAGTGCTGTCAGGATTTGGGCTATCCAGTAACGCTCCGCTCGCTGCAGGGTTATGCCTGTGCCTTCGAGTAAACCCCTTGCCTCATAAACCTGTTCTTCAATTTTAGTCTGTATATCTTCAAGCCTTGCAATTTTTTCAGCATTATCCATTGGCTTCTCCTTTTAGATATTCTGTAAACACTTCCTTAAACCTGTTGGCAGTATCAATCAGCCAGATAAACCCCTGTTCGAGGTTTTCTTTATCAGTAATATCAAAGTCCAGCGTGGTTCTTATGCGGGAGGATTTTTTACCTTCAAGTGCCTGCCAGTCCAGATTTATATTTTTAAGCTGCTTTTCAATCCGTGCTTTATCAACTTCTAGTTTTTTGAAAAGTTCCTTATTATTGGCAATCAGGAGTTCACAGCCGAGGTTATTTTTTGAAGTGTTAACAGTGAGCTGGATAGATACTCCTGATATGCCGATTGTTATGTACTGCCAGTGTTGCGGTGCAGGGGTTATTTTTATGGGAAGGTTTTTATCGTTAATGTAACCGCTAAATGCCTGCCAGAATTCATTTTGCTTTTGTTTTGTGTCGGTTATTTTGCCTGCTGGCTTCTGGTAATTATTCGGGTCTGGCTTTATGAGTGCTTTTAGCTTGACCTCATTGTTTTCAATATGGCATTTAACCACATATAGCTTCACTTCATGTTGGTTAAACTTACTGAGCATATTAGCTGTTTCCATTGCCTCCGGTGTTTCCTGATTAATGCACCAGATAATATGCTTTGCTTTGTACGCTGCCGTATGCATTAACAGGTTTGCAAGTGTCTTAATATTCTGTTTTAAGTCGCACTCGATAATTGTTTTTTCGTGGATATTCGCTACTGCCAGAATATCCGGCTGTTCCCCTAATGAACTTTCTGAGACCGAGAGGATTTGGATTTTTGATCCCATAATTTCCTCAAGCATTTCATTACCATCTTCTGCTACAAATGCTCTAAAGTCTTTTCTGCTCTTAAAAATGACTTCTTCGTTTGTGTTTTTTGTTGTCATAAGTACTTCTCCTTTATTCTGACAATCACACATTACCGTGCAATGTGCAGAATTAGTGAGATTTCCAGCTATTTCGTATCGTTTCGACACAAGAATCATTTGTTTTCAACCCAGCTTTCAATTGCATAATTTTTTCTTTTTCTTGTATCCACGTGGACAAACAAGGATTTATCGTACCTGATAACGGTTGAAAACAATTTACTTTCTAAAGCAGCTTCGTAAATTTGTCTGTAAGTTATATCAGGCGATGTTATATCAAATGCCTGCCCCGTTAAGTGGAAACTGCCTTTAGCTCCGCCAACATCAATGTTGTGTTGATAGCAGCGTGTCCCGCAAGAAGGTGTTATCATGATATTCCTGCCATATTTGCGATTAAGGAAATACCTGAACGCCTGCAGGCATATCAGTGTTTCATGGTTGATGATAAGTTTCCCGCAGCACCTGCAGGAGAGTTCTTTTTCAACAAAGTTTTGTAATTTAGCCTCTAACATAATGACCTCCTATAAGTTGTTTATTTCTAGCTCTATGCTTTCTAAAGCCTCGATATTCAGGGCAAGTTTAACCTGATTTGCTTTTAATTTAAGAAAATCATCCTTTTGAATAACTTCTGCCTGCACTCCCTGAATCGCTTCAAGGCTGAACGTTTTATATTCAGCGATTCCATTGTCGGCATTAATAAATTCATCTGATGCCTGAGCGATAATCTCTGCTTTTTTTACCAGCACCAGAATTTTTAAAATGGTTGAATCCTGCAAATCAACAAAATAACTGCCTTCAACCCCGTCAATATCTGTTATAGTTATGGAAAAAGGCGTATTCTTAAGATCAGCGATTTTTTCCAGCAAAGATTGCTTTAATTCTTCAAACCCAACCGTTTTTTCCTGATAGTATGGTGAATTTTCTGCTGGTTCATAAATCTTGCCATCATCAGGTATTTCCATCAGTTCATAGAAATCATTGCCTTCAAATTCAGTGTCAATACGACCATAGAAGTTTTCGTGCGTGATTCTGTTTAGTATTCTACAATTTCTGAAAGCCATAGTTAAAATCCTCTTTTGGTTATGAAGCGTATCTTGAATTTAGTCGCTAATATTTCCAGCGTTGACTTGTAATCTTTGGTTACAGAGGTAAAAAGTCCGTTTGAAATATGCCATGTGCCGTGCCTGACCACAAAATTGTTTTTAAAATAGGGTCTGTTAATAGCAAAGTTATTATCAGGAGTTCTTGCGTAAAATTCTGTCAGGGTTTCATCTTCTGAATACCCGCCTGATGTTGCTATACAAACAAGTTCAGCATCCCCAAAGCAATAACTTCCAATATTATGGTTATGTTCAATTATTTGTCTTGTAGCTACAGGAATATCAATTAATGGAGAGATATTATACCCGTTAAATGCATAACTTATTGGCGTTCCGAGTAAATCTGACAGCTTTTGAACCTGACCAACCTTAACAAACTGCTTTTCGATCCAGGCATCATTTTGCCTTAAGTATGGTTTTAAAGGATTCTGATTTATGAGTAATGCCAGATCACCATTTGCAGGAGTTGTAGGCAGGATTAAATCCTCAGTTAGATTACCGCCTGGCAGCTCAAGCTCTTCAGCTTCAAAAAGTTTAATGGTATAGGTATCCATACCGCAGGTTCCGCAATCTCCGCCTGCGCTATGCCATGCGGTTCCGCCTGTAAAATTAAACCAGACCTTGTTTACATTGTATTGGGAGAAATTTTTAAACTCTTTTGTAAAAAATGAACCGTTACCGCCGTTAATACCGCCAACTTCAATCCATGTGACTCCGTTATCTTCAGAGATATAAAGTTTTCCGCTTGCTGACCATGTATAGCCCTGTAGAATCTGGACTTTCCATAATTTTCTTGGCGTATCAAAAGTAACATAGAAATTAACCGCACCACCGCTTCCCGGAACGAACGGATAAGGGTTGCCGCAAAGTGTTCTATGTCCGGCACCCGGCCATTTTGAACTGTCGTTATCATCTGCTGCAAGATAAGCTGAACTACTGCTATGGCTTGCTGATAAAGTAATCCCATCTTTTATATTGGAAGTAAATCCCGTGAGTAAATTGTCTTCTATGTAATTTATATACGGGTAATTTAATTTAAAAGGCGTTGCTGTAGCGAAAAATGTCCCGTCTTCCAACTCTGCAAGGTTTTCTTCGAAAATTATGAAGGTGTAAATGCTGTTATCGTTTAATCCTGTAATATTCTGGATGGATGATATCTCATAATGATTGCCGTTTGGGAATGTTACGCCCATATTCGGATAAACGCCTCCGACCTTGAAACTTATTTCAGTATCGGAAACCTTTTCTATCAAATCAGCATAGCCCTCGGCATCATAATTGCCGTAATTTACGGAATATGGAGTTAAATTACCGCCTGCCTTGCCTGTATTACTGCTGCCTATTAAATGAACATCATCGCCTGTACCAAGATAAAGCTCCTTTGTATCCTCGCACCACAGGGGCATTCCTGATGGCGCAAGTTCAGGCAGGTCAGCCTTATTTCCTCGCCTAAAGCGAATAATAGTCATTAGAAACTTCCCCCATCCACGTTATTTGTAACAGTATCAATAAATTCAACCCCGTCTTCAGCTTGATTTACAGCGACAATTTTGCCTGCCTGTCCAGTATATGTTTCAGGAGTGTCCGGAAGATTGCTAAAGCTGCCAAGATAATCAGGTTTGTTCTGGATATCTTCCCAGTAGATAACCATATCAAGGTCGTTTAACTCGGATATTTTCTGCCACGCTGTCCCGTCATAGACGTATTCTGCGCCTCCTGCTTCGACTGAAGGATCAGCTTCTGCATTTAATACCAGGGCGTGCATTCCTGAAAATGCACTTAATGCGTTACGTGCTGCAATATCAACTACAACCTGCGCCTCTTTAAAGGTTGCAGGGATTTGCGTTGTCGGGATTTTACCGCCAGAATCAAGTGTTGGGATGCCGTTTGCAACTCCCTTTTGCAGGGTAATCCTTGCATCAACTGCTGTGCTAAAGTTTGTGATATTGTCAGATATATGGGTATGAGCGACATCAGACTTGCCCGCAAGGTAATTTGCAAGCTGGGTAGCGTTTTCAAATTTTGTTAATGCTGTACCGATTCCGTTTCCCACATAAAAACATTTTGTGTCAGTGGTAAATAATACTTCACCGCTTGCTGCTGAGGTTGGCAAGTTTGCCGATAATCCCCTTTTGATTTGAATTGTGCCCATAAAATCTCCTTTTTTTTAACTAATTAATTAAATTCACCTGCGTCAATATTTTCTGCTTCATCAACTATTCCGTTGTTATTCTGGTCATAGATTGCTGTGCTCATTATTAATTCCGGCACTTCTGGCGGTTCCGGTATTGTTATAACCTGTCCGTCTGTAAACTCACCTCCATCCACAAACTCGCAGGAATCCACAACCCCATTGGAATTCGTGTCGTAGAGCCAGATTGGCATTAAATCAGGGTGTGTATGGTTTTGGAAACTTGTAAATAGGTTCTGGACATACTGCACGCTTGCCATCTGGATAGTTGGGTCGATTTTAAGTTCGATTACATCAGGGTTAATTGCTTCCAAAATCACTTTTACCCAGAGTTCCTTGATTGAGCCTTCGCCTTCAACAGGTTTGTATGTTTCAGGCTGCTTGCCTATTATCAAAAGGTTATCTTCAGAGTCGAATACACCGATTTCTCTGATGTAAAAACCTCCGACATCGTATGGAATTAAGGCTTTTGCATAAAGCTGGGAATCTACTCCGATTTCACTTATCTCACCTCGCCAGCACTCGTTTACAAGCGAAGCCTGCTCAATATCCGGTTCATAATATGCCCCATTACTATCTCCGACAGCAATAAATGCAAGGTCAATCTTGGTCCCGGCAGCAAGTGCCTCATTAACCCTTTGTATGCCGATATTTGTGATTAATGAATAGAATTCCGGCATCAGATAATTACCTCTTCGCTTGTAATCATTGCCGTTCTTAGCCTGTAATTTGCCTGATTGGTCAGGTTCACCTCAAGTATTTCCATAACAGAGCGGGCATTCTTGGTTTCTTCTATCAAATCCAGCAACTGCTCTTCGGTTGTTTGCTCATAACCTCTGTTCCGCAAATCAAGGCTTACTATGAAGTGATATGGGTTGCCTTCATATTCAAACCATTCCCTGATTTTGCCGTTAAGGTTGAGGATTTCCAGAATCTTACGCAAGGCATACTTTGTGCCTTTATACCTGTGCAGTTCAATAGCATTTTTGATTAATGCACGCTTTTCCTGCTCAGTCTGAGCATAAAGCCAGCCTTCATTGCCAAGGATATGGAACTGCTCTGCAAGATGCGGGAGGGCTGAAGCATTTACAGTATCCACCAGATAAACAAGCATCTTGTCTGTTCCAAGGGCGTTATACCTTGCAAACAAATCATCAAAGGCTTTTGAGGATATATCGTTAATTGGGGATAAATTATCCATCGCTGTAGCCTCCGATTGTTACCGTGTAACCTGTGCAGTTAGCCCACTGGCTTGTATCAAGCTCCTGATAAAAAGGCGTGGTTAATTCCACCCTGTAAACACCGTAAATGCTGTTTAACAGGGCAATAATCTGGGTTGGGACTATGTCCTTGCCGAGTTTTGTCTTTAAATCAGCCTTGTACGCTTCCAGTTTTTCAGTTACCTGAGTCTGAACACTTTCAGCATCAGCGAAAGTGTAAAGTATGAGGTTTGCGATAATTTCAAAATCAACCCGCTCCGGCGATGAGACAAGCACCTGATCAGTTAGTGGCCGTACTCGCTCATCGCTAAGGTAGTCCTGAATAACCCCAATAACTTCAGAACCCGGGTTGCCCTCTTTCGTCAGAGGGTAAATCTCAACCACGCCCGCCTGCTTAGTGATTACCGAAACATCAATGATGGAAGGATGCGCAGATTTGGCGTGGAAACTGTAAGCACCTTTGCTGCCGGCATTAGAATATTTCTCGGGTGCTTCCTTGATTCGCTGCCTTAGCTGCTCATCCGTCTCTTCATCAGCTCCGCCTGATGATTCATCAATGTTTTCAGCGTTATCAACATAGCTGACAGGCGTGATGAGATTGTTTATCTCACCTGTGAGATAACCATTGCCAATGGAGCCTTCGATATTTGCAGACGCTGCTACTTCTGCAAACTCTTCACCGACTTTAATGACAGCGTCCTCATCCGTGCTAAAGATGATTTTGCCGTCTTTTGTTTCAACCTGCGCTCCTTTGGATATTCTAACCTCTACAGAAAGAGGTTCGGACAGGCTGAATCTTAAAACTGCTTTAGATTTCACTGCCGGAAGTCGCTGGACTCCGACAAGTTCGCCAAGATAATCTAGTACAGGATATGATGCGTAATTAACAAGGTTTTGTTTTGCTGTTTCCTGCATTTTTATCCTGAGAAGGTTTTCCCTGTAAACCCCAACATCAATTAACAGCCGTTCAATCTGTGCCGGTTGCAGAGTTTTGCCTGTTTTTTGTTCATACAGGTCTATCCATTCTCTGGTAATGCTGTCTGCATCTCTGTCTATGAAGTTGGGTTCGGGTAATGTCATAGAATAACCTCTGTGTTTGCAGTTAAATCGCTTTCTTTTAACTGCCATTCAATCTGGATTTTTACTTGTTCCTGAATAATAGTTGCTGTTACATTATTAATATCAATGCGAGTTTCCCACTTTTTAATGGCATCAATCGCTTCCCTGATAATATTCGGGACAGCTTCATTTGCCGGATAATCAATGTATTTGTAAATATCAGAGCCAAAATCAGGACGATGCGGAACCGAGCCTTTTTGTGTGCTTAAAATTATGGCAATGCACTGGTTAATATCATCGATGCCTTCTGATATTTCACCGATTTGGTTCAGCTTTGGCTGCCAGTCTGCATATTTTATGTCCTGTAAAGTTGCCATTAGTTCATCTCCTGATTAGGTGGGGAAGTAGGACTTCCCTCGTTTCCAATGTGGTCGTGCCCGTTATAGATGTTTCTCATAGTCTGCATACTACTTGTATGGTCAGTTATATCGCCATCCGATAATATACCTGCCGAATTAAAAAGCAGTCCTGTGTGGTTTATCATTCCTGTAATATTGATATTCGGGCATATTAGGTTTAATTCATTTTCTTTCCTGTCATATTCAATCTCAGCTCCGTCCTGGAACTTTATTTTGAACTTATTCTTTGAAACAACAGGCACCTCGTCCATTTCTGAATATATTGCTCCAAGTATCACCCCCGCTTCAGAGCGTTCATCCATAAGACAGGCAACGTGTTCTCCGATATCCGGCATAAAGTAGAATTTATCTTTTTGTGTTTTTGCCTGCAAAATAGCCAGCCAGTAAGAGGTCAACTCATCCGAGCCAAACTGCACTCTTGCCCTGCACTCCTTTTCATCTATATTTGTTACTATTCCATATCTCAGCATGATTCGACCTCCAAATTCGTTGTGTAACCTGAATTTTTATCAATTAGATGCTTAACCTGCGTCAGGTGATACTTGCCTGAAAAGTTTCCGATACCTTTAAGCTCAATATTGCTGCCTGCTACAAGGTAAGGAGAACCTTCCAAAGACAGTGAACCTTCTATTTTAGAAACGTTTTTCTGAGCTAATGCCACCTGTGCCTGTATAATTGCCTGTTCTTTATTCTCACAGCGAGTGTTGAGCTTTAATACATCCCCGTTTACAACATCGTTTGCCCTTATAATTGTTGAAATTACTGTCTTTGATTCCGGGTCGTGATAGGAAACCGAGCAGGCACGGTATTTTTCGTGAGCTTTTTCTCTTAAATTAATTGAGCTTAATTCCTGCTTGGTTAAGATTAGCGTTGCGTTCTCGTCTTTTAGTTTCTGTGTTTCATAGAACACAAGCTGCTCATCAGCTATTTTAAATATGTATCCATACTGCTCTGCTAGATTTTTCAGGAAGGTTAAATCCCGCTCCTTATTCTGTGTAATACGTTTAACCCTGATTTCCTTAATATCCCCGACCAGCTTTAGCCTATGCCTTGCTGCAATTTCCTGAGCTATTTGCTTCAGGGTTTTATTTTCATAAGCAACGCTGTTTTCCTGCCTCAGAGCTTTTTTAATATTGGTTGCAAGTGCTTTCAGGGTAATTACATCAGGAGGGGAAACGTATTCAATCTCATCAATTTCAAAACTGCCACAGTTGAGGAGTTTATCGCCAGCGTATCCTATTTGAAGATTTAGCGTATCTCCCTTACTTGGATACCAGTTTCCCTGCCATAATTTGTCCGTATCTTCAAGACTAATTTGGATTTCATCACTCTGTCCGTGTTCTGAGTCAGTGTATTCTATGCTCAGAACATACGGTGCAACGTCTACGGTTATATCTTGATTTTCGTATAGCAGTCGAAATGTCGGTTTCATAAATCTGACCTCTTATTTTTTCCACGGTGGGAGCTGGAATTCGATTGTATTTTGCTGTTCTATTACAGGGATTTTGAGTTTTATGCCTGATTGCAGGGTTGGCTCTATAAGTACGTGAGAATTAGCTTTGATTATTGGCTCGTAAAGTGAGGCGTTGGTGTAAAACTGCCACGCTATCGAGTCCCATCTGTCGCCTTGTTTCGTTATGTACTCATAGTATTCCTGTGTCATCGTGTTTTAAGCCCTTGCTTTGGTCTTGCGTCTGCTTTTATCTGCCCTGTCCATTCCTTGAGCTTTAGCTGCGTCTGGATTGAAATTATATTGCCCTGTTTATCACTCTGTTCAAGCGTTGATGATATTTCCTGCATCACATAAGTGCCTATGTATTTGCCGTTGCCGAGTATAAAAGGTTGTGGCTGATGTGTATTAGCAAGTGTTTTTAGCTTTTCTATTTCTGTTTCTGGGTTGCAAAAGCTGGAATGAAAATTCAGCTTTATATTCAGCTCTTCAAGGCTTTCGCCGGTGTATTGCAGCCTCGGCTTCTTTTCAATCCTTGCATGTTCAGCGAAGGTATAGCTTTTAGCCTCATCAAAGCCGTTAAAGTAAGTTATTAAGTCAAACCGTATATTTCCAAGCTGTGCGTACATTAGTAGGCTAACCTCATTCGTCTTTCGTTTTCTTTTGTAATAATGCGAACTATCTCGTCCTTGTGCTGGTTCAGGATTTTGGCAAAGTCTGATTTTGCCCCTTCCCCGCCACCAATTACTGAAATTGTGGGGTTGTAATTTAATACAACGCTTCCGCCTGATTGCCTGTTGAATATGTTTTTAACTGTTCCGGCTGGGGCAATTTCTTCGCCCTGATGGACTATTGCAAGTCCGGTCTGCGTAATAAACCTGCTGCCGATATCGTATTTTGGAAGTTTCCCTGCACTCTGTGCTACAGGAGTTTGAGTTCCTCCAAAGTTTTTAAGGAAACCAAGACCAGGTACATTAGAAGCCAAATTCAGGAATTTTTTAAATACCGCAACGACTTTGTCCCAGTTCTGCACAAGGATTATTGCCAATGTTACAAGTCCTGCTATCCAGCCAATTAAAGGAGTTGCAATAATTGCAGCACCCAATGCCCTGAACGAACCTGCAAAACCCAAATTTGCTGCTGTGCTGACTAGCAATGACGCTTTCTGGATTGCTAAAGCTCCTGTGTATTTCCAGATATTTTTAACCGCTACCAGTAATCCCTGTGCTGAATTGATTATTAATGCCCTTGTATTGGTTAATATTGCCAGTTTGTTGGCATTAAGCCAGAGCAAAGAGTCCTTTAAGGATATTGTCCAGATTTTTGATGCTGCAATATTCTGATAGGTTGAGACTAGCCACGCACGTGATGCTAAAACCGCACTCCACATTGCAGGGACTAACCTTGCAGTGAACGCCGGAGCAAGAATATTCAGAGTATTTAACAGGGCTGATAGGGCAAGACTTAATGCCCCGACTGTAACCAGCGTTATACCTGCAACCGCTGAAATCACCACTCCAATGCCTTTTATTGGTGTTGGAATAAGGTTAATTAAATCAACTATGGACTTAACGACTCTTATTCCGCCAGTTAAGGTTGGTAGAAGTGTATTTCCGGTTGCTATTTGGAGTTCTTCTACTGCCGAGCGCAGTTCCTTTAATGCACCTGTAAAACTTTCATTTTGTTCTCGAGCAACACGAGCAGCAGTTCCCATTTTTTTATTGTTTTCTGTGTATTCAATAAGTTTGGTATTGGACTGGGATACAAGGTTTAACAGGGATTTAGCTGCATCCTGCCCTGCTATTTGCGACAATATAGCTGCTCTTTGTGCTGATGTCATATTTTCTGTTGCTGTTTTTACATCAGAAAGTATTGCCTGCAGCCCCCTGAACTCTCCGGCTGAATCAAGCACACTTACTCCGAGCTGGTTTATTGCATCTGCAGCTTCTTTTGGAGGGTCAGTTAATCTGGCAATGATGATATTCAGGTTACGTCCTGCCATTCCTCCTTTAATACCCGCATCACCAAGTATTCCGATTGCAGCAGATGCTTCTTCTATTGAAATCTGCAGGGCTGATGCCATAGGAGCAGTGAATTTCATTGCATCTCCCATTTCCCAAAGAGTCACGTTTGATGAAGTTGTCTGGTTTGTAAGCACATCAGCGATTCTTGTAGATTCTTTCGCCTGCATATTAAACCCGCTGATAATATTGGAAACTATATCAGCAGTAGTTCCCAATTCTTCCTGAGAAGCTGCAGCAAGGTTTAATAACCCCGGCATTGCATCAATCTGCTCATTTGCCCTGTATCCTGCCATTGACAGAAACTGCATAGCTTCTGCTGCCTGCGTTGCCGAGAACACCGTTGATGCGCCAAGCTCCCTTGCTGTTCGGGTTAATGCTTTGTACTGTTCGTTTGTGGATCCGGAGAGGGCTTTTACACGCTTCATTGCTGATTCAAAGTCGGATGCAGTTTTCACAGACAGCCCAAGCCCGGCGGTTAATACACCGCCTGCAATAAGCGAGGTCTTACCAAAAGCGTCAAGTTTTCTTGTGACATCTTCGAGCTTCATTGTCTGCTCGGTGATTCCTTTGATGGCTTTTGACGCTTTGTCAGTTGCTTGTATTGTTATTCCGACTTTTAAATCATTGTTCACTATGTAATTCCTTTAACAGACTACCTGTTTCATTAATCCAGAAGGCAAGTTCTGACAGGCTCATCTCTTTTACTTCTGATAATGTTGTGTTTGTTGCGGAGCAGAAGATAAGGATTGATTTTGCTGTGAAGACTTTCCCAACGGTTTATCATCTGATGCTTCATTAATTGCGTTCAGCAGTGTTGAAACATCGTTTAAGGACATTTGTAAAATGTCTTCATAAGGCAATTTTTGCCCGTCAATTTCTGCGAGTTCCGCAATGAGTGCATATGGAATCTCATCTGTGTTTTTGGCTTTTCGTTGTGACTGCAGGAGATGGTATCCCTTGCCGTCGTCAATTTTTGCCTGTTTGCCTGATGGAAGTGTAATGTGTTTCATGCGACCTCCTTTGTTAATTCTTCAAGTGAAATGTTTTTTAAAACCGTGTGGCCAAAACGTTTTTCCAGTTCCGCCATTTTTTGATATTGCTTCGGAAAATATTTCAAAACCTGTTTAAAATAATTTTTTCCGCCCTTTACGCAGGGGATGCAGTTGTTGTGTTCAAAGTATAGATAGCTTTCTGGCAGCTTTATACCAAGCCTGATAAGTTTTTTCTTTGCATCCTCTGCTGATAAATCTTTTTCGATCATGGGAAATCTAGCATTTAGATCAGGGTTGGCTTCTAAAAACCTTTCCGCCCTGCATTTTTCATCTTTTGTATAGCCAAGATAAACTCTAAAGTCCTCTTTTAATGTTTTAAAGTATTTTCTGGCAGGTATAACCTTTAATTGCCTTGTACAAAATGCTGCTCTTGGATTTGGGATAAACTTTTCTTTTTCAATTAATTCCCATAAATCCATCCCGCAGGATATTTCGGTTATTTCAACTCCTATAAGTTCTGAAATATCAGAAGCAAATCTTTTTGAATCAGGATGTTCGGCTCCTGTGGGGTTGTATAACAGGACAAGGTTTTTTGTGCCGTATTTTTTGGCTACAAAATAAGCCGTATAAGCTGACTGTGCGCCGTTTGAATAAAGGACGATGTGTTTCATTTAAGCACCTATATTATTTCTGTAATCCTGCAAAATATCGACACCACCGACCTTATAGATGTTTTCTAAGATGTCGATTTCAAATATCTCTTCGCCCTCGACAATTAATTTTGCGTAATTAACCGCCATATTGGTTTCGTATTCTGAGTTGTCCCCAGCTTTTATATTGCCGAGCGGAAAGTCCTTAAATGTTCCTGATATATATGCAACAGCAGGAACTTCTGCCAGTTTGCCCATTGAATTGTATGTTTCAAGACTTGCCCTTGCTTGAAGTTGGACGGTTTTAAATGGGTTAGCTGCCTTTCTCATAACTTCCGGGTAAAGTGAATTCCACTTTATTTTGCACTCCAGTTTGTCTATACCGGAAAAAAACTCGGCAGAACCTATCATTCCAAGGGCTTTATGTTCTGACATTTTATGTTTTATCTGAGGAAGCTGGATTTCTTCAGCTCGGCCAAGCAGGTTATTTCCGTCCATATAAATATTGGCGTTTGTTAATCTGTTTATTTGAATTTTGCTCATCTATGATGCCCTCTTGTGTTCTTTGTAAAATCTGCAAATCGTCAATTCTGATTTTTTTGTGCCTGATTACTGCCAGATCGTCCCGCAGTGCATTTATCAAAGGACAAATTTCCATATTTTCGCAGTTAAGGCACAGGTCGTGCTTATCTGGTCGAACCTGCATAATTCTAAATTGACTAAAGTACATTCTCATTTCCCAAACTCCTTAATAAATTTATATCTATAAAACTTTCAAAGGTTATCCGCTCCGCCGGAGTGGGTGGCATAAACTCAAGGTCAAAAGTCAAATGCCCGTTTGCTATTTCAGATGGCGGGTTCTTGTCAGGATTAAACCTGCATTTGCCGTCTATCAATGCTCCCCTGCCGATTAAAGTGCGGATAAAAGCGTTTACTGACTCACAAATTGAATCTATTAAACCGTTATCAATCGGGTAGTCAATGAATTGCAACATTGAGTATTCCACGCTTTCGTGGATAATATCTGCCGTCCTTCGTATATTTATAAAGTTGGTTGGGAATGTGTTTGAAGGATAGCTTGCACTTCTGTTTCCCCACGTTCTAAAGCCTGAACCAAAGGAATTAAAGACGGTCAGGATTCCTGCTTCGTTTAAGAGGTTTACCTCACTTTCGGGATCATTTATCATCGAAGTCAGGTTTCTTTCCACGCCGATAATTCCCTTGATTTCAGTATTGGAAGGAGACCAGTGATAGCCCCTGTCGATGTCTTTTGCTGCTATTACACCGGCCAATCGAGGGGAGTAAGGTTCGAGGTAAGGGGTATTAGTCGATGTGTCATAAACTTTTAATTGCGGGTAACAAAAAACAAGCCTGTCGGAGGAAAAATTAAAGTTTATGGAGTCATCTCCCCTGCCTGATATGGCAGCCTGCACCCCGGTTCCGACAGGCGCATCCACGAGTCCAATTGCTCTTATCTTGTCTGCTACAGCGTCCATTTCAGTGACTACTGCAGCATCTTCACAATATTTTGGGATAATTATTGTTTTTGGGAAAAAACCAAGTAACGAATAGCTGTCTTTTAATGCTTGCAAACCTGTACGTTTGCCCTGAGCGTCAACTCCGCCGATAATATCCGAAAGCTGGACATCAGCGATTGATGTATGGATATCCGGGTCAAACACGTTTACCACGATAATTATTCCGGCTCCTTGGTCAAATATTGCATTTAATGCTGCAGGGATGGTAAATCCTGCTGTCAGTTGTCCGAAATATAAGGCAGCATCTTTGTCGTTGGTTATTAAAACAGGTTTATTTACCGTTTTATACTCAGCATCCACTGTATTAACAGGTGCTGTGCCGACAAGTCCGATGACAGCCGTCTTTACTGTCCTGATGGGACGTGCCCCTTTATCTATTTCTATTGTTTCAACTCCGTGTAAAAAGTTTGCAGGCATTTATATCACCTCTTCGTATTTTTCTATTACTGGTGTTGTTAATGTGAAATTGATTGAGTATTGCCAGATTCCAGCTGTTTCAATTAAGAAACTTTCTTTTGTAGGCTGCATTTTTGAGCAGTTATCAGGTCTATATCCTGTAAGGATTTCTCGTACCTTATCCAAATAAAAGTATGCTCCTTCGTGGCTTCTGAGGTTCTTTGTAACCACGGTGACTGAAAACTCAAGTTTTTTATCCTGAACAATGTAGCCAAGACTTTTGGGTTCCGAGTAATTACCGCTTTGGTAGTGGACAAGAATCGCTCCTTTAGGATGAGTAAGCCTGAATTCTGATGGCTTTTCGGGAAATCCTTCCACATGAAGCTCAGGAATATCCTGTTTTATTCTTGAAATTATCTGGTTTTCAATGGTCTTAATCATGGTTTTGATAGTCCTTACATAGTGTCCAGTAAGTCTTTAGTAAAAATTCTCTCTTCGAGTGTTGTATATACCCTGTATTCGCCAAGTTCAGGCGGTGTTCCCACAGTTTCTATACCCAAAGAAACAACTCCTTTTTGAATCTGTTCCAGCAGTTTAGTTGCGTTTTTGTATTTATCGTTAATGGAATCAGGCATATCAGTGTGGAACCGCCTTGAATACAGCCTGTAAATGCTTAAATCAATTGCTATAACCTTAATAATTTCAGGTAAGGTTGAAAGTGGAAGGGTGTATCTGCCTCTTAGATACCCGTCAATCAGGGTATCAGCGTACAGGATTGTTTCATTAACCACATCTTCATTGATTTGACCGGATAAACTATCGTCCGTAATCTCTATCAGCGTGGTTTCCTGAACCTGTTTTTTTATGTCATCAAGAATGCAGTACATCTAAATTCCTTTCGCTATTCTGATTACTTCATCTGCCCCGGAGGCAGCATCAAGTGCGTAGCCGTTAAGCGGGTCAGCGTCCCCTGCTTTTTTGGCCTTGCCAACTGCATCAGAAGTTACTTTATCTCCTACTGCTAATACACCTGATGTTTTAATTAGGAGTATTCCGTTTAAAGCAATTGGTGCATACTGTCCGGCTTCCATTTCAACATCTGAAACTCCGTATGCTTTTTGTTTATCGCCGCAGTAGTTGCCGTTGAAGTTGATAAATCTTTGTTTTTCGATGTCTACGGCTGCTTTAATTGAGTCCATTAAAAGAGGTTTATATGTTTTTTCCATTATTTAGCCTCCTTGTTTGTTTCTTCTGTTACTTCCGGCGTTGTTTCGGAAGTGGTTTTGATAGTTTCAGAAGTAGTCTTAGCAGTGTTGGTTGTGGTTTTGCTAGTTTTTTCATTGTTTTTGGTAGTGTTTGATTTCTTTTCCTGAATCGGAATAAGGTAATCCTTTATTTTTTCAGCATCTTCATCTTTGAGTTCAATCTCTGAACCAGCCGGATAAAGTTTTTTGTTATGGAGAATGTCTGTTCCTTTTACTTTGTATTTGCTCATTATTGTTTCCTTTCAGCCTTAGTTGGTATCTGAAATTAAGTAACCTGCTTCAGGTCCTACCAGAAACGGTGTGTATATGTCTGTTGCCCTGATATACCTGAGTTTATTGCCTTCTTTCCTGTATTCGTCAATATTCATGGAGTTTTTCTTCCTGACGAGATAGGCAAATGATGGGTCATACTCTGTTCTTGAAGTAAGCTGGGGAACATAAGCGAGAATAATGTTATCTCCCCAAATTTTTACAAAATTGCCCTGCTCATCGACAAAAACGCTTCTGCCGATAACAATATTCGGGATTTCAAAGACTTCTTTCAGGAAATTAAGAGTAACAATCTTGTTCTGGTTGTCACTTATTAATTTCTTAATTACATCGTGCCTTTTTAGGGTTTTCCACGCTTCATGTCCTATGACCATTGTGTTTGGGTCTTGCGCAATTTTTCCTGCGATAGCATCCTTTGCATCATCAATAACAGTTACCGGATTGGAAGCTGGATCGCTAAACTTTGATGTGCCGGAAAGTGTAATCTTGCTTCCTGCAGGATAATTGTTAGGATTCTGGACTAAATCAGCGCACAATTTTTCCTGTTTAAGTTTTAGTCCTTCTGTAACAACGTTTGTTGCGTGCAGTTGCAGCTTAACCTTTTTCGATTCCTCTTCTTCCCTATAATCAATAGGGTAAGCGAGGTCGTGTTCTGTCAGAGTCGCTGTCTTTTTGTTAAATCCTTTAGGGCTAACAACATTAGAGTTGGCTCTAATTGCACGTTCTGTGTTATAAACAGAAAATGCTTCCCTGTTAAATTCAAAGATATCAATTTTTTCAAGTTCTGATGTTATCTCAGGAAATAGTGCATCAGCTATAAATGCCGAATTACTGTATCCCCGTGCCACCTCCGAGAGGTATGCGTTTATTCGTAGGTCTTCTAATCTGCCCATTTTAGTACCTCATGATTGTTGTTTTACTTGTACAGTCGTAATAGTGCGTCTTTAAAGCAGATGTTTTCTTTTTCAGCAAGCTGCTTTACTTCCTGGTATATTGCAAGGCTTTCTTCACTTGCATTTTCAAAATCCAGAAACTCTTCCTGTTCTTTTTTCTGCTTGCTTTTGGTTGCAATCTCGTTTAATTCAACCTGCTGAGGCAAAGTTTTGATTAATTTTTTAAATTCCTCAACACAGTCTGATTCATCGAATTTTTTGACATTATCAAGCGCAGTAAAGAGTTTTAAACTTAAATCTTTCTGAGCTGGTGTCAAATTTCCTGTTAGTTTTTGTTCATTGAGGAATTGCTCAAATTCATTCTTTTTAACTTTAATCTTCAGTTCAGACAATTCCTGTTCGGTCTTTTGTCTTGTTGTTTCCGATTCCTCAAATTTTTTCATTTGTGCAGACAGTTCCTGCACTTTTTCCTGAAGGGAAACAACAAGTTTGTCATCCTTATTGGGCTGGTCAATTATGTGAGCCACCCTGCTTTCAATGTCCGAAATCTGGTTTTGCAGTTTTATTATTTCCTGCAGTGTAGTAAATTCTTCTTTTTTGACCGTTTGTTCTTTTTCTTCTTTTGGCTTTTCAGGTTCTTCAGTTTCAAAGATATAGGTTTCTGACTCACCCTCTTTGAATTCAACCGGTTCCATTCCCTTAACCTGCGGTATTGCAGCACCAAGAAAAGAAACAGACTTTAAATACGGTCCCTTGCCTTCAAGGTCTTTATATATTTCAACAGAAACTTTTCTGTATTTGCCTGTCAGGACGAGTTCTTTTAATTCACCGGAAACATCCCTGAATAGTGCTTTTAATACACCGTTTTCCGCTTTTAATTCTTCTATCCATCCATAAGCAGGTCCGCTCTGGTCATGGTCAAGGGTTATTGGTGCTTCACAGAATTTGGGGTCATAGTTTTTTGCAAGGAGTTCAATATCCTTTTCTGTGAAAGTTCCCTGCGGGTATTTTCCCGCTCTAAAGATTTCAAAGAATTTTTTCATTAAAACCTCTCCTTACTTTTCTATAGGTTCAGTTGTTGTGAATCTTAAAATGCCGTTTAATACACTAAGAATGCCCGCCTGAAGTTCTGCAGGAAGAACAAACCCTGTCTGAGACTGGACTATTAATCCGCCTAAAGAAAGAAGGTTTACCCAGAAGGTTTTTGATTTGTAAAACTTTTTGCCTGTTGTTGTAGTTGTTTCGTTTGTCATGTTCTGCCTCCTAATTTTTAATGAATGGTTTTTAAAAAAAATTTTTGGAACGTAAAAGGCAGGGTAACAAATTTTTTAATTTCATTTCAAAGAGAAAAGCAATTTCAATTTACAAGGTAAAAAAAAAGTCAATTTACCATGTAAAATGACTTTTCTTTTTCATGGAACAATGACTTTTTGTTTACAGGGTAAAAGTAAAGTCAAAGTTTATTTGAAACGTAATCGCCGGATTTGTTACCCTGCAAATATAAATAAATAAATTTAAAAAGCATTAAATTGAATCCCAACCTTGTTTTTAAGGGATTTGATGCTGCGAACAAAAGAGGTTAGACATGAGCGAAACAGCTGTATTTATCGAACTTGTAAAAAATATCGGTTTTCCGGCAGTGGTTTTTGCCATCTGGTACATTTACCACAAGTCGCAGGTGAAAACCTTTGAAGAAATTATCAGGAATAATTTTGCGGTTTTAAAAGACCTGCTTGAAACAAACAGGCAGCACACAGGCATTTTATCAAGAATGGAAAACAAGATTGATGCCAATTTGTGGTGTCCGTTTATACGGAAAGAAAGTATGGGAAAGAAGCAGGGGGTTGAATATGAACAATAAAAAAACTTGTTTTCAGGATGATTTCTACTCGGAAATTCGTACATTTTGCGGAACGCTAATGGACTCGATTACGAAAGAACTTGAAAAAGGCGAAAAGGCTGATCCCGCAAAAATGTACACAGTTACAAGGCTATTAAACGTTATGAAGGATATTGAGGTTTACGAAAAGGAGAGGGATGCAGATGACTAAAAAAGATACGCATTACTCTGATGCTGAAAGAATGTACATCGCTGAACAGATGACCCTTGAAGAAATAGCTGCCAAAACGGGTTCTAACGAAAGAACCATCCGCAGGTGGAAGGAAGAAGGCGATTGGGATTCCAAAAAAGACAGATTCCTTGACAGCAAGCAGTTATTTCATGAAGAACTGTACGAATTTGCAAGAGAGTTAATGAGCAGGATAAGAGAAGACCTTGTAAGCGGTGAAAAAGTCGACACCGGAAGAATGTATGCATTTATCCGGATGCTGCCTTCAATTATGAAGGTCAAGGAATACGAAGATGTGGTTGATAAAAAGTTGACTGACGAAGGCAAAAAAGGCTTAACTCCTGAAGTTATACAGGAAATAGAAGAGAAAATTTTGGGTTTAAGGAGAAAGTCATAAATGGATAAAATAGACATTAACAATATTAACCTTAACGAGTACTTCCTCCCTTACCAGCAAAGATGGTTGGAGGATAATTCCAAATTCAAGATTTGGGAAAAATCAAGAAGAATCGGCGCAACCTATGTACAGAGCTATGAAGATGTAAGAGATTGCGTTTCAGGTGCTGTTCCCGAAGTTTGGTTTTCATCAACCGATGAATCCGCTGCAAGTGAATACATTAAATATTGCGAACAGTGGACTGAATTATTTGATAAAGCTGCAAAATCGCTTGGAAATGTTGTGGTTGACTCAGAGCAGAATATTAAAGCATCTGTCATTGAATTTTCAAACGGGACTAAAATCCACGCATTAAGCTCAAATCCCAAGCAATTCAGGAGTAAGGAAGGAAAAATCGTACTTGATGAATTTGCGCATCATAACAATCCGCAACAGTTATGGTCAGCAGCAGAGCCCTGTACAACCTGGGGTTATCCCTTAAGGATTTTATCCACACATAACGGACAAAGCTGCAGGTTTTTTAAATTTGTTGAAGAAGCCAAACAGGGTAAAGGCTTCTGGTCATTACATACAACACCCATTCAGCTTGCGGTTGATGAAGGATTTGTCGATAAAATCAAGAAAAGGACTACTACAGAAAAAGAAAGACAGGAATGGATGGAACATGAGCGGATAAAATGCGGCGATGATTATACCTGGCTGCAGGAATTCTGCTGTGAGCCAATTGATGAAACAACAGCATTTCTTGACTATGACCTCATCTTTTCTTGCGAAATGGATAAAAAGAAACTGTTTAAACCTCTTGAAGATGTAACAGGCGAGTTGTATGTAGGGATGGATATAGGCAGGCAAAAAGATTTGACTGTTATCTGGGTGCTGGAAAAACTTGAACAGATTAGTTACACAAGGGATATTATTGTTCTTCCAAAAACAAAGTATAGAAAACAGCAAAAGATTTTATACGAAATACTTAACCATAAAAACCTTGTGCGCTGTTGTATAGACTCAACCGGATTAGGCGATCAAATGGCTGAAGAAGCAACAGAAGATTATGGCTACAGGGTTGAAGGTGTTAAATTTACTCCCAATGTCAAGGAGGATCTGGCATTTAATCTGAGAATAAATTTTGAAGACAGGAAAGTATTTATTCCATCAGAAAGAGAAATCAGGGAAGACCTGCATTCAGTGAAAAAAGAAATTACTTCAGCAGGAAACATCAGGTTTGACGCCAAACGAAGTGAAGCAAGAGGCCACGCTGACAGGTTCTGGGCTTTAGCTCTTGCCCTGCATGGCATTCAAAGAGATGATGGCCCGATTATTGCAACTTCAGGAAATACTTGGGAAACCTTAAAAATCTCAGAAGATTACTGTGAAGACATAGATTTGGATGATTACTAATGAAGAAACTTTGGCTAAATGAGCGTGAATATGTATGTTTTAGCGAGTCAAAAAAGACTCTCGCTTCTGAAATTGCAACAAGAGGCCGCTCAATTGATTTTTACTCAATTTTAAAATACCTTCCTGATCCTGACCCAATTTTAAGGAAACAGGGCAGGGATATTAAGATTTACAGGGATTATTTATCAGACCCGCACGTTTGGGCTTGCGTGCAGTCAAGAAAATCAGGTGTTTTATCACTTGAATGGGAGATAGACAGAGGCAAATCCAAATCCAAACAGGCAGATATTATTGAAAATTTATTCAATAATCTTGATTTAAACACGATAATCTCTGAAATCCTTGACTGCGTTTTATTTGGTTTTCAGCCCCTTGAAGTTATGTGGAAGCAGGAAGGGAGCTTAATCCTGCCGTCTGACATTATAGCTAAACCGCCTGAATGGTTTGTTTTTGATGATGAGAACAGGCTGAAATTAAAAACCAAAGATAATCCTTACGGAGAAGAACTGCCGGAAAAGAAATTTCTATGCCCGCAGTACAATCCCAGCTATTTAAATCCATACGGTGAAAGAACTTTATCAAGAATATTCTGGAATATTACCTTTAAAAAAGGCGGGGTAAAGTTCTGGTCATTGTTTACAGAAAAATACGGGATGCCGTTTTTAGTCGGCAAACATCCAAGGAGAACAACAGAGAAGGATTCAGAAAACCTTAAAATTATGCTGCAAAAAATGGTTCACGATGCGATTGTGGTTATCCCGGATGATTCCAGCGTTGAGTTAAAGGAATCAGTTAAAACCTCTTCATCTGATGTTTATGAGAGGCTGGTTGATAAAATGAACGCTGAAATATCAAAAGCTATTCTGGGACAGACTTTAACAACTGAAATAGGAAGTACAGGTAGTTATGCAGCTTCAAATACGCATATGGGCGTCAGGCAGGATATCATTGAAGCTGATAAAAAGATAGTTGAAAGGACATTAAACCGACTCATCAGGTGGATTTATCAATTTAATTTCACAGGACAGAATAATATTCCTATATTTTCACTATTTGAAGAAGAAGATGCGGATTTAAACCTTATTGCTGACAGGGATAAAAAAATTTCTGAAATTCCCGGGGTCAGATTTACAAAAAAATATTTAATGAAAACATACGGCTTTGATGAAGATGATATTGAGGTTTTAGAGGTAAATGCACCTGAAAAGCCACAGCCTGCTTTTAAAGAATTTACAGAATCGCAGTTTCCTGACCAGCAGACAATAGATAAGTTTATAGATTCTTTTTCTGACAATGAGTTGCAGGCACAGGCGGATACGGTTTTAAAACCTGTAATTAAAATGATACAGGAAGCAAATTCTTATGAAGAGATATATGAGAAGCTCTCAGAGAAGGGTTTAAGAACTAATGAAATAGAAAAAATCTTACAAAAGGTCATATTTACATCAGAAACATGGGGGCGAATTAATGGACTTGATTAACAAACTGATAGTTGGAGACAGCTTAAATTCACTCAGGAAATTACCGGATGGAGTTGTGGACTGTGTTGTAACCTCTCCGCCATACTGGGCATTGAGAAACTACGACACAAATCCTGTTAAATGGCCGGATGGCTGGGTCGGCGAACTTGGTTTAGAGCCAAACTTCGAGCAGTATATTACACACCTCTGCGATATTTTTGACGAGGTTAAAAGAACCCTCAAGGATACCGGCACCTGCTGGGTGAATATTGGTGATACTTACGGCGGAAGTTGTATGGGATTATCCTATGTCGGGCATTGTAAGGGTAAAAACTCAATCCTGCCGGATGATTTAAGCTATATGCCAAAGGTTGCTCATTCAAGAGGCAAGTATAACAAGTGTTTATTAATGATTCCTTTTAGATTTGCACTTGAAATGCAGAGCAGGGGCTGGATTGTAAGAAATGTAATCATCTGGCAAAAACCTAATTGCACTCCGCAAAGTATGAAAGACAGATTCACGGTTGATTTTGAATATCTTTTTTTCTTTGTCAAAAGCCCAAAATACTACTTTGAACAGCAAATTGAGCCATTTAAGGAATCAACAATTAAAAGATGCCAGGGAGGATGTGGCAGAAATAAAGGCGAACACTATCAGGGATTAAGCAAGGAAAATTATGAAAAGATTCAACAGAAGGTTTTAAACGGTGAATTAAAAGGCAAAAACAAGCGTGCTGTCTGGAATATATCAACATCACCATTCAGAGGCGCACACTTTGCTGTTTATCCTCCAAAGCTGATTGAAATTCCAATAAAAGCAGGTTGTCCTGAAGGTGGACTTGTACTTGACCCGTTTATGGGAAGCGGAACAACAGCTATGGTTGCAGAAAAATTAAACCGCAACTGGCTTGGCATTGAATTAAACCCTGAATATGCACAAATGGCGGAGGAGAGGTTAAAAAATGCAGCCTGATTTAAAATATCTGATTTTTCTCTCACCTGAAAAAGCCATTAAATTCCTGAAGAATAAAGGCTATGAATTTAGCTGGGACTGGCATGAGGTCTGGCAGGATGCTCATAAAAGGAGTTTTACAGTTGCCAAAGTTATGCGAGAAGATATTCTCTCTGACATCAGGGAAGCGGTTGAGCAGGCAATGGCAGGAGGTCAGACCCTTGAGCAGTTTAAAAAAGAGCTTGAACCCACCTTAAAATCCAAAGGCTGGTGGGGTGAAATTACTGGAAAACCTGATGAAGTCAGAGAAGAACTTAAAAAACGCAACTTGATAAAGGATGTCGGAGTTATTCCGGATGGGGATGAACCGATAACCGTGAAACTTGGCAGTCCTTACCGGTTAAAGACAATTTACCGGACAAATATCCAGACATCATATATGGCAGGCAGGTATAAAACACAGGCTGATAATACAGACAACAGGCCTTATTGGCAGTATGTTGCTGTGATGGACAGAAAAACAAGAGCATCTCATGCCCGCTTAAACGGCAGGGTATTCAGGTATGATGACCCGTTCTGGAATGATTTTTACCCGCCAAATGGCTGGGGATGCAGATGCAGGGTCAGGGCATTAAGTGAAGACAATATAGAAAAAAGAAACCTTGATGTTGATTCGGCAAGGGGGCAGTTATCAGAAGAAATGAAATCTGTATCAAAAAAATCAGATGAATTAAAACCTGTTGCGGTTTATACAGACCCTTTAACAGGTCATAAAATATCCCCGGATGTTGGATGGTCATACAATCCGGGGAAGGAAATCGAAGTTTAACGCTAAAATGGAGGCAGATTTTATGCAAGATTATCAAAATAACTACAATAATCAGGGGAAAAAGTCTAAAAGAAAGGTTCCGGCAACGCATTTGATTAACTGGGTGGGAGGAAAACGGCTTTTGAGAAAATATCTTGAGCCGCTGGTGCCGGACGATATCGTTAGTTATATAGAGGTATTCGGCGGAGGTGCATGGGTACTGTTTTACAAGGATAGATGGGCTGATTTGGAAATTTACAACGATTTTGATTCAAGACTTACGAACCTTTTCAGGGTTGTAAAATACCATCCGCAGGAACTTAGACGTGAAATGAGATTTATGCTTGGCAGCAGGGAGCTGTTTGAAGAGTTTTTGTATCAGGAAGGATTAACTGATATCCAGCGTGCAGCTCGTTTCATGTATGTCATAACCCGCTCATTTGGAGGCAAGGGTTCAACCTTTGGCACAGTTAAAAAATCCTGCGGAGGAGCAAGCAAAAGCCACCAGAATCTTATGGACAGAGCTTACGCTATTCATAACAGGCTTGATAAAGTCCTGATTGAAAACAGGGATTTTGAAAAGTTAATAAAGCAGTATGACCACGAAAGTGCTTTCTTTTACTGCGACCCTCCGTACACTTACGGAGCCGGTTATTCAGTTACCTCCACCAAAGACTTCGAACATGAAAGGCTCAGGGATTGCCTGAAAAATATTCAAGGCAGGTTCCTTCTCTCCTACGATGATTCGGAGAAAGTCAGGGAGCTTTATAAAGACTATGAAATGGTAGAAGTTGAAAGACTTAACGGAATCAACAACAGGCTTGGAGATGAACGTAAAAACAAAATGTTCAAAGAGCTTATAATAGCGAATTATCCAATCAGGGAGATATTTTATGAGCGATTTCATAGAAATTCGGCTTGATGACAAGAAGTTGCTGCGGGCTTTAAACCAACTTGCCGAGAAAACCTCTGATTTGCGTCCGCTCATGAAGAATATTGCCGAGATTCTTGCGGATTCTACAGAGGAAAACTTTGAACAACAAGGCAGACCCAAGTGGGAAGGACTCAAAAAGCCTACCATAGAATACAGGACAAAGAAAAAATATTGGCCCGGAAAAATTCTCCAGATGCGGGGTGAGCTTGCATCATCAATTACGAGTTCCTATGATGAAAATTCAGCTATTATTGGCACCAACAAAGTTTATGCTGCTATTCATCAGCTTGGCGGACCTGCTGGCAAGAATAAAAGCGTGGATATTCCTGAGAGACCTTATTTGAAGATTGATGACGAGGAAAATGCTGATATTCTAAGGGAAATTAAAAATTATCTTGAATAACATATCGCTTTTAATAACTTTAACGTGACTAAAAAGATAATAGAAAGTAAAAACCTATCACAATAAGAACTGCCCCTGAAATCCAACGCAAGATTTTATCCATTCCTTTTGATGCCAGAGTAAAACCGCCAAGTGAAACGCCTAGCATTAAAGCTCCTAAGGGTAAAGCAAACCCTATTGCATAAAAACCCAAAAGAAGCATTGCCCACAGAACAGCTCCCTGAAGTATGGCTGCGCCCATGACAATAAAAATGCCGGGGTTACACGGTAGTGAGCTCACCGCAACAATACCACCAAGCGCAATTCCTGTGACTATTAGACCGAATTTACCTAAATCTTTTTTTGAAGGATTGAAATTTCCAAGCGATATATTGAAAGGTAATAGTTTTAAACTTGCCAGTCCCAGCATTATTGCAATAGCACCTGCAAATACTTTCCAGTATTGTCCAAGTGTACTTTGTGCCACCTGTCCTACAAATCCTGAAATACCGCCAATAATCATTAATGAAACTATAGTTCCAATCATAAAAAATACTGCGGATTTAATAATATCGCTTCTGTTGCCCTGGTTTTGTGTGCCGGAATAACCGGCAACCAGTCCTAAAGCGGGCAAAGTGCAGCAGGAACTTGCTGCTGCACTCGCTGTTCCTAAAAGCAGGGCAAATAACAGTCCTATTGGCTCAGAAGAAACTATTTGTAATTTTTGTGTTATTTCCTGAATCATTTTATTCTCCTTTTTAATGACATGGACAACCTGAACCGCAATCGCCAGCTCTTGTTGCTGCTATATAGGCTTGTAAAAGTCTTGTCTGGTTAATTTCTCCTGTAACAAAACCCGTATTTTGTCCTTTATATATAACCAGAATTGCAGGAGCTGCTGTCTGAGTAACGAGTTTATTATAGTCAGCAGTTGCAGGTTTCAATGTATATAGACCAGCAGAGATATTTCTGTTCTTTAATATTTTCTGTGCAGAAATAGCGGCATTTTTAGCAGATGAACTTATGCCCTGATTATTTTGAGCAGGTATGTAAACATAAGCAACATCAGTATTTGAACTCATCTGGCTAAGTGAATCTATTTGTTCTCCTAATAATTCATTAGATATATTGACTGGTATAGTCTGATATGCGGGCTTTTTCCAGAAATTAAAATATCTAAATTCAGCAGCACTAGCTTTATTTGATAATTTAAAAAAAATGATGCCAATGATAACAATTACAACGGCAGCAAAAATAAGTTTTTTTGTGTTATCACCAACGGCAGACTGATGGCAATCACATTCCGGTCCGCATACACTGCCTGATGTAATTGTTTCTTTGGAAACTGCTTCTTCATTATTAAATTCGGTTCCGCATATTTCTGCTAATTTTTTCCGATCAGGATATTTCCCTTTAAACATAATTTCATTGTTCATTAAAATGAGCGGAAGGCATTCATTTCCTTCTTCTTTCAGTGTTTTTTGCACTACAGGGTTGTTTACAAATGTAGAAGGCTCAGAAGAAAGATTATACCTTTCAACCTCTATGCCTTGTTTTTTCAACCATTCTAAATCACCGGCAAATTTTACCAGTTTTGTGTCAACATTTGTTCCGCAAACACCGCTTGAACAGCACATTGGGGGGTCAAACACCTGTAGTTTTTTCATTTTGATACTCTCCTTTCATTAATAATTTTAAATTTTCTGCACCAACAAGCTCTTCTCCAACCCAAGGAGATAGAACTGTTTTCTCAGATAATGCATCAGTAATTTCATCAATATATTTAAATTCATATAAACCCTTTGACTGAAGGGTCGGGTCTTTTGTTCCAGAAACAGCAAAACTGCGGTTGATTATCCAGCCATACGGTTCAATATCTGCTCTGCGCAAGTCATTTTGCAGTGCTTCAGCTTCATGAACAGGAGTTGCTTCAGGTAGCGCAACAATTAACACCTTTGTGAATTTGGGGTCTCTTATTCTTGGCAATAGTCCTTTAACCTCCTCCGGTAAATCATCAGCGGTTTTTGCAACCTGACGATGATAGGCTTCAGTTGAATCAAGTAAAAGCAGGGTATGACCTGTTGGAGCTGTATCAAGAACTATAAACCTGTCATTTCCTTTCGATACAGTTTTAGCAAAAGCTTGAAAGACAGCTATCTCTTCAATACAAGGAGAACGTAATTCTTCCTCCAATAAAGCCATATCATCAGATGAGAGTTTGCCTTTATTTTTTTCAATAACACCTGAAACATACCGTTCTGTTTCAACTTTTGGATCAATACGTTCAACCTGAAGGTTAGGGACTTCTTCACTGATTGCATTAGCAACATGCGCAGCAGGGTCAGTTGTAGATAATAAAACCGAATGTCCTAATCTAGCAAGCTCTGTTGCAATCATTGCAGCCATAGTGGTTTTACCGACACCGCCCTTGCCCATTGTCATTATTACCCCCCGCCCTTCAGATTCGAGGTCGTTAATCATAGCTTCCCAGGGCTTATTTTTTTTAAGGATTTCTTCTGCTTTTGTTTCAAATTCTTTTGCATCAACGCAGTTAATCAACTCGTTCTTTGGATTACAGATATTTTTTAGTGCTTCCATACCCATTACTCCTGCCGGTCTAAAAGAAATATTTGTTGCGGGTAATGCTTTAAGTTCATCCGGCATTGCATCTATTGCAGCTTGAGATTTCTCAGCAAAAGCACAAGCTATCTTGTCATCAGAATTATTGGTAAACAGCCCGTTAATAATCAAATGCTGGTTAGTAAGTCCAAGTTCCTTTAATTCTCCACTTGCACGGTTTGCTTCATTAAAACTCATAGATTCAGCACGTGATACAAGGACAAGTAAAGTTTTTACCGGGTCTTTAAGCGAATTAACAACTTTTTCAAAAATAACCTTCTGCTCAGCCAAACCTGATACCGGTCCCAAACAGGAACTACCTGTTTGATTATTAGTTATAAAATCATTCCACGCAGACGGGAGGTTAAGCAAACGCAGTGTATGCCCGGTTGGAGCTGTATCAAGCACAACATGGTCGTAATTTTTTATAGCATTATCATCGCCGATAAATTTTGAAAATTCATTAAAACCGGCAATCTCAACAGTACACGCTCCGGAGAGCTGTTCTTCAATTTGCTGGATAGCGGCATCAGGCAATACTCCACGATATGGCTCCACCATACGTTCCCTGTATTCTGATGCAGCAATGATGGGATTTATATTCATTGCGAATAAGCCTTTAACCCCAACAACCTGAACAGGTGTTGATTTTAACTTGGTTTCCAGCACTTCATCCAAATTAGACGCCGGGTCTGTGCTTATGAGCAATACTCTTTTTCCTGTTTCAGCCAATCCAACTGCTGTTGCACAAGCCATAGAAGTCTTACCGACCCCGCCCTTGCCCGTAAAAAACAGGAATTTTGATGCTTTTTCCAATAGATCTCTCATCAATGCCCTCCTCTTTTTAAAAATGGTTATTTTGTTTTTAGCACAGAATAATTACTTAATATCATATACATATATTTTGCTTGTTGACAAATTAACCAATTAACTATTAATAAATTATTTTTTTTAAAAAGGCTATTCGCTATGCAGGCAGGTATAAAAAAGGCATAAAATAAATTTAATTTTAAAATGCTATAATAATTTGACACCAGATAACAGGATTAATTTAATAGTGAACAATGAAATTACTAAAAAATATAGAAAACGCTCTGAAATTATAAAGGCGCTTGGACATCCGACAAGGATTTTTATTATGGATTTTTTAGCAAATGGCGAGAAAACAGCAGGTGAAATTGTTGAAAAAGTTGGGGCAGATAAATCAACTGTTTCAAAGCACTTGTCAGTTATGAAAAATGCAGGACTTGTTGAAAACGAAAAACGTGGGCTTAATGTGTTTTATAAATTAACCTGTGCTTGTATTTTAAATTTGTTTACCTGCCTGGAATCAATTGAAAAAAGAGATTAAAATGAAAAAAGAAATTCTGGACAAGTATAAAGACCGCTCTGATGTAATTAAAGCTCTTGCACATCCTGCGAGGTTGTTTATGCTGGATTATTTATCAGACGGGGAAAAATGTGTTTGTAAATTTACTGAAGAATTAGGACTCGACCAGTCAACAGTTTCCAAGCATTTAGCTGTGTTAAAAAATTCAGGGCTGGTAGATTTTGAAAAAAGGGGGTTAAACGTATATTACAGACTAAAATGCCCCTGTATTATGAATATTTTTGGCTGCATTGAAACTGTAAATAAATCTGAAAAATAGTAAACAGGTTAATTAAAAAAGAGAAAATATTTTTTTAATATTTATATGGTAATTTTGCCATATAGTAATGTATAATAAAATCAAGTGAAAAACTGAGGAATTTTTTATGGACTGGAAAAAAGAATTAAAACCACTGGCAGCAATAGTTTCAATATTTTTATTGTTCTTTTTCCTGCCTATTGAAAATGCAAGGTTTAATAACGCAATAACAGAATCCTTGCACCTTGCCAAGTGGTATGCTCAGGAACACGTTTTATTATGCTTAATCCCCGCATTTTTCATAGCTGGGGCAATTGCTGTTTTTATCAGCCAGAATTCGGTTATGAAATACCTTGGAGCAAGGGCTAATAAAGTTTTGGCTTATGGTGTAGCTTCGGTTTCAGGCAGTATTTTAGCTGTATGTTCCTGTACAGTGCTTCCTTTATTTGCAGGAATTTATAGAATGGGGGCAGGACTAGGCCCCGCAACCGCATTTCTGTATTCAGGACCCGGAATTAACATCTTAGCAATCATACTGACAGCAAGAATATTAGGCTTTGAACTCGGTGTTGCCCGTGTTATCGGCTCTGTTATTTTTAGCGTGGCTATTGGTTTAGTAATGTATCTAATTTACAGAAAAGAAGAACATGACAAAGCCTCGGCGCAGGCATTACTCCCTGAGCCTGAAGTTGCAAGACCTTTATGGCAAAATGCAGCCTTTTTTGCGGTAATGGTTGCGATACTTGTTTTCGCAAACTGGGGAAACCCGCAGACTGACAGCGGAATATTTGCGGCTATATTTAACTCTAAGTGGATAATAACCTCTATTTTTGCAGTGTTATTTGCTTTTATACTGCCAAACTTTATTAAAAGCAAAGATGAAAGCAATGAATGGCTCAACGCAACATGGGGATTTGCAAAACAAATAATGCCTTTGCTGTTATTTGGAGTTTTAATCGCAGGATTATTACTTGGAAGACCGGGGCATGAAGGCCTAATCCCGTCTGAATGGATAACAATGTTTGTTGGTGATAATTCCTTGTTATCAAACCTGTTTGCCTCGGTTGTCGGAGCTTTTATGTACTTTGCAACCCTGACCGAAGTGCCGATATTGCAGGGATTAATCGGAAATGGTATGGCAAAAGGACCGGCATTGGCACTACTTCTTGCAGGACCTGCGCTGTCGCTTCCTAATATGATAGTAATAAGAAGTATTATGGGAACACAAAAAACTGTTGTGTTTGTTTCTCTTGTAGTTGTAATGGCGACAATAACAGGATTTATATATGGTACATTTTTCTAATAAAAATATCCCTCAAATTTCAACCCAATTAACCTTTAGCGATGTTGTAAATTCGTGGAAAGCTCGCTGGGGCATAAACAGGATGAGTTATATACTAACTCCGGGATTATATGCTGTTGGAAACCCCGATTCCAACTCGCCTGTTCTCGTTACAGCAAACTACAAGTTGACCGTTGATACCCTTAGAAAAGAACTTCAAGACCTGAATGCATGGATACTTGTGCTTGATACTAAAGGAATCAATGTATGGTGTGCTGCTGCAAAAGGAACTTTTGCCACAAATGAGCTTGTTAACCGTATTGCCGAGGTGAAATTAGCTGAGGTTGTTTCCCATAAATCAATTATAGTTCCACAACTGGGAGCAGTAGGAATATCCGCACATGAAGTTTTAAAAGATTCAGGTTTTAAGGTGACTTATGGACCTGTTAGGGCAAAGGACATAAAAGAATTTATTAATGCAGGGATGAAAGCAACAAAAGAAATGCGGACAGTGCAATTTAATATGATTGACCGTCTGGTTTTAACACCACTGGAATTAACAGCCGCTATAAAACCTTCTATCATTGTTTTACTATTGCTTTTCTTGCTAAATTTTATAGGGATTAAGCATTTTGGGATAAAAGATTTGTATGCTTATTTAGGCGCTTTAATCGCAGGGTGTGTTCTTACTCCGGTTTTATTGCCATGGATTCCGGGCAGGGCTTTTGCATTTAAAGGCTGGTTATTGGGACTTATTATGGCAAGCCTGTTTTTACCGGGAGAGAATTTATTGCATGACTTAGGCTATTTGCTTGTTTTTCCTGCCATGTCCGCATTTTATGCAATGAATTTTACAGGAGCATCAACTTATACATCATTTTCAGGCGTGATAAAGGAAATGCAATACGCTGTTCCTTCAATTATTTTATCTATATGCGTGGGGGTAATAATATTATGAAAAATAAATATTTAAAGAATGTTTCAACCCTAAAATATATGCCTGACAAGTGTGTTGGTTGTGGAATGTGCGTGAACGTTTGCCCGCACAGAGTATTTGATATAAAGGGAAGCAAAGCAGAAATTATTGATAAGGATTCCTGTATGGAATGCGGAGCATGCGCAAAAAATTGTCCGGCTGGCGCAATCGAAGTTAAAACAGGAGTCGGTTGCGCATACGCTATTATTATGGGCAAATTAATGGGAACTGAACCTACCTGCGATTGCTCTAATGGTAAAAGCGGCAAGTGTTGTTAGATGTAGTGTAAGAGGAGAAAAATAAATGCATAAAAAAGCAACCTGCGGATTAAATTTTCTTGATAGAAACCTGACATTATGGATATTTCTTGCAATGGCATTAGGCATTGGTTTGGGATATTTTATTCCGGGAACTGAAGAATTTATAAATAAATTTCAGGTTGGGACAACTAATATTCCTATTGCTATTGGCTTAATTTTAATGATGTATCCTCCTCTTGCCAAGGTTAAATATGAGGATTTGCCGCTTGTTTTTAAAGATATTAAAGTTTTAGGGCTTTCATTGTTCCTTAACTGGATAATAGGTCCAATTTTAATGTTCCTGCTTGCCATAACTTTTCTATCAGGACAGCCTGAGTACATGGTGGGTTTGATTTTAATCGGTATTGCCCGCTGTATTGCGATGGTTATAGTTTGGAACACTCTGGCTGATGGCGATGGGGAATACTGTGCAGGACTTGTGGCGTTTAACAGTATTTTTCAAATTATCTTTTACAGCGTATATGCGTGGTTCTTTATAACCATACTTCCTCCATTAATAGGTCTTGAGGGCAGTATTGTCAACGTTGACCCCCGACTTGTTGCTGAAAGTGTGTTTATTTATCTTGGAATTCCATTTATAGCAGGAATAATCACACGTTATACCGCAATAAAATTCAAGGGATTTGATTGGTATTCAAACAAGCTGATACCTGCAATCAGTCCTATAACGCTTATAGCCTTATTATTTACAATTGTTGTAATGTTCAGCCTGAAAGGTAATTTAATCGTACAAATCCCCTTTGATGTGATTAAAATAGCTATACCACTGCTTATTTATTTTGTTGTAATGTTTTTACTCAGCTTTTTCCTGAGTATAAAGCTCAAAGAAGGTTATCCAAAATCAACCGCATTATCTTTTACTGCTGCAAGTAATAATTTTGAACTGGCAATAGCCGTAGCGGTAGCGGTTTTTGGTATAGGCTCTGGTGTTGCGTTTGCTGCTGTTATCGGTCCACTTGTCGAAGTGCCTGTGCTGGTTAATCTGGTAAACCTATCAAAATGGTTTGAGCAAAAATATTTTACAGGAGTTGGAGCATGAAAAAGAGAGTCTTATTCTTATGCACGGGCAATTCCTGCCGTTCACAAATGGCGGAGGGATTAATGCGTCAATTTTATGGTGATAAATATGATGTGTATTCAGCAGGAGTAAATCCTACAGAGGTTAATCCCAATGCCATAAAAGTAATGAAAGAAATAGGAATTGATATATCTAATCATACTTCTAAATCGGTTAACGAATACATTAATCAAACTTTCGACATAATAATAACAGTGTGTGATAACGCAAAAGAATCCTGCCCGATATTCCCCGGAAAGGCAGAGAGGCTTCACTGGAGCTTTTTTGACCCTGCCGAAGCAATTGGAACTCAGGAAGAATTATTAAAAGCGTTTACGGAAGTCAGGGATCAGATTAAAGATAAAATACATAGTTACTTTAAAAAAGGAGGAAAACAATGAAAAAAATACAAATTTTAGGAACAGGCTGTCCCAAATGTGAAAAATTAGCCGAAGCAGCAGAAAAAGCTGCAAAAGAACTCGGAATTGAGTTTGAAATTGAAAAGGTGAAAGATATTACCGAGATTATGAATTTTGGAGTAATGATGACACCTGCTTTGGCGGTTGACGGAAAGGTGAAAATTTCGGGAAAAGTCCCGTCCGTTGATGAAATCAAAGGATATTTATCAGCAAATGAAGAATGCTGTTCAGATAAAAATTCTTGTGATATAAATTGCGCGCCAAATAAAAATTCTTGTGATTGCGGTGGCTGTTGCTAAATTAGAAATATTAAAGAAATAAGCTCATAATATTATTAATCAAAATTTTCGGAGGAGGTATTAAATGGTTAGAAGAATTTTATTATCAGGGCTTTTGATTATCCCGGCATTATTACTTATGGGGTTCACTTTTCCCTGGGATAAACCGGAAAAAACGCCTGTAAAGAATATTGTGCCGGTAAAATCGGAAGTTAAAATGCAGGATGGCATAACTGTTTATTATTTTTATGCAAAGCCAAGATGCGTAAGCTGTCAAAAAATTGAAAAATTTACTCAGGAGGCGGTAAATGCTTTAAACAACAGCAAAGTTATCTATAAAGCTGTAAATCTTGATGAAGTAAATAATAAGCATTATTTTAAAGATTATGGGCTTTATACAAAGTCTGTTGTCCTGTCAAAAATTAATGCTGGTAAAGAAATACAATCAAAAAACCTGGATAAAATATGGACAAAGCTGGGTAATGAGGGTGAATTTAAGCAATATATTACTAAAGAAATTAATAAAATTATGGAGTAATAAAGATGCTTTTAGCAATGTTATCAGCCCTATGGCTCGGTATATTAACTTCAATTAGCCCTTGTCCGCTTGCAACTAATATAGCTGCTGTTTCTTATATAGGAAAGAATGTAACTTGCCCTTACAGAACAGTTTTATCAGGATTCCTGTACACATTTGGCAGGGTGCTCAGTTATGTGCTTGTAGGTATGTTAATTGTGGCGGGGCTTTTGTCAGTTCCCGCTGTGGCAACTTTCCTTCAGGAATATATGGGCATAATTTTAGGGCCTGTCCTGATTATAGTAGGAATAATCCTGCTTGGAATCATTAAATTAAATTTTTCCGCAGGAGTTACATGTGGAAATTTACAGGATAAAGCATCCAAATTTGGAATTTTAGGGGCAATGCTGCTTGGGATACTTTTTGCATTGTCGTTTTGTCCTATATCAGCGGCTCTTTTCTTTGGAAGCCTGATTTCCTTATCTTTAGAGCACAATTCAAAACTTGTATTGCCTCTGGCTTTCGGCATAGGAACAGGATTGCCGGTAATTTTATTTGCGTTTATTATTGCGTTCAGTATGAATTCCGTGGGCAAAGCCTATAACAGCCTTGTAAAATTTGAATTCTGGATGCGAAAGATTACAGGGGTAATATTTATTCTTGCAGGAATCTTTTATGTAGCTACGCATATATTTGGTTTTTCAATGTAAGGAATTAAAGTGACTAAAAAAAATCTATTAAAAATTGCCAAAATATCAGGTTGGTTACTGCTTCTACTCATAATTTTCTATTTTATAAGCGGTTATGCAATGGTTAAAGAATACGGATTTGAGCATTTAATGCATAAATCTTCAGCCTGGGCTTTGCATAAATATATGGCAATTCCGTTTCTTATATTTCTAGTTTTGCACATAGTGCCTTATTATGTCGTAAGAAAACAGGTAAAAAGGCTTTTCGCAATAGTAGGCATTATACTTTTATTGTCTGTATCCGGTGCTTTTGCTATAGATAATATTCTGATAAAAAAGGATAAACCTCCCACCAGACAAGAACAAAGAAAACAGGAAGGCAAAACTGTTAAATGTCCTAATTGCCCAAATGAATGTATTATCGAACCAGGAGAAAAAGGAAAATGTGGAAAATATGAAAATATTGACGGCAAATTACAACCTGTAGAGAGGAAGTAAGGTGAAAAAAATCAATTTGTTATTAATTATATTATTATTTTCAGGAATGATTACCGCTTGTACACCGAAATCAAATTTGGTTTCACACTGGTATTATCCAGAGTGGGCAGTTAATGCGAAATATAACCAGCCTATAAATGTTCTTGATACGGAAAGTGCATTGGGCAGATATGCATTAAAAACCAAGGATATTTCGCTTAAAGACCTTGCACTTATCCATGGGCACTTATGCGACGGACTTGTTATTTCTTATGTCCAGATAAAAGCAGTTCTTGAAAGGCTCTTTCCCGATGGAGTAATTGACAGGACTGACTTGAGAGTTGTTTCAAAAAACGGTCCTTGCTGGGTGGATACTGCATCTATGATGACAAGCGCAAGAACTAACTTTGGAACATTGAGCATTCAGCCTGAAATTGGCGATGGATTTATAATCCAGAGAATATCAACAGGAGAAGCTTACAGCGTACATTTAAAAGATGGTGTATTCCCACAGGAACAGGCGGAACTTGAAAGTAAAATTCGCAAGGCAAAAGCAGAAAACAAGGACGTGAATCCTGAAGACCTTGATAGAGTTGAAAAATTGGCTAATGATTTAAGTATAAAATTGCTAAATACTCCTCCAGAAGAGCTACTCGACATCAAAAAACTTGATAATTATCAGTACAAGTTTAATTTCCAGACTGGTCAGCGGGGCGATGTAATAAATAAAGATGCTCAAAGGTAATTCCCAATAGATATTATTTCCTAATAAATTTATCAATCTACCGGCTCTGTTGTTTTTAGAATATTTATGATTGTTTATTAAAATCACAGACTACAGGAGGAAAAAGATGTTAGCTACATTAATGTTCGCACTATTGGAATTTATTATTATCGCAATAGGTTTTGGCGTAGGCTACTGGCTCATAACTGCTGCTACAAAAGAAGAGAATTGGAAAAAAATAGTTGGAGCAGTTTTTGGATGGATTTTAATTATTTATGCAGTAATAATCGCCGGAATGATTTGTTTTCAATGGATAAATTATATGCAGACAGGCAGGTTACCTGTCGAGTTCCAGTGTCCGATGATGCGCCAAATGATGCAACAGAAACAACAAATGCAGCCCGGACAAATGCCCGGACGGATGCGAGGCGGGATGATGCAAAATATGCCTGAGCAACCTGAACAAAGTGAATAATCTATTAAAATTTTATATTTTTAAGTCTTAAGCTGTTTGTAACAACCGATACAGAGCTTAAGGACATTGCTGCTGCCGCAATCATCGGGTTTAATAAAATCCCAAAAAACGGATAAAGAACCCCTGCTGCAATTGGAATACCCAGAACATTGTAAATAAACGCAAAGAAAAGATTCTGTCTGATTGTTTTTATAGTTTGCTTTGATAATATTATAGATTCAGCAACATCTTTCAGGCTTCCTTTGATAAGGGTTATATCAGATGATTCTATTGCAATGTCTGTTCCAGTGCCTATTGCAATACCAACATCCGCCTGAATTAAAGCGGGGGCATCGTTAATCCCGTCGCCTACCATAGCAACTTTATTGCCTTTTTCTTGCAGTTCTTTTACTTTTTTAGCCTTGTCCTGTGGTAAAACCTCGGCTATGTATTCTTTAATACTTACTTTTTCTGCTATTGCAGCCGCACTTTTAGGGTTATCCCCTGTCAGCATAATTGTTTTAATACCCATTGAGTTTAATTTTTTAACAGCATCTGCTGAATCAGGCTTTATAGTATCTGAAATACCAATTATTCCTTTAGCAGCACTGTCATATGCAACCATAATTGCAGTCTGTCCCTTGCTTAAAGATTCATCAATCCTGTCGGAGAACTCATCTGTATTAATCCAATTATTATTTAGAAAACCCTTATTGCCTATTATAACTTGTCTTGAATCAATATTAGCAGTAATTCCAAGCCCTGATTCCGACGCAAAATTTTCCGGTTTTGTAAGTTGTATATTTTTATCTTTTGTTTTTTGCACTATTGCAATAGAAATAGGATGTTCTGACAGGCTCTCTGCTGATGCTGCGTAATAAAGCAGTTCTTTTTCATCAATATTTGTATAAATATCAGCAACCTGCATTTCTCCTTTAGTTATAGTTCCTGTCTTATCAAAAACAACAGTGTCTATTTTATTTGCTATCTCAAGACTTTCAATGTTTTTAATCAATATTCCCCTTTGTGCGCCTAATCCTGCGCCTACCATAACAGCAGTCGGCGTTGCAAGTCCCAATGCGCAGGGACAGGCAATAATAAGAACGGAAACAAATGCGACAATCGCCAATTCAGGCTTAATAAACATCCATATTATGCCTGTAATTATTGCTATTACTATTACTGTTATTGCAAAATACCCGCTAATTGTATCAGCAAGCCTTTGTATCGGGGCTTTAGAGGCGAGAGTGTTTTCTACGAGTTTTATTATCTGGTTAATAGTTGTATCTTTTCCAACCTGGGTAGCTCTGAATTTAAAACTGCCTGTTTTATTAATCGTTGCGCTGATTACTTTATCGCCTGTATGTTTTTCAACAGGCATACTTTCACCGGTAATCATCGACTCGTCAACGCTTGAAGCTCCTTCAATAATTTCACCGTCAACCGCAATTTTTTCGCCGGGTCGAATAAGAATTATATTCCCTACCTTTAAATCATCAATTGAAACTTCTTTTTCTTTCCCATTTTCAATAATTCTGGCTATTTTAGGGCTCAGGGTTAATAATCCTTTAATTGCTGATGATGCTTTACCTTTTGCTTTAGCTTCAAGCATTCTTCCCATAAGGATCAGGGCGATGATTATTGTGGCAACTTCATAATAAACATGAGGTTCAATGCCGATAGAAGTGAATAACTCAGGAAATAGTGTTGCAGCTGCACTGTATAAAAATGCAGCACCTGTACCAACAGCAATTAATGTATTCATATCAGCAGATTTGTTTTTAATTCCTTTATACAGACCAATAAAAAATTGCCTACCAAAAACAAATATTACAGGGATAGATAATACCATCATTAAGTAATTTTTATAAACAAAATCAACGCCTGCCATACTGATTACAAGGACGGGAAGGGCTAATATCAAGCTGTGCATAAAATTTTTCTTCTGGTTTTTATACTCCTTACCCTCGTCTTCCTCCGAGGGTTCATCTTCCGTGGCTTCATATCCAATATCAGAAATTTGTTTATTAATCTGGGATAAATTTGTTTTATCGCTGTCATAAATTATTGTAGCGTTTTTTAATGTCAGGTTAACGCTGGATTCAAGTATCCCACTATTTACATTAAGGGATTTTTCGATTTTGGCTACACATCCGGCGCAGCTCATGCCTCTTATATTCAATTTAACAGTTGTTTTTGTCATTTTTAACTTCTCCCTTTTTAATTTATTATCTCAAGAATATAAATTAAAAAAATATAGAGATGGGCAATTAGCTCATTAAAAAGAGGGATTACATTAAGTAACCCCTCCCCGATATTCAGCTATCTATTATTTATTGCAGTTTTGGCAACAATCATTACCATCTTCGCAGCATTCTACGCATTCTTCACACTGGCTGCAGCCTTTTTCCTGACATACCTGACACTTGGAGCAATGTTCAGCGCATTTTTCGCAACAATTACACTGTTCACAGTTTGGGCAGCATTGAACGCAATCAGCACATTGTGTGCAGCCTTTGTCTATACAGGTTTGACAATTGGAGCAATGTTCCCTGCACTTTTCGCAGGCTTGGCAATTATCATTGCAGCCATTTACGCATTTTTCACATTTAACGTTTTTCGCACAGTCTGTACAAGCAAAACTTTTTTCTGCAAGGATAAATCCTGCCATAACTGTTAAAACAAATACTAAAGCAATAATTAATGACTTATTTTTCATTTAAATTTTCCTTTCTAAATTTTCTAATTACTGAACTATAAAAAATAAATTAAACGGTTAATCTCTCCTGCTTTTTAGTTCAGCATCACAATAGTTCGCAAAATATCGAGTTTATTGCTTTTTGGCGTATATGTCCGTATAAAATTCTTAAAACACTCTTTTTCTCTATGCAAGGCAGAAGGTATTACATAAATACCAGCATAAGATATTTCTTCTAAAATCGAAAAAATCTGTGCTAATGGGGCAGGGATTTGTTTACTCCGCTTTTTATGGTGTTTACAAACGCATCCTTCCTTGCAATAAGGACACTCCTGCTGATTAAAATTAATCAATGTATTTTGACAGCAGGCACATTCCTGATTCATAATATCAGCTTTTGCTGAGAAATTATGGCAGCATAAGGGAGCAGATAAACCTGAAGTTATTAAGGCAAACTGCAATACCATCATAAATGATATTATCGAAAACCTATATAAACCTTTCGCCAAAGCCATTCCACACCCGTAATTAACAATTAATAAAAATTGTACACCATTTTTTGTTTATAAAAAAATATGGTATAAATAATTTAATGGTCGTTAGTTGTAATAGAAAATGGAGGAAAGGAATGTTATTTTTTATTTGTTCAGGTTTTTGTTTTTGGCATTCTTGGTTTTGGTGCTGGTAACTAATGCAGTTTTGTGGACATTCCAAAGCTTTAATTTTACATTAAGAAACAAATATCCTGTGGACAAAAATCATATAATATAACATAATTCTAATATAAGCTAAACTAGATGTAAAAAATTCCAATGAAAATCGGTATGTACAAAAAGTTCATAATATGGATATGTTTAGGTTTTTACCTGCTGCTTGGTGCAGGTAATCTTAGCGCAGTTGCTTTTTGTTCCGGTTCTGACAATCATATAGGACTTAATATACTTGGATTTGAAAGTTGCTGTAGTGATTTAATTAATAATTTAGAGGAAAATGCAATCTTTAATGTTCAGAGTTGCAACGAATGCCAGGATTTCTTTGTTAAAGCTAAGAATTTGAATCAAACAATTACATATAACCAAAACCAACTTAATGATATTATAGCTGACATTTCTGACTTTAATGCCATAGAAATAGATTTTAATGTTACTGAAAATAATATATTTTTACCTGATTATAAGCCAATAGCTTGTAATAATTTAAATGCTCTTAAAACAGTTGTCCTCATAATTTAAACCCTGACGAATCCCTATTTGTCAGTTAGTTTAATAATATGAGGATATTAATTATGAAAAAATACACTCTTTTATTGGTATTATTTACTATTTTTAGTTTGTTTACATGTGATTTAGCATCTGCAAGGTCAAAAACAATGGGACTGCATAATCATAATGAGAAAAGATGCTATAAAACAGCCACAGGAAAGCATATACCTGTGAGCTATGACCGTACATTTATTGATAAATTAATAAAACATAATAAAAAGGCCATTAAAGAAGCCCAGGACATTGTTAATCGGGCAGATAGAGAAGAATTAAAAACAATTGCTCAGGAAATCATTACTGAACATCAGGAAGATATGGAAAAATTGCAAACCCTCCGCACAAAGTGGTTTGAAAATTAACAATAGGCTATCTTTAAATTAAAAGGCAGGATTATTATGTTTAAAAACATAAAATTTAAAATATTTTATATTTTGTTAATCGTTATTTTAGTAGGGCAAGGAGCTTTTTCTCAGGAAAATGCGCTTGAACTAACTCTGGAAGAGGCAATTGCTACAGCTTTAAACCAGAATCTTGAATTGCAGTCAGAGAAGGCGCAAATTCCCATTGGAGAAGCAGGAGTAGCAAAAGCCAATGCCATTCCTAACCCTGAATTTTTCTCCATTTATGCCGTAGGAAGAAATACAGACGACCTGATTGGAATTAACCAAATTTTTGAACTTGGCTTTAAAAGAAAAGCAAGGAAAAATGTCGCACTGGCAAAACTTAATGTTATTTCAAGTGAAGTGGAGCAGAAGGCGTGGGAATTGAGAAACAAAGTGAAGCTTGCGTTTATTAACCTGTATATTGCGCAGGAAAAAATTAAAGCTAACCAAAAGATTATTGAAAACACAAAAAAATTAAGAGAAATTGCGCAGAAAAGGGAAACCGCCGGTAAAATTCCATATACTGACCTGTTGCAGGCTGAATCTGAATTATTAAAAGCACAAACACAACTTGAAAATGCGGAAATTGAACTAAAGCAAGCTCAAACAGAACTGATTCCGCTCTTAAACCTGCCGTCTGCCATTCAAATTCAGGCTGTTAAACTTGAGAGTTCACTTGGGATTAACGAAATAATAACGGACAATCCTGATTATAAGCAGGAAACCTGTATAGAGGAATTACAAAAAATTGCTTATAGCAGTCGTCCTGAACTAAAAATAATAGAAACAAAGAAAAACGTTGCAAAAAAAGAAATAATCCTTGCAAAGAAAAACAGGATTCCGGATTTGGAGTTGGGAGCCGGAATCGCCAGAATAAACCCTGAAAGTAATCAGGATCTATTACTTCAGGCAAACTTCGATATTCCAATTTGGTATCGTCAGCAAGGAGAAATAAAAGAGGCGGAAAAAACTATTGATAAACTTGGTATAGACGAAAATGCCCTTAAAAAGAATATTGAAGCCGAGGTAAGGAAAAACTTCCTTGATGTAAGCAGGCTCCGGTTTAACCTTTATCAATACGACAAAAAAATTATCCCTGTTGAAAATGAAATAATTGAAAAAACAAGAATAAGGTATGAACTGGGAAAAGACCCGCTTGTAATAAGCCTTACCGCTCAAAAATCGTATTTTGACATTGTTATTGAATACTTAAACATACTAAAAGACTATCACGACAGCATATCACGACTGGAATACGGCATAGGAAAGCCAATATAAGGGAGAACAATCAATGATTAAAAATAAAATATTTATATATTTCGCTGTTTTGTCCTTAATTCTGTTTACAGCAGGCTGTGGACAAAAAGCTGAACAGCACCACGATGAACACGCAGAACACAGCGAACACTCTGAACTTGAAGAACACGGCGAACATGAAGAAATAAAGCTGTCCGAAGCTGAAATAAAGGAATTTAATATAAAAACCCGGATAGTAGAATACGGCACTGTATCTAAAGAAATAGAACTGCTGGGCGAGATTGTGGCAAACCCGAATAGTTTAGTGCACATCGTGCCGCCGGTTTCCGGTGTAGTTAAAACTTCAGATAAAAACATCGGGGATAAGGTTAACACAGGGCAAACTCTGGCTGTAATAGACAGTAATGACCTGTCTGATTTGAAAAGTGAGTATATTTCTTCTTATGAAACATTGTCGCTTGCCCAAACCAATTACGAACGTGAAGAGCAATTGTATAAGGAAAAAATTTCTTCCCAAAAAGAATTTCTGGAGGCAAAGCAGGATTATGTACAAGCAAAGGTAAATTTCCAGAAAGCAAAGCAAAAGCTGATTTCATATAAAGTATCAAATGATGAATTAGGCAGGCTTTTAAAAAATCCTGATTTAAACCTGACAGTTTATAAAATTAAATCCCCGATAAACGGGACAATCATAAAAAAACATATCAGCACAGGCGAATATTTACCGGAAAATTCAGAAGCATTTATAATTGCAGACCTCAAAAAAGTGTGGGCAAACCTGAGCGTGTACCCTGAAAACCTTTCGCTTATTCAAAAAGGGCAGGATATTGAAATAATTGAGAATAACCATAACAAAAAATACACAGGCACAATAGATTATGTTGAACCTGTTGTAAATGAAGAATCAAGAACCGCCATTGCAAGAGTTGTAATCAATAACAGTGAATGCTTCTGGAGGCCGGGTATGTTTGTAAAGGCAAAAGTAAATATACCTGTTTCAGGTAAAAGTCGTCTGATAATCCCTGAATCAGCCATACAAACAATTGAGGATGAAAAAATTGTTTTTGTTAAAGCCAGCGATGGATTTCGACCCAAAGACCTTGAAAAAGTGCAGGAAGGCGATGAAATTGTTACACAGGGCAGTTTTATCCTTAAATCCCAGTTAGTAAAAGAATCCTTCGGAGGAGAAGGTCACGAACATTAGGAGTAATTAGTTATGCTTAATAAAGTTTTTAATTTTGTTTTAAAAAATAAGTTATTTGTAATTTTTTTGGCTGTCTTAATAGTAGGACTCGGGGTTCATTCATATAAAAAGCTGCCCATAGAGGCTTTTCCTGATGTGTCGCCCAATTTAGTGCAGGTTTTCACTATTACCGAGGGATTAGCACCTGAGGAAATAGAAAAATATGTTACTTACCCTGTCGAAGCAAGCATGAACGGTTTGCCGGGCATTGAAAAAATACGCTCTGTATCAAATTTTGGGTTATCTGTGGTTAACGTTTACTTTAAGGATGATGTTGATATTTATTTTGCAAGGCAGCTTGTGAATGAAAGATTGCAAGAAGCAGCAGAATATATTCCGGATGGGTTTGGACAGCCTGAAATGGGGCCTATATCTACAGGAATGGGACTTATTCTCTTTTATTATCTCAAGGATGAAACAGGCAAATATTCCCTTACTGAATTAAGGACAATACAGGACTGGATTGTTAAATTTTACCTGCAAACAGTGCCGGGAGTTACGGAAGTTCTTGGCATCGGAGGTCACGAAAAACAATTTCAGGTACTAATAAACCCTGATTCAATGTTAAGTTATGGACTTACAATAAATGAAATCATAGAAAAAATTAAGCAAAATAACCTGAATACTGGAGCGCAATTTATTACAAAAGGCTCGGAAGAGTTTATAGTCCGCTCTGTGGGGCTTGTTGACAATATAGAGGATATTAAAAAAATAGTTTTAAAAACCCATGATGGAGTGCCGGTGCTTCTGGGGCAGGTTGCGCAGATAAAAGAAGGCGGAGCAATAAGGCGAGGACTACAGACAAGAAACGGAAATCAAGAAGTTGTTTCCGGAATGGTGGTTAAGCTGTTCGGCGAAAACTCCTCAACTGTTATTAAAAGAGTTGAGGATAAAATCAGCGAAATTAATAATATTCTGCCCGAAGGGGTAGGGATTGTGCCATATTATGAACAAAAATCCCTTGTTGAAGCCTGCATTAATACAGTTACAAGCGCCCTGTTTCTGGGTATTTTACTTGTGATTGCAGTCGTTACGATGTTTATGAAAAACTGGCACTCAAGTATTATAGTTGCTCTGTCTATTCCATTTTCTATTCTTTTTGCATTAACAGGTATGTACTTTTTCGGAATTTCCGCTAACCTGATGTCATTCGGGGGGCTGGCTATTGCGATTGGTATGCTGGTAGACGGCACCATTGTTATAGTTGAGAACACAGAAAGAATCTTAAAGCAGGGCAATGGTATATCAAAGATAGAACTCCTTAAAAAATCTTTTAGCGAAGTAGGAAAGCCTATTGTGTTTACCACATTAATTGTAATAGTGGTATTTTTACCCCTGTTCCTGCTTGGAGGAGTTGAAGGCAAAACATTCAGGCCTTTAGCCTACACAGTAGCTTTGGCAATGGCAGGGTCTTTGATTTACAGTATTTTGATTGCACCGGCGTTTATTGATTTTTTAATGAAAATAAAAAATGATAAAGAAAACCAATATAACTGGATATCAAAAATTCAGGATAAATATACTACAGCACTTCAATATTTCCTTAACAGAAAAAAATTTGTTATGTCGCTGGTTGGTGGTTTGTTTGCTGTTGGTTTATTGATATATTCAAATCTTGGCTCGGAATTCACTCCAACATTGCAGGAGGGAACAATTATTGTAAGGCTGACTATGGCGCCGTCGATTTCCATAGAAGAAAGTAAAAATCTTACCCACATAGTGGAAAGAAGGATATTAAAAGTACCGGAAGTAAGTGAAGTAGTGTCAAGGATAGGCAGGGGAGAAGTTGGCGCACATACTGACCCTATCAACAGCGCTGAAATATATGTTCTTTTAAAGGATAAAAGCAAGTGGAGATCAGGCATAAAAGGACAAAAAGATTTACAGTTAAAAATAAGAGAAGAATTGGGTGAAGTTCCGGGGCTAATGTTCAATTTTACCCAGCCTATAAAAATGACCGTGGATGAACTTATGGAGGGCATTAAATCTGACCTTGCAATAAAGCTGTTCGGCAGTGAAATTCCTGTTTTAAAAGAAAAAGCAGAGGATATATCCTCTGTAATAAGAGAAATAAAAGGAGCGTCTGATGTGCAGGTTGACCAGGTCAGCGGGACTCCGCAGCTTCTAGTAAAAATAAACCGTGATGCCATTGCCAGATACGGTATAAATATATCTGATATCCAGCAAACATTAAGAGCAGCCATAGGCGGTGAAACTGCCGGACAGCTGTTTGACGGAATTAAGAGGTTTGATATTTATGTGCGTTTTTCTCCTGAATTCAGGAAAACAAAAGAAGACATAGAAAAACTGTTTATTTCAAACTCCGACGGGCTTAAAGTGCCTTTATCGCAGTTAGTGGAAATTTCTGAGATTATAAGCTCAAGGCAAATTACAAGGGAAAACAATGAACGGTTTATAACCATACAGTGCAATGTAACAGGCAGGGATATAGGCAGTTTTGTTGAAGAAGCCCAAAAAGCAATAAAAGAAGAAATAAAACTGCCGCCCGGCTACCTTGTAAGCTGGGGAGGTCAATACGAACTCCAACAGGAAGCCAATAAAAGGCTTGCTGTTATAACGCCAATAACCCTGATTTTAATATTTATAATGCTTTATACAAATTTTCGTTCCAAGCGGTATTCTGCGCTGATATTATTGAATATTCCATTAGCTCTGGTTGGCGGGGTGTTCAGCTTATGGATAACAGGACAGAATTTATCAGTTCCAGCATCAGTAGGCTTTATTTCGCTTTTTGGTATAGCCATTGGAAATGGCATGGTGCTTATTTCCTGTATCAACCACCTTATAAAAGATAATATATCTATAGATGAAGCTCTTATAAAGGGCGGTTCCATGCGATTAAGGGCTGTATTAATGACCGCTGCCACGACTGCGCTGGGACTTGTTCCTTTACTGCTTGCAACCGGTACCGGCAGTGAGGTTCAGCGACCTCTTGCTACTGTCGTATTTGGAGGATTATTTACTTCAACACTGGTTACATTGTTTATTTTGCCTGTGTTTTATAAACTTATTCCAACGAAGGAAAATTTATAAAAAGAATGAAAAAGGATAGGATAGATGGAAATAATAAAGTCGTTGTTTTACTTCATTCTTGCGGGGCTATTTGAAATAGGAGGTGGCTATTTTGTTTGGATTTGGTTACGAGAAGGCAAGGAGCTTTGGTTCGGAATATTAGGAGCCTGTCTTCTGATTCTTTACGGAGTTATTCCAAC
>Ga0116155_10000208_pt1 | contig 61204 bp, 38 predicted proteins | sample AD_UKC032_MetaG_FD_89890 | JGI IMG/M metagenome (GOLD analysis project Ga0116155, IMG submission 89890) | Active sludge microbial communities of municipal wastewater-treating anaerobic digesters from USA - AD_UKC032_MetaG | ecosystem: Engineered > Bioreactor > Anaerobic > Digestate | place: USA...
AGCTTTTGTCGCGCCGAGCATAACATTTCCGATCGTCCCGGACCAGCCAAACTGGATTTCGGATACCATAATGTCTCACACCAGGGGTTTCATGGTCAGCGCCGGGTGCCCGACCTTTTCGAGGTAGACAATCAACTCTTCAATCGTTGTCGCTTTTGTCTCGTCCGCGATCTTGTCGAAAAAACCAGAAAGACCCTTGTCAGAAAGCTTTTGTTCAAGCCGGTCTTTGAGTTCTTCCTTTAGCTGGGATGGTATCCAGACAAGACGCCCGATGCCACCTTCTCCCTGAAGGAAACGGTCTGAAAGAATATAGTTTTTTGAGATACCGGCAAACCCGGGTGTCTGGGCACCACCTCCGATTGTTCCGGCGAGGGTCGAGAAGGACATCCCGGAAGGGGTTACGCCTTTGAATTCACGGTTCACGACCATGATGCCGTTGACTTCCGGGAGCATCAGGGCAATCGCCTCGAAACAGCCGCAGCAGGTCATGGGATATTCCATGACGGAGTAGAGTGAACACCGGTCAATTTCCCCGTGACTGGCCTTCCTGACAAAGCGGTTCACGCCATCAAACTCACCGTTCAGGGCATTGATTTCCGTACCCTTCTCAACCGGCTGGTTTGCTCCGGCGGGCGATATCTCGTATGCAATTTTTCCGTCAAGCCAGCTTATTGCCCCGCACAGGGCCGGCCGCTCCGGCGTTATCACACAGACATGGTTGGGGGCAAAGGTCTGGCAGAGTGTACAGGAGTAATAGGTATTCACGTCATTGTCCCGCATACCCTTGATCCGTGCATCGCGTTCCTCATAGACTCGTTCGGCCTCTTTTTTTGCCGCTGCCACTTTTACCGGGTCCGTAATCAGCGTAACCGCAACCGCATCAAGAAGTTGCGGGAAGTCCATGCGGAACTTGCTTGCCAGCAGTTTCCCCAGATGTTCAATCCTTACTCCCTTGGCCACGGCCTCTTTGGAGATCCGCACCCAGATAAGGTCCCGCTGGGCCACGTGCCAGGTCCCCTCCCCGTAATTCACGAAATTGTGGATCCTCCGCTCCAGGACCGGCTCGTAGTCCTTTTTCATGGATTTTCCGGCAACGTCGATCAGGATACCCAGGGGGTTTGCAGATCCTTCCTTCATTGAATCTATCTCGGGCCCGATGACCGTAACCCGTCCATCCTCTATTTCACCGGCAGGACGCGTCCTGAGCAGTTCAAAAGCGGGAGACCGTCCCCCGCCAAACTCCACATACATCTCCTCTTTCCGGATACTCTTTCCCTCAAATGCCGGGGAACAACCCATCGGAATCGGGATAGCAGTGACATTGACCCGGATACCTTTTTCCTCCATTCCCTTTCTGACAGCATCTTCCGCTGCAACAGGAATCCACGCACCACCCCGGTAATCCCCGACGGAAAGGATAGGAATTCCCAGGAGCCGCATTCCGTCCACAAGGGCGATCTCATCATCTGAGAGGCCGGGAAACACAATCACAATCGCTTTTGCCCGTTCAGCTGCATACATGAGGAGCCGCTGGGCATCTCCCGGTGTCACCCCGCCGAACATCATGGCAACACGGGCAATGACATCCACAAAATGAACACCGGAGGCAGGTGTGGAGCCAAGGGGGACAAGCCGATATTCGAGACCAAGCCTGACGCCATTATTCAACAGAGCGGGAATGACCGGGCCGGCAAGAAAGGTAAGCATGTATTTTTCCTGGAGTTCCCGGCATATGGCAGCAGCTGTTCCGGGGCTTTCCGAAGAACCGATTACCAGGGCAAGACCAAGGATTGATCCGTCGACAAGGGAGTACCCGAGCTTGCGGATGACCGTGTCAGCAATGAATCCCGTGTACGGGGCGTTTTCCCTTCCCCTCTTTGCGGTTTTTTCTGCCAGGAGAAATTCGGAAGCAACGATCGGGTTGTTACCGGTCTTTAAAAAAACCTCCCGTGCGGTATTCTGGTCGTGCACTGCAGTACCGGTCAGTGCAAATGCTATGGGCAGGTGGTACGCTGTATCATCGTATACGAATGTTTTTTCAATTGCCGGGAGGATCTCTTTCAGGTGTTCTTCCCCCCTTTTTTTTGCCAGCTCAACGTCGGTCATTTTTATCTTCCGTCCCTTCAGGGTTTCCCGGTATGATAGATATAGTTTCGTCATAGGGTAAGGGAAAAAAGACTCAAGAGGAACCGGTCTCATTTTTTTTACAAAAACGTATATCCCGTTGAAATGTACATGCTGATGATTGAAGGTATTCGTATGTGGATAACATCATCACACAAGGTTTTTTGCGGTTTACTGCTGCTGTTTGCAGCCGCCTGCGTCCTCCAGCCGGTGATGGCGGACAACAGGACTATTACCATCTCTTACCGCGGGTCCGGCGGGAGTTATGTTGGTGATACGGTCGTTTTTGACGGCCGCAACACGTTCGGGAACACGACCCTGCTCAGGATAACCGGACCTGGTCTCCCGTCAAAAGGCGTGCCGGTTAACAACCTCAACGGGGTTGAAGGGACGGCAACATCTGTCGGGGTTGACCAGAATGGCATGTGGAAATTTGTCTGGTATGCGTCGACCGTTCCTGGTATTGAAAAACTTGCGACCGCACGCTACACCTTTACCGCAGTAGACTCTCTTAATCCTGATAACTCCGCGAGTGCCTTGTTTATGCTGAGAAAACCAGAATACTCGATCTCTGCTGTTCCGAACCCTTCAAAACCGGGTGATTATATCGAGTTGATCGGGACTGCAGAACAGGGCATAACCTCTGCAAAAATCGATGTTAAGGATGTTTCCGGAGCAGTCCTGCACACGTTCACGTCGCCGGTCGGTTTTTCCGGTTCCCTGAGTTATGGTTTCCACAGTGATATGGAACCGGGACAATATACGGTTACGGTTAGTAATCCGGCACTGAAAGCTCCTTTCGGTACGACCATTTCGGTTGTAGCGGAGGAGACAACGCTGCCGGTCACGACCGTTATTGCAATGGAACCGGGATCTGCCCCCCCCACCAAGGAGGTAAATATGGTGATTACATCTGCGCAGGTACCTGAAACAAGCCCGGTAAGAACACCGGGTTCACCATTAACCGTCATTTCAGTACTGGTGACCGGTCTGATTCTGGCATCAGTTATACGGCGCTAAAAAGTCAAAAAATTTTTTAATAGGGTATGGGAGCAATCCAGCCACTCATTTTTTGCTCGAATGTCATCTCCCCCTCGCGCCAGCCTTCCCCCCAAGGTGGCTCAATCGCGCATGTGATCCCTCCTCCATCCATGGACGTCGATTTTTAGGATACCGGGTAATCGCAACCGGGGCGCCATAGCGGCGGGGCGAAGCCCCGGGAGCGTCATCATTGTCTCGAGTGTGCCTGGAATACTTTTTTGATCAAAATCTTAAAGCTCCATCTCAGGCAGATTTCACGTCATGAATTCAATTTTGGGTTGGTGGTAAAAATGAGACTATACCCTTTTAAAAAACCCCTGATTCCCGTTCACTGTCCCCATGTTTTTCCTACCATAATCTATATCGATGAATACAAGAAGACAGGTACCCGCCAACCTGGTGAATACCTGTGAAAAAATTCTTTTTTATTGCCCACATGCCAGACACACCCGGCTCCCTTCACCGGGCGGCAGAGATCATAAAAAAATATGACGGGAATATCAACCGGATCCAGTTCGACCGCCGCATCGATCCCGGTACTGTCTTTTACGAAGTCACCGCAACCGCGGAAGCATACAAGGGTATAACACGCGATCTGGCCGGTATAGGATTCCTCCAGACCTCGCTTAAACCCCCCAACTTCCTGAAGTTTGCGGTGTTCCTTCCCCACCGACCCGGTGCCCTCTTTGAATTCCTTGGGTATACAACATCAGCAGGAGCCAATATCGCGTATATAGATTTTGATGACAAGGGCAGGCATCCGGACCGGATGACGGTCAGTCTGAACCTTGAAGATAGTCCGGAAGTCGATCTGCTCCTGGAGCAGCTGAAGTCGCGGTACCGGCTGGAGATCCTTGAGTACGATACAACCGGAAAACATCTTGACGATACCGTCTTCTATGTGCGGTACGGCCAGGCTGTGCGTGAACTTGTCGGGGAGTCTGAAGATAGTTTTATCCTCTCGTTCCTGGCTGATACCAATCATATCGCCCAGGAACTGACGGAGAGGGGTTCCGATCCTCGGCAGGTATTCGAAAGCGTGCTTGCCACCGGCAGAACGATGAACACGACTAGTGGCGAAAAGTTTTACGCGGATGTACAGGTTTTCCCTGTCACGGAAGCAATGACACTATTTTGTTTCCAGCTTCCCTGCGGGGGAAATATTTTCCTTATCAGGAACCATGACGACATGATCATGATTGACACGGGATATGGTATTTACCACAAGGATGTCACCGCGATGTTTTCCCGGTATGGTCTTTCTGACGTTCCCGGCCTTTCCCGCATCATTGTCACGCACGCTGACGCGGACCATTGCGGTGCTGCCGGTTTTTTTGCAGTTCCTGCATTCATGCATGCGGGGACCCGCGAGATCATCCGGGCGAATAACCGTGCTTATGGCTCGCGAAACGAGCATTCGCTTCTTGAATCGTTCTATACCAAGATGATCAACCTCTTTTCCCGTTTCAATACTCCTGCCAGCATTCGCTGCTTTGCAGAACCCAAGGGGGTAATGTGCGGAATATTCCCTGTCATTGGTACCATTGAGATCGGCGACATCAGGCTTGAGGTGCTGGAAAGCCTTGGCGGGCACACGGTCGGTCAGATCTTTCTCTATTCCAAAAAACAGGGCCTGCTCTTTGCCGCGGACAGCGTGATCAATTTTGCCAGTCTCTCAAAGGAGCGGGCGGAGTACAGTTCTCTTGCTGCGTTTCTCGTCACGTCAGTCAACGTGGACAGCGAACTTGCAACCAAGGAACGCAGAGCGCTTCTTGAACTCGCACGGGAAACGGATGAAGAACTGAAATTAGAGGGGAAACGGTGTCTTGTGTGTGGAGGACACGGGCCTGTCTCTCTCCTGGAGAACGGGAAACTTGTTCCGGCCGGAACGATCGAGCGGTACCGGCCGTAAAGAACCAGGCGATGGCAGGATCGCCGTTTTTTCTCCTGGGCGCCATCGGATAACACAGTGACCAGATCCCCCGGGCAGGTCTTCACCAGCTGGAAAATAACTGACCGCTTTCTCTGTTGAGGTCGGCGATCACCGAACAGGATATCCGGCCCTGATTGTGGAGACTTATGAAAAATCCCCCGCCCAAAAAAACCGTTCATTGAAATCGTCCTGTCACGAGGCGACCGGTCATTGAGCGCGTTCTATAACTGCCGGCCTCCCCCGACGCGTTTTACCACCGTCAATATCAGACATACCATTTGAGAAACCATCCATAACGATCTCTTGCCCTGGGGGGAACGAGTCAGATGGAGGTGGTTTGCCTTTCCTCCGTTTGCCGGCAGGATAATGGTTGCGGTTTGATTGGTTTCGTTAATTGTTTCCGTAAGATTTTATGGCGGCCGGTTGTCCCCGTAAAGGAAATTTCCTGCGAAATTCTCATCTACTTTGTGGATACATCTTTTGTGCGAGAAGCATGGAAGGTAACCGGGTTCAGGAAATGATGCAGCTGATGGCATCGAAAATCAGGGGTATTGCAAATAGTATCTCTGACACAGATACAGAAAAATTCATCCGGGAACTGCTCAACGCGAAACGGATATATGTCATCGGGGCCGGCCGATCCGGGCTTGTTGCAAAGGGGTTTGCCATGCGGCTTATGCACCTTGGTCTGCGTGCCTATGTAGTTGGGGAAACAATAACGCCGGCGCTGAATAAGGGAGATGTTATGGTAATCTTCTCGGGGTCAGGTCGTACTAAGACGGTGGCCGATCTGGCTGAGACTGCGCATGACATCGGCGGGAGAATCTGCTTGATCACATCCAATGCGGAATCACGGATCGGAAAGATATCAGACTGTATTGTTATCATCGAACACCACCGCGAAGCGGTTGAGAACGAGGCTGAAGAGTTCGAAATACGGCAGATGATGGGGGAACATAAGTCCTTTGCACCCCTGGGGACCCTGTTTGAAACAGCATCGATGATCTTTGCCGATGCAGTGATCTCCCGCCTGATGGAGATAACGGAAGTGGATGAGAGTGCCTTAAAGAACCGGCACACCAATATCGAGTAGGACGGATGTTGCATATGGTTATGAAATTCTCTGAACGGGTTACCGGTATCGAGATCTCCGGTATACGGAAAATCTTTGAGGCTGCCGGCCCTGATTCCATTAACCTTGGCCTCGGGCAACCTGACTTCGATACACCGCAGCACATCAAGGATGCTGCGATCAGGGCAATACGGGAAGGAAAGACCGGGTACACCACCAACAACGGTATACCGGAACTGCGAGCCGCCATCAGTAAAAAATTCAGAACTGAGAACGGGATAAAATATCACCCGGACCAGCTCATCATCACTGCCGGCGCAAGCGAGGCGCTTCATATTGTCATGCAGGCTCTGCTGAATCCGGGCGACCGCGTCCTCTGCCCGGACCCAGGATTTGTTTCCTATGCATCGCTTGCAACTCTTGCCGGCGGAAAGCCGGTCAGTGTGCCGCTGACAGAGACCCTCCATATCGATGTTGAGCAGGCCAAGAAGCTGATGGACAAGGCAAAGATCGTTGTCCTGAACTCACCCGGGAATCCGACCGGCGCTGTTGAGTGTGAAGAATCGATCAAAGCCATTGTCCAGTATGCCTCCGACAAGGGTGTCACGGTCGTCTCCGATGAAGTGTACGAGCACTTCATTTATGGGAAGAGACATTACAGCGCCGCACAGTTCGGTGAGAATGTGATCACGATTAACGCCACAAGCAAGACCTATGCGATGACCGGCTGGCGGCTTGGGTATCTCGCCGCATCGCCGGAGATTGTCGGGCAGTGTCTTAAGGTGCACCAGTACTGCCAGGCGTGCGCCACATCCATCTCCCAGTACGCCGCAGTAGCGGCATATGATGGAGACCAGAGCATGATTGCAATCATGCGTGACGAGTACCATGCCCGGCGTGATCTTATCTGTGACGGTCTTTTTAAGATGGGTTTTGACTTTCCCCGGCCGGAAGGGGCATTCTACATCTTTGTGCCGATGAAGCCGGCGCTGACGCAGAAGATCATCTCAAGCGGCGTTATCGCCGTGCCCGGTACCGCATTCGGTGTCAATGCACCGGAATATACCCGGTTCAGTTATGCCACATCCCGAGAGAATATTATGAAGGCGCTTGAACGCATTGAAAAACTGGTGAAGTGATACCATGGTAAAAGAACTTTTACGGAAATTATCCAATGCCCACGGCGTGTCGGGCAGTGAAGGCAGTGTCTTTTCGGTTATCAAAAAAGAGCTCAAAGGATGCGTGGACGAGATCCGCGAGGACCCGATGGGCAACCTGATTGCGGTCAGGAAGGGCAATAAATTCAAGGTCATGCTTGCTGCCCACATGGACGAGATCGGGCTCATGGTCAAATATATCGATGAGAAAGGGTATCTGCGGTTCGTTGCTCTCGGCGGATGGTTTGGGCCGACACTCTACAACCAGCGCGTGGTCCTTCATGCTGCCGAAGGTCCGGTCTATGGCGTGATCGGCGGCAAACCCCCGCACATGATGGATGAGGATGAACGCAAAAAGGGTGTCAAGATCGACGATATGTTCATCGATGTCGGTGCTACCAACCGGGAGGAGATCGAGCACCTTGGTATCGATGTGGGGACGCCCATAACGATTGACCGGGAATTCCGGGAATTGGCAAACAGCCGTGTGACCGGCAAAGCGTTCGATAACCGGGCTGGTGTTGCGATGCTCATCAAAACCCTGCAGAGCGTAAAATCGCCCCTTACTATTTACGGAGTATTTACCGTTCAGGAAGAAGTCGGCCTGAAGGGAGCACGGACGAGCGCCTACACGATTGAACCGGATGTTGCTATCGCAACCGATGTAACGATCCCCGGGGACCACCCCGGAATCGAGATGAAAGATGCACCTGTGGCGATGGGTAAGGGCCCGGTCATCACCATTGTTGATTCCAGCGGTCGCGGTCTCATTGCTGATCGCAGGGTTGTGAAATGGCTGAAAGACGCAGCAGACGCTAATGGGATTACCATCCAGTTCGAAGTAGGGACCGGTGGGACGACCGATGCAACCGCAATCCACCTTACCAGGGGGGGTATCCCGAGTACAACCATCAGTCCTCCGACACGGTACATCCACTCCCCGGTGGAAGTGTTGGACATGCGGGATATCGAGGCAGGTGTGGAATTGCTCATTGCTGCGCTGAAGAAGAAACCGATACTGTAATTTTTTGGGTAATATGCCATTTCAGCACCTGATTTTTCCATTACCTATGCACAGGACCGTGTTTTCCGCACACTCACGGGGGTTCCGGAAATGCCTTTGCTCCCGACGTTGTGGCAGTCCCTGCATTATGATAATCCCTAAAGAAGGTTTTTTGTGATTTTCCCGGTGAATAGTGGGCAATCCTGTCGCAAAGCGCCAGGAACCCCTGATGGGGGCAGGGATGGCGCAAGGGATCCGATCAGGGGGAGAACCTGAGGTTTCTCCAGAGCCCCATTTCAGTTCATTTTAATAAAAACAATTTCACTTCGAAAAGATAAATTTATTTTTTGGTTTTATAACCACTTTGCTTTTTTTGATTTTGCCGGATTTTTTTTTAAATTTGTTTCAATCACTCCAACATTTTCTCGGTAAAAAAAAAGCCGACAATGATAAAACTCTTAGCTGGCTAATCCTGATAAGTCTCCAACAAAAAGATGGGGGAAATATCCGGCGGTTATGACGCGAAAAAGGGGACGCCTCGGCCGGGACTTGAACCCGGGTCAAAAGCTCCGGAGGCTTCTAGGATGTCCACTACCCTACCGAGGCAACTCGTAACCATGTGCATGTGCTCAACCGTTGTCGTCCTTCACGAATAGCACCCTCAGTGGCAAGAAGGATGATTATGGCAGTGAAGAAAGCAACCGATCTGAATGCTTCACAGTTCCATATAAACAACTCGCGCTATGGTAATAAAGCTCTCGAATGACAGAAAGAAAAGATATCGATCTGAAATGCCCTTCAAAAAACCTGGAAAAAGGAAATCAATTGCAACATTATTTCTGCCATCCTGCCTGTGAATGGGTTTGTGAAGACTCGTCATACCAGATTATCAAGGAAGGGAGGTCACCCATAAGACAAAAAAGCCTCCTGCATTATTGGGCCAAAAATAGACTGTTTGGATCCTATAGGCCAGACATTAAATTGTTTTCCCCGTGGGATGCAAGATCAGCACAGTGTTTATCCTTCCAATAGCACTTGTGCATAAAAGGAAAAGTGATACTCACAATATAGAAGGTTTGTTGAAAAATAGCTTTTTCGTCTCCATGACACTCGGAATAAAAAATTCAGTCCATAGCGATCAGGTTGCCTGGTTCATCTTTTCTGATTCGAATGTTCCTAAAGGTGTTTCGGAATCCGGAAAACGATAACGTCCTGTCGGAATTCTTAACACAAACCGGGCACCTTTTTCATATTCTCCATTCTCGGAGATTTCAATACGGGTTATGGCAAGTATCTCCCGGGATAAAAAGAGGCCAAGACCGGTATGTTTCCCAAAGCCCTTATTGAAGATTCGTTCCTTGTTCTCCGGAGGAATACCCGTCCCGTCATCACCGAAGATCAGGAGCAGGTCGTTTCCTTCCCATGTACAATAAATCCTTATCCGAAAAACATTCTCCCCGTGCCTGATTGCATTATCAAAGAGGTTGTGAAAAACTGTTTTCAGGAGAGGATCGGCATATACTTCAAGGTCGCGGGTGTCACAGGAGAATGAGATGGTTGTGACAAACTCGGAATATGCCTGTGTAGCTACATCGCAGACGTTCTGCCATATGGGTGATTTAACCCCCAAGTTGTAATATTGTCGCGTAAATTCAATCTGACGTTGAATTGTTTGGAGGGCTCCTTCCTGTTTTTCAAGCATCCCCTGTATCTGGGTATCAGGCACCGTGTGTTTCAGCAAATCATTGTACCCCATTGCGACAGTCAGATGATTGATTACATCATGCCGGGTCACACTCATCAGTAGATTGAGTTTGGTATTGGCAAGCCGGAGGGCTTCTGCCGTCTCGAGATCTGATGAGAGGTCATGGATTGAGAGAAGGAGAACTATGCGGCCTTTAAGTACAAAGTAAGCAAACGAAAGATTTGCAGGGAAGACAGTTCCGACCTTCCTCTTCTGACGGAGCATATGGATTTCCGGTGTCTTTCTGTCCAGCAGGTCTCCTAATATTTCCGGTTCCTTGAACAGGTCTGCGAGCGATAGGGAAAGAAACTCGTCCCGTGAATACCCGTACAAGTCTGTTGCCGCATCGTTCAGGTCCAGGATTTTTCTGGTGGATGTATCGATAAGAAGGAGCGGTTCGTTCTTCGTGTTAAACACACTGCGGTACTTCTCTTCACTCTCCATGAGCTGGATTATTGTAGACTGCAGGGCGTACTCCATCACTTTCCTTGCTGTTGAGTCCTGGACGATCCCAACGATACCCATAACATTACCACGGCTGTCGTGCAGAGCGGAAAAGATTAATCTCACCCATATGCGTTTCCCCGATACAGAGATAGGTAAGGTAATCTCGGAAGGTCCTACCTTCTCACCTGAGAGCGCCTGCTGGAGAAGCAGGGTTGCATCCGAACCTCTGAGGGCGGGAAACATCTCGAATGCGCGTTCGCCAAGGACTTCTGAAGCGGGTATACCGCTCAGTTGTTCCATGAAAGCGTTCCACAAAACACACCTGAGATTACTATTAAAAGCAATAATTCCTTCATTGGCGTCCGTTATCACTTGTCGTGAGAATTCATTGGAATGAACTGATTCCTGTTCCTTCTCTGTCGCGATTCGTGGGCTTGGGGTGAGCTTCCCGATGTTTTCAAGGAGGGTATCCTCAGTCGCCATCAGTTCTCCGAGGGCGTGGTACAGTTTTTTCTGCCGTTTTACAAGCGACTGTTCTATGGCTGTCTTGTCCAGGATTGTTCTCAAATTACTGTCTGGTCCGCTGCCTGTCACCTCATCCCCATCTGAAATATTGCTCAGAGGTGCGGGTACGGTATCGTTCCTAAAAATCGGTGTGAAAGGAGCTAGACCAGGAATTTTACCGAGATCTAAAGCCGGGCCTGGTCTGTCAAATTGTTTTCGGGCCTGGAAGGACTTGTATAAGCCGATAGACTGGACTGCTCCAATAACCTCTCCCTGATCATCATGAAGACGTGTTGCCCTGCCCTGGATGTATTGGGATTTTCCCCGTAGTACAACCATCTCATCCTTACAGGTAATAGCCTCACCCTCACCGGCGAGACTATCATGGTGACGGTAATCCGCCACGGGAGGTGAACGTATCAGGGAATCGATCAGCATTGGCCGGGCATATCCATAGAGTGGGATCGAATAGGCATAGTTTCCTTTTCCGATCATGTCGAATGCAGCTGCTCCGGTAATCTCTTCCATGGCTTTGTTCCAAGCGATTATTTTCCCGCTGCAGTCAATGGCAAAAACCGGGTACGGGACTTTATCCGCAGATGCGATCACATCGGATACACGTTTCACTTTTTTAATTGCATCACGAACGCAAGCGCTGGAAAAAACCTGCGCAAGGTGATTCGCAAAACCTACCGAATCCTGGACATTGAGCTTTTTTGTCAGATCCAGGGTCTGGGGTTCATCGAGCCACGTAAAGTCCATGTCAGGTTGGGACAGAATATCGTTACGGGAACTATCGCTGTCGGATTGCCTGGCCGGCCGGTCCGAATTGCTGGAAGAAACAGCCGTATTTTTGTGTAGTGGTCTTCGTACCTTTCCATGGGATTGATTGTTCTTATCCTGTTTCCGATACTGACGGTTGATGTACAGATCAATAACGTGACCATTCCGGATATTCGTCTGGATGCTGACAGCATCCTGCGGATCGTGCAAATTACTTGTTATAGCACCCGCCAGAGCAGCTTCATCAGTATATCTGTCGATCGCACTCGCAAGGGCAGCTTCGTCAGTATATCTGTTGGTGATCAGATCAGCAGGATTGTCAGGGTAATGCATGTATTCAACAGTCAATGATTTAACGGAACAGATATACCTTTGGAATAAACACCGGCCCGTTCAAAAACAAAGGTATAGTCACGTTTCCGCGACTCATTTTTTTCCCCGATGGATACCCTCTCTCGCGCCATCCCTGCCCCTGCAGGGGTTCAATCGCGCCAGCAATTCTTCCGTATTGCCAGGATGCCTGGTCCTGGTACAACTACGACATCGCATTCGGTGTGCCCCATGCAGCGGGGAAAAGCCCCCGGAGCGTCAGTTTTTTTGTCCGGTATCAGGAACACTTTTCCAATCTGAAATCTGGACCAATACCCTGGTACGATTTTTCGCTCTCGTATATTCCTTAATCCGTTGGTAGTTAAAAATGGCACTTATCCCAAAAAATTCAGATTGAATAAATTACCCGATGCTGTCAAGAATTTTTGGAGTGGCGGGATAAAATGCAACGTATTGCTGAGCTGGCTGGAAAGGCAGTTCCAAAAAAAAAGGCTCTGGAGAAATCATCAGAATAACGCTCCCAGGGGCTTTTGCTCACGCTTGTTTCCCCGCTTCTGTGGCAGCCCCGCATCACGATAATCACTAAAAAAGTTTTTTAGCAATTTCCCTGGTGAATACAGAACAATCCTATCGCAATCCGCCAGGTCCCCCATTGGGGGGTAAGAATGGTCCAAGGGGGCCGATCACGGGGAGAAAATGGGTTTTTCTACAGGGCCAAAAAAAGAGATATTGAAAGGATCGATAACAGCCCCGCCTTTGGATGTTTATTATCAGCACGGTATGCCCGGAAACACAAACCAACCCCACGAATCCCTGGATGATCTTGAAGAGAGAACAGGATTCTCAAATTCAGTTTTTTTTCATCTGGTACATATACCAGATTTTGCAGGCACCCTCATGGCTGACCATGCAGGGTCCGACAGGTTTTCTCGGGTTACAGACTTTTCCGAAAAGCTTACAGTCGGGTGGCTGTGCGAGACCACGCAGGATCTTATCGCACATGCAAGCTGAATGCTTGGTGACGTGGCTGAAAGAAATACCGAACCTCTTTTGTGCATCGTACTGCATGAATTCCTTCTTCAGCCTGAGGCCGGAACCGGGAATAACCGGAAATCCCCGCCACTCGACATCGGATGGTTCAAAGACCTCATACATGATCTTCTTTGCCTTGACGTTTCCTTCGGGACAGACCGCCCGGGGATAGGCATTATCGACACGGTGCGTGCCTTCCCGAACCTGCCGGACAAGCATGAGGAGGCCAAGAAGGATATCCTCTGCCTCGAATCCTGCCACAACCTGCGGGACCGAAAACGTCTCGTATTCTTCGTACCCCATAACTGTACAGACATGGCCGGGGAGCATGAATCCGTGGAGTTTTGCCTCACCCTGCTCCAGGAGCCATTTCATAGCCGGCGGAACGATGCGGTGGCAGGAAAGGATTGAAAAGTTTTCCGGAGGCTTTGCGAGGAGCATGGCAGCAACAGTTGGAGCAGTAGTCTCAAAGCCGACCGAAATAAAGACAACCTCCTTGTCTGTCCTTGTTGCGATCTCAACGGCTTTGTGGATGCCCTGCACGATCCGGACATCCCCGCCGCATGATTCGAGTGACCCCCGTGATCCCGGAACATGGAGCAGATCGCCATAGGTTGTGACAATGCAGTCTTTTCTGGCAAGATCAAGGGCAGCATCGATCTCTCCCTGGGGAGTGATGCAGACCGGACATCCCGGGCCCATGACGATCTTCAGCTGCTTTGGGAGCAGGGAGCGAAGTCCGGTTCGGGCAATGGCTGCCTCATGCGTACCGCAGATATGCATGAAAGTCATATCCTGCTCGACCAGATCGTGAATTTTTTGTGCGATCTCCTTTCCCGTCGCCATGTAATCTCAAAACTATTAACTTTGCGATGACATAAGATTATGTACATGGATCTCGGATTATCAGGACCTGTACTGAATTACATTCTAGCAGCATTTGTTATCCTGCTCGGAATCGTACTGGCATATCTCGCACGAATATTCGTGCGCTGGCTGGAATCCAAAGCCGGCACGACCGATACCAACTGGGACGACATTCTCATTGCAGCAATCGGTACACCTGTCCAGTTCACCATCATTGTACTCGCGGTATATTATGGGGTTACCCTGTTCGGTATTCTCCCGGACAGTATGGCATGGGTTCTCTCTCCCTCCTATATCACCGCATTTTACGTCCTTATCAGCGCATGGATCCTTTCAACATTCCTGCACAGCATAATTCATATCTATGGCCGGGCTATCGCGGAACGTTCCGAATCCGACATGGATGACCGGCTTGTTGACCTACTCGAACTGGTTATCAGGTACGTTATCTGGTTTGCAGCGGTTATGGCCATCCTCAAGGTTTTCAGTATCGATATCACCCCGTTGCTTGCCGGTGCGGGTATTGCCGGTATCGCGATAGCACTGGCAGCACAGGACTTCATCTCCAATTTCTTTGGTGGGGCTATTATCACGGTCGACAAACCGTTCAAGGTCGGCGACCGGATAAAGGTCGAGGACTACTATGGCGATGTCATTTCTGTAGGAACCCGCAGTACACGGATTAAGACCCTGGAATACCAGATCGTAACCATTCCAAACAACAAGCTGACCTCAAATATCATCATCAACTACTCCGAACCTGACCAGAAACTTCGGATCACTCTTCCAATCACGGTTGCTTACGGAACAGATCCCCTTCGTGTCAAGAAGATACTGCTCGAGATCGCACGAGACGCAACAAAGGGTACCGAGTTCCTTCTTGAGGATCCTGCACCAACGGTTTTTTTCATGGAATTCGCTGACTCCAGCCTCAACTTCATCCTCCATGTCTGGGCACGAAAGTACAATATTTCTGAACAGGTCAGGGATGCAATTAATTGCCGGATTGCGGAACGCTTTGTCAAAGAAGGCATCGAGATCCCCTTCCCGCAGATGGACGTGCACATGAAAAAGTGATGCTCTGGTGATAGGGTAATTTGTTTCAACGGGAACTCCGGATTATCGGAAGTTTTCTTTTCAAGTTCTCTCTCCCGCGTTTCCGTATTATCCCCCTTCTTCGCTGATGGTTTTACCCAATCGTTCCGCAATGTTTTATAGGGATTACTCACAACGTTGTTAAGCAACCTGTCTGAAGTGATTTGCACTGCATTTCCTTGGTCAGGTAGTCAATGTACTCTAAAGTCCATGCCTATGTGACACAGCCCGGCAGTGTGCCTCCTTGGTAAGGAGGAAGTCCCGAGTTCAAATCTCGGCATAGGCTCTTTTGTGAATTGATTCTGGAAGGCTTTGTCGCGTATTTTTTCTTGTCAATCGATATCCTGCGATGAGTCTTTTTTCCTGGCATGCCGATAATCCAGGGCTGTCTGTATATCTGGGTGACTGGCCAGGTTGTCAGGGATTCATCAGCTGGTTGAGAATTCCCGGGAACGTCACGAACCCGATGTCAGCCAGTTCAGATTGCCATCTTTTTATATATACATTTTAATCATATGGTTTACCGCAAAAATAAAAACACCAAAATTATCGGCTCTGAAGAACACCTCATGTTCGCCCCATGATCGGCCTCCTTGCGCCATACCTGCCCCCATCAGGAGCTCATGGCGCATTGCGATAGGATTGTCCTCTCCTATTCACCAAGGAAATCAACAAAACCTTTTTTAGTGATCATCGTAATGCGGGTGCTGCCACAGCTGCGAGGACAGAGCGTGAGTGAAAGTCCCCCATAGCGCCTATCCTATGGTTTCTCCAGAGCAAATTAGTCCTTTTCTTAAAAAGGCTGTATGGCAGGCGGGACGGATCCATTTATGGAGGTTTCCATCAAATATGTTCTGAATTTGTCAGGTCTATCATGAGTCAGATATCCACTCCATCCGGAAAGGGTACGATTGCCAATAGGGGGTATACCTTTGCACCCCGAATGGCAAAAACGCCAAAATCGTTCATTCGTGAGATCCTCAAAGTGACCGAGAGACCGGAAATTATTTCGTTTGCGGGGGGCCTTCCCAGTCCCGATCTGATTGATGTCGATGGGATCCGTACTGCAGCCACCTCGGTTCTCGAACAGGATGGGCGATGTGCATTACAATATTCCACTACGGAAGGTTACCTTCCGCTCCGTCAGTTCATTGCCGACCGGTACAAAAAACGGCTTAATCTTTCAATCTCGCCGGACGAGATCCTGATTACGAACGGGTCGCAGCAGTGTCTCGACCTGATCGGCAAGGTCCTGATCGGTGTCGGCGATGATATCGCTATCGAACGCCCGGGGTATCTCGGGGCGATCCAGGCATTCTCGCTCTACGAGCCGGTCTTCCACCCGGTACCTCTCGAAAAAGACGGTCCGGAAATCAACGTCCTGGACAAGACCTGCCGGTCCTGTCCCCTCCGGTTGTTTTATGGCGTCCCAAACTCGCAAAACCCGTCAGGAATAACCTATTCAGACAAGAAACGGCGTGAAGTTGCTTCCATCATGAGAGAGTATGGCGTGTTGTTCGTTGAGGATGACGCATACGGGGAACTGCATTTTTCCGGCAGCCCAAAACCCTCTTTACAGACCTACCTGCCAGGCCAGACCATCATCACTGGATCTTTTTCGAAAATCCTCGCTCCCGGTTTGCGGATGGGCTGGGTTGTTGCACCCCCGGCAATCATGGAACAGCTGGTGGTTGCCAAGCAGGCAACCGATCTTCACTCGAATTATCTCTCCCAGCGGATTGCATACGAGTACCTTCTCAAAAACGACATTGACAGTAAAATAAGGAAAATCCGGACAGCATATCAGCAGCAGCGTGATACGATGATAAGGGCGCTTGAGCAGGACTTTTCGGAAACGGTGTCGTATACGCATCCCTGTGGCGGCATGTTTGTTTGGGTAATGCTCCCTGCGGGCTGTTCATCCATGGAAGTGTTCAGGCAGGCTTTAAAGGAGAACGTAGCCGTCCTACCCGGCATCCCTTTTTATATTGACGGTGGAGGCATTGACACCATGCGGCTGAACTATACGAATTCCACAAGTGATTCCATCAAAACAGGTATGGACAGGCTCGCGAGGGTTATCCGGCATATCTGTAGTCAATAAAAAAATATATCATGAGAATCTGGAAAAGCATATATAAATACTATTAACAAATCAGGGATTCACATCTAGTATTACCGGAAAGGGTATATGTCGCCGGGGTGCAACCTTTATACCAGTATAATCCGCGCGGCAGAGGCCATCGATAGCCGAACCACCAACAAGAGGTAACCAATTCCATGAATAATCAGAGTGATGCGGAAGCATTATTGCGACAGGGTATTGAACTCTATGACCTTGGCCGGTTTCAGGAAGCTGTCATCATGTTTGATCGGGGTCTCGCTCTGTACCCCCACCTCGCAAAAGCCCACTATTTCAAGGGTATTGCACTCTATGATCTGGGAAAATGGGACGACGCGATCTCGGCATACGACGAGGCAGCCCGGCTGGAACCCGAAGATACCAATATTTTATACAATAAAGCGGCGACACTCGCCCAGATAGGGAGGAACGAAGAAGCTCTTGAAGTCTGTGAACGGCTGCTCTCCCTAAAAATTGACAATCCAGATGGATGGATCCTCAAAGGAATTGCCCTGTACGAGCTGGGCCGGTTCAAAGAGGCGATCAGCGCTTACGATCATGCCCTCATGGTGGACCCGAGCAATGCCAAGGTTTATTACAACAAGGGAATTGCTCTTGCTGATCTTGGGCGGCACACGGAAGCAATCGTTTCCTACGAAAAAGCAATAGAAGTCGTACCCGATTATGCGAAGGCTTTCTATAACAAGGGGATATCGCTGTTTGACCTGGGAAGATATGATGAGGCGCTCTCTGCTTTCGATAAAGCGAACGAGATTGATTCCTCTGACATCTGGGTATGGTATTATCGCAGTTTCATCCTTGCCAAGCAGGGAAAAAATGAAGAAGCCGTGAAGTCGGCCGATATCTTTCTTGCTTCTGAACCGAGTCATTCCGATATCTGGACGCTTAAGGGTATTGCCCAATATAAGGCTGGTTCTATCGAGGAATCGGTCAGGTCACTGAAACAGGCGCTGGTCTTAAATCCTGATATTGGCGATGCCTTGTTTTACCTCGGTCTGGCATACAATGATCTTTCCGATTATCCTGACGCGATCGATGTCTTCACAAAAAACATTGAGATAAATTCCACCAGTGATCCTGCATACTATCATCGGGGCATTGCGTTCCTGCGACAGAAGCAATACCGCGAAGCAGATCTCGATTTTGAGCAATCACTGTCTCTGTCTCCTTCAAATCCCGATGCCTGGTACAAGAAAGGCCTGGCTTCCACCTACCTGAGCAAGTATGAGGACGCGCTTGATGCATTCAGTAAAAGCCTTGATCTGCGACCGAATCATGCCGGGTCGTTTTATTATACCGGTCTCGCCCACGTAAAACTGGGAAGACTCAAGGAGTCTATTGAATCATTTGAACAGGCTTTCAAACTCGATCCCGGGTGTGCGTCTGCTGCGTTTCAGATGGGGCTATCATACGCTAATCTTGGACGGTTCAGTGAGGCCATTGCTGCCTACGACCGGGCACTGCAGGTAAGCCCCGATTATACCGACGCGAGGTATCATAAGGGTTTTGCACTTGCGAAACTGGGAAAGAACGAGGATGCTATTTCCGAGTTCGATACGACAATTTCTGAAGACCGAGAGAATGCTCTCGCATACCACCAGAAAGGAACTTTACTGGTGAAAACAGGGAGATATGAAGATGCCATATCTGCATTCGATGAAAGTATCCGAATACGGCCTGGGCATGCACAGTCATTCTATGACAAGGGGGTTGCACTCCTAAAGCTTGAAAGGTTCGAGGATGCAATTGTAACATTCAGCTCTGCCCTGGACATCAATCCCAATTATGTCAATGCGTATTACTACCAGGGAATTGCATTTGCAGAAATAAGGCGTTTCGAAGATGCCATCATCGCGTTCGATCATGCGCTGGAGATCGACCCGACACATACCCTTGCTTTGTATAACCGTGGTGCAGCACTCATGGGTATTCAGGATTATAGTGAGGCTATTTCAGCCTTTGACGCCCTGCTCGCAATCTCACCCCAGTATACTGCTGCGATCTATGAGAAAGCCGTTGCCCTTCTCTGCCTCTCCCGTTTCCAGGAGGCATCGCGAACCTTTGATCAAGCACTGGACCTGAATCCGTCCCTTGCTGACGCCTGGCTTTACAAGGGTATCGCGCTTGTTAACCTTGACACATACAACGATGCCATCACAGCGTTTGACAAAGCGCTCCTCCTGAATCCCAAAATGATTGAGGCCTCGGTGAGAAAAGGTATCGCATTCATGAACCTTGAGAACTATGAAAATGCGGTTACGGTTTTCAATCAGGTTCTCGAGGACGATCCCCGCAACCGACGTCTTTGGTACTATAAGGGAATCGCCCTCTCCCGTCTTGCGAGGTACCAGGAGGCGGTACGGTCCTTCGATAAGACGCTTGAGATCGACCCTTCCTGCATAAGGGCCTGGTCCGCAAAAGCCGATGCCTGCCTGGCCCTTGCAAAACCCCTGGAAGCTCTGGATTCCTTTGACCGGGCTCTTGAACTGGAACCCGATAATCGTGATATTATCTATAAAAAGGGCCTGACCCTCTTTAACCAGAAAAAATACGATGCAGCATTGGCATCCTTCGATAATGTCATTCAGAAGGATCCTGGGTTTTCCGATGCCCAATTTCATCGTGGCCTGGTTTTTATTGACATAAAAAAATTTAATGAAGCAGTAAATGCGTTCAATGCAGTTACAGATAAGGACCCGGAAAACACTCCGGCGCTTTTCTATGCTGCGTTCTCGCTGAATGAGCTTGGCAGATATGAAGAGGCAATCACGCTCCTGAACCAGTTGCTCCTGATATCCCCACAGAATGCAAATGCCTTGTATCAGAAAGGACTTGCACTGAAACATCTGAATCGATACCAGGAAGCACACCGGGCATTTCTGACTGCAAAGGAATATGACCCGGGCCTTGCGCATATCAATCTTCACGATGGGATTGCCCTTGCAAAACTGGGTGACGACGAAGAAGCGATAGCTGCATTTGATCGTGAACTGTCTTTAAATACAAAAAACCCGGAAGCATCAACCCGGAAGGGAATATCCCTCCTACGGTTGGGTCGGCATACTGAAGCAACAACGGTCCTTGTAGAAGCCGTGGATAGCGATCCACGGAATATGTGGTCGTGGTGTTACCTTGGTATGGCATATGCGATCCTGGATAACCTGGAAGATGCCATCCTCGCCTTTGACAAAGTCCTTGAAATAAACCGCAGTTGTTACCATGCCTTCTTCGAGAAAGGAAAGGTACTGGCCCGCCTCGGCAAACCCCTTGAGGCCGTGGTATCCTACGACAGGGCTCTTGACATTTGTCCGGACAACGCCGCAATCCTGTACAATAAAGGTGTTGCCCTTGCCCAGCGGGAAAAATATGACGATGCAATTGTGGCATTTGAGAGAGCCCTTTCGCTTGAACCGGAAAATCCGGATGGTCTGTATTATCTTGGTATAGCCCTTGCCGGAAGGGAAAGGTATGTCGAATCCATCCAGGCGTTCGACCGCTCATTAGCGCTCAATCCTGAGAATGCCATGGCGTATCACTACCGTGGGATTGCCTTAATTCAGACCGAACAGCTGAATGAAGCAGTTATGTCATTCACTAAGGCACTTGAATCTGATTCCTCCAATGCCTCTACATACTATTACCTGGGTCTGGCCCACCTTCAGCTGAAACAATATGGTGAAGCGATCAGTTCTTTCGATAAAACGATCTCACTGGATACCGGTTTCCCTGATGTATTCATGTACAAGGGTATGGCCCTCGCTGCAATAAACCGCCATGAGGATGCCATCGGAGCACTGGATAAAAGTCTTGCTGCCAATCCCTCCCTTATTGATGCACTCATCTGTCGCTCGGGATCTCTTTTCGCACTTGGGCGTTTTTCGGAAACCATTGAGACTGATGACCGTATCCTCTCCCTGAACCCCGCGCTGATTGATATCTGGATGCAGAAAGGCAATTCTCTTTTTAACCTTGATAAAAAGCAGGAATCTATTCTTGCCTTTAATAAGGCACTGGAAATAAACGCCAATCTTGCAGATGGCTGGGTAAAAAAAGCTGATGCCCTCTGCAATCTCGGGAAGATGCAGGACGCAATCCTCGCTTATTCACGTGCTCTCGATATCAACCCTGCACTGTATGAGATCTGGATGCGTAAAGGAAATGCCCTGATCAGTCTCGGAAAGACCGAAGATGCCGTGCAGTCCTTTAAGAAATCGCTCCGGATCAATCCGGATCAGGAGTCTGGCTGGATTAAATGCGGACGAGCGTTTTTTGATCTCGGGCGCTATCAGGACGCAATTGATGCATTCGATAATGCTATCGGGTTGAACCAGCGGAGCATAGAGGCATTCTACTACAAGGGACTTTCCCTGGAAAAGATCAACCGGGCGGAAGGAGCGATTCATGTTTTTGAGGTTCTGCTGGAGATCGATCCGAAGAACGGGGATGCCTATTATCATAAAGGGCTGGCTCTTGCAAAACTGGGTGACCACCGCGATGCCATTACGTCATTTGACCAGACACTGGAGATCCATCCTGACTTTGCTCCGGCCTTATATTTTAAGGGAAAATCGCTGATCGTCAACGGGAAATATCCGGAAGCTATCGAGGCCTTCCGGCAGGCACTGGCTCTGGAACCATCATATACCGAAGTGTATTATTATCTGGGATTTGCGCTCCTGAAAACAGGCAAATTTTCAGACGCGATCGAAGCATTTGACAAAAATCTGGCGAAAGACACGAGCAATGCCCCCGGTCATTTCAACAAGGGAATTGCTTTTGAAAAACTGGGAAAGTTCCAGGAAGCACTCGATGCACTCGATAAATCCCTTATGCATGACCCGGAAAATGCTCTTGCATTTTATCACAAGGGTAAAGCCTATACCGAACTGAAGAGGTACAGCGATGCTGTTTTTGCTTTTGATAAGACCCTGCAGCTAAAGCCGAAATATACGGACGCCCGGTTACGGAAAGGTCTTGCTTTATACTATTTAAGCCGTTTCCACGATGCCATCAGTGATTTCGACCGGACGCTTTTGGAAACACCTCACAACCTCCAGGCATTTTATTTCAAGGCACGATCTCACCACGAACTGGGTGAATTCTCTGATGCCATCGAGGCATATGATCATGCGATTGAGATAGAATCCGGTAGTGCCGATGCTTATTTTTTCCGTGGAACTGCACTCCTCGCCCTTTCCAGGTTTGAGGATGCACTTCATTCGTTCGACCAGGCTCTCCTCATCGATAACAACCAGGCCCCAGCCCATTACCATCGCGGATTTACCTTAATCAAGCTCGGGCGTCAACGGGAAGCGATTGATGCGTTCGACCGCTGTATCTCCCTCACGCCCGAGCATGCTGCCGCGCATTATCTGCGTGGAAGGGCACTTTATTCGGTAGGTCTGAACCAGGACTCGGTATATGCCTTTGACCGGGCTCTTGAATTCGATCCGCATTGCGGAAAAGCGGCACTTTATAAATCTGCAGCCCTTCACGACATTGGGAATAACGAAGGGTCCCTTGAAGCAAGCGAAAAGGCAATCGAGATCAACCCGGAATCCTCGGACTCGTGGTACCGAAAAGGCGTCGCCCTGTTGGACCTCGATCGGGCTGCCGAGGCAGTGATAGCGCTCGATAAATCCATAGAACTAGATCCGTCAACTGCCCAGACCCTGTATGACAAAGGACTTGCCTTGATCAAAATCGGCAGGTACTTTGATGCCATCAATACCTTCGACCGGGTTCTTGAGATCATTCCAAGTTTTTCGCTTGCCTTCTTCCACAAGGGTATAGCCCTTGCCGAACTCGGCATGCACGAGGAGGCAATATTGTCCTTCAATATTGCCCTGGAGATAACACCCGGTGATGCAGCCACCCATTATCAGAAAGGCCTATCACTCGTCCGTCTTGAAAATTTTGAAGACGCGATCGCTGCCTTTGATGATGCATTCAGGCTCAAGCCACTGAATGCCGACCCGCTATACCAGAAAGGGCTTTCGTTTGCCGCACTTGGCAATCAGGAAGCGGCAGAAGCCTCCTTTAATGCAGCTCTCGAAATTGATCCCGGCAACAATGATGCTCTGTATCACAAGGGACTGGCTCTTGCAGAAATGGGAAAATTCGAAGAAGCAATTGAGGCACTTTCGCGGACCGTTGAATTGACTCCGAAAATCGCAAATGCCTGGCTCATCCGGGGATTCTGCCAGTTCGCTGTCGGACGTTTCCATGAAGCGGTTGTGTCCTATAACAAAGCAATTGATCTTGAAAAAACCAATTCCCATACCTGGTTCTATAAAGGAAGATCCCACCTCAGTCTGGGTGATAACGAAGATGCTATCTCCGCGTTTGATAATGCCATAACAATCGTGCCAGATTTTGGTGAGGCTTATTATTATAAAGGAATCGCACAGTTCCGTATCGGAAAATTTCCCGAGGCTGCGGAAATGTTCGGGAACGCAACCAGACTTATGCCCGATTTCATTGATGCGTTCCGTGAACACGGTCGCACCTTGGGGATCGTGGGCAGATATCAGGAAGCCGTGGAAGCGTTTGACCGCGTTATTGCCGATCTTCCTCAGGATCTGACTGCCCTCTACGGACAGGCCCGGGCTTTTGATCATATGGGGTCTTACGACAACGCCGTTATTGCGTATTCCAAAGTCAATCGCGTTGAACCTGCTTGTGAACGAGCGTATTTTTACAAGGGTTTTGCCCACAACCTGCTACACCAGTACAATGAGGCGGTTGATGCTTTTGCCCGGACACTCGAGATCAATCCCGAAAACGCAGAGGCTTGGCAGGAGAAGGGGAAAGCCCACGTAGTCCTTGAACAGTTTGAGAAAGCCGTGGAGGCGTTCAACGGTGTTTTGGCTCTCCGGCCGGAGGATGCAGCTATTGTTTTTGAAAAAGGTCTGGCTTTAACCAAACTGGAAAAAATACAGGATGCGCTTGAAGCCTTCACCCGGTGCGTCTCTCTCGGTATGGACACCGCGCGGGTTCATGCAGAGCTGGCATATACCCTCTTTAGGCTGTCACGCTATGATGAGGCTCTTGCTTCGCTGGACCGGTCTATTGCCCATAGTTCTGACGACTCTCATGTCCATCTGATACGGGGTGAGTGCCTGATGCATCTCAAACAGTATGCCGAGGCACTAGCAGCATTTGAGGCTGCACTTGTTCTTGATCCCCAGAACAACCGGGCACACCGTGGGAGCGGTCTTGCCCTCGTCAGACTGGAGCGCTACGAAGATGCCGTGATAAGTCTCGACCGCGCAATCGAGGATGATTTGGCAAACCCTGAACTTCTTGCCTGCAAGGGATATGCACTGTATAATCTGAAACGGTATAAGGAATCTGTTGAGGCGTTCGGAAAATCCTTGAAAAGGAGGCCGCAGAATCCGTTTGCCTTGTTATACCGGGGAAAATCGTACAGGAACCTTCATCAATGGGAGGACGCCCTGGAACACTTTCAAAAATACCTTTCACTCAACGAAAAAAATGCTTCTGTCTGGTATTTTAAGGCACAATGTCTGACACAGATGGCGGTTCATAACGAAGCCCTCGAATCATTAGATATTGCCATTGGACTCGACCAGTCCTGTGCACCGGTATGGTTCAGCCGGGCTTGCGAGCTGAGCACCCTAACGCGATATGAAGAGTCACTTCCTGCATTTGACCGTGCACTCGAACTGAATCCCGCTCTGCAGGATGCAGCCTATCTGAAAGGACTTTCCCTTATAGCGCTTAAAAGATATGACGCCGCCCTGGATGCACTCAATCTGGCATTTTCTTTAGGACCGGAGACCGCATCTCTCAATTATTACAGGGGAAATACCCTCATGGAGCTTGGGCGTTTCCATGAAGCCCTTGAAGCATTTACCCGGTCACTCGATCTCAATCCTGAAGATTATCTTACATGGCTGGAGAAAGGGGAGGCACTCTTCCGTCTGGGCAATTTCTCGGATTCCCTGCTGGCTTATACCCGGTCCCTTGAAATAAACCCGGACAATGCACAAGCTGCACTGAGCAGGGGTCATGCATTTGCAGCTATCGGCAAGGATGATGATGCAGTCAAATCCTTTGATCTTGCAATCAGTATCAATCCCGTGCTATACGAAGCGGCATATTTCAAAGGTCTTGCGTTGTCACGGCTTCACCAGTACACTGAGGCAATCAGGTCTTTTGATTATACTCTTGAGCAATCTCCGGAATATGCAAATGCACATTACCATAAGGGAATTGCCCTGGTCGAACTCGATAAGGCACAGAAGGCAATAAAGTCCTTTTTTAAGGCCCTTAAGCACGACTCCACAATCACTGATGCCCTCTATCGCATTGGTCTTGCATATGTGAGTCTTGAAAATTATCAGAATGCTCTTGTTACCTTCGATGATTTACTGGAATCCGTGCCGGATGATCCCCGGGTCCTGCTCCAGAAAGCACGGGTGCTTGCCCGGCTGAATCGGCATGAAGATGCCTTGCAGAACCTCGATAAGTCCCTTGCACTGGTGAATGACAAAGCTGAAGACTGGATCTTTAAGGGTACTCTGCTCAACGAGGTTGGGCGGTACGGGGATGCCCTGGGAGCCTTTGAACAGGCTGTTGGACTCGAACCGGACAATACCGTTGCATGGTACCGGAAAGGAATGTCGTTCCTTGCACTTGCAGAATACCGCGACGCAATCACCTGCTTTGACCAGGTGATTTCGCGTGATGAACATTGCGCCGGCGCATGGTTTAAGAAAGGCAGCGCTCTTCTCTCAGACGGCCAGTTCGAACCTGCGATAGATGCACTGACCCGCTCCCTTGATATCATGCCTCAGAACGCTGAGGGCTGGTATGATCGGGCAATCGCCCTTGCGGAACTGAAGCGGTTCGATGAGGCTGTGGAATCCTTTGACCGGGCCATAGCCATCAACAGCAACTATACAAATGCATGGTTCGATAAGGGTATTGCTCTCACGCAACTCGGCAGGGACAGGGAAGCAATAAATGCCTTTGAAAATACCATCGCTGCCGACCCTCATTTCAAAAACGCATTTTATGAGAAAGGTCTTGCACTGGAACGCCTTTCGCTTTTCAAAGATGCTCTCCCTGCATTCGAATCCGCATTATCCCTCGATCCGGCATTCATACCCGGGTATTACCACAAAGGACAGGTTCTATTCAGGATGAAGCGGTACAATGAATCCCTGGACTCGTTCGACAAAGTTCCGGATTCCGCGCCGGAGTACGCTGATGTCCTGTTCCGGAAAGCCCGTGCACTTGTCCAGCTGAACCGTCTCGAGGAGGCATTGAATAATCTTGATCTATCCCTGGAACGGGTAAACAACATTGCCGAAATCTGGGTACTCAAAGGAACCGTCCTGAATGAAGTTGAGAGATACAAAGATGCTCTGGGAGCCTTTGAACAGGCTGTTGGACTCGAACCGGACAATACCGTTGCGTGGTACCGGAAAGGAATGTCGTTCCTTGCACTTGCAGAATACCGCGACGCAATCACCTGCTTTGACCAGGTGATTTCGCGTGATGAACATTGCGCCGGTGCGTGGCTTAAAAAGGGAAGTTCCCACCTTTCGATCGGCCAATTTGAACCTGCAGTCAATGCATTAACCCGATCCCTCGATCTCAAGTCACGGAACGCGAATGGCTGGTACGACCGCGCAATCGCCCTTGCAGAACTGAGGCGGTACGATGAAGCCGTTGACTCTTATAACCGGGCAATCGCTATTAACAGTAAATATGCAAATGCCTGGTACGACAAGGGAATTGCCCTTACCTGTCTTAACCGGGACAAGGAAGCGATACAGGCATTTGAAAACACGCTCTCGATCGATCCTCATTTCGCGAGTGCTTTTTATGAGAAAGGGCTTGCACTTGAGCGGCTTTCCCTGCACAAGGATGCCCTTGCTGCATTCGAATCGGCATTATCTCTCGATCCGTCACATATTCGGGCTCATTATAACAAAGGCCTGATCCTTCTTGGGATAAAACAGTATAAGGAGTCTCTTGCATCATTCGAAGCAGCCCTCGCGCTGGATGATGCGATGACGGATGCATGGTACTATAGTGGGCTCTGTAACGTCCATCTGGGATACAATCCAGCCGCAATTACTGCCTTCAACCGGGTTCTCCGGCTGAATCCTGATTATTATGATGCCTGGTATGAGAAGGGACTAATCCTGTCAGAACTGGGCAACTATGATGAATCTGTCGTAGAACTGTCGCATGCCATAGAAGTGAACGACAGCAAACCCGATGCACACTTTGCACTGGGCCTGGCTTTGACGGCACTGGGGCGTCACGATGAAGCACTCTCCTCTTTTGAAAGGACCGCATCACTGGACCCGGGGTATTCGGAAGCATACACCAATCAGGGTGTTGTTCTCATGCGCCAGGGAAAACTGCCTGAAGCGATAACAGCATTTGACAAGGTTCTTGCCCTGGTTCCGGATCATGCCGACGCATGGCACCAGAGGGGGATTGCATACGAAAGTCTGCATAATGACCAGCAGGCTGTTGAGTCATATGAGAATGCACGGCTCTATGATCCCGATAACGACGAATTGTTGTTCTCTGAAGGTAAAACGTATGCACGGCTCGGTAAATTTGAGGATGCCATCAGGATCTTTGATCATGCTATCAGTGTAAGCCCGGCCCGCGGGGATTTTTATTACGGTAAAGGTCTTGCGCTTTCGGCGCTGGGGCGTCATAACGATGCCGAATCTGTCCTTGAAAAGGCAGTACTGCACCTCCCGGATAACCCTGATCCCTTGTACAACCGGGGATTATGCCTGATGACGCTGGGCCGGTATTCTGATGCGGTAGCTATGTTCAATGCCGCTCTCAGTATCTCACCTGAAGATCCCGAGTTGTGGTACCAGAAAGGAAAAGGCCTTTCCTGGCTGGGACAATACCCGTCTGCAGTGGAAGCATTTGAAAAAGCTATCACAATCCGCCCTGAAGATATCAGGTATCATCTTTCCCTTGCCCGTGCTCTCTTCGCAATGGGACAGTATGAGAATGCAGTCATGTCGTTTGATGCGGTTATTGAACATTCTCCTGAAGATGCCATGGCATGGTACGAGAAAGGGCTGGCACTTTATCATCTGGAAAAATATCAGGAATCCCTTGCAACTCTCCAAAAGGCACACACACTGGATCCGAAAAACAATGATGCCCAGTACCACATTGCCTCGTCTCAGCTGGCCCTGGAACTATTCTCCGATGCCGTAGAATCCTACAATGCTCTTCTTCAGACCGATTCTGGGAATTTCTCCGCTTGGTTTGAAATGGGAACCGCCCTGTCCTCCATAAACCGCCTGGAAGATTCAATCGATGCCTGCGACCATGCCCTCCAAATAAAACCAGATTTCTTTGAAGCCATCTTTCATCGGGCCCGGACGCTTGACAGTCTCAATCGTCTGAAGGAAGCGGTATCAGGGTACAACCAGGCGCTCTCACTCCAGCCATTGCATGTTCCCTCACTCCATCATAAAGGTCTTGCCTTGTCTCGTATGGGCCAGTTCGAAGAATCGGTCAAGATTTTTGACCGTGCTCTGGAAATCGAACCGAGACATGAGGAATCCCTGTTCGAAAAAGGACATGCTCTTACCTCCCTTGGCATGTACCGTGAAGCCATCAAAACCTTTGATAAGGTGCTCCAGATTGATAAAAACCATGCGGTAGCGCACTATTACAAGGGGCTCGCGCTCGCCAGCCTCGGGAGGCACGAGGACGCTGTGCTTGAACTCAACAAGACGCTTGAACTTGACTCCAATAACGGACAGGCATATTACCAGAAAGGGCTTTCGCTGGCTGCCACGGGCAAAAAAGTTGAGGCAATACGGGCATTTGATCGTAAGCTTGAGATTAATCCTCACTCAACCGAAACGCTGCTCCACCGGGGAAGCGTGATGATTGAACTCGGCCGTTACAATGATGCAATCGAATCCTTTATCAGATCCATTGAAGCGGATCCTGCCAATCCGGAGGCTTGGTACCTCAAAGGTACAGCCCTGTTTGCGCTTGAAGGGTACGATGATGCTATCGAGGCGTTCAACCGGGCGATCGAGCTGCGCCCGGATTACGTTTTGGCATATTATGAAAAAGGGAGGGCCCTGTCCCGGCTGGACATGTATACCGAGGCTATTCTCTCATTTGACAATGCCCTCTCGTTCCAGCCCAAATTTGTTGATGCACTCCACAACAAGGGGCTTGCACAGATACGGCTGGGCCGGTTTGAGGATGCCGAGTACTCCTTTGACCTGGCTCTTCGGCTCCGTCCTAATAATGCACATACATGGACCGGTAAGGGTATTTCGCTCTTCAAACGGGAGAAAGATGCGGAAGCGATTACCTTTTTGCGGAAAGCTCTCGGTATCGATCCCCGGGATGCCCAGGCCAACTATTATCTTGGCATGGCCCTGGTCCGGCTAGGGAACTGTCATGAGGCAATAAAATTTTTTGATGCAGCTCTGACCCGGGTTCCAAACTGTGCACAGGCATTTTATAATAAAGGTCTTGCACTTGCCAAACTTTCAATGCATGCCGAAGCTATCAGTGCCTTTGACCGGTCTATCGCACTGAAAGATACCTTTGCCGAAGCATGGCTGTACCGTGGGATATCCTACGCAAGTCTCGACCAGCACGACAGGTCGCTTGAGAATTATGACCATGCTCTCTCGCTCAATAATGGCTATGCCAGTGCTCTCCTGTACAGGGGTATCACCCTTAACCATCTGAACCGCCCGGCCGAAGCAATCGGTTCTTTTAAGGATGCCATTAAAATTCAGCCCGATTTTCCTGATGTGCACTATCACATGGGTCTTGCTCTGCTCGAGCAGAACAAGTATCGCGAAGCCATATCTTCATTTGATAAAGCACTATCCTTCAGTAAAAAATATGCCGAAGCATATCTCGGTAAAGGAATTGCTCTCTTCAATCTCGAGGAGTATGAGGAATCGGTGGTGGAGTTTAATGCAGCCCTGAAGATCAGGCCGGATTATGAGGAAGCACTTTACGGGCGCGGCAGATCTCAGATACGTCTTGGGAAATATAAAGACGCTACAACTTCCTTTGATCTGGTTCTTGGGTTGAATCCAGGGAACTCAAGGGCTATTTACGAGAAAGGGAGGGCACATTATGCATCCGGCAACCTTGATGCTGCTGTTGCCTTATTCGATACCGCTGTCGACATCACTCCTTCCTGTTATCCGGCGTTCTTCTGGAAGGGGAAAGCGTTGTTCGATCAGGGCAGTTTTGATGCTGCGATAACCGCATTCAACCATGCCATTGAACTTTCTCCACAAATTGCTGTACTCTATGATCAACGGGGACAGGCATTGGCATCACTCGAACTATTCCGGGATGCCATCCAGTCGTACGACCAGGCTCTGGAGATAGAGCATTCGGCGGAGGTCTTTGCGCATAAAGGTATTGCCCTTGCAGAACTAGGCATGTACCGGGACGCGATCGAGGCATTTGACAGAGCGATCGAGCAGAACGAGGACGTTGCTGAAGCCTGGATGGGCAAAGGAAATGCGCTGTATGATCTCGGGAAGTATACCAATGCCCAGGCAGCGTATGAGAAATGCCTGGCGATCAACCCTGAAAATGCCATAGGCTGGACCCGCCATGGCATGGCCTTATCAGCACAACAGCAATCTGAAGCAGCGATCGTATCGTATGACCGGGCGCTTCTTATCGATCCAACCTTCTCCATCGCATACTTTACCAAGGGGAGTTCTCTTGACGCACTCGGACGGTTTGATGAGGCTATCGAATCATTCGATGCCATGATCAACATCCAGCCTGAATTCGTGGATGCATGGATACTCAAGGGGCGTGCTCTGCAGGAACTCAGCCGTTATCAGGAAGCCCTGACATCCTTTAAACAAGCTCTTGAGATAGAACCCGGCCGAAAGGAGATATGGAACGATATTGGGGAAATCCTGGAAAAGATTGGGAAGCATGAAGAAGCAAATATCTGTTATGAAAAAGCACGATAACTGATGCGTTTTTCCTTTTTATTTTTTTAGTTGATTGTTAATATCAGCTCCCCGAAAAATAAACCGCGATTCCGGGGGGAATGGGATATGATCGTCCGTATTCAACCACCTGCCCGGCACCCCGCCTGACGAGGCGACCCGTTGGCGCAACCGAAAATCTCATTTTAAAAATCTATGATGACCAGAAAAGGTATTTTTCCGACAAGATTCCTATCGTTCTGGGTGCTGATTATTGATAATGACCTTATTTTTTATAGATTAAGTTGGTTTTCACATAATGTGGCGAAAATGCCGTTCATTGCATCTTCCGGCACAGACTTCACCTTATTGGAGACCGCAATCGCCTTATACTAAGCGTAGGGAAAATTCCTGGCTGAATTATTCCTGTAAGCCCAGATTCGGTCGAGATTGTGGTCTCACAGTCAGCCATCGCGTCAGGAAATACCTTGTGGATTTTTTTGTGCATCCGGTTTTCCGTTCTGTGCATTGAAATTATTCTGGATAAGAAAATCTCCGGACTGGAGGCATTTATGGTATCAGGATCATTTCAGGCTTTGACAAGGGATCTCACTGCGCCAGGATCTTAAATTTTTCCTGAAGATGCGAAGACGATAATACGGGGAGAAAATACATGGGGGATAGGTGGAGGATTCTTGGTGCTTTCACCTGGATCTCCATGTAACACAACCACGTGAAGGTTTCTGAATACCTCATAACCCATTAAGGACAACACTCTGGACGGCTGGCGAGCAAGAGTATGCGGCGGGTCAGACTTTTATGAACGCGCTGGTTATGTTGTTGGAGAATCGTGAAGTATTCAGCGGCAATCGGAGAAATATCCCGGTGGGTGACAACAACAGCACGTTTTCCATTTTTCAGGACCCGCCGGATCTCTTCCATTGAATTTTCGTAAAGCTTTTCCATGCTATCAGACTTTTTTATGCAGACAGACTGCCCGTACGGGAAATCTGTCACAACGGCATCAACGGTCCGATCACAACATGGCAGTTGTGTCGCGTCCGCAAGCATCAGGTCCGAGTGTGGGATATTCTGCCGGGTTCCCATAACCATCAGGGAATCAAAATCGCTGCCAATGGTATAAGCTCCGAGCAGGTGAGCTTCGATGAGGATTCCACCGGTCCCGCAGAACGGATCGAGCACAATATCATCCTGCTGAACTCCGGCAATATTAACGAGAGTCCGTGCCATTCTCGGCATCATCACGCCGGGATGGAAAAAATCCCGCTTTCCTGGGTTCCTCATATCAAAAGAGCTGCGGTCGAAGGCGAACAGGACCCTGCCGAAATAACACCGGTCCTCAGACAGGATTGCACGGTATTCCACCTTGGGATTTTTCAGAGAGACCGGCCCGGATATCATAGTACCGATCATCCGCTCGAACTCTTTCTGGGAGCAGGGATTATGCTCATTGCTGCCTCCATGGACCTTCTTTGCTCTGCCGGCAAATGTCTGCCGGGTCTCCAGCGCAAGATCATGCAGGAGATGTTTAAACGACACAAGATCCGGCTCGCATTCCCCGAGATACTCAAGTACGACATGAGTCATCGCAAGACGGTCTGCTGCCTGAGGGTCTGATACCTCTGCAACTGCAACCTGTAACCGCCGATCAAGAACAGTACCGACACACCCGAGTTCCGCGAATGGGAGCGTGGGATTTTCGCCGGAAAGTTCAAAGATCAGTTTCATCCTGATCTCATTTGCGGCATGGGCTAAAAAAGTGAGGGGTAATTTACACCGCTTCCAAAATGGTTATTTTTTCCCTTTCTTTTTCCCACCCATGATGTTCGAGAAGAATCCACCGCTGCTATGATTTTTTCCCTCGAGTTCAGCGATCTTTGCGTAGAGTTCCTTCTGCTCGCTTGTGACCGAACGAGGGGTAACAATCTTCACTTTGACAAGGAGATCGCCGGGTTTTCCGCGCCTCCGGATGCCTTCCCCGCCAATCTTCAATGCGGTGTTGTACTGGACTCCGGCGGGAACCTTAAGATCGATATGGCGTTTATCGATAGTTTCAATGTCGATTGAGGTTCCCAATACAGCCTGCGCCGGGGTTATTTCAATCGTGATCTCAAGATTATCCGCGGATCGGGCAAACCGTTCATGAGGGAGGACATACACCTCGATGAACAGATCCCCGTTCTGGGCTCCGTAATCACCGGTTTCGCCATAACCCTCCATACGAAGTCGCATCCCGTTGTCGATACCGGCGGGAATATGAACAGATATCTTTCTTTTCACCCGGGTATGCCCCGAACCCCTGCACTCCCCGCAGACTTTTTCCGGTATTTTTCCCCTCCCTTCGCACTGGGTACATGGAGTCATCCGGATGAACTGCCCGAATGGGGAACTTGTTGCCTGCCGAATCTGACCAGAACCGCCGCAGCGGGGACATGTTTTGAGTTTTTTTGTCTCACTCCCCGACCCACCGCAGGCTGTGCATGGTTCGCTATGCATAACCTCAATATCGCGGTCGGCGCCGGCTACGGCATCTTCAAGACGGACCTGGATACGCATCAGGAGATCTGCACCACGCTGGGGGCCGGCCCGCCGCTGCCCTCCTCCGAAAAAATCAAAAATATCCCCGAAACCGGAGAAGTCGGCCGAGAACCCCCCTCCGCCAAATCCTCCGCCACCTGTGTAGGAGCCTTTTGAGGCATTCGTATAGTTCTCGTGACCCATATTGTCATACTGGCGTTTCTTCTGCTCGTCAGAGAGAACACTGTATGCTTCGTTGATCTGTTTGAACTTCTCCTCAGCCCCGGGTTCCTTGCAGACATCCGGATGATACTTGCGGGCGAGGTTGCGGTAGGCTTTCTTTATCTCCGCATCATCGGCATTCCGGGGTATGCCGAGGGTTTCATAATAATCCTCTCCAGCCATGTTCCGGTCACTCGTCTTTTACCTTGTAGTCTGCATTAACTACGTTGTCATCAGTTTTGGTCTCTTTGTGTTGCGCGGGATCTGCTTCTGTTCCGGCCTGCTGTGCCTGTTCTGCCTGCATTTTCTGGTAGATCTTAGACGTTGCGGCATAGACCGCTTCAGTGAGGGACTCCATGGACTTCTTGATCTCATCAAGATTATCTTCTTCAATAGCTTTCCTGACTGCAACAACTCCCTCTTCGATCTTGGTCTTATCTTCAGCTTCGAGTTTTTCCCCGCTCTCTTTAAGCATCTTTTCTGCAGTAAAGACAGCAGTGTCAGCTTGGTTGCGAAGTTCGATCTCCTCGCGCTTCTTTTTGTCATCAGCTTCAAACTGCTTTGCGGCATCCATCATCTTCTTGATATCTTCTTCAGAAAGTTTCTTGTCTCCCTTGATGGATATTGCCTGCTGGTTCCCGCTTCCGAGGTCTTTTGCCGAGACATGGATGATACCGTTCGAATCGATGTCAAACGTGACTTCAATCTGGGGAATGCCCCGGGGTGCCGGGGGAATACCGGTCAGCTGGAACTTGCCGAGCGTGAAATTATCCTTTGCCAGAGCCCGTTCACCCTGGACAACGTGGATCTCCACGCTGGTCTGGCCATCGGCAGCTGTTGAGAAAATCTGGCTCTTCCTTGTCGGGATGGTAGTATTGCGCTCGATGAGCTTGGTTGCAATCCCACCCAGGGTTTCGATACCCAGCGTGAGGGGTGTGACATCCAGAAGGACAATATCCTTGGTCTCTCCGGTGAGAACAGCACCCTGAATAGCGGCACCGAGTGCAACGCACTCGTCAGGATTGATGCCCTTATCGGGATCCTTGCCGAGCAGTTTCTTCACTGTTTCCTGCACCAGTGGGACACGCGTTGAACCCCCGACAAGGAGAACGTGGTCGATATCCCTGGGTTCGAGCTTGGCATCACTGAGCGCCTGTTTTACCGGTACTATGGTTGAGGAGACAAGGTTACCGATGAGCTGCTCGAGCTTTGATCGCGTGAGGTCGATGTTTAAAAATTTCGGGCCTGCGGCATCGGTCGTGATGTAGGGCAGGTTGATGTTGGTGGACTGCCTCTGGGAGAGTTCGATCTTGGCATTCTCCGCTGCATCGCGGAGGCGCTGCATTGCATAAGGATCATTCCGCAGGTCGATACCTTCCTTCTTCCTGAACTCCTCCACCAAGTAGTCCTGCACAAGCATGTCGAAGTCATCACCCCCGAGATGATTGTTCCCGGCCGTGGACTTGACTTCGAAAACGCCATCACCCAGTGTCAGAATAGAGACATCGAATGTCCCGCCGCCAAGATCATAAACGAGGACCGTTGCGTCCTGCTCCTTGTCGATGCCGTAGGCAAGGGCGCTGGCTGTGGGTTCATTGATGATCCTCATTACTTCAAGACCGGCAATTTTACCGGCATCCTTGGTTGCCTGCCGCTGTGCATCATTGAAGTACGCAGGAACGGTGATGACTGCTTTTGTGATCTTTTCGCCAAGATATGCTTCGGCATCTATCTTGAGTTTCTGCAGGATCATTGCAGAGATCTCCTGGGCCGAGTAGTCCTTGGTGTCGATATGGATTTTCTCGCTGGTACCCATCTTTCGCTTGATAGACTGGATCGTGCGCAGAGGATTCGTCACGGCCTGCCGTTTTGCCAGGCTGCCAACAAGACGCTCTCCTTCCTTGGTGAAGGCAACGATCGAAGCAGTCGTCCTTCCCCCTTCAGCATTGGGGATGACGATTGGTTTTCCCGCTTCCATGATCGACATACAGGAAAAGGTTGTTCCCAGATCGATCCCCAGAACCTTCTCTTTTGCCATTCTTTTTACCTCTGAAATCTTAATTTCCTTTAGATACCACAACTTTTGCGTGTCGGATTACTTTATCGTTCATCCTGTACCCACGGGCAATCTCGTTGATTACCATCCCCTCGGGCTCTTCTGAAGGAACATATGCAATTGCGTCGTGGTCGATGGGATTGAAAGGTTTGTTCAGTGAATCTATAGAAATAATACCATGACGCTGGAGCTGTGTGTTGAGCAATTGCCGGATTTGCTCCAGCCCTTCCCGGAGGTGTGAATCATCGGACTTTATAGCCCGGTCGAAATTATCCATTACCTCAAGAAGGTCAATTGCAAAACGTTCATTCGCCAAGGCAACGACGGAGTCGCGTTCCCGGGTTGTGCGCCGCTTGAAATTTTCAAAATCTGCGGCAAGCCTCAGGAACTGGTCGTTCAGATCGGCAAATGCTTTCTTTTGTTCATTCGGTTCAGGAATGCCCGGGGGGGGCCCTGGCAAGATATTCTCTGCCGAGCTTAGGGACTCGTCCTCTTCCTGATCCGACTCGCGTTCTGCATTGTCCATAATACATCCTTTTTCGATGTTCCTTTATCTATAGTATTGTGGTTCTATATAAATTTTCATGTAATGAACCATGAAGAAACGGCTATATTAAAGCAGGTTAGCGATTAAGTCGTTAAATTTTCAATGAATTCGCCAAAAATCCTTAATTTTTGGAAATCGAAATCATGATATTATCATTGGGGCCCCGACAATCATCGAACCTGTGTAGAATCAAAAAAACGGCTCTGGAGAAAACCTCATCATCACCCCATGATCGACCCACTTGCGTCTTCCCAGCCCCCATCGGGGGTAGGGGCGAATTGCGAAAGGATTGTCCTCTATCCACCGGGGAAATCTAAAAAAAAACCTTCAGACTGATTATTGTAATGCGGAGGCTGCCACAGCATGGGGGGCTCAAACATGAACCCAAGCCCCCGAGAGTATCTAGCCGATGATTTCCCATAAAAAAATCTGAAATGATATAATGATAGAGGCTGACGTCCCCATACTCCCGCTGTGATGAACAGCAGCCGCCCCGAAGGGCGCCCCGCAGCGGCTTCATTTACCGGTTTTACGGACAGGAAATTGCCCCGCCGTGCCCCGCGAGTAGCCCTGACTCGGGGAGTGCTCAACGATATCCAAAGGTATGTGTTTTTCTCGTGAGGGTGCGAATCCCGCGGTTCATGCACGTTTCTCCAGAAACAAAAAAAATCTGGATACCTTTTTCCTCCTGTTCTGCATATCCATATTTATGAAGTGGGCACTCCTCTCGGTATGGGACAAAACGGGCATCACTGACCTTGCCAGAACTCTGATTGGGCAAAAATACAGCATAATGAGTTCCGGTGGAACCGGAAAATCACTTGCTGAAGCGGGCATTAAATTCACCGAAGTATCGAGTTATACCGGTTTCCCTGAAATGATGGATGGGCGGGTCAAGACGCTTCACCCCAAGGTACATGGGGGTTTGCTCGGGAGGCGGCAGATTGATGACGCGATCATGACCCGGTATGGTATCAACCGGATCGATCTTCTTGTAGTTAACCTCTACCCATTTGAGAAGATGTCGGCACAAAAAATGAACCTCGACGAGATCATCGAATACATTGATGTGGGAGGTCCTGCGATGATCCGGGCAGCCGCAAAAAATTTCAAGGATGTGGCGGTTGTTGTTGATCCAAGGGACTATCCGATGATAACCAGGTCGGTATCGAGTACCGGCATTACACCGGAAGATCGATTGATGCTTGCCAAGAAGGCGTTCGCACGCACCGCGGCCTATGATGCTGCTATCAGCAACTATCTCTACCAGCTTAATTCTGATTTCCCGTCAGTTTTTACAGTCCAATACACCGGAGGGAGGGCATTGCGGTATGGAGAAAATCCCCACCAGGAAGCAGCCGTATACGGGTGTCGGGGAATCGCGGGTACTGAACCAATCCAGGGTAAACAGATGTCTTATAATAATTACCTCGATGTTAACGCCGGCGCCGGGCTCTTGCGGGAATTTGAGGAACCCGCAGCAGTAATAATGAAACACAATAATCCCTGTGGTGTTGCGATCGGAGCCGGTATTTCTGATGCCTACGCTGCCGCCAGAGACGTTGATCCTGAATCTGCCTATGGATCCGTTGTTTCGGTCAATCGTATAGTCGATGAAAAATTTGCCGAAGAGATCTGTAAAACCTTTGTAGAAGTTATCACAGCCCCCGCCTTCACTCAAGAGGCATATGGCATAATGCATAAGAAGGATACCATGCGTGTCCTTATCCTGCCGGAAAAAACCGAGTCTGAGGAGATTCGGACCATAGACGGGGGTATTCTTGTCCAGCGGACTCCGCCTTACCAGGAACACTGGAAGGTAATTACTGACCGGGATCCCACTGCGGATGAGATGAGAGCACTTCAACTGTCGTGGAAGGTCTGTAAACATACCAAGAGCAACACAATCATCTTTGCAGATCAGAACCGCACGCTGGGAATCGGAGCCGGGCAGATGAGTCGTGTAGATGCAGCAAAAATCGCGATCGCGAAAGCCCGCGTTTCCCTGAAAGGCTCATCTGTTGCCTCCGATGCCTTCCTTCCATTTCCGGATACCCTTGAGGTTGCAGCCGAAGCCGGGGCAACAGCTCTCGTCCAGCCGGGGGGATCCATCCGTGATAAAGAGGTAATAGACACAGCAAACCGCCTTCACATGGCGATGGTTTTTACGGGAGTACGTTACTTCAGGCACTGATTAATCCTTCTTTTTTTCATATTTAGGCTGAAAATAAGCCCCAATTTCAGATAACTATAAATTCTGATCGTTGCCATACGTTATTTAAATCGTTTGTGGCCGCCGGCCATAGATGGTTCCGAAATCATGATTGTTTCATCGTGGTGAAAAAAAGATGGATTACGGAAGCATGGTTGGTGAATCCTTTGAATATGCAAAGGAAGCTGTCGTAGGCAAGTGGAACAAGTGGGTAATGCTCATTATTGCAACAATCCTTCTTGGAATTCCCCTTATGGGTTACGTCTTGAAGGTTCTCCGCGGCGAAAAGCCCGCTCCGGAGGTTGAAGACTGGGGAACCCTCTTCATTGACGGTATCAAGTTTCTGATCGTTTATATCATCTGGATGATCCCGATAATTATCGTATGGGCAATCCTGATGGGAGTCGGATTCGCGGGTGCGATGACCGGAGATGAAACTGCAGCAATGGCGGCAGTCGGCACGATGATGGTTGGCCTGCTGGTTATGTTTATCCTCGCTATCATCATTGGACTTTTTGCCATGATCGGGGCTGTCCGGTTTGCCCGCACCGGAAGCATCGGCGAAGCTTTTAACTTCTCTGCAATTCTTGCCACTATCAGCAAGATTGGATGGGTTCCCTACATCATCGCAATCATCGTATTGGGTGTCTGTGGCATTGTCTTTGGTATTGTTGTTGGTATCCTCATGATGATCCCCATCCTTGGCTGGTTAATCTATCTCTGTATGATTTCCCCCTGGGCCATCTTTGTCTCACGCTATGTCTGCCAGCTGTATGACAGCACTGGTGCATAAATAAAAAAAACATTTTTTAACTTTTCGTCTCAACAGTTTCCCTTATCAGTATCCTGACTATTCGTAAGTTTATCCTGTAAGGTGATGTGCCATGGATTTTGGTTCAATGCTTGATGATTCGTTCGCGTATGCTAAAGACGGCGTGTGGGAGAAATGGACACGGTGGCTGCTCCTGATCCTCAGTCTGATTATCTTCCCCTTGATCCTGGGGTATATTGTAAGAATTTATCGCGGAGAACGACCGGCGCCGGAACCAGGAGAATGGGGCACGCTTTTTATTGATGGGCTGAAACTTCTGCTGGTCCACGTTATCTACTGGGCTCCGGTTATCCTGCTGGTCATTCTTGCATTTATCCCCATAATCTCAACGCTGATCACATCCGGTATATTTTCTCAGGATTTCAGCGCGATGTCAGATGCACAATCCGAACGATGGATTGACAGTCACCCGGAACTTATATCAGAACTCCTGCTGACGGGGAGTTTTATGGTATTCGTCCTTGCGGTTGCGTTAATTCTGGCAATTATCATAACACTCTTCTCATTCCTCGGTGTTGTAAGGTTCGCCCGGACCAGCTGTATCCGAGAGGCTTTTAATTTTTCAGCGATACTTGCCCGTATCGGGCGTATCGGCTGGATCAACTATATCATTGCTGTCATTGCTATCACCATCATCGGATATATTTTCGGCATGCTCCTGAATTTCTTGTCATTCATCCCGATTATCGGCATATTCATAGAACTTCTCATTATGGCGGTACTATATGTACCTTTTATCCTGTTTTCTGCAAGGTTTTCCGCACTCGTTTACGATGCAGGTGAGGAAAAACCGCCGCAATTATCAGAACAGCTTGGTATATCCACGGCCATCCAGTAACTTTCCTTTTTTATTTAGGGTTATATGCTATTTTAACACCATAATCGAACACAGATTTAGGGAGTGAAAAATGGCTAAAATTACATGTCCAAAATGGAATGCAAAAAAGTGAATTCGCCTGGGACCGGAATAAAATGACGCTCCCGGGGCTTCGCCCCGCCGCTATGGCGCCCCGGTTGCGATAGTGCTGTATTACCGGTATCGGGTTTTGGGTAATTCAGAGGTATCGCATGCGCCATGAGCCCCCAATGGGGCAGGGCTGGCGCAAGGGGGCGGATGATTGCTTGAGAGTGTTAGGTGCTAAACTGGTAGTTTACCCTATATTTTAACCACAAGAAGTATTTTCCCGGACTAAAAAAGAGAGAATTTATTATCGCTGGATCGCACCGAGATTTGCCTGCTCAACGGTCCTGGCATATCTTGCTAGAACCCCGGTGAGGGCTTTGTGGGGCGGTTTCCATGTTTTTTCCCGTCTTCCGATCTCTTCGCATGGAACAAGGAGGTCGATCTTTTTAGTTACGAGATCCACGGTAATCGAATCACCCTCATGGACTAAAGCAATGGGTCCGCCAATCGCTGCTTCCGGTGCAATATGTCCAATGCATGGTCCACGGGTCCCGCCGGAAAACCTGCCATCCGTGAGGAGGACGACCTTCTGATAACCCAGGCCCATAAGTGCTGATGTCGGGGAGAGCATCTCCGCCATGCCCGGCCCTCCGCGGGGACCTTCGTACCGGATGATTATTACGTCACCTTCACGGATCTTTTTTCCAAGAATGGCTTTCATGGCTGCATCTTCACCATTGAACACCCGTGCCGGCCCGGTGTGTTTCCACATATTCTTTGGCACCGCGGCGCTTTTCACAACCGCACCATCCGGTGCAAGCGTTCCAAAAAGGATCTTCAGCCCGCCTTCATGGCTTATCGGATTTTCAAGGGGGCGGATGACCTCCTCATTCCGTATGCCTGCAGCTTTTGCGGTCTGGATAATCTTTTTTCCGGACACTGTTGGGCCGTCCTCCAGATATCTCTCTAACCTTTTCAGGATGGCTGGAATACCCCCGGCACGATGAAGAGTCTGCATGGAATGCGGGCCGGAAGGCTGCATGTAGCAGATGTGGGGGATTTCCTCGGCAAGTGAACTGAAATCCTCAAGGGTGAGGGAGATATCTGCCTCCATTGCTATTGCCATCAGGTGCAGGACCGTGTTTGTCGACCCTCCGAGCGCCATATCCGCCCGTATCGCATTGCGGAGGCTCTTTTTGGTGATAATACGCCGGGGTGTAACACCCTTTTTGACAAGCGGCATAATGGCCTCTCCTGTCTCTCTTGCTATCCGCAGCTTTGCGGCATCAACCGCAGGAATAGCCGCACATCCCGGAAGGGACATTCCCATTGCCTCCGTCATACATGCCATGGTATTTGCCGTGTAGAGTCCTTGGCAACTGCCGCACCCCGGCATAGCACAACGTTCAAGTTCGCACAACGCAGCCTCACTCATGGTACCAGCAGCCACTTTTCCGACTCCCTCGAAGATCTCAATGAGCGAGAGGTCTTTTCCATCCTGAAACCCGGAGAGCATCGGTCCTCCGGTAAGGATAATGGACGGGATATTGGTGCGGGCTGCTGCCATCAGCATACCCGGCACAATCTTATCGCAGGTACCGATACAGACCAGTCCGTCAAAGCGGTGCGCCTGTGCCATCAGTTCGATCGAATCGGCGATATTTTCACGGGAAGGCAGGGAATACCGCATCCCCTCGTGGCCCATTGCAATGCCGTCACAGATACCAATCACACCGAATTCGAAGGGCACTCCCCCGGCAGCTGTTATGCCTTCACGGACTTTTTCGGCAAGTTGTCGCAGGTGAATATGTCCTGGTACGATGGTGTTGAATGCGTTTGCTATGCCGATGAAGGGTAAATCCATTTCACGATCGGTTACCCCCAAAGACCGCAGGAGCGACCGGTTCGGCGCACGCTTGTATCCCGTTTTTACTTCATCACTGCGCATGAAAACATTCCTGAACTGTTTTTAGATCTCTATACACATTCCCACGATTTGATTTTTCGTATAAAAGAATGACAAAAAAACCCGCTCACTTTTCAGCGCTTCACGAATTGTGATGCTGCATCAACGAATTTTTCAGCAAATCGCGGTGTAAAATAGGCATGGGTGTAACAGCCGAGGGTATTCTGAGAAACCAGACCGTCTTTTCCGTGGACAATCCCTTTCCCCCGGTAAAGGCTGATTGCGTACTGTGCATCAGCATCCGGATTCAGCTGTGAATAATGGAATTCGTGCCCGGTGATCCCAACAGATGACGGCATAAATGGTAGTTTTCCGGTACCTTTTCCGTTAACATATCCGAGACCCTGGATCCGTGACGTCATCTCAGCGGTAGACGGAAGCACTCCGCACATCCTATAACTCTTCTCGGCGTGGATCTCCCGTGTCAGGTACATCAGTCCTCCGCATTCGGCATAGATGGGCATGCCCTGCCCAGCTGCACGGGTAAGGTTTTGGGTGCAGGGCGATAATTCGAGAGTTGCAAGATGGAGTTCAGGATATCCTCCACCGATATATACGGCGTCAACATTCGGTAAACGGTCGTGGAGCGGGCTGAAAAAAACCAGCTCTGCACCGGCATGGGAAATACGGTCAAGGTTGTCCTGGTAGTAAAAACAGAACGCTTCATCAAGGGCAATACCAATCGTGCAACTGCCCTGTCGATCGCGTTTTTTCGCAGGGATGGTCTCTTTCATGGGGGGCGCCTGAACTGCAACTCCCATAAGTGCGTCCAGATCGCAGGAATCTTCGATGATCCTTCCAAACTCCCCCATATTCCCTGCTTCGGAAGCCATCTTGAGGCCCAGATGACGGCTTTCTACGGCGAGATCTTCCCGGCGCGGGATGAACCCGAAAGCCGGAACGGCCAGGAATAGTTCAATCATGGAGCGGTGCCGGGTGCTGCCAATACTGTTGATAATAATACCGGAGAAGGAAAGTGTTGGGTCAAACCTGCGATACCCGTCAATCAGTGCATGGATACTGCGAGACATCCCTTTGGCATCTACCACAATCACGAGAGGGGCCTGAAGGATCCGTGCGACATGGGCTGTACTTGCCAGATCTGTACCATCCACGCCGTCAAACAAGCCCATGACACCCTCAATCACCGCAATGTCTGAACCAGCGGTTGCCCTCATGAATGTGTCAACACACCCCCCCTCTCCCATCATGAAGGGATCAAGGTTACGGGAAATACGCCCGCATATCTTTGTGTGATGGGAGGGATCGATGAAATCCGGTCCAACCTTGAATGGCTGTACATTCAGTCCACGTGCGGTGAGTGCGGCCATGATGCCGCTTGCCACTGTTGTCTTGCCGCACCCACTGTGCGTGCCTGCAATAACGATACGCGGGACCGGGATCATGAAAGACTTCCGGTTGTTTCATTGACTGCTTCAGGTGGGGAGTTTAGTGGCTGTACAGAAATAATCATCCCGCTTTCTTCGCCATACGCAACGACTCGCTTGTAAACACGCTTGATCATACTCTCTGTTGTCAGGATCAGGGAATCCTCGCCGAGAAGTGCTTTTAGTATGCATTTGTCGATAACACCATAGGTGAAATCAAGAGATATCCGTAAGTTTTCTGCCTGCTGTTTGGCCCGGGTGCCCATAGCGCCGACTGATATGTCCTTGCGGGCTGATAACCATGTTGATAACAATATCCCATTGTCCAGATCGACATTGCATACGGTGATTGTTCCATGGCTGCTGTGAGAACGGCTTTTTCCTAACAAAGTTTCGATACAGTGCATCATATCCAGGACCGTCCGGGGCTTTTTTCCGTTGCGTAAAAACCCGCGTTTTTGCAGTTCCATGTGCAGCTCGAGGAGTGTGGGAACGGAGAGGTGAGCCATGCGGACGGATTCCGGGTTGCCGAATGCTACTTCAGGAATATCTTCCTGCAGGATTTTGCCTCCAAGCATCAGGATAGCGCGATCTGCCCACGGGTATACGAGCTCAACATCGTGAGTGGAGATGATGATGGTCTTCCCTTCGTTGTTGAGTTCATCGAGAAGTTCCATGATGTTTTCTGATCCGGAAGGATCAAGACCACTGGTCGGTTCGTCAAAGACCAGCACATCCGGATCCATTGCAAGCACGCCTGCAATTGCCACTCGTTTCTTCTCCCCGCCTGAGATCTGGTGGGGAGGCCTTCGTTCAAAGCCTTCGAGTCCGACATGATGGAGCGCCCGGGTCACTGCATCTCTGACTTCCTCCTCGCTGTACCCGAGATTCGTCGGCCCGAATGCAACGTCCTGATAGACAGTCGGCGCAATGATCTGCCGATCCGGGTTCTGAAGGACAAACCCCACTCGTTTGCGCAATAGCCGCAGCGATGAATAATCGTACAGGATGGGCTGGTTGTCAAAGAGCATGATCCCGGAGTCTGGTCGGATCATGCCGTTGAACATCATAAGAAGCGTGGATTTCCCGGCACCATTGGGACCAACCAGCGCAATCTTCTCTTTTTTGCGGATGTGGAAACTGATATCGCAGATAGCGTCCATTCCCCTGGGGTAACGATAAGAGAGATTCCGGGCTTCAAGGATAATACTGCTCATGGTTCACCTAAATCAGGGAAATATTTCCTGACATAATCACGATGGCAGCAGAAAGTATCAGAAAGACCGCAACAGCCAGACCGGGTGGCCCCTCCACCGGACGGTTTTCACCCAGCAGGGCAAATTTCCCATCGTAACACCGTGCGTCCATCGCCCGTATCAGGTCATCCCCCGCATCCCAGCTGGCGATGAACGCGGCTCCGCATAAGGTTGCAAAGGAATGGATGGATTCACGATAACTGGAATACCCTAAACGCATTATCTGGGCATAATAGATCTGGATAATCTGGTCCATCAGGATAAAGATCGTTCGATAAATGATCATCATCAGCTCTATTACTACTGCCGGGACTCTGCACTGGCGGAACGCAGTAAAAATATCTGTCATAGGTGTTGTCAGGGAAATAAAACAGAGCGCGGACATTCCGCCGATAACCCGGCAAAAGACAACCATGCCCCGGTTGATGCTTTCCCTTGTGATGGACAACGGGAAATCCGGCAGCAGATCCCATTGCCAGAATACCTCATTACCCCCGGTTATAAGAATGATGCCTGCAACACTCACGGAGGCAAACCAGAGAGGAAAGATGAACAATTCTGCGTATGTTTTTATATTGACTCGGGCAAGGAGCAGGATTGCACCGCTCAGCAGGGCCGCCATAAAAAGTGGTGGGATATAACTTGTTGAGAGAAGACAGAGCAGGATTGAGCCAAGACCTGCCGTGAGTTTCAGGTATGTGTTTACTTCGCGGAGTCCGTTCTTCTGGGCGATATCTTCCAGAAGTTCCTCAAACATAGATATCCACGTTCCTTTTTTGTCCCGATTATCCTTTCTTCTTCAGTCCTATCCAGTAACCGAATACGCCACCAACGAGAATCCCGCCAACTGCGGCCTGGAGTGCAAAAAGGGAGGCCTCAATCTCGCTGCTCGGCGGTTCCCACTGGGGGATCAACGGCCTGAAATGTTCTTCCGGCGTGCCGGATAATTTCAGGGTAAGTTGTGAACCGACGGTATCAGAACCGGCAAACTCTGCACCGCTCATCGTAGAACTTGTATAGAGGAAAACGATACAGAATCCCACAATTGCAACCACGGTCAGGGTTTCAAGGGAGTACCTGAATTGCATCAGAACTCACTCCGTATGGCATTGATCTTCTCTTCGGAGAAGATGTTCAGCCGGATCAGGATATCCGGTTTGAGGGTGATGATATACTTGAAGACCAGGGCAAAAACGATGCCCTCAACAATTGCAAGTGGGATCTGGGTAACAGCAAATACTGCCAGGTACAGGATGAACGAACCTGCCACACCCCCCGTTTCTGAAGGATATGCGAGTGCCAGTTCAAGAGAAGTTGTTACGTACGTGAATATATCTGTGAGTGCGGTAACAAAGAATACGGTCGGGTAAATACCTATTGAAGTCTCGCGGAGGAGACGGTATATTGTATAGCCGGCCAAGGGCCCGACAAGCCCCATGGAAACAATATTTGCTCCGAGGACAGAAAGACCTCCATGCGCAAGGAACAAGCTCTGGAACAGGAGTACAACTGTACATACCAAAGACGTGATCCATGGTCCAAACGAAATGGCAGAAAGCCCGGTCCCGGTCGGATGCGAACAACTACCTGTTACTGACGGGAGTTTTAACGAGGAGAGGATGAAGATGAATCCGCCGGTCACTCCCAGCAGGGGAAGGGCTTCGCGGTCGGCAGCCAGGGTTTTTTTCAGCTGGTGAATACCGTATACCAGACAGGGCAGGGCAATAACCCACCATACCAGACACCATTGCCATGACAGACCTCCTTCCATAATATGCATAAAGGCACCATAGTTGTTTTAATTGAACCAATCAAATTAACTTGACCTAACTCAATTATTTTTGTATTAAAACGTTAGGCTGTTCCCTATTAATATTTTACGACAGTCATAAGAACACGTTTTGCGTTGTTGGGCGGACTGCGCGCACGTTTGATAAACCGTCGGCTCTGGAGAAAACATCATTTTCTCCCATGATCGACCCCCTTTTAGCCATCCCTGCCCCCATCGGGGGCTCATCGCGCTTTGCGATAGTGCTTGTCCTCTATTCATTGGGGAAACGCAAAAAACCTTTTTTTGGTGATTATCGTAATTGGGGTGTTGTCAAAACGGCGGGGGCTCAAGCGTGAGTAAAAGTCCCCGAGAGCGTCTATTTAATGATTGCTAATGAGTAAAAAACGCATTATCTGTATCCGGATATCCTGAACATACCTATCCGTATCTTCCTTTTCAGCTGGAATTGTACGAACTTCTGTACCCGGGAGTTGTACCGTATTGTTTTATCAAGCGGATGAAAAATTGCCGGAAATACTTATCCGGATCTTAAAAAAGACCCCCAAGCAAATCCCTGCTGGAGAAGTATCATGGTATCAGAAATAAAAAAAAAGGTGAATCTGACTGAAATACTTAATAATGATCAATCACTCTATCTTCATTGATGAAAGAAAGATACCTTTATCTGGCGTATTCACTTGTACTTGTTCTCTTACTGGCGATTGCCGGATGTGTTGAACCCCCAAAGGAAAACTCGACACCCATAGATTTGTATAATCCAAATCAATTCGCCGCAAACAACGGCAGCAATTCGTCGTCTTTTGTTTCGGAAGTAACCTTTTCCGATTATACAACAAAGAGCCCCGCCGGCTTCACTACCCTGGTTCCCACAACCAAGATCCCTGCAGACATTACCTGCAGCATCTACTCAAAAAATGCTGCATACGGCTACAATGGCTCAGCGTTTACTTTCGTTCTGAAAAATCCCCCGATGTATATCAATTATACCGTGGTCCCTAAGAATGTTACCGTAAATAAAGTTTATACATCGAGATTTACTGACAAAAAAACGGAAACGATAACCTTCTCGGATTATAGCCCCAGTTCATGGTTTGAAATTACCGTCCGTAACAATGCAACCAAGGAAATATATCTCCAGGATGGATTTGGAGAAACTAAAGGTTACACAACATATTTGAAACGCACTCTCAAAGTACTGAAAAGCGGAGATCTGCTTGTTGAGTTGCGGGGTAATGATATCAAAGCATCCGCCACCATCTGGGTAAAACCTATTGGTAATTTTGAAGAATCACGGTTATCAGAATTTACCAATTGTATGTACTGGGACAGCAATCGTGATACGATTGCCACGGCGGTACCGACTACTATTGAAGGAGTTATATATACGTGGGCTCCGGAAAATCAGGTGAAAGGATAATTTTTCACCTTTTTTTAAAATACCCCCTCATTTTCGCTATCTGTATCGCCTCACCATCATGAACGTGAATTATTTATGCAATAACGGTGATTTAAGTAGAGCAGGCAGTAAATTCGTCCCGGTGGGGTAGTGGACATCCTAGAAGCCTGCGGAGCTTTTGACCCGGGTTCAAGTCCCGGCCGGGGCGCTCCGTTTTCCTGTCAATTTCTTTTCTCAACCTCTTGGTACATTATCCTGTTCTTACCCGACCCACTCATCCGCCTCCTTCCAAACGTGAAGGATCAAGGGGTTATCAACAGGTGATACATTCTCCGAAAGAGATTCTCAAAGCTGATTCATTCATACAATTACAACAGGTGCACCCTCACGATAAAGCTCCAAACTGGATTAACCTTATGTTATGAGGAATAATTTTTGGTATACTGGTATTTTTCAAAAAAAAATAAAAAAATGAACTGAATACGGTTACGACGACCTAAGAGATCTTCGAACCTTAAATAAGGTGAACCAGGAGAAGCACGACAAAACCGCATGAGGCGACCACGAGCACCCCCATGAAAGCATAGTCCCGATATGCGAGAACACGCTCGCGCACGTGGGTTCTCTTCCCGTTCCGGTACCCCCGCATATCAATGGTCAGTCCGAGGACATTGGAACGGAGCAGCGCATTTGACACAAGCGGGATCGCGATGGGCGCAACACTCCGGATCTTGCCCACAAAACCGGTACCGGGATTAAATCCCCGTGCCAGCTGGGCTTCGTGAATACGTTGTCCCTCAATCTGGAGCGTGGGGATAAATCGGAGCGCAATGATAAACATCAGGATGTAATCGATAGGCAGCCCCATCTTCTCCATGGCATGGACTAGATCCCGCGGTTGGGTTGAGATCAGGAAGAGCTGGAAAGCAAAGATAAGGATCATGAACCGGAGCGTGAGGACGAGCCCGATCATTACCCCCCCGGTGGTAAGGGGAATGAAACCCCCGATGAATGGTACTCCCTGAGGAATAACGTATCCGAGAATATCACCATTTGGCATCGTGATGATCGTGATGAGGATGAAGATAACGCTCATGACAAGGATCAGTTTGAGCTGCTGGAGCAGTTCGACAAGAAGTCTGCTGTATGCCGCCAGCACGAGCAAGGCAAGAACCATGAGCGTGAGGAAAACCAGGTTAGTTGCCATGATACACATAATGCTCATAACTATGATGAACGCGATCTTGGTGTAGGGGTGGAGCCGGTGGAGAAACGCATCCTTATGCACATACTGGAGAATCTCAGCCATGCTCACGCACCCCCGGTATCGGAGAGTATCTTTCCACCTTCCATCATGATGATACGGTCCGCGCAATGCTCGGCAATTTCCCGGTTGTGGGTGATGATGATGACAGTATGTCCTTTCTCCTGCAGTTTTTTCAGGATATTAATGACAAGGAGTGCCTCATTCCCGTCAAGCCCCGTTGTTGGTTCATCCAGCACAATCACGCTGGGCTGCATGGCAACAACGCATGCGATTCCAAGCCGCTGACGCTCTCCCCGCGAGAGCCAGCGAGGATAAAGGTCAGCCGACTCCTCAAGCCCGGCATCGCGGAGTGCGGCATCGATAACCGCGTCGCTATCATCAATGCCAAGGTTCTTCACTCCATAAGCGATCTCTTCCCGGACTGTATCGGCAAAGAACATGTGGTCCGGGTTCTGGAAGACAAGGCCGACGTAGCAGGCAAGGGAAACAATACTGCAATCCCTTGTGTTCCTACCGTGCACAATAACATCACCGGTCGTCGGAGAAAGGAGTCGGTTGAAGTGCTTGACCAGGGTTGTCTTTCCTGAACCGTTCTCACCAACGATCGCAACAAATTCTCCTTTTCTGATAGTAAGACTTATACCGGAGAGTGCCTCGATCTTCCCATAATTATGCGTGAGGTTCTGTACGGTGATAACCGGTTCGCTGGTAACGGCAGTATGGAGATTCTTCTTAACTTTTGAAAAATCGGGCAGCACCATGGCCCGAAGCCGATCATCTTTGAGGACATCGTCAGGAATACCCTGTGCGGTAATCATTCCATGTTCCATGACTACGAGGGCATCAACCATCTCCCGGAACTGGCCGAACTTGTGCTCAATGAGGAGGATGGTCTTTCCCTGGTCTTTGAGGTCTTTGAGGATGCCGGCGATTCGTCTGGTTGCGTGTTCATCGAGTTCTGAGGTGGGCTCATCAAGGATCAGGATATCGTTCCCGAGTGCCAGCGTTGCTGCAAGGGCAACACGCTGCTTCTGGCCCCCGGAGAGGTTATGCGGTGAACGGTCCTTGAGTTCCTCAATATAGGTCGTCTTCATGATCCCGGAGAGTCGTTCTTCGATAACAGCAGCCGAAAGCCCGCGATGTTCCAGAGCCGAAAGGATCTCCTCCTCAACCGTGGTGAAGATCATCTGAGCTTCAGCATCATCAAAGACAACCCCGACATTCTGCGCAAGATCAGAGAGGCTGCAGTACTCATTTACATCCTTTCCGTCAATTGCAACCAAACCTTCCTTCTTCCCGCCATACTCATGGTGCAGGATGCCGGAGGCTGCAAGACACAGCGAGGTCTTTCCGGCTCCCGAGGGGCCGGTAACCATAACGCACCGGCCTTTTTCAAGAGAGAGGGTGATGCGGTGCAGGGCCGGTTGCACCGTGTGGGGGTATGTATAACCGACGTTGGTTAGCTCAATCATTCCTGTCCTCTAAGAAGCACCCTGCTGGAAGGGATGTAGAGGAGCTGAACAATGATTGCATTAAAAACTGCCGTTATGACAACGATAGGGACAAACACCGCTACGAATGCCATCATGTCACCGTTGTACTTTGCAAGGTAGGTCGCGCCGATTGCGATGATTGCGACGGCGGCAAATGTGAAACCGCTTGCGAGGGTAGCAATGAATGTAGTAACCGTGGGGGCGTATTTCGTCCGTTCACGCATCGCTGCATACAGCCCAAAGCAGACAAGGGCTCCGGCCGGTTCGCTGATAAGGTTCCCCGGCGGGAACATCGAACTAGAAATCAGCATCGAGAGGGCTCCGGCAACAAGACCGATACCGAGCGCTTCAAGGATCGTGGGCCGGATGAGGATGATCGCAAGGCAGTAGAATGCGATGATCATATTCGGCGTCAGCGGTGTGTGGAGCATGGCGAGGAAATACCGGAGGATCGCACCGATGGCAAGCAGGATTCCGACTATTGCTATATCTTTTGACTTCATGGTAACATCACATCATCTGGGGGTAATCATTCAGGGGTAGAATGTCATACAGGATAGTGTATAGACTAACTCATACCTTAATGTATAATTTTGTTCATTTATGTATAAATATGTAATCATCGGCAGGATAAATCTGATGTGGGGGGCTTGTAGTATCCCGAAATCATTTCACTAAGTTGCTACCAGATAAAACCGTATCTGATGCCTTAAAAAAATGTATCGCAATACGAGGTTGACCCCCTCTCTCCCCCAGAGGGGGAGGCAGCATGCGGGGTGCGCCCCCTTGGCCCCCGATTTAGATGAAAGTTTTCAAATAACGTTTTTGCCCAGCGAGGCCCCGACGAGGCGGCCGAGCGACCCCCAAAGGGGGGGGCTTGCTCATTTTCTTGATTGTTTTGTGAAATTATTTCGGGATAGGACAAAAATTCTCTGTGATGACCTCATCTGACCACATTTATTATAATATCAGTTGGAGAAACGTTCCTGAGTATGTTCCGGGTGGCGTTTTTCGACCATGTCATTACAAAACAGAAATAGCGGATCGGACGAACCGCAGAACCCAGCGGGTGCTGACACGAACGAAGATCCTCTCTTTGTTCAGGAACATTCACCCCCTCCGGCTGATCTCCGGACACTCATCCTGAACCGGAAAGAGAGCGAGAAGCAGCTGAGCCTCCGGTTTTCTCTCATACAGGCGATCCTGGAAGGGGCAGACAGCGCAATTTTTTCTGTTGACACGCAGGGTTGTTATACCAGTTTCAATAAAAAACATGCCCGGGATATGCAGGACCTCTACGGTTCTGCGATCATGACTGGCGAAAAACTGGCGGGATTCGTGCCCGTTGAAAAGGACGCCGGGAAGATCCTCGGTCTGATCCGGCTGGCACTCGCGGGAGAACCGGGAACTGCAAGCGATTATTTCGGAGATCCGGCACGAAGCCGCCGCTATTTCGATCTCTCGTGCTACCCGGTGCACAACGATACCGGACTGGTAAACGGGGTGGCGGTCATTGTCACGGACACGACATCGCGAAAACAACGTGAACTTTCACTCATCGGACGGGAAGAGCGGTTCCGCAAGCTTGCAGATGATGCGCCGGATCTCCTGTTCCGGATATCCCTCCCTGACGGGAACTATGAATATGTCAGCCCGGCATCGCTCACATTCACCGGTTACCCGCCGGAGATCTTTTACAAAAAACCCGGGTTTTTGTATGAGCTGGTACACTCATCAGGGAAAGAGACCTTCGGCAGGAATCTGGGCCTCCTGATGAAAGGCAACAATGCTCCTGAATCAGAATTTCAGGTTGTCCATAAGGACGGAAAGGTGCGATGGTGGTTTTTAAGGACCACGCTTATCCGGGATGCTGCGGGTAACCCCATTGCTGCTGAAGGCATGGTAACGGATATCACCGACCGGAAAAGAGCGCAGATCGCCTGTGAGGAGAATGAAGAGCGGTTCCGGACGATCGTTGAATCGGCTGATGCAGGAATTCTCGTGGTTGATGCAGAAACAGATGGTATTTTGGATGCCAATCCCCGTGCCCTGGAGATGATCGGGGCGATACGGGAAAAGGTCATTGGATCAGCCTGCCACCAGGTTATCTGCCCCGCCGAACCCGGCAGCCGCCCGGTTACGGATGCGGGTGAGCCGGCAGAACCATCAGAACAGGTCATCAGAACGGCGGATGGCAGACGCTACCCCGTGAAAAGGACCGTCGTACCCGCAAAAATTTCCGGCCGGGACGTACAGATCGTGTCGCTCATCGACCTGTCGGAACAGAAAGAAAAAGAAGACTCCCTGCGGCAGAGCGACGGGCTCTACCGTTCGTTTATCGCCGCCGGCAGTGATGGTATTTTCCGGTATGCGATGGATTGTGAGATCCCGGTGACCCTGCCGGTCGACGAACAGATCGCCCTTGCCATCCGGCACGGGCACCTTGCCGAGTGCAATGATGCAATGGCACGGATGTGCGGGTATGAGCAGGCTCCGGAACTGGCCGGGCAAAAACTCGACGCCATCATGGATGTGAAAAATCCCCGCACGCTTGAGTATCTGCGCACATTCATCCGCGACGGGTATCATGTTGCGGGATATGAGACGGAAGAACGCGACCGTGCCGGAACCACCCGCTGGTTTGCCAGTTCACTGGACGGGATCGCGAGGAACGGGTGCCTGGGTCACCTCTGGGGGGTAAAAAGAGATATCACCGCCAGCAGGAACAGAGAGCTGACCCTCAGGGAAAGCGAGGGGAGATACCGGGGGCTGGTTGAACATTCGGCTGACATCATCTATTCCCTCAGTTTTTCCGGGGAGATCACCGCGATAAGTCCTGCCGTGCTCCCCCTGCTGGGATACCGGCCGGACGAACTGATCGGAAAGAACATCCGAAATTTTCTGAAACCGGAATCACAACAGGCGGTGCTGGACGATATCGACAGGAAGAAGAATGGAGAACGATCCGATAGCAGGTATGAGATCGAGCTGCTGGCAAAGGATGGCCGGTGTATCCCGTTTGAAGTGAGCACCGGGATCCGCCCCGAAGAGACCGAAAGCCCGGGTATCACCGGCATTGCCCGTGAGATCACCGGGCGGAGAAAGATCGAGGATGCCCTCAGGGAACGGGAAGAGCGCTTCCGGATCCTTTTCCAGAGCATGCCTTCGGTTGCCGTGCAGGGATTCCTGCCTGACTACACGGTGGTCTGCTGGAATGAAGCGGCTACAAAAATGTTCGGGTATCCTGCAAGCGAAGCTAGGGGAAAGGATATCCGTGATCTCATCTTCCCGGCCGGTGTACGGGAACGCGAAACTGAGACCTGCAACCGCATGGCTTCGACCGGCATTCCCGGACCATCGGCTGAAGAGGAGCTCCGGCACAGGGACGGAACACAGGTGCCGGTCTTTCTCAGCCACACCGTGGTCAAAATCCCCGGTAAAAGCACAATCCTGTTCTGCATTGGTGTTGATCTGACAGAACGGAAAGCAGCCGAAACGGCATTGCAGGACCGGGCAGACAACCTGCAGTTGATACTCGAAGGTGCGCCATTCGGCACCATTGTCTGCGAACTGCAGGATGACGGGAATCTGGTAGTTGTCAGCGGGAACCGGTCCGCCAGCCGGATCCTGGGAACGGACAGCAGCCACCTTGTAGGGAAGACTATCGAGGAGGTGTCCCCGGATCTCGCATCAGCCGGGATCCCGGATATCTTCCGGAAGGTAGTCCGTGGAGGAGAACCATTCCACCGGCAAGCCTTTGAGTTCCCCGCAGGAGAAGTATCGCGGGTCTTTGAGATCCATGCCATCCCGCTTGCAGAGAACCGGATGACCGTTTTTTTTGAGGATATTTCCGAGAAGCGAAATGCCGAAAAGGAACTCGGGCTGAGGGAGACCCTGTTCCGTTCACTCATCCACAACTCACCGGATATCATCCAGATCCTTGATTCGGATAAACAGATGGTCTATAGCTCGCTGGCGTTCTCGAAAATACTGGGGTATCCACAGGAATCACAGACCGGAAGGAGCATAGCCGATCTTGTCCATCCCGATGACCTGGACCATGTCATGGCATATCTTGATGAGGTGTATGCGGGGGAAACGCCGAAAACAACCACCGTGTTCAGGATGCTTTCCGCAGACGGAAATTTCCAGTATATGGAATCCGTTGCCATGAACCTGCACGGGATACCGGGTGTTGACGGCATCGTCATCAACACGCACGCTGTTCACGCCCAGAAAGAGGCGCAGCGTGCGCTGGAGGAAAGCGAGGAGCGGTTCCGCTTCATTTTCACGTATTCGAATGATGCCATGTACCTCTCTGAAATAACCCCCTCCGGTATGCCGGGGAAAATTCTGGCCGTCAACGACGCAGCCATCCGCCAGTCCGGCTATTCCAGGGATATGCTGATGCAAAAGAACCTGCCGGAACTCTGTTCCCGTGACCTGTCCCACCGGTTGCGGGCACTCATGATGGAACTGTTCACCCGGGGGGAAGCCCGCTTCGAGACCGAGACGATAAAAAAAGACGGCTCACTCCTGCCCGTGGAGATCAGCGCCCGGCTGGGAAAACTCAGGGATATGACGTACATCATTGCCATCTCGCGGGATGTGACCCGGTGGAAGCGGGAGGACCGGGCGCTCAGGACAGCCAACCAGAAACTCCAGCTGATGAATATCGTTGCCTGGCACGATATCCAGAACAAGGTGAGCGATCTCCGCGGTTATGTTGAGCACTCAAAAGATCTGGTGACAGATGAAAAACTGAAAAAGTTCATTGACAGCGAGAACGATGTTCTCAGGGTTATTCACCGTCAGCTCCAGTACACCAAGGAATACCAGGAGATGGGAATTCATCCCCCGCAGTGGGTTAACCTTCCGCAGGTGCTGCGCACGATCGTCTCGTTTAAGGATCTCGGGCCGCTGAAATTCAGAGCGGACCTTCAGGATCTTGAGCTTTACTGCGACCCGAACATCGAGAAGGTGTTCTCCTGCCTTATCGAGAACACGTTGATACATGCAAAAAAAGCAACCGGGATCCACATCAGCTGTAAAAAGACCACTGATGGCATCCGGATTATCTATGAGGATGACGGGATCGGTATTCCGGCAGAGAAGAAAAAAGACCTCTTTACCCCCGGTGTCGGGTCAGCAACGGGGTTCTCCCTCTTCTTCGTCCATGACATTCTTGAGATCTCCGATATGAGTATCCGGGAGACCGGTGAACCTCAGAACGGTGCACGGTTTGAAATCTCCATCCCGCGGGGCCTCTACCGGACCCACCTGAAAGATCCGGGCCAGATGGTATCATAATTCCCTGGCGCTTCAGCCAGGTAAAAGCACAACACATAACTATTTTTATATAAGATTCTGTCTCTATGGGCACGCAGAAGTTCACGATTCTGCACTCGAATGACATGCATGGGGATTTTCTCGCTGAAGCCGCCAGCGGGTCCGGGGAGATGATCGGCGGGCTCGCCCTGCTCTCGGGATATATCAACAAGGTGCGGTGCGAGGAGGAGAATGTCCTCTACGCGATTGCCGGGGACATGGTCCAGGGATCGCTGATTGATTCGGAGTACAAGGGGATCTCGACCATCGAGATCATGAACTACCTGTCCCCCGATGTGGTCACGCTGGGAAACCACGAGCTGGATTACGGGCTTGAACATCTCCTGTTCCTTGAGAGAATGGCCGGTTTCCCCATTGTCAACGCAAACCTGTATATCAAAAAATACCACAGGCGCCTGATGATGCCGCACGTCATCCTGAAAAAAGCCGGGCTGGAGATCCTCTTCATCGGGATCATCACGGAAAAAGTGATGGACTCGATTATTCGGGACCCGGCGATCGGGAGTTTTATTTCACTCGAGGAGGCGGGGGCGGAGGTTGGAAGGATCTGCAATGCCTACAGGAACAAGGATATTGACCTGACCGTGCTTCTTACCCACATCGGGTTTGATTCCGACCGGGAACTTGCGAGGATGCTGGATCCCGCGTGGGGTGTTGATATCATCATCGGAGGCCACTCCCACACAATCCTTGATCAACCGGCATGCGAGAACAACATCCTGATCGCACAGGCAGGTGTCGGTACGAACCAGATCGGGCGGTTCGACATCACGGTGGACGACGATACCAACAGTATCGTGGACTGGCAATGGAGACTCGTTGAGATTTCAGAAAAATCTGCACCGCCCGATCAAAAACTCGTTGCATTCATTGATTCGTTCCGGGAGGTGGTTGACCGCAAGTACAAGACCCTGCTCGGAAAATTCGCCATCCCCCTCACCCACCCCTCCCGTGAAAAGGAGTCCACGCTCGGCAATCTCGTTGCTGACATCTTCTGCGACACTGCCGGTTGCGACGTGATGCTTATGGGGGCGGGAGCGATTCGTTCAAAGGAACTCGGGCCCGCGGTCACCCTGGGAGATTTCAGAGCCTGCTTCCCGTTTGACGAGTCCTTACAACGGTATACTGTCACGGGCAGGCACCTGAAAAGTATCTTTTCCCATATCATGCGACCGGAGAACCGGGACGGAGAGGGGGAATGTTACGAGGTGAATGCCGCCGTCCGGGCCGTGTATAATGACCGGAAAAAGTCGCTTGAATCCCTCGAAGTCGGCGGTTTGCCGGTGGATGAAGACCGGCATTACACGCTCGGGCTGATCGGGTACCACGCGGACAACTGTACAAAAAACCTCAATATTACGCCGGATGAACTCACGCGCCTGGGCGGGACCAGGATCGTGGCCACGTCCACGATCAGCGTCCTTGAGGAGTACCTGCGGGCCCACCCGAACCTGAACCGTCGTATCGAAGGCCGTCTCGTGTTCCGTGCTGCCTGACCGGGCCTGTACCCCTTGCAGGCCGGATCTGATACTTTTTTCACCAGCCGTGATGATAAATAATGACAGATCTGCGATCGCCCTTTCGCGTTCACCGATCCGTTCACTATCACTGCAGGAGTTGTCTATCATCGCCGAAATACCCAGAGAAGAATACGTGCTGAAATGTACTTCGGCATGCGCCGGGTGCAGCGACTCGCTCGCGCTCCGGTACGTGCTCAAGGCAGCCGGGCCCGATACCGTGCTTGTCATTCCCGCATGCTGTACCAGTGTCATCCAGGGCATTTACCCGAACACCGCGTTCAATGTCCCGGTCTATAACATTGCGTTCGGTGCCGCCGCTGCCTGTGCCTCCGGCATGAGCAACGCGTTCCGGGCAGCCGGGAAGAAGACCAACGTCATTGTCTATGCCGGTGATGGAGGGACCCTGGATATCGGCATCCAGGCCATGTCCGGGGCATTTGAACGGGGCACCGATTTCCTGTACATCTGTTACGACAACGAGGCCTACGGCAACACCGGCATGCAGCGTTCGGGAGGAACCCCGCTCGGGGCAAAGACCACGACAACCCCGGGCGGAAAGACCGATGTAAAAAAGGACATTGACGCGATCATCGCCGCCCACGCTCCGCCGTACCAGGCGACCGCTGCCGCAGCATACCCCCAGGACCTCTTCAAAAAAGTACAGAAAGCCCTCTCCTTCCGGGGCCCGAGTTTCATCCACGTCCTTGCACCCTGCCCGCCCGGCTGGAGGTATTCGACCGAGAAGAGCGTGGAGATGGGAAAACTTGCCGTGAAATCCGGCATGTGGGTGCTCTATGAACGCGAGTACGGGAAGCTGACGATGGGCGCCCCGTCCAGAGCGGCGATGAAAAAACCCCTGCCCCTTGAGGAGTACCTTGCACCGCAGGGCCGGTTCAAGGGCATTGATCCAAAGACGGTTGAGATCCTCAGACAGCAGATAGCAAAAACGTTTGCGAAACTCGCGGCAGAGGAGGCAGCTCCATGAAGAAGATCGCAACCGGCAACAAGGCTGTTGCCGAGGCGGTAAAGCAGGTTAAGCCCGACGTCATTGCAGCCTACCCCATCACGCCTCAGACCGAGATCGTGGAACAGATCGCAGAGTTCGTAAGCGGTGGCGAACTCAAAAGCCGGTATATCCCTGTCGAAAGTGAGCACTCGGCGATGGCAGCCTGTATCGGTGCCGGTATCACGGGCGCCCGGACCTTTACCGCAACGAGCTCCCACGGGCTCCTCTACATGCACGAGATGACCAACTGGGCGGCAGGAGCCCGGCTCCCGGTGGTCATGGCCACCGTCAACCGCTCGATCGGGCCCGGCTGGAACATCTGGGCGGAACACACCGATGCCCTGCAGGAACGCGATACCGGCTGGCTCCAGGTGTACGTGAGCACCGTGCAGGAAGCGTACGATACAACGCTGATGGCGTTCCGGATCGCGGAACACAACGACGTGCTCCTGCCGGTAATGGTGAACCTCGACGGGTTCCTGCTCTCCCATATCATGCAGCCGCTCGACACGGTCGAACCGGGCGACTTCATCCCGCCCCTCCACCTCCCCCATGCTATTGACGTGAAGACCCCGGCAGGGTACGGCGGTCTTACCGGCCCGGACCGGCATTTTAAAATCCGTTGGGATATCGAACGTTCGATGCGGGATTCCGTGAAGGTGATCGAAAAGACCCAGGATGAGTTTTCCAGACGCTTTGGCCGGAGATACGGGTTCACCGAGGACTACCGGTGTGAGGACGCTGATGTGATCGTTGTCGCGATGGGTACCCTCGGGAAAGAGGCTGAGGTAGCCATCGACCAGCTCCGGAACGAGGGTATCAAAGCCGGTTCCATGCGCCTTCGCTGGCTGCGCCCCTTCCCGGACCTGGATCTGAAGGGAAAAGAGGTTGTTGTGATCGACCGCGACTACTCCTTTGGCCGCGGGGGGATCCTCGCAACGGAGATCATGGCGCAGACAAAAGAAGAGGTTTTCAGTGTTATCGCCGGGATAGGCGGGCAGGAAGTCACCTTTGAGGACGTGGCGGACTTTGTCCGGCAACGACGCAGGGGAACGGAGTTCTGGTTCGGGGTGACCGTCAATGTTTGAGATCCGTATCCACTCGCGGGGAGGCCAGGGCGGTGTCACCGCAGCAAGGCTCCTCGCCCTTGCGGCTATCCATGATGGCAAATACGCAACGGCAGCCCCGTTCTACGGCGCCGAGCGCCGCGGGGCACCCATTGTTTCATTCGTCCGGATCGATGACAAACCGATCAGGATCTACAGCCAGATCAAAAAACCGGACATGGTCGTTGTGCTCGACGCGAGCGTGATGGATGTGGTAGATGTGCTGCAGGGACTGAAAGCCGGGGGAAATGTCCTCGTCAACAGCCAGCAGAAAAGGGAATTTTCCGGCTACGTATCCAGCCATGTTGATCTGACAGGTATTGCCCTGAAGGAGAACCTTGTGGTGTCGGGAAGCCCGATCCTGAATACGCCGGTTATCGGCGCTCTCGCAAAGAGGGGGATCGTGTCCGTGGATTCGGCAAAGAAGGCTATCCGGGAGATGTTCTCTGATGAGCGGAATGTCAAGGCCGCGGAAGCCGCCTACCGGGAGATGAGCGCATGATCGCCCCACAAAAACGCGAGAACCTTGCGATAAGCAGGCCCGTTGAGGGTGCAGCCGGGATGACGGGGACCTGGCGGGTATTCAGGCCCGTTGTAGACAAGGAGAAGTGCAACGCCTGCGGGCTCTGTGCCACCTACTGTCCCGATGCCGTTGTCAACGATGACCTTGAGATCGACCTGAATTTCTGCAAGGGTTGCGGTATCTGTGCCAACGAATGCCCGAAGAAAGCAATTGAGATGGTGCGGGAAGAGAAGTAACTTTGATCCGTTGAAACCATTTCATGAGAGATGATGCCCCCTCCTGCGCCGAATTGTCCCCCCTGGGGGGACCGGGCGCACCGCGATGATCCGGACCTGATTACAGATGATGGATCTGGAGAAACGGGTATGGACATGTCACACCGGAACCATGATAATTGCCGCTATGAGGACTCTCCGCGTCAGGTCCCCTTGCGGGGCATGGGCGGGGCAGTTTTGTGTTTTTTCTACGCGCAAGGGTAATGATCCGTCGCGGGAGCGCCCTTTCGGGGGCGGCGATGTTGATCGCAAATAATTGAGAACGTGAAAAATCCGGCTCTGGAGAAAACCTCATGTTCTCCCAATGATCGACC
>Ga0116155_10000231_pt1 | contig 55803 bp, 41 predicted proteins | sample AD_UKC032_MetaG_FD_89890 | JGI IMG/M metagenome (GOLD analysis project Ga0116155, IMG submission 89890) | Active sludge microbial communities of municipal wastewater-treating anaerobic digesters from USA - AD_UKC032_MetaG | ecosystem: Engineered > Bioreactor > Anaerobic > Digestate | place: USA...
CCGGCCGGTTTGTCAAGCCCAAAATGAATGCGAATCTGCTCGGCACCCCTGCCGAGTCCATCAATGCTTGTCATGAGCTGGGGTTACGTGTGCAGGAAAGAGTCAGTTGCGGAATCGCTGGGGATGGGATGGTTCCTGAGTTCGGGGCTTGGCTTGGATAACGGGACAGGTCCGTTATTGACTGAGCGATGGAACCGGGCTACTGTGTCCATCATGCCACGAACGGCCAGACAAGCTCCGGGCGGGATGGTATACCATGTGCTTAACCGCGGGGTTGGGCGGATGCGGCTGTTTGACAAGCCGGGCGACTACGAGGCGTTCGAGCGGGTGCTGGCCGAGACGCTGGAACTGCGGCCGATGCGGATCTGTGCCTACTGCGTCATGCCGAACCACTGGCACATGGTCCTGTGGCCGCGGCGGGACGGGGAGCTGGCCGCGTTCATGCAGCGGCTGACCATCACGCACGTGCGGTGCTGGCAGGAACACCGGCACGAGGTGGGGACGGGACACATCTATCAAGGCCGCTACAAGTCGTTTCCGGTCCAGGACGGCCCCCATTTTCTGAAGGTGTGCCGGTACGTTGAGCGGAACGCGTTGCGGGCGGGTCTGACGAAACAGGCGGAGGATTGGCAGTGGTCGAGCCTGTGGCGGCGGGAGCATGGTGACGAGGAAGCCCGGTCATTGCTGAGCGAGTGGGTGGTGGACCGGCCGGGTGACTGGCTCCGGCGGGTGAACCGGGCGGAGAGGCAGTCGGAGCTTGACGGCCTACGGGTATCGATAGCCCGTGGCCGGCCGTTCGGAATGCCGGACTGGACGGCCAGGACGGTGCGAAAGCTGGGCCTGGAGAGCTCGCTTCGCCCCCGCGGCCGGCCGCGCAAACAGAAGGATGATGGTGCGGCGGAGAACAGGCTTGTGAAGTAGATCCGAAATAAACGGACCTGTCCCGTTTTCTACACGGGCATTCCGGTGAATCGGCCTTCGAAGACGAGGCGGTTGTCGACCCAACCCTGGGAGTCACAGACGGTGCGTCGGGTGCGAGCCTCGACCAGCTTGAGGGTGATGAACATGGTGGCGGGGGGGGTGACCGTGCCGCGGAATTTGACGTTGTCCAGTCCGCCGAAGCCGAGGAAGCGGTTGTCGGGCTGGAAGACGTGGGACATGTACGCGGCCATCTGAGCGGCGGACTCGAGCATGAGGACGCCGGGCAGGAGCGGCCGGCCGGGGATATGGCCTCTCACCCAGAACTCGTCCTCGCGGACCAGGCGAAGGCCGACGGCGACGTTGGTTTCCAGATTGATGGTCAGGATACCGTCCAACTGCATGAATTCGAAGCGCTGGGGCAGGTGTTGATAGATCTGCTCCCTGGTGACCTGGAGTCTAGCGGGATCCAATTGGCCGAGATCGACGAAAGGTGGAGCAGCCATTGAACGTGAGTCTCCAATCGGGCCTGGGTGCTATGCGGAGGCTGAAGTCGGGTCGAGCGGGCTGATCTGGCCGCACCGCGGGGTCCGGGTGCCCGTGCCGGCGCATGTTCGCTCGTCTCCTCCTGGGTACGCTCCCAGGCAAGTCGAGGGGACGGGGCAAAGGCAGGCCGGTCCAGTCCGCCGCCTGGGTCGAGCTTCGGCTACTGGGGCGCGGAACGGGCCTCGAGGATTTTCTTGCGTACCTCTTGTGCGGCGGCCTTGATATCCTGCATCGCCTTGCGGACGCGGGTACCGGCGGCCTTGTTGCCGCCGATGGCCTTATCCACATCGTCAGCGGCAGCCTCGACCAATTCTCTCAACTTCTTGTACTCTTCCATCCTTGTTTACTCCCGGTGATTCCGTGGGTCGGGCTCAGGGACTCCTGCCGCGCCATGCAGACTTCAGATTCTCGGCAAGCCCGACGCGTCCGGGAGTGTACCAGAGCGGACCCCGCTTGCAAAGGCAGAAAACGCGGTTTTGGGGTGTGTGGAGAGGGGAACGGCATGTTGTCGGCGTCCTCGGGGAGGCTGGCGCGTTGCCCGAGCGTACGATGTCGGGTGGTTCTCACTGCCGGGAGGGGGGCGGCTGGCGGTACCCGTAAAACCTGTTGGCGAAAAGACTTTCAGCGATCAGCAGTGCGAGCAGGGCGAGGGCGATGGGGACTGTCCAGCGGATGGTGGCCGGTGCGGTTCGGTCGCGGGCCACGATCTCGACGTTGGTGGTGACGATGGCGATGCCGGGCGGAAACCGTGCGCTGATGGCGGCGGGGGTCGTCCGGGTCATGTCGGATTCGGTCTCGGGTACGTTGACGCTGTAGTCCAGGATGGCGTGTGGGGTATCCTGGCCGGACAGGACGCGGTAGTGGCCCGGAAGTGCTGTTGGCAGCTCGACTTGCGTGCTTCGAGGGGGCAAGGGTCGCGGTTGGGTTTCGCCGGGTCGGATGAGGGTGAGCGGGCCGGCGGCGGTGTCCAGCCAGCGGCGGGCGGTATCGCCCGCCGCGAAGGTTGCGACGTGGTCGCTGCGGGGGGCGAGGTCGGCCAGGATGCTCTGGAGGAGGACGATCATGGGGGCGGCCTGGGAGCCGAAAAGGCTCCACTCCCTGGCTGGCGAGAACGCCATCTGGACGACTCGGCCTCTGCCGAGGGTCCGGGTGAGGATCGCGGGGCTGCCGTCGGAGAAGGGTGCGAGGACCTGGGCTTCGGCGGCCGGTGGTCCCAGGCGCAGGTGGCGGAACACGGGGCGGTCGTTGACCGAGTCGAAGCCGGGGTCAACGAATGGCCGGAGGTAGGGGTGGCCGAACTCTGTGGCGGCGACGTTGACCGGTGGGTCGCGGGAGATGATGTTCTCGATGGGGGCGGGCAGGATTGGGGTGGCGGGAGCCAGTGCGGCCGGTGTCATGTTCGGTCCCGGGATGATGATCAGCGTTCCTCCGGTCTCAAGGTACTTGCGGAGGGTGGTCCACCCCTGGGGTGTGGTTTGTGCGGCGTCGGCCAGGATCACGGCCACCCGGCCGTCGAGTCGGCTGGCCTCCAGGGTCTCGGGGCCGATGTTTTCCACCACATAGCGCCTCTCTACAGAGGTCAAGGCGCTGGGGGCGATCATGGCTGCGACCATGGCCGCCACCTCGTTGTCGGGTTGGTCAGCGAGGATGGTCACGCGCGGCAGATCGCCTGCCAGCACGCAGGCGAAGCGGTGGTTATCGGCGGGCAGGGCATCGTCGGGCTTGAGCTCGATGGTGATGGTGTGGGTACCTTTTGGCAGTGGGGGGATGCTCAGGGTGACTTCTCGTTCGCTGTTCGCCTGGAGTGGTCCGAGGGCCTGGCGGCCGCGGGGCTGGCCGTCGAGAGTCAGTTCCAGGTATGTTTCCCCGGGCGTATTGGCGGTTCGGAGTTGGCAGGCGATCGCGTTGCTCACCTCTGCGGGGAGGACGTGTTCGCCGGCCGACGGCCAGCCGAGGGTCAGGTTGAGGTTCTCGTGGTGTCCGGCGTCGAGCACGCAGACTGCGGAGAGGTCTTTGGGAGGCATTGGCAGGGCTCCGCGCCAGGCGTGTTCGGTCAGGTCGGTGACCAAGTATACCTCGCGGCGTGGGTTGCGGGCTTGGGCGAGCTGCCGGTAGGCGAGTTGGAGGAGCGTGCCTGCACCCCGGCCATGCCACGCAGGTGACAGGTGGTGGAGTGTCTGGGCGGCTCGTCCTCGGTCGGTGGTCCACAGTCCGGTTGTCGCGACCTGTTTTGTCGAGTTCTCCTTGTTGTGGCTTTCTTCCGAGCCGGTCAGGATGGCGAACTCGCAGCCCGGGCCGAAGCGACCGCGGTCTTCGATGACAGTCCGGGCCAGATCGCAGGCTGCTTCGAGGCGTGTGCGGCCCTGGAACCGATAGCTCATGCTGGCCGAATCGTCCACGCAGATGACGGCGGAGACTGGTTCGCCGGTCGTTCGCGAGGCCAGTCCGGCGACTGGGTCCGGCTGGCAGCGGGCTTCCATGAGCAGGGTGACGATGAGGAGCAGGATGGTGATTCGGGCGGCGAGCAGGAGCAGGTAGCGGAGTCGTTGGGCCTGCCGGCCGGCAGCCGCCTTGGGGGTCAGCAACCGCAGGGCCGGGAACCAAGCGTGGCGTGATCTCTGGCGCAGGACGAGATGAATGATGATCGGGGCGGCGGCGGCGAGGGTTCCCCAGAGGAGTGCCGGAGCCGCGACGGTGATCATCGCGGTCACGGCGGAGCTGAAGGGGTGATAGGGGGCAGGGACCATCAGCTGACCATTGTAATGGAAAAGAGGGCTTCAGCGTCCATCACTGCGGATATTGTCCGCGGTTGCGGCGATATCGAGGGTTCCGAAATCGCCGTCGGGTCCGGCGCTGACAAAGACTGGGCGGCCGGCATTGGCGGCGACGGCTTCCTGGTCGCTGGGTGCCGGGCTGGCGGTGGTGAGGCAGCGAAGGCGGCGTCCCCAGGCGTCCTGGATCGTGCCCCAGGCGGGGGCGGTGGTTGTGGGCAGCGGGGGCTGCTCGAGGGGTACGCGGAAGACCGGCCGGATGCGGTCGATCTGTATACGGGCGGCGGGCACGCCCGCGAGGAGGGCGATCACTCTATCGGCGCTGCCCTGGTCGTGATCGGACGTGGGAGTGCGTGGGGGCGGCCTGGTGTCGGAGGGCCAGGTGCCGGTCGCCTTGTGGTAGGCCCCCACCGCCTGATTCAGGAAGGCGAGCACTTCCTTGACCTGGCGTTCCTTCAAGCCGCTGCGGACATTGGCGACACCGAGGGCAACGGCCAGCAAGACGGCGCTCAGGATCGACCCCGCGATCAGCGTTTCAGGGAGGGTTAGTGCCTTGGGCATGGGCGGCATGTTACCTGGGTTGGAGCCGGATGGCCAAGGGTCCGGATTCTAGGGTGTGGGCGGAGCCGCCGCGTTGCTGGGTGGTGTGGGAGTTGCCTGGTCAGCGAGCGAGGGCGCCATAGGTGAGCCGCTTGTCGGCGGGTCGTGCCTCGCGATCGGCGGGGTGGCGATACTGCCACTTCAGTGCGGGTTGGGCATCTGTGTCGGGCATGCCGGGGATGGGCGGGAGGATCAACTGGTCGATCGAGAGGGAAGAGGCGAAGTCGGGCGGGGCCGATCTGGCGAGGCGGAAGTCGTGTGCCGCGGGGTTGGTGAACAGGTCCGCCATCGTGTCGTTCGACCGGTTGGTTTTGTCATCGAGACCGGTGCCGTCGCAAGCGAAGTTGCCGCTGAACCAGTTGTGCGTGCCGATGACGTTGCCGAGCCGGGCTCCGCCGCGGGCGGCGGCGATGACCTGGCGGTTTTGTCTTACTCCCCCGTCGGTGATGAGGTTGCCGGTCAGGTTTGCCCGGGTCTTGGGTGAGGAGAGATCCACGATCGGGGCGATGAACGGCGTCAGGATGGTGTTGAACGCCAGGAACAGGGTGCCGTCGCGTTGCCGGTCGCCGTCGTGCCCGAAGTGAACGACGCCGCGGTTGCCCTTGGACTGGGGGTCCTTGACGATGATGTTGCCGAGGAGCACGGCGTGGCTGTCCGGCCGGGCGGTATCGACGGAGTCGACCAGGTCGAGTTCGCGGTTGGCGGAGTGGTGGACATAGCAGTACTGAACGCGCATGTGGTGAGTTCGGCTCTTGATATTGTGGCCGGTGAGGCTGTGGTGGATTTCGCAGTAGCTCAGGGTGGCGCTGGTGCCGCCGAGATAGAGGTTGTGGTTGTAGCCTGGCTCGGCCGGGTCTCCGTTGTGGTGGATCTCGCAGAACTCGATGCGCTGGTCGACGGCTGTTGCGGGCGTGCCGTCGCCGTTGGACATGATGCCCATGTCGTTATGATGGATCGAGCAACGGCGGATGGTGACGTGGTTGGCCTGGTGGATTCGGACGGCCGCGCCGTTGTGGCTGTTGTTGTGGGCGCCGGTCAGTTCAAAGCCTTCGAGCAGGCCACCGTCGGCCCCGGGTGAGAACTGGAAGATGGCCCGTGGTGTGTTCCCCTCGCCGGTGTAGTTGAATCCCAGGCCGGAGAGGCGAATGTGTTTGCCCTTTTCGGCGGGTGCCGCGCGGAAGGTGAGGTCTCTCTCGCGGACCGTCACGACCACCTGCTCATAGGCGGCGTTGCCGGTGAGAGGGTAGACCAGGATGGTATCGCCGGTTCGGGCCTGTCCGCATGCCTTCTCGATTTGGGAGAAGGCCTTTCCGGGCCCGACTTCGAGGGTCGCGGCGCAGGCCTGGGGTGAGCGGGCGACGGTCGAAGCGATAATGGCGATAAGGAGGAGGTCCTGACAGTGATTGAATCTCCGCGCCATGGAGGTCCTGTGTTTCGTTGGTGCCGCGATGGCTGCTCGCGGTCTTCCGCCGGCGGGCGGGTTTTTCATGGCCTTGTGCCTCCTGGGGGCCGAAGTGATGCCGCCTGTTCGAGGTTTTCGGACGCGGCCGCCTTTCCGTCGGTTACCCTCAGTAGCGTCCCTGGTACTGGTCGGCCGGGTACTTGCGGGCGTTCTTGGCCATTTTGGTGCGGAGTGCGGTGGTCACGTCGATATCCGCGGCGTTGGCGAACGACAGCAGGAAGGCCATGATGTCGGCCACTTCTTCCGCCACGGGTGCCAGGCGGGCGGGATCGCGGACCTGTTCCCGCGACGCCTCGTTTCTGGCCCAGCGGAAATGCTCCATCAGCTCGGCCGCCTCAGTAGCGATTGCCATTGAAAGGTTCTTTGGGTCATGGAACTGCTCCCAGTCGCGTTCGCGGATGAAGTCGGCGACCAGCCTGCGAAGTTCGGCGACGGTGGTATCGGCATCAGTGGGCAAGAGGGGCCTCCTGGCGAGCCGGGGAGCGGCAAGGGTGAAGGGAGATTCCGGGTGTCTCGGTCATGCGATTCCCTGTCGCGGGGTCACTTCTCACTTTTCACCTCGTCACTCGGTGATGGTGACGATCGACTGGTTGGGTAGGAGGAGCTTGTAGGCCCAGGCGACGTCTGCCGTTCCGAGTCGAATGCAGCCCATGGAGACGTCCTTTCCGATGGTGTCGGGTTCGATGGTGCCGTGGATGCCGTAGCCGGGCTGACCGGCGGCCTCGCCGTCGATCCCTTGCAGGCCGATCCAGTACTCGCCGATCGGATTGGCCGGATCGTCCGGGTGCCAGCGTTTGCCGGTTCTCGGGTCGGTCCAGCCGGGGTTGGCCAGCTGGTTGGCGACCTTCCACGTTCCGGCGGGTGTGCTCCCGCCTTCGCCCAGGGCGACGGGTATGGTTCTCACGTAGAGTCCCTGGAGGTAGACGTGCATTTCGTGATCGCGCTTGTTGATGTTGGCGTGGAATGGGCCTTCGATCAGCTTGATGCGGGAGCCTTCGCGGATCAGGTGGCGGTTGCCCAAGGTGTTGATGTCGGCCAGCAGTGGTTCCGAGATCTTGCATCGCCGGGCGAGTTTGCCGAGGGTGTCGCCGGCCTTGACGCTGTGCCAGGAGCAGAGGGTATCGCCCTTGACGACGGTCTTGCTGAGCACGGTCTTGTCGGCCAGATCGGTCAGGGCCTGGCGGGCGGTCTTGGCGTCGGCCAGGGTCAGGCCTTGGTGCAGGGCCCGGTTCAGCCGCTCGCGGGCTTCGAGGAGATGTTCGCCCTTGAGGGCTTCCATCCCGGCCTGGAAATCGGCCGTGGCCTTGGCGGGGTCGATCGCCGGGACCGGGATGCTGGACGGCTGGCTGGTGGGTGCGGTGATCCTGAAGATGGTCGAGGGCGGAAGGGTGGTGCTGGGGTTGCTGACCGTCAAGCCATCCGTACTCTTCTTGGCAGGAAGCGTCGAGGGAGTGGACAGTCTGGGCGGTTCGAGGGTGGGCCGCGGGCTCGCTGTCGGGGGTGATGATGGATGGGTGGGGGTGTCCACCTTCCGCAGGGCGGATTGCTGATCGCTGGACGCGACGAGGCCGGCCAGCGGGCTGAGCGATCCCTGGCGGGCGCTCTCGCGGATCATGGGCCAGTTCCACACCACGGCCCCTGCTCCGGCGAGCAGGAGAACTCCGACGACCTTTCGCATGTTCCGACGACGGTGCCGCATCGAGTACACCAGAACACTCCTTACGCTCGGGGGGGTTGACGGCAGGTACAAGGATACCGCGCCGGCAGGGTAATGCAACTGAACGGGGGAGTCGCGTGCGTGGAGGGGGCGTGGGGGTGGCATCGAGGCCGGCAACGGGGCTGCGAGATTCGGTTTCAGGAGCATGGTGGAGGATGCGGGATTGCCGGCTCGGAATGTGGAATGCGAAGTCGGAGCACGCAGATGGAGAATCGACAGCGGAGAACGAAGCGGGAGAGTGAGGCTGTGCGGCGAACAGTCTGGTTCGGAACGAGGGGAGCCGCGGGTGGTCGATACCGGGTCACGGGCGGATGCTGACGTGTTTGCCTTGGCGGCCGGTTCACCCGGCCGGGGGTGGGAGGATGGGCTGGTTTCGTGAAGAAGGGCGCTGGTTATGGGCCGAAGCGGAGGACTTCCTTGTCAGTGACGAGCATGTCCACCTGCATGTCGTGTTCGGTTATCGGAACCTGATTGACCAGTTGGGAATCGAGGGCGAATCCGCAGGCCACGCCCTTCCAGTCGCGGTGGGCGAGGAAGTGGTCGTAGAAGCCTCGTCCGCGCCCGATGCGGTTTCCGGTCCGGTCGAAGCCCAGGCCTGGGACGATCACCATGTCGATGTTGGCGACCGGGAAGGGCATGCCCTGGACCGGCTCGCGGATTCCGAGGGTGGACTCGTGGACATCGTCGGACAGGGAGCGGATTTCCATGGGCAGCATTCGCCGCTGTTCCCAGCTCACTTTTGGAGCGAGGACTCGCTTGCGGTCTCGCCATGCCCGGAACACCAGTGGGGTGGTGTCGATCTCCGTTGGGAGGGACAGGAAGACCATGATGATTTCGGCCCGGGCGTATTCGCGGGTCTCGGCCAGGCGAGCGCAAGCCGCCAGCGAGCGCTCCCGCAACTCCTCCGGACTCGTGGTCGAGAGTATTTCTCGGAGATGGTGGCGTAGATCCTTCTTGGTGCTCACCGCGAGTTTGCCGCTCCTTTGTCGGCGCCCGAAGGACGATCGCTGGCCACGTCTTTTGAACGTGTTTCTGGTGGTGGCCCGGGGACGTCCTGATTCTGCTGCTCGGCGTGTTGGCGGATCTGCCTCAGGTACTCGGCCAAGCGGACCTCCTGTCCTCGGTTGGTCGGGACGTAGTAGTGTTTATCGACACCGAGATAATCCTGCTGCACAAATCCACCTTCGTAGCTGTGGGCGTACTTGTAGCCCTCGCCGTGGCCCATTCGAGCGGCGCCGGGGTAATGGCTGTCGCGGAGGTGGCGCGGCACGGGAATCGTTCGGCCCTCGCGCACGTCCTTTGCGGCGTTCCAGATCGCCATCGCCGAGGCGTTTGATTTCGGCGAACAGGCCAGGTAGATCACTGCCTGGCTCAATGGGAGTTGGCACTCGGGCATTCCCACCAGCATGGTAACCTCGGCGGCGGCGTTGGCAACTACCAAGGCCATGGGGTTGGCGTTGCCCACGTCCTCGGCCGCACAGATGGCCACCCGCCGAGCGATGAACCGGGGATCCTCGCCGGCCTCGAGCATGCGGGCCAGCCAGTAGACAGCCGCGTCCGGATCACTGCCCCGCATGCTCTTGATCAAGGCACTGGCGGCGTCGTAGTGCTCGTCGCCCACTCCATCATAGACGATGGCCTTCCGCTGGATGGACTCTTCGGCCACGGCCAGGTCGATGAGGATCTCCCCGGCGGGTTCGGGCGGTTTGGCCCCTTCGTGCGGCGGGGTGGCCAGGGGGGTGGCGGGGGGGGCCGGCCTGCGGGCGGCGTTCTTCTGGGCGTCAAGCTGGGAAAGGGCGGCCACCTCGAGGGCGATCAGGGCTCGCCGGGCGTCGCCGTCGCAGGTGACGGCCAGATGGTCGACCGCGTCAGGCGTGATTCGAATGGGGTGGTTGCCCAGGCCGCGTTGCTTGTCGGTCACGGCCCGTTCCAGGGCGGTCTTGATGTCGGTCGTGCTCAGGGGCTCGAACTGGAAGATCTGGCTCCGTGAGACCAGGGGCGAGTTGACGCTGAAGAAGGGGTTCTCGGTGGTGGCCCCGATGAGAATGATCAGGCCGTTCTCGACGTCGTTGAGCAGGACATCCTGTTGAGCGCGGTTGAACCGATGGATTTCGTCCAGGAACAGGACGGTGCGTTGACTGGTGACGGCCAAGCGGTTCTTGGCCTGGGCGATCACTTCGCGGACGTCCTTGACGCTGGCTCCGGCGGCGTTCAGCTCTTCAAAGGCCGCCTGGGTGTGGTGGGCGATGATGTGGGCCAGAGTGGTCTTACCTGTACCCGGGGGGCCGTAGAAGATCGCACTGGACAGTCGATCGGCGGTCAGGAGCCGGCGCAGGAGCTTGCCCTCGCCGACGAAATGCTGTTGGCCGAGGAACTCGTCCAGGGTGTGGGGGCGCATTCGCACGGGCAAGGGTTGCACCCGGTCGAAGGCCGCTTGCCTCTGTTGGCTGAACAAGTCCATATCGATGTGCCGTCACGTCCCCTGGAGTCCAACCGGTGAGTGTACCCGATGGGAGGCTGTTCGGCCACAGGGGGCGGCCGGCTCGGCGGCAGGTCGGTTTCAGGTTGGGAGCCGGGATGGCTGGGGGCGTCGAGGGCCGGACTCATTTCGATGGAGCCGGCGTGACCGTGATCGTCGCGTGTTTGAGTTCCCGTCTCTCGGCCTTTCCTGGGGGATCCGGATGTGCTTCTGACGCCAGAGTCTGCGGGGACGGTCAAGGTCGGGTGGGATCGGTGTTCACGAGATCGGCGGGGAGGGGGTGGGGCAGTTGGACGAAGAAGGTGGCCCCCTTTCCGATTGAGCTTTCGATTCTCACGGTTCCGCCGTGGCTGGTGACGATTCCGTGAACGATGCTGAGTCCCAGCCCGGTACCGCCTTGGCCCAGGCGAGTGGTGAAGAACGGGTCGAAAGCGTGTTCGATTGCCTCCGGGCCCATGCCGCAGCCGTCATCGCGGACGGTCAGGTGGGCCGCGGTATCGGTGTCGCGGGTTTCGATGGTCACGTGTCCTGTACTGCGGCAGGCCTGGACGGCGTTGTGGACCAGGTTGACCACGAGCTGCTCGATCTCGGTCGACTGGGAGAGAAGTGGGGCGATGTTTTCGCCCAATCGGGCGTCGATGGTCACGCCATGCTGCCTGGCGTACTCCCGGGTAAAGTCCAGGGCTCTGTTGACTGCCCCGTTGAGATCGACCGGGCCCTTGCGGGGGGAGCGGTCGCGGGCGAATTCCAGCACATCGCGGACGATCTGCGAGCAGCGGGTGATGTTGTTCTTCAGCTGATGCAGCAGTTCACAGACGACATCCGGCTTGTCGATTTTACCCAGGGCCAGATCGGCGCTCAGCATCATCATGCCCAGGGGGTTGTTGATTTCGTGGGCGATTCCCGCGGCCAGGGTGCCGATGGATGCGAGCCGTTCGGTGCGTCGCAGCTGCTCGCGAGAGTGGTCCAGTTCCCGGGTTCGCGCTTCCACCAGTTCGGCGAGGCGGTCGTGGTGGCGGAGGAGTTCCTCTTCAGCGCGTTTTCGTTCGGTGATGTCGCGGACGATGGCCCACATTCCGGAGGGTCGGCTGCGGTCGTCCGAGGTCAGGTAGGTGCGGAGCTCGACGGGGATGACGGTGCCGTCCTTCCTTTGATACTCCTTCTCATAGACGTCGGAGAAACCCCGCTTCAGCACCTGTTCGCGGACGATTCGAGCCTCGACGGCGTGCCATCGAGTCGGGGTCAGATCTGCGAAGGTGAGCTGAGAGAGCTCCTCCTCGGTGTATCCGAGCATTTCGCGGAAGGCCCGGTTGGATTCCTGGATCCGCCCCGAAATCCGCGCACTGACGAACGCATCCATCATGCTCTCGTGTAGTCGGCGGTACTTCGCCTCGGAGGCCGTGAGCGCCGCCTCCACGCGATTGCGTTCGCTGATATCCGCCTCGAGCCGGTCGCGCTGATGTTCCACTTGTGCGTGAAGGCGGGCATTGGCGATTGAAACGGCGATGTTGTCGGCGAGGACCTGGAGATGGTGCAGATCGTCCGGCCCGAACTGGCGGCATTGTGTTTGCCAGAAGAGGCCCAGAATACCGATGGCCCGATCGCCGACGAACAGGGGCACGCCCGCGTACGACGTGAAATGGTAGGAGTGCGGGAGCTGATCCACGACCGGGGCGGTCACTTTGTGGGCGCGCACATCGGGGATGAAGATCTGGCGACGGTGGCCGATGACTTCGCCCGCGATGCCCAGGGAGGGATCCATGCGTGGGTGGATATCTTCCGCCGGCACGCCGACGTTGGCCAGCAGGGTCAAGTCCTGGTCTTCGAGCACCCGGATCACGCAGGCATCGGCTTCCAGAACGGCGCGGACTTGCCGGGCCAGTTCTTTGGCCTGCTCGGCCAGTGGTGCCGCTCCGACGACGACGGCCGCCGTCTTGGCAATCAGATTGAGCCGCCGGTTGGCGACGCGATACTGCTCGCCCACGAGCAGGAGCTTCAGATCGGCTTCGACGACGGTGGAGAAGCGGCCCAGCAGTACCTGGTGGCGGAGCAGGTCGGGGTGTCCTTGGCTGTCCAGCACGCAGAGGGTGCCGAAGAGTTCGCCGTCGGGCCACTGCAGGGGGAGGCCCAGGTAACACACCATTTCCGGATCGACGCCGGGAGTGGATACCCAGGCCGGATCTCTCCGTGCATCGGGAACGGACAGCATGGCTCGCCGGGCCATCACCGCCTCGCAGTACCGACCGGTGTTGGGGTCGACGGCTTGTCCAGCCTGGTAGGGGCTGTCCGGGCTCCGGTTGGCCGCGCAGATGGTCAGTCGGGACGGACTGACCTGGGTGATGAGGGCTGCGGGCATGCGGATGGTGTCAGCCACCCACTCGACGAGTCTATGCCACCGTGCCAGAGTCGTCTCGTCGACAGCCGGCTTGCGACCGGGATTCGTGGCTGGGTTCTGATCATGCGGTCTGTGCAGAGACACGGGGGTTTCCTGGTCGTCAGTCGGCGGCACGGGTGTCGATTCCCCTCCGGGTTTGGCCGGTAGACTGTGGTGCCTGCCGTGGGCCCGCGTACTTCGGGTTCTGAGCCTTCCGTCCGCGAGGGGATCCGATGGCACGGCCGACCTCGGAAGACGGAGTCATCCGCCGCCGCGATCGGATTCCCCGATGGTAACGCGGGGTTGCCGCCGGATCAACGCGGTTGTTGACACAGGCAGGAGCGGGCGGGCGGATCTGGGGCGAAGGTTGGGAGGAGAGCGGCCGGGGTGCAAGCGGGTTTATTCCCCGCCGGGGCTGGGTGCGGGCCAAGTTGCCACTGGCAGCGGATGGCCCGCCTGGTAGGATGTTTGTGGGCGACTTTGTTGGGAGCCGAGATCATGGCGGACAGACTTGCCTGGGGCATCCTCAGCACCGGTCGAATCGCGGGGGTCTTTGCCAGGGCCCTGGCCCATTCGGAAACCGGCGTCCTGGTCGCCGTGGGCAGCCGCACCCCATCCGCGGCCGAGCATTTTGGCGAGCAGCATCATGTTCCGCATCGGCACGGCAGTTACGAGGCCCTGCTGGCCGATCCGGACGTTCAGGCCGTGTACATTGCCACGCCTCATCCGATGCATGCCGAGTGGGCGATCAAGGCCGCCGAAGCGGGCAAGCACATCCTGTGCGAGAAGCCGCTGACCCTCAACCATGCCGAGGCCATGGCGGTCGTCGAGGCGGCTCGCGAGCACGATGTTTTCCTCATGGAAGCGTTCATGTACCGCTGCCATCCGCAGACTGCCAAGCTGATCGAACTGATCCGCTCGAAGGCGATCGGCGAGGTCCGCGTGATTCAAGCCACCTTCAGCTTCAGAGCCGACTTCGACGAGACCGGCCGGATCTGTGCGAACGAGCTGGGTGGCGGCGGCATTCTGGACGTGGGCTGCTACTGCACGTCGATGGCCCGCCTGATCGCCGGTGTCGCCGGCGGGCAGGATTTCGCCGAGCCGGCCGAGGTCAAGGGCACCGGCCACCTGTGCGAGACCGGCACGGACGCGTGGGCGTTGGCGTCGCTGAGCTTTCCGGGAGGCATTCTGGCCAGCCTGGCCGCCGGCATCCTGGTGAACCAGGAGAACGTCGTGCGGGTCTTCGGCTCGGAGGGGCATATCCTCGTGCCCCAGCCCTGGGTCATCCATGTAGAGGGCGGAACCTCTATTATCCTCCTTCAGCGGGACGGTGAGCCGAGGCCCCAGGAGATCCGCGTCGAGACGCCAGGCTGGCTTTATGCCATTGAGGCGGACACCGTGGCGGAGCATCTCCGCAGTCGCCAGGCGTCCAGCCCGGCCATGACCTGGGCGGACACGCTGGGCAACATGAAGACTCTGGACCGCTGGCGGGCGTCGATTGGGCTGGTCTATCATTCCGAGCAGCCGGAGGCCGGCAAGCATCCGGTTCATCGGCGGTCGCTGAAGCGCCGCGCGGTCCACAACATGAAGTACGGGCACGTTTCCGGCGTGGACGGCCCGGTCTCCCGGCTGGTCATGGGGGTTGACCACCAGACGACCATGCCTCATGCGGCGGTCATGTTTGACGACTTCTTCGAGCGGGGCGGCAACAGTTTCGACACTGCACACGTCTACGGGGGCGGGGTGTGTGAACGTCTGCTCGGCTGCTGGCTGCGTCATCGCGGCGTTCGTGAGGAGGTGGTGATCCTGGACAAGGGTGGCCACACTCCCTGGTGCACGCCGAAGGACGTCGGCCGGCAGATCGTGGAGAGCCTGGAGCGGCTGCAGACGGACTACATCGATGTCTACATGCTCCACCGCGACAACGCGGATGTAGGGGTAGACGAGTTCATCGGCGTGTTGAACGAGCACAAGGCTGCCGGGCACCTCCGGGTCTTCGGCGTGTCCAACTGGTCGATTGAGCGGATCGACGCGGCCAACGACTACGCCAACGATCGAGACCTGGACGGCATCTCCGTGGTCAGCAACCAGTTCAGCCTGGCCCGAATGGTGCAGCCGGTCTGGCCGGATTGCCTGTCGGCCTCGGATCTGGCCGCAAGGACCTGGCACGCGGCCACGCAAACGCCGCTGATGGCCTGGTCGAGCCAGGCGCGGGGGTTTTTCCATCGCGCCCGGCCCGAGGATCGTAGTGACCGTGAGCTAGTTCGCTGCTGGTATTGCGAGGACAACTTCGAACGGCTGAGGCGCGCCCGGCGGCTGGCCGAGAAGCTGGAGGTTCCGGTGATCAACGTCGCCCTGGCCTACGTGCTCTGTCAGCCGTTTCCGACCTTCGCACTGATCGGGCCGCGGACGCTGGCCGAGACGCGCACATCGCTGCCCGCCCTGGACATTGAGTTGAGCGTGGACGACCTCATGTGGCTCAACCTGGAGGCATAGGGCTCGTTCCGTCCGGCTTGGCCGCGGTCAACGAGGTTCGAGCGTGGTTGTTCCCGGGTGGGGCTTCACCGAGGTGTGGTTGGGCATTATGATGGAGGTGCTGGTGCCTTCTGAGGGGTACACGGCTGGCGGGTTCATCCATGCGTTCAATTCGGCGGCGTTTCCCTGTGGTTCTGGTGTTCCTGCTAGCGGCCGGCGCGACTTCCGCGGCTTGGGGATCAGCGGCTGTGGAGGCGGCCCCTCCCGAGGTCGCGGCCGACTGGCGGCGGCAGGACGGAATCGATTCAGGTCGCTCCCCGCGAGAGGTGATCACGGCCGTTCTGGTTGAGCTCGGATCGGATGGTGCGGTGTTGCGGGCCGCCCTCGAGGGTCTGGACGGCGTTTCGGCGAGCGATCCGCGCTGGGATGAACTCTATCTCCAGGCCTGTGCCCGGCGGCGTTCAGGGCGACTCAGGACGCTGCTTGCGGGGATGCCGCGGATCATCTTCACCAAGCACTACGATCTCGGCGGCTCCTTCTACGCCTATACCGAGGGCCAGTCGGACGCGCAGAACGAGCGGCAGTTCGTGCCCGGGGCGAGTCTCTGCCTGCTCACCATGAAGGGGCTGTATGGCGAGGTCGAGACGCTGCTCGACGAGCCGGAGGGGGTCATCCGCGATCCGGACGTCTCCTGGGACGGTCGCCGCGTGCTGTTCTCCTGGAAGAAGTCGGACCGGGAAGATGACTACCATCTCTACGAGATGGATTTGGCCGAGGGCCAGAGCCGGCAACTGACCTTTGGGCTGGGTTTCGCGGATTACGAGGGGGTCTACGCTCCGAACGGCGACCTGATCTTCAATTCCACGCGCGGCGTGCAGACGGTCGATTGCTGGTGGACCGAGGTGAGCAACCTGTACACCTGCGATCGTGACGGGCGGTATCTTCGCCGGCTCACCTTTGACCAGGTTCACGACAACTATCCGACGGTCGCGCCGGACGGTCGGATCCTGTACACCCGCTGGGACTACAACGACCGCGGGCAGATCTACCCGCAGGGGCTGTTCCAGATGTACCCGGACGGGACGGGTCAGACCGAGGTGTACGGGAACAACTCGTGGTTTCCGACCTCGATCCTGCATGCCCGGGCGATTCCGGGCGCCGGAGGCGGGTTGAAGGGCAGCGGCCGGATTGTGGCCATTTTCAGCGGGCATCACACGCTTCAGAAGGGCTGGCTGGGCCTTCTCGATCCGGCCAAGGGGCGTCAGGAGAACGCCGGGGCCCAGTTGATCGCCCCGGTCCGGGCGACCGAAGCGGTCCGGGTGGACGGCTATGGTCAGGAGGGTGACCAGTTCCAGTATCCCTATCCGCTCGGGGAGACCGAGTTTCTGGTCGGGTTCAAGCCCGGGGGGGTGGAGGTGCCTTTTGGGATCTACTGGCTCGACGTGGACGGCCGGCGTGAGTTGCTGGCCTGGGATGGGGCGATCTCCTGCAACCAGCCGGTGCCGCTGGTTGCTCGGCCGGTGCCGCACGTGCGGCCGAGCGCCGTGGACTATCGCCAGTCGGAGGGTGTCTTCTTCCTGCAGGATGTTTATGCCGGTCAGGGCCTAGCTGGTATTCCGCGGGGGACGGTCAAGAAGTTGAGGGTGGTGGCGTTGGAGTACCGGGCGGCGGGCATTGCCCACAACTGCAATCGGGGCCCGGCCGGTGAAGCCCTGGTGTGCACGCCGGTGTCGATCGGCAACGGCTCGTGGGATACCAAGACGGTGCTCGGCGAGGCCCGGGTTTACGAGGACGGCTCGGCCATGTTCGCCGTTCCGGCGCGGACGCCGGTGTACTTTCAGGCGGTGGACGACCGGGGGTACGTGGTTCAGACGATGCGGAGCTGGTCGACGCTGCAGCCGGGCGAACGGCTGGGCTGCGTGGGCTGCCACGAGTCGAAGAACTCCGTGGCTGGGGCGAGGGCCTCGGGCGCATCGGCGGCGATCAAGGCGGGCTTGGAGCGGTTGACGGGCTTCTACGGACCGCCGCGGGGCTTCAGCTACCGCAAGGAGATCCAGCCCATTCTGGACCGTCACTGCGTCGGCTGCCACAACCTGGCTTCGCCGGCGCCCTGGCGAGGGGAGTTTTCTAGTGGTATGGATGAGGGTTCGGGGGCCGCAGATGACCTGGCCAAGCGGGCCTTCAGTCTGCGCGGCGACGAGATCCTGGATGCCACCGCCAAGCGGAAGTGGGCGGAGTCCTACCTGGCCCTGACCCGGATCAAGCCGCAGAGCACGCTGGATTGCGTGGACACCTGGGCGGGCCAGCCGAGCGACCTGGTGAACTGGGTCAGCGCCCAGTCGGAGCCGTCGATGCTGCCGCCGTACTCGGCCGGAGCCGCCAGGAGCGGGCTGATGACCCTGCTGGAAGAAGGGCACAACGGAGTGCAGTTGTCCCGCGAGGAACGGGACAAGATCGCCTGTTGGATCGACCTGCTGGTTCCCTTCTGCGGCGACTACCTCGAGGCCAACGCCTGGTCCGACGAGGAGGTGGCCAAGTACAGGCACTTTCTGGCCAAGCGGAAGGGCATGCAGGAGGAGGAGCAGCGGAACATTGCGGAGTGGATTGCGGCCCGGGAACGGCCGACCGTTCGCCAGCGGGATGAGAGCCGAATCCGAGGCATGGGGGGTATGCGGGGCAGGTGAGGCGGGGGGCGCGTTGCGGGCGGTCACAACGACAGCACGTACTCCACCATCGCGGCAAGGTCTTCGGGCGACAAGCCCGACGTGCGGCCGTGGCGGTCGTCGGGGTTGTGTTTGTTGAACAGCTCCTCCATGGTGGCGGCCCGGCCGTCGTGCAGGTACGGAGCGGTCCGCCAGACCTCGAGCAGGGTGGGCGTGTCGAAGAGGCGGTCCTTTTGGCTCCCGAGGCCGGAACCCACGTTGTACGACCGGTTGTTGGTGTAGAGCGGCGACGGATGGCATTCTGCACAGCCGGCCGACTCGAAGACCTGGCGCCCGCGCTCGGCCGCAGGGCTCAGTTGGCCGCCGGCCAGGTATGGACTCGGGACCGGCTTCATTGAGCGGAGGTAGTCGTCTACGGCGTCGAGGTCCTCCTTCGGTCGGTCGGTGAAGAGGATGAAGCGGAATCCGGCCGCGATCGCCACCTCTGCGTTCGCGCGGACACCCAGGGACATGGCCGGCGGCGTGTGGGGAGACTTCAGCAGGCTTCGGGTGTTCTTCGGGTTGCCGATGCCGTCGTTCAGCAGGTCCCAATTCGGGCCGTCAGTTCGCCCGTCGGGATGACAGCTGGCGCAACTCTGCCAATGCTGAAAGCTGATTGTGGCGTCGTTGAAGAGCATTTCGCCTCTGCGGGCCTGCCCCGGCGGCGGGTCGCTCAAGCCCAGGCGCTTGAAGCCCGCCGACCACAGGCCGCCCTGCCTGACCTGCCCGTCCGCGTCAGTCGTTTTCAGGGCCAGGGAGAGGCCCTGGAGCCCGCCGGTCGGGTGCGAATCGGGGGGTCCGGGCGGCGTTCGAGCTGCATGCGTTGATTTCCGGAGCGGCGAGCCCGAGCCGGCCTCGGCCATGGTGCTCAGCTCGATCTCGCCCAGTGAGTCGCTGAAATACTCGGCGGCGTAGAGCCTCGTGCCGACGGCGATCAGGCCCCGCGGCCCGTTACCGGCCAGCGGGAACCGGCGGCGCAGGCCGGTCAAGAAGGAGAGATCGTCGGGCACATCCACCGGCGAGATGGAGACCTCGGAGACGCGTTCCCCGGCGGCGAGCCTGGCCAGTCGATCGAGCAGGCCGGCCCGGTCGATGACGCTGATCTCGTGGGTTCCGGCGTGGGCGACACAGAGGTATCGCCCGTCAGCGGTGCAAGTGACTCCCCAGGGATTGGCCGCTCCCAGGTCAATGTCATCCAGCAGAACGGTATTGACCAGCCGGGCTGCGGCCACATCGATGATGCTGAGGGCGTTGGTGTTCATCCAGCCGCGATCGAGTTGGGTCGTGGGCACCTGATAGCGAGCGAGCACATGGGTCACGTAGGCCTGCTTGCCGTCCGGCGAGAGGCACATGCCACGCAGGCTCATGCTGCCGTTAGGTAGTTGGACGAGGCCGGTGGTGTTCCGGGTCCCGACGTCGATCACGGATACGGCGGCGGCCATGAAGGCGCCGTCGGCCGGGCCGCTCGGGAGGTGGTTGGCGACCAGCAGGCGTGTGCCGTCCAAGGCCAGCACGGCCGCGACGGGCTCGCGCAGGACGGGAATCTGGGAGGCGATTTGGCCGGTCTCCAGATCAACGATCTGGAGGCTGTTCCGGAAACGGCTGCACACGAAGAGCAGCTTGCCGTCCGCACTAAGGAGCGGGGCCATAGGCGTGTGGCGGGCGCGAAGCTGCCGAGTCTTGCGGCCGGTGGTCAGATCGATCGCGTCGATGATGCCTTCGGGTCCCTCGCAGGTGACGTACAAGCATTGTTCGTCCGGGGATAGGGTCAGGCCGGTGGGTTGGCCGGAGGTGTCGATGGTCTGCCGGACATTCCGAGCGGTCAGGTCAAAGACGGCGATCTGGCGGGCGTTGGCCTCGGCCACGAACAAGAGTGTGCCGCTGCGGTTCGCGGTCAGTGCGATTGGAGCGAGATCGGCGGGGCTGGCCTCGACGGCCCCGGCCAGATTGACCAGCGCGACGAGCGTGAGCACGGCTTGAGCAAGACGTTCTGGATTCCCCGCCATTATCTCCACCTCGGCCTGCTGCCAGCCATCGCCGGTACCCGGGTAAGGGACGAAATCACGCCGTCGGCAAGCGACGGATCGCCGGCCATCCGCTTACCACTCTATCGGGGCGACGGGGTGTACGTCAAAGGGCAGACGGGCTTCCGCCGGCACGTGGGTGAGGTCTGACGGCAGCTGCCAAATCGTGATGGCGGTTGATGGATGGATGTGATGACAGGCTGAGAGAGGCAGATAAGACAAGACCCGGCTTGCGGCGCATGATGGCGTCGTAAGCCGAGTCTTGGAATACATCTCACTTGCAGATGGTCGGCCCGATGGTCGAGCCACCTGCGTGCATGGCCGAGTCGAGTGCCGAGTCCACTCAGGCTCGACGGCGACGAATGAAGAGGGTGCCGAGGGCCAGCAGCGAGAGCGTGGCGGGCTCGGGAACGGCCTTCATCCACACCGTGACGACATTCCCTTCGCCGTAGTAGAGGTTGGGATTCGGCAGTGAGGGAGCGGCATTGGTCGTCAGGCGCAGCCAACGTCCGCCGGCGACACCGGGAACATGCGGCGTGGCGTCGACGAACTGGAACTCGACCCGGAGGGAGGAGTTGTCGGTGTGACCCACGGTGTTATCGACCCCGCTGAAGTTCGGCGCTCCGAGCAAGTTTGCGGACGTCGATCCCGAGAAGCTGGGCTGCCGGAACATGACCTGATCGTTGTCCGCGGCGCCGGCGAAGCTGGTGATCACCGTCTCGGCGGCACCCGCGACGGTTTCGGCCACATCGTCAATCCAGATCTTGTAGGGGCCGGAGTAGACGCCGTCCGGGACAAACCGCAGATGCTCGAGCGCCCCGGCGGTCCCATCCACGGTGCCGTTCCCGGTGAAGGACGGTGAGTTGAATGCGTTCATCGAGAACGAGTACTGGCGCCACTGGCCGTCCATCGGCAGGTCCAGGGAGTCGACCGGGGCGACCCACTCGATGCCGGTGCCGCCAGATCCGCCGCCATCGCCGCCGATGGCAACCGTTGTCTTGTTGGTTTCCCGCGTTCCGAGGGACACCTTCAGTGAGGCGGCGTCGGCCACGACACCTGCGATGGCCAGCACCACGACGGCCGTCGCCAGAATGTGAAGCTTGCGTTTCATTCCCACACTCCTTCATGAGTTGAAGCCAAGCAGACTCGTGCGGCCAGGACCTTCCCGACCAACCCGTTGCACTGAATCAGCACCCGGCTCGACATGTACTTGTCGGCCTTTCCCATCGAACAGGAAAGGCGTCACCGCACACTCAAAGGCTCATCGTTCCAGCCCGATCCAGCTCTCAGAGAAGGCAACCGCAGAAATGGCTCCCTCGTCCTCCTCCGATGCGATCGAATTACATAATAAGTCCAGGGGCGAGAAATGTCAATAGCCATCTGGTCCGGGATGTCGTACAGTGGAGGTAAAAAAGAAAGCCTCCGGCCCGATTCAGGCCGGAGGCTTGGTGGCAAGTTGACAGGGGCTGGAAGAGGATTGCAGGCCGACCGGGGAGCCGGCCGGGCGTCCTCAACCGATGCGTTAAGCGGTTCGACGCCGACGTAGGAACAGTCCGCCGATGCCGAGCAGGGCCAGGGTGGCGGGCTCGGGAACGGCTTCCCACATCACACCGGCCAGCCGCTGAGACGTCCAGGCCGTGGAGTTAGCTGCCAGCGTGACCGTGTACTTCGTGCCCGCGTCGAGCGGAACATTGGAGGCCACGAGCAACCAGCCATCGTTGCCGCCGGGCGTACCGGTGCTGCCGGTGTTCTGGATCACGGGATTGAACGTGATCGCGCCAACACCGTCAAGCGTGGGCGAGTAGGTGACGGTGATCGTCGTGCCGGTTGTACTGACGTTGGTCGAGACTGGCCAGGTCAGGTAGACGTTGTACAGGCCGGTTTGACCGCCAGTCAGGCCGGATGCGAGCAGGTCTCCGGTCACGGGCGAGACCGCAGGGGCGGCCGCAGGATCCAGCGTCTGCTTACCCAGCAGCGTGCCAGGGGCCAGGACGGTATTGTCCACGTCCACGCCTGGCGTATAGGAGACCACGTACGTGTGCGGGGCTGCCGTGCTGCCATAGGCGGATTTGACCCCGCTCAAGCCCACAGCCAAGCCCTTGGTGTCGGAGAACCGGGCGGTCCCGGTGAAATTGGCGGTGGCCTTACCACCCGTGGCCGGCTCCACGATGAATGCCGCTTGGGCTGCCAGGGCACAGGCCAGCACGATGGTGATTGCGACCGTGATACGCTTCATCAGACCCTCCTTTGAAGAACACGCTTCCCCAGGTTGCGAATCGGACTGACCATGCCGAAACGCACCCCCTGCGCTTTGTCCAAACCGGGTAGTGTCAAGACGGGACCTCCCCGCCTCCTGCTGCGAGGTGACACAGGGCCAATTGGCATGGGAACGCCCTGCTCTCCCCCAGTTTCATATCCTACTCCGCTCGATCCAGTTGGTCAATCGGCGCGGCGGTTTTTCGTCACCAGGTGACCGCCCGCATGTCCGGGACCGATGTTCTCGGGTGGCTCGATGGTGGCTGCTGGGCGGAGGCGGGCCTGGTGGGGGCGGGAGTCGTCATGGTTGGCTTGCTCATGAGGTCAGCATTATTGGACCGGCCGATGTGTCGCTGGTCTGCGCGGTGTTTTGCGGGTTGGATGCAGGCGGTGTTTTCACCGCTGGGCCGGGTCGGGCTGGTCAGATGCGGTGGCCGCCCGCTTCGATTCGACCGGCACAACGGGGGATGCCGGGGGTGAATCGGGCGAGCCTCTCCCTGCGGGCGGGCGCTGGGACCCGATTGGCAGGAGTGGGCGCCAGGTGGTCAGGTAGAGGAAAGGGGTGTTGAGGGCTGCGGTGAGGATCTTGACCAGGTAGGCGAAGACGACGGCCCCGGCCCAGTCCGGCCAGGTGTTGATCGTTGTGCCGACCAGGGCGGCGGTGGTGAAGAAGACGGTGTCGAAGGCCTGGGAGATCCAGGTGGAGCCGTTGCTGCGCAGCCACATGAGCTTCAGGCCGGTGCGGCGGCGTATGAGGTGGTAGAGTTGAACATCGAGCAACTGGGAGAGCAGGTAGCTGATCATGGAGACGATCATGATGCGTGGGAAGGCCCACACGTTAAAGAAGTACTCCAGGTGCCTCTGGGCGGTATCGTCGGCGTTGGGTGCGTACCAGAGATCGAACTGCATGATGGCCACGGCCGCGAAGCCACAGAAGAACGCGATCCAGACCGCTTCCCTGGCGGCCGGCCGGCCGTAATGCTCGTTGAGAACGTTGCTCGCCAGGAAGACGGTGGCGAATTGGACATTGCCATCGGTCACGGGCATTCCGAGGATGGTCATGTTCTTCATCACGGTGATGTTCATGAGCAGGGTGTAGGTGACGATCAGGCCCGTGATCCACATTCGTCCGAGTCGGGCTGCGGCCAGCAGCACGGCCCCGGCGACCATCAGGTGGCCCAGGAAGATCATCTCGTTGTAGCCCATCGGGGCGATTATACTCGCGGGCGTTTTGGGCACACTCCCTGGTTTCCTCCCGCGGTGATAGAATGGAGAGTGTCGTTCGTGGCAGAGCCGTGACGGGTCGTGGCGGACCGATCGAAGCATCCGACGGTGCAATGGACTGGCTCTTTCCGGCAATTCCAGCAAGGAGGTCGACCATGATCGAGAAACCTGCGTCCCAGAAACTGGCGGCGGCCAAGCTTGCGGAGCGGCAGCTTCGCAATTGGGAGCTCACCCAGGCCCAGCGGCCCGTACGGTCCTCCGGTTCCGGTGCGGCGGTGTTCGACTTCGTGACCGTCGCCAACAACGTTGGTGGAGGCGGCGGCGAGCTAGCGGCTCAACTGGCGAAAAGACTCCGCTGGCCGTTGTTCGACCGCGACATTCTCACGGAAATGGCCGGCAACGACGAACTCCGGTCGCGTCTCTACAAGGCCATGGACGAGCGGGACCTGAACTGGTTCGAGAGTGCCATGCGGTCCTTCCTTCACAGTGACCTCAAGCGGGAGGACTACTTTCATCGCCTGACCGAGACGATTCTGTTCCTCGCTCGCAAGGGACCGGCGGTCTTTGTCGGCCGGGCCTCGGACCTGATACTCCCGACGACCAAGGGGGTGCGCGTCAAGATCGTCGCCTCGCTGGAGCACCGGATCGCCAACTTCGCACGAGCGAACGGACTGACCTTGAAGGTGGCGGCCAGGGAAGTGGGCGTCATTGAACGGGCCAGAGCCAGGTTCATCCAGAAGCACTTTCACAGGGAGATCAATGATCCCGCCCGGTTCGACTTGCTCATCAACATCGAGCGGGTATCGAGTCGTGAGGCGATCGACGTCATCCTCTCGCTGTTGAGGGAGCGGAAGATCATCGATTGACGGGGTTGGACGTCGTCCGGCATTGCCGGTCACTGCTCCCGTGTCCAAGCCGGCGGGGTGGGCAAGATGTCCTGAGTTCACCGGCCGGATGGTGAGCGGCGACGGTGGGGGGCTCGGGCAAGGCGTACTTGCCGGGGCCGCGTCGGGAGAAACGGGCGGTGACGAGCGGGGCTAAATCACTTCCAAGCAGTCCTTGTCCGGCAGCGGCGGAAACGGGGTGGTGGGCAGCGTCTGGTACCAATAGGCTACCGAGGCGATGTCGTCCTGCAACGGCAGATATCGCCCGCCGCTTCGCCAGCCGAGGGCCTGCAGGGTGACCCGGAGTTCCGTCTGAAAGCGGATCGGGTCGGCGAGGTGCCAGCGGTACATGCCGAAGCGGGTCTGGGAGAGGTAGGTGCCGTCCGGGCGGATGACCTGGGGCAGGCCGGAGTAAGGGGTCGTGAATTCGCGATAGGTGCCCTTGCCGCCCTCGCCGTCGGTGAAGCAATACGAGCCGCAGAAGTAATCCTCGGTTCCGGTGCCACAGATGGTGGGGTAGGCGTCGTCGCCATCCATGAAGAACTTGATCTCACCCTCGCCCCACCAGCCGTTGTTGTTGGTGCCCCAGGCCATGTAGGTGCCGACATACTGGCCCCAGCCGCGAACGCCGTCGAGGATCACGAAGTCTTGCCTGTAGGGCAGGGGGTTGGTGCGGCGGAACTGGGCATGGAAGTAGGCCGCCTGCTCGGGCACCTCGGTCAGGGTATAGTTGATCTGGTAGAACAGGGTCATCTCCTGTTCGGCGATGTTGGTGAAGGTGATCTGGCAGCGTTTGCGGAAGGGCATCTCCCAGTAGGAGTTGAATGCGCTGCCCGGGTTGACACAGACTGGCAGGGAGCTGATCTGGGCGTACTTGTTCCAGCCGCAGGCGAAGAAATCGCCCACTGGGCATTCGACCGAGGGTGTGGTCTGATCGTCCCAGTAGATCCGCAGGATGCTGAACCGCCAGTGTCCGGTTGGGGTCATCCAGATCTGCTGGATGGCGCCTTGGCCGGAGATATTGGCGAGTTCGCGGCACTCGCCGGGAGCGACGGTGATGGCCGGTGAGATCTTCCAGGTCCGGCCGAGGTCGCGAGCCGCCTTGGCCGCGATGCCGTCGACAGCCATGCCGCCCCGGCCCTTCTCGCCGGCGAAGTTTTCCGGGCTGATCGAGCGGGTCTGAGCCCGCGAGAGCCAGGAGAGGGTGCCCATGTTCATGCCCAGGCCGTTGAACGCCGCCATACGATGGTCCTTTTCGCTTGTCGAGTACGGGTTCGATTCCCAGGGGCGATTCTATGCCTGGCGGCGGAGGGCGGCAATGCGGCGGCGGAGGCCGAGGGGGGATGGGGCGAGGGGGGGGAGGTCGGTTGCCGCGGCGAGGTTGGCGGTGGTCCGGTTTGCGGGCCGCTCATCGCGGGGCGGGTGGCGACCAGGGCAGGATGAAATCGCTGTCGTGGTCGGAATCGTAGGAATTGCGGAAGGGTGAGTAGGTGCGGACGTGGATACGTTGCCGCGTCGGCTCGAAGCGAAGCAGGCGCAGGGTGGCGTCTCCTCCCAGGGGCTGTCTCTGGTAGTCGGCCAGCAGCTCGAGGACGGGTTTGCCCGCGTCGTTGGTCGAGATCTGCCGGTAGTGTACGGTTCGCCCCTGGTGGCCGCAGAGGACCATGAAGATCTGGGGGTTCTTGCGGATGAGCTTGTTCCAGAGGTCCTCTCCGGAGTTGCCATGTTTGAGGACCGGTTCCGGATTGCGGGCGATGCCGTCCCGGCCCTTGAGATACGAGTGGGTACTGACGATTGCGGGGCGGTCCGGGTAGCGGCGGAGCATCTCCTCCGCCCAGGCGAGGTCTTTCTTGGGGGCGTCGAGCTGCAAGTGCAGGAACATGAACGATCGGCCGGCGCCGCTGAACAGTTGGCAGCTGCTGAGTTGGCTGGGGGCGGCGCCGACGTACCAGGGCGGGTTCTTGAATCGGCCGGGGCCGAAGTGCTTGATGAAGGTGGATGCTCCGTCGGACCGATCGCTCGGCTTGTCGAAATCGTGATTGCCGATGGCCACGCCCCAGGGTACGACGCCGTCCAGCAGGGACATGGCGTTGGCGGCCACCTGCCACTGCTTCATGTCCTTGGCCCCGTCGTTCACGATGTCGCCCAGTTGGGTCACGAAGACGATGTTGTCGGTTCGGGCGTGTTCGCGTATCCAGGTAGTCTGGGCGTAGAAGCGGTCCGGGTACTTCCGGCTGTAATGCTGGGTATCCGGCAGGACCGCGATGGTGAAGGGTTCGCGGATGTCCCCGGCGACGGGCGGGCCGCTCACCGGCCGGGAGCAAGAGGCAAAAAGTACTGCCAGGAGGGCAATACCTTTCCAGTTTCCGGGCCGGCGCCGGCGGCGTGCCGGACGAGCAACGAAGGCCATCTTCAGGCACATGCGCGGGGTACTCCTGTTCAGCCGCGTCCGTCCGGGCATGCTCCTGGCGACTCGGGCGGACGGTTTACCTTATCACCGCCGGCGGCGTTTGGCCAAGAGGCCTCGCCGGATCCTGCGTGGGCTGCTCGAGGGGGGGTGTCGGGAAGGTGGCCGCGGGCGGTGGCTTACGCGGGCTCAAAGGGCTCGAAGAGCCGCTTGTGCTCGTGCTGGGCGAACCGGTCGGTCATACCGCCCACGTAGTCGCAGATCACGCGGTGGGCCCCCGATTCGGCGATCCGGTCCACGAAGCGCGGCGGGAGCAGCTTGGGTTCGGCCAGGTAGGCCTCGAACAGGGCGTGGACGAGCCTTTTGGCCTTGTGGTCCATGCGGACCAGTCGAGGGTGGCGGTAGACGTGTTCCTTGAGGAATGCCTCGAGCTCGGCCACGCGTGATTCCATGGCCGGGGAGAAGTCGACCAGAAGCCGGCCGCAGGTGCGAACCTCGTCGAGGGTTTTGATGCCAGAGGCGATCTGGCGGCGTGAGTAGGCCACGATGTCGTCGAGCATGGTCTCCTCGAGGTTGTCCAGGATCGGGCGGCGGATGGCAGCGAGGGGCAGATCCGGATAGTGATGTCGCGGTCCGGTCGCGGCCTCCGCCCACAGGGCGACCGTGGCCAGCCGGTCCTCGTCGATGAGTTCGGCTCCGAGGGCGTCCTCGAGATCGTGGCAGTCGTAGGCGAGTCGGTCGGCCAGATTGGCGATCTGTCCTTCGATCGGGGCGTGGGTGCCGTCTGCCAGGGGGTGTCGGCCGGGTTGGTCATAGAGTGTGCAGTGCTTGGCGAGGGACTCGCGGACCTCGTAGCTGGCGTTCAGGCCACGGAAAGGGGGGTAGGGGTGTTCGAGGTACTCGATGACCCGGAGGGACTGGCTGTTGTGTTCGAAGCCACCATGGTCGGCCATCAGTTGCGCGAGGGCCTTTTCGCCGGCGTGGCCGAAGGGTGGATGGCCGAGGTCGTGGGTCAGGGCGATGAGCTCGCCGACCCTGCCGTTGACCTGGAGGGCGGTGCAGAGGCGCCGGGCGATGCTGGCCACTTCGAGGGTGTGGGTCAGGCGGGTCCGGAAGTGGTCATGCTCACTGGTGACGAAGACCTGGGTTTTACGTTCGAGCCGACGAAAGGCCGCGGAGTGCAGCACGCGTTGCCGGTCGATGGCGAACGGGTCGGCATTCCTGGGGAAGGACTCGGCATGCTCGCGGCCGCGTGAATTGGCTGCGGTCGTGGCGTAGGGCTTCAGACTGGGTTGACTGGCTGACATGGGGAGCACCCGCCGAAAGCCGAAACGCGGAAAACCGGAACATGGAGGCAGGCCGCGGATGTTGTGCACGGAGCACCCGGCACGGTCAATTCAGCACCTCCACCCGTCCTTCCTCACTCGTGGCTCGCCGCCCATATACCACTTTTATACTCTTATTCCAGGTAAACCCATCTCTGCGGCGGTTCGCTTCATCTCTGCGTGCAGGTCGTCGATGCTCTGGGAGACGATCCGGACGTCGCCGACCACGGCCATGAAATTACTATCCCCCTCCCATCGGGGCACGACGTGGACGTGGAGGTGGCCGGGCAGGCCGGCACCGGCGCAGCGGCCGAAGTTCATGCCGATGTTGAAGCCCTGGGCCTTGACGACTTCCTTGAGCAGTCGCTTGGCGTCTTTCACCTGGCCCATCAGTTCGTGGAGGGTTCTCTCGTCGAGGTCATCGATATCGGCCAGATGGGCCTGGGGGGTGACCAGGAGATGGCCGCTGCTGTACGGGAAGGTGTTGAACGTGGTCAGGCAGGACGGGCCGCGCCAGATGACGTGGTTGGTCGCGTCCTGCTCGGGGCAGGCGGCGTAGCGGCACAGGAAGCAGCCGCCCTGGTCCTGGTCGGACAGGCTGCGGATGTAGACCATACGCCAAGGTGCCCACAGGTTCTTGTTGGTTTCTGCCATGGGTGTTGTATCGCGGAGTCTACTGGCCGGTCGGTTTCCCGGCAAGCGGGGGCCGGTTGCACGAACCGGCCGCGTACTTTAGACTCCTTCGCCCATATGAGCTACGCAGGCATCATCGTCCTGGCCGGACCATTGCGGAGAGCCTGCATGGTCGGCGTGGTGGGTATGGCCCTTGTCGTGCTGGGAGGTTGCCGCCGCGATCTGGATATTCCGCCGATGGAAGTCAAGGTGGTGGAGGCGTACGGGGTGAAGCTCGACGCCGCCGCATCGCCGAAGCGGGTGGTGTATGTTCTGCTTCGATCGTTGCGGGACGACGTGGAGGCCTCCCAGGCCTGGGACCAGGCCAAGAAGAAGCAGGCTTTTCAGACCAGCTTTGCTCTGGCCGCGTTTCAGGCCATGAGCCATCGCCTGATGGACACCCCGGCGATCCTGAACGCCCGGAAGGGCGGCGAGGCCGACGCCGTGGCCCGCCACGTCTATGATGCCGTGGACCACTGGGCGCCGATTGTCGGGCACTACATCCGCAGCTTCGAAGCCGATGAGCAGGCGGCGACGGCCAAGATGACCGAGGTTCTGGCTCCGGACGGCCGAACTGGCAGGGTCTATGTCGACGCGGCTCACGATTCGCAGCAGGAGGATCCGGCCAAGGCTCAGAGCGTGACTCTGGTTGTCGAGGTGGCCCGGGAGAAGGGTGTCGATGGCGGCGAGTACTGGCGTGTGCTCAAGCTCGGCTACCAGCCCCGGACGAAGGTGATCACCGTGTCGGCGCCGAGCCGGGGGTGAGTCATGAGCAGGGTGCCGAGGCCCGCGGCCGCCCGGGCGGCTCGATTGACCTCGGCGGGCTCGCTTCGGCCGGCTCCGACCTGGATTACCGAAGGCAGCGGAGGGGTGTTTCGGCTTTCGGTGTGCGATTTAGCGTTTCGATTGTCGCCATGCTTTCCGACCTTCAAATAGCCCAGCAGGTGGCTTTGCGGCCCATCCAGGAGATCGCCGATCGGCTGGGGCTTGCGGCCGACGAGATCGAACTGCACGGCAGGCACAAGGCCAAGGTGCGTCTGGAGGCCATCGAGCGCCTCGGCGATGCCCGCTTGGGCAGGTACATCGTCGTGACTGGTATGACGCCGACTCCCCTTGGCGAAGGCAAGACGGTGACGACGGTGGGGTTGTCCCAGGGTCTCGCCAGGATCGGCAAGCGGGCGGCGTGCTGCATTCGTCAGCCGTCGATGGGTCCGGTTTTTGGCATCAAGGGGGGTGCGTCCGGCGGAGGGTACTCGCAGGTCCTGCCGATGGAGGATCTCAACCTCCACCTGACCGGCGACATGCACGCGGTGTCCAGCGCTCACGCCTTGCTCAGCGCCCTGATCGACACGCTGATGGTCAAGGGCAACCCCGGCCGGCTTGATCCGATGAAAGTCGTCTGGCGGCGGTGCGTGGACATGAACGACGCCGCCCTGCGTGACATCGTGATCGGCCTGGGGGGGCACGGCTTCCCGCGGGAGACCGGCTTTGATCTGACCTCCGCCAGCGAGGTCATGGCCGTTCTTGCCCTGGCCATCTCGCTCAAGGATCTTCGCCAGCGGCTGGGCAGGATCGTCATCGGCTACACCCACCAGGAGATGCCGGTTTTCGCCGAGGCGATTCGCGGAGCCGGGGCCATGACCGTCCTGCTCAAGGAAGCGCTGATGCCCAACCTGCTGCAGACGTTGGAGGGTGTGCCAGCATTCGTGCACGCTGGTCCGTTCGCCAACATTGCCCACGGCAACAGCTCTGTTCTGGCGGACGAGATTGCCCTGCGCTGCTGCGATTACGTGGTGACCGAAGCCGGTTTCGGGGCGGACATGGGCTTCGAGAAGTTCTGCCACATCAAGTGTCGTACCTCCGGTCGACGCCCGGACGCGGCCGTGCTGGTAGTCACGGTGCGGGCGCTCAAGGCCCACAGCGGGCAATTCAGGGTGGTGCCCGGCCGGCCGATCGACTCACGGATCCACCAACCGGACCTCGGTGCGATCCGGGCGGGTCTGCCCAACCTGCTCAAGCACCTGGAGAATGTGTCCAAGTTCGGTCTGCCCTGCGTGGTGGCGGTCAACCGGTTTCCGACCGACACGGAGGATGAACTGATCGCTGTGGCCGAGGCCGCCCGGGCCGGGGGGGCTTTCGATGTCGCGATCAGCGAGGTTCACACTCGGGGCGGCGCAGGCGGTGAGGCCCTGGCCGACGGAGTGGTTCGTGCGGCCGAGTCCGGGCGGGCCGAGGGCTTCCGGTTCCTCTACGACCTGGAGTGGCCGATCAAGAAGAAGATCGAGACCATTGCCACCGAGGTGTATGGAGCGGCCGGCGTATCCTATGAAGCGGCGGCGAATGCGGCCGCCGAGTCTCTGACCCGCCTCGGTTTCGCCAAGCTGCCGATCTGCATGGCCAAGACGCAGTACTCCTTTTCCCACGACCCGTCGCTGCACGGGCGGCCGACCGGCTTCACCCTGCCGGTTCGCGACATCCGTCTGGCCGGCGGCGCGGGTTTTCTCACTCCCCTGGTCGGGACGATCCAGACCATGCCGGCCTTCGGGCGCCATCCGGCCGCCCTGGACATGGATGTTGATCCGGACGGCAAGATTATGGGGCTTTTCTGAAGTTCCGGCGGGGGCCGGGTGGCCCGGGACGGGCAAGCGGCGGGGGGCGGCTTGCGGCCCGGGCGATCGCAGCGGGGATGCGTGGTCTTGGCTGGTGGGACGATGGACGCGCAATCCGGGCGATCTGGCGATATAATGGAATGTTCAAGGTGGACTTCACGGTCTGAGGATTGCGTATCGGCTCCCGGCGGGAGCAGCGGGGACTGAAGTCACATGAAGCGTGCTTTGACAGTCGGCGTAATGGTTGTGGTGGCTGCGGCTTGGGCAGGCTGTGTCGGCAGCCCACCCGGCGATTCCGGCTCGACGACCAACCCGGTCGGGGATTGGAGCACAGGCTCGCCCGTGCCCGAGCTCGGTACGCCGGTCAGCGTGTCGATCATCAGCGAGAGCTACGTGGACGCGGACGTGCACGTGCTCTTCTTCGTCGGTCCGGTCGAGGTCCACCGCACGGATCTGCGTGTGCCGGCTCGGTCCACGATGCGGGCCATCGGGCCGGACCTGGCGACCCGGATCACCGTCGAAGGATCGTACGTCGAGGGCGGTCCGACGCCGAGCGCGGATTTTCTTGCCGGCCGGGATTTCGAGTCCGGCCAGGTCAAGGAGTACATCATTCCGGATGCCCTCGATGCCTGCCCGGACGACCCCGACAAGCGCGAGGCGGGGATCTGCGGCTGTGGTGTGGCCGACACCGACACCGATGCCGACGGGGCCCCGGACTGCATCGACGCATGTCTGCAGGATTCAGGCAAGACGGCGCCTGGCGTCTGCGGCTGCGACGTTGCTGACGTCGACACGGACGGGGACGGCGTTCTCGACTGCCTGGACGGCTGTCCGCTGGACAAGGACAAGACGGCGCCTGGTACGTGCGGCTGCGGCGTCTCGGATCTCGATCGCGACCGGGACGGCACCCTGGATTGCCTGGATGGCTGCCCGGATGATCCCAAGAAGACCGAGCCTGGCAGTTGCGGCTGCGGGGCCTCGGATCGTGATTCGGACGGTGACGGCGTTCGCGACTGCCATGACGGATGCCCGAGCGATCGGAACAAGACTTCGCCCGGCCTATGCGGCTGTGGCAAGGTCGACACCCCGGGCTGCGATGAGTTCGATTACTGCCCCGAAGACCCCTACAAGACCGAGCCGGGCATCTGCGGCTGCGGGGTGCCGGATGTGGCCATCGACAGCGACGGGGATGGCGTCTTCGACTGTGTCGACTATTGTCCGGGTACCATCCCCGGCGTGCAGGTGGACGAGTACGGATGCTCCACGCCGCGGGTGAAGGCTGACTTCGACGGCGACGGGGACGTGGACCAGAGCGACTTTGCCAAGCTGCAGAGCTGCCTGGGGCAGGAAAGCGTGCCCCAGCAGTACCCCAGCTGTCTGTTGACCGACCTCGATCAGAACGGCTTCACCGACGGTGCGGACCTCTCCCTGTTCTGGTGCTACATCAGCGGCGAGGCCATCCCCGCGTTCCGGGACTGCAACGGCAACGGTGTCCACGATTGCGAGGATCTTCAGGGCGGGACGAGTTCGGATCTGGACGGCAACGGCCGGCCCGACGAGTGCGACGTCCAGGCCTGCTGCAGCTCATCCGGGGAGTGCGCTGAGCTGCCGCTTTCGGTGTGCATTTCGCTGGAGGGCGTTCCTCAAGGTGCCGGCTCGACCTGCGCCGAAGCCCATTGCGGCTTCGAGCAGCTCGTGGCCTGCTGTCTGTGGGACGAAGTGTGCGAGGAGATCTCCGCGGCGGAGTGCGTTTATCGAGGAGGCTGGGTGGCCGGTGAAAGCTGCCACGGGGGAAGCTGCGCCAACTGAGTCGTGTCCTGGTTCACAGCAGCCCCCGGCTAGCCAGGATCTACTGGTAGGCGGGGGCCGGGTCGGGGTAACCGTTCTTCGCGGGTGGCACCCATTTGTCGAACAGGGTGGCGTTATCGGCTTGCCATCGGGCCAGGTCCGCGCTCTTGCGATCGTCGATCAGTTCCTGGTGATCGATCAGGGCCTTTCGGCAGCCGATGACCTTCAATCCCGCCTGGCGCTGGATCTTGAGTGACAAGTCCGGATCCCAGGTGCAGAAGGAGTAGCGTTCGTCGAGGTCTCCGACCTGCTTGAGGAGCGTGCGGCGGAGCCGATCGAGCCGATTGTAGGTCGCGATGACGATGCTGACCGTGGGGCCGGGTGCGGGTGGCGGGCTTATGAGGCTCTCCAATACGGCGGTCCGCCGCGGTGTTTCCACTGCCAGCGCCGCCGACGAATTCGGCAGCACCATAGCGGCCACTTGGCGTGCAGCCGTTTGTTGTCTTCCTTGAAGACGGCCAGATCCTCCTTCTTGCGATCGTCCATGAGTTCCTCATGGTGGATGAGCGCGTCCGGGCAGCCCACGACCCGGAGCCCCTCGCGGAGTTGGATGGTCAGCGAAAGGTCGGGATCCCATCCGCAGAAGTAGAATCGCTCATCGAGGAATCCGATTTTCTCAAGCAGTGACCGGCGAAGGAGGCCGAAGTTGGCATACGGCAGGAGGCGGCTGTGGAAGATGCGGTAGGCGACACCCTCTCGGCGGACCTCATCCAGCTGGTTGGGTGGCTGGTTCATGATGTGATAGAAGGCGATCATGCCCACATCGGTCAGGTCGGGGCGCTCGATGGTTTGCACCGCGGCCTCGACCGAGCCGGGAAGGGGGTACGAATCGTCGTTGAGCCACATGACGTAGGTGCCCCTGGCGGCCCTGAACCCCTTGTTGTAGGCTTTCGTGGCTCCCTCGCGGGTTGTTTCAGGGACGAAGCGGACGTCGCTCTGCTCACGGAGCCACTCGGTGGTGCCGTCGTTGGCGGCCCCGCCGACCACGATGGTCTCGTGGGGAGTGGTCACGTTGGTGCGCACCGTGTCGAGGCACTGTTTGAGCTGGTCGAGGCGGGCGTAGGTGGCAATGACGATGCTGACCGTCGGTGGCGGGCTGGCGTCGGCACTCATGCCGATATGATAGAGGGATGATGGACGAACCGCGAGTATACCTGGTGACGCCGAGCCGCAACACCGGCGATTGGCGATTGCTGGGTGAAATCCCTACCGGGTCATGTGGTCGCTCAAGCGCGGGCGGCGGCGCGGGCCGGGCCGGTTCTTCCTGCCGTGCACCGACATGATGCGCACGATCCTGCTGGTCGATCTGGGGCCGCTGTATGGCTTCGATCGGGTCCGGCGGTCGACGCACCCGTACTCCTGAGGCTGATGAAACGAGACCGGACGGCATGGGCATGGCGCTTCGGGTACTGCAGGTCAATAGTGCGGACTCCGTCGGGGGTGCCGAGAAGGTGGGCTTCGATTTGCACCAGGCCTACCTCCAGCGGGGGCTGGAGGCCTGGCTGGCCGTCGGCCGCAAGTTGACCGGCGACGCTTCGGTACTGGCCATGTCAGGAGGGCCGGGTGCCGGCCGGGAACGCTGGCCGGTCGCCCGGCGGCTAATTCGCTGGGCGAGGACGATCCGGGACGATGCTCGGGGGTATGAGAGCTTCGAGCATCCGGCCACGTGGCGGCTGCTCGATCTCCCGCCCGGTCGCCCGGACATTCTCCACCTGCACAACCTTCACGGGTATTACTTCGACCTGCGGGCGCTGTCCTGGCTGAGTTGTCAGGTTCCGACGTTTCTGACGCTGCACGATTCCTGGCTGCTGGCCGGACACTGTGCCCATTCCTTTGCCTGTGATCGGTGGAGGGCGGGGTGCGGGCGGTGTCCTGACCTCAGCATCTACCCGACGGTCCGGCGCGACGCCACGGCGCATAACTGGGCTGTCAAACGCGAGATTTACCGGCGCAGCCGGGTGTACCTGGCGACGCCGAGCCGCTGGCTGATGGACAGGGTATTGGTTTCGATGCTGGCTCCGGCTGTTGTGGAGGCCCGGGTCGTTCCCAACGGCGTGGATCTTCGCCACTTCCATCCCGCGGACCGGGCCGCCGCTCGGGCGGCTGTCGGTCTGCCACGGGACGCCAAGATGCTGCTGTTCGCGGCCAATGGCATCCGGGCCAACCCGTGGAAGGACTACCGGACGATGCGAGCCGCGGTCGCCGCCCTTGCCGAACGGCATCGGGGCGAGGACCTGCTGTTCGTTGCCCTGGGGGAGACGGCACCCGGCGAGCAGGTCGGGCAGGCGGAGATCCGTTTCGTGCCTTTCGAGTCGGATCCCGCCCGAGTGGCCTGCTATTATCAGGCGGCCGATGTGTATCTTCACGCGGCCAAGGTCGATACCTTTCCGAATGTCGTCCTGGAGGCCTTGGCCTGTGGAACGTCGGTCGCCGCAACGGCCGTCGGCGGGATTCCGGAGCAGATTATCGAGAACCGCACGGGTTTCCTCACACCCCCGGGCGATGCCGAGGCGATGGCGGCGGCGGCGCGCCGCTTGCTTGACGATGAGAGCCTGCGTCTTCGGATGGGGTCTGAGGCTGCGGCCGATGCCCGGCGACGGTTTTCGCTGGACAGGCAGGTGGGCGACTACCTGGGTTGGTATGAGGACGTCTTGTCCCGGTCGCAGCGCCCGAGCAGGGCCACATCCGGGTAATGGGAGTGTGGGTCGTGGATGAGGTGTGCAGTGACTACTCGGACTCCGGTCCTGTTCCTGGTTTTCAATCGCCCGGATCTGGCGGCGAGTGGCCGGCTTCAGGCGATAACGATGAGTGCGCGAGGACGGTCGGATTCAGCACCGGGCGCGTCACCGACCGGCTGAAGTCGTCGATGACGGTGTCGGGCTACCTGGCCTCGATCTCGTAGATAGTGGGCACTTCGGTGGCGGCGGTCACGAGCAGCCGAATCCGGCTCGTCTCGACGGGGGCGAAACGATGCCGGGTTATAGTTCTTTTGGACGGTTTAGTCGCGGTGATCAGGTCTCTCCATTCGTTGCCGTTTCCGATCTGCAGCTTGTAGCCGGTGATTCGACCGCCGGCCGCTTCCTTGAAGCTGATCGTGCTGATGGTCCGCGGGCGGCCGAGGTCGACCGCCAGCCAAGCGCCGGTCGTGTCGCCCCTGGCGCTGTTCCATCTCGATTCGGGGTCACCGTCGATGGCCTTGTCCGGACCGTGTTCCGCCGCCCACACGGATGAAGCGGCGGCTTTGGCGCCTTGTCCTGCGCGGGCGACATTGGCCTTGTTGGCCGGTTCGGTCCAGTGGAGGGCGACAGGTGTCATCACTTCGACGGCGTCCAGGATCCGCTCCTCGGGCGGTGCGATCGGTCCCGGCGACTTGGGGTCATCGTTTACCGTCTCCTTGCCGATCAGCCAGGCGGAGGCGCGCACATCATCCTGCGGCTGGAACTCGGCCTCCACCCGGGTGGTGCCGGCGGGCAGATCGAAGATCGCCCAAGTCCATTCCCCTGGAGCCGAACGCCCGGCTCGCCATCCGGCGGCTGACTCGCTGACTCGAGCCTCGACCGTCTTGCCGCCGGCCGTGACCCGAGACTCGGGCGCCTGGAAAGGCGTCTTGGCCTCGCATAGCAGCCAGAGTTGCTTATCCGGCGTATTGCCACCGGCGGTGAACGTCAGGCGTACTTTGTTGTCCGGTGACACCTCGGATTGAAGGGCATCCACGGTCACCTTCGAGGGGTCCTCCGGCAGGGCCGGTGCCTCCTGGTAGCCGCCGAAAGCGATCAAGCGAGTCTCGTACGGCCGCAGTTCGAGTGTCAGGGTGTGGCCGTATGAGAAGCTGCCCGCCAAGCGGCCGAATTGGGGATACAGGCAGGCCATGGGAGCGTTGGTCAGGTTCTTGTCGAACCCGAGCGAGTCGTCGAGTTGGAGTTGCACCTGGCGAGGCTTGACCCAGGGATTGCGCACCATGAGCAGGCCCCGGCCACGGTGGAAATGAGCGTAGCCGTAAGGATCGCGAGGGATATCCAGCTCCCAGACCCGGGTCTTCTTCTCGTCATTCCAGTCGCCGGTCAGGATGGGTTTGGTGTGGGCCAGGAGGTCGGCGTTCTGGCGGGACCAGGTCATCAGATGGGCGAGGAATCGCCATCGCCTGGGGGTCATGTGCTTCGGATTGAGGTAGAGTGGGATGAAGCTGTGCCCGCGCAAGACGGAGACCACGGCGTCGTTCTGGAGCGGCTCGGCGGTCTGGTGGATGATGCCCAGCACCTCCTGGGCGTAGATTGGCATGAGGATGTCGCGGGCGCCCTGGAGGTTGAAGAAGTCGCGGGCGGTGGTGTAGCTCTCGCGGTAGACCGGGCAGGGAACCCGGCCGCCCGGGGCGTCATCGCCGAAGGTGCCAATCACGGTATTGACGTGAGCCAGCCACCAGGGGCTGGGCTTGAATCCGAAGCAGGTGGCTTCCATCCAGATGCTCGGGTTCGTCTTTCGCAGGGCCTGGCAGGTAGCGATGAAGCCCTCGGCCATCCTCTCGGCGGACAACTCGCCCGGCTCGTGGCCGTGGTCGTGCTGGGGACACATCGGCTGGTAGCCGTCGAACTTGTAGTGGGCGATCCGGTACTTGCGGACGTGTCCCACGAGGGCGTCGCGGAATCCCGCGGCGTATTTCGGGCCGGCCAGGCAGGCATAGCGCATCCCGCCGATCTTGGCGGTCTTGAACGTCTCGTACCCGTTTCGCATGGCCCACTCGCTGTCCAATCCGCCGGCGTGCGGGTAGCAGCTGCTGGGCGATGTCCAGAGGGCCACGGAGGCTCCCATCCTGCCCAACTCGCGGGCCAGCGGCCGGAAGCCTTGCGGGAAGTTGGTGCTGTCGATCTGCCACATCGACTGGCTGCGGGCCCAGCCCATGTCCAGGCAGAAGCTGTCCAGCGGGCCGCCGTGGGGTCCGTAGTACTGCTGCTGGAAGACGCGGATGATGTCCAGCATGTGCTTCTCGGTGAAGGGATACGGCGCCGACCACCAGCTGTTGTACTGGATGTGCATGGGCGGCGACGGCGGGCGCAAGGAGGCGATGTAGGACTCGAATGCTTCGCGGCTCCGGCCGGAGGGGCAGACGCCGTAGACGGTGGGCTTGGCGTGATAGCTCTGCCCGGCCGCCAATCGGATGCCTGGCTTGCAGGACAGGCTCGCCATGTCGTTCCGCACCACGGCCTGGGCAGCGGGGAACTCGACGCCCGCGTAGAACGAATCGCACAACACCGGATAGCTCTGCCAGCCCTCGAACGGCTGGTGGGCATTCAGTCCGTTGACACTCAGGGCATCGATGACGACCTGCTTCAGCAAGACCGGCCGGTCGGCTCGTTCGATCTCGATGACCACGCGCTTGCCGATCCGGGTCGAGGAGCGGTCGAGTTCGATGCTGGTCCGGCAGCGCACGGCCGCACCCGAGCCCGGGAGCGGCTTGGCCGACCAGCTGAACCGCCAGACCTCGCCGGCGATCGCGGGGATCACCATCGGGCGAGCGGAGGGGCCGTCGAATCCCGAGACCTTGCCCGAGTCGAATTCCAGCTCCCCAGGGCCGATGGGGATGGCCAGTCTCTGGCCGGTTTGCAGGTTGGACAGGGTCAGGGCGGACTCGCCGCGCATCCACATGGCTCGCAGCCGGCTGTTTTGCCAGTCCAGATTGCTGATGAATGGTTCGGTGCAGCCGGTGGCCACCCACGCGAGCGTGGCGATTGTGGCCAGGTTGCGGATGGCGTGCCTGCCGCCGATTCTCGGGATCATCGATGATCTCCTCGAAGAAGGTCAGGGTGACGGTGGAGCCGAATCCGGCCGAGCGGGTGGTCGGACGCCGGAACCGCTATGGGCGGTCGCATCGCGGACTCTCCGGGCGGGTGACCCTCCCCAGTATTCGTAAGCGCCGATCTTGGTGTCCGGCAGGACAAAGGACCTGGCCGCGATGACCGCATGAGGGCCGACCTCCACGCCGGCGGTCAGCAATGCCTGCCCCCCGATCACGGCGTTGTCACCGATCGTGACCTTGGCGAGATAGAAGCCGCGGTGGTCGAAATGGTGACAGGCGATCATGCAGTCGAAGCCGAACTGCACATTCCTGCCCGCTTCGACGAGGTAGGGGTCGAGCAACTTGACCGTGTCGCCGAGCGTGGTCGAGGAGGTGTGCGGTCCGAAGTACCGGTGGAACAGAGGGCGGAGGGGCCAGATTCTCGTGAGTACGGATGAGAACATGGCCGCCCACGGCGGATCGAATCGGGCTTTTGACAGCAGGGTGTTGAGCAGGAACACCAGCAGGACCAGAGGTGGACGACCGTCCGGACCCAGTTGGTGCAGTCCGGGGGTCGGGTACGGGATGATGATGCGAAACGCCAGCAGGGCCAGGAGATAGCCGTAGTTGAAGGCGAAGACGGCCGCCAGGAGAACCAGTATCCAGACGGCTACTGACGAGCTGCCGACCCCGAACCGAAGGATCAGCCAGATAGCCGGCCACAACCCGGCCGCCATCATGATCAGCTCGAGGATCAGCCCGACCACGAGCAGGAACCGCTTGCCCATGTCGCGGTCGACGGTTCTGCTCTGGCCGGTATTCGGAAGCTGTTCGTCCATGGTTGCGGGTTTCACTCGATTTCGTGTTCGACCAACCATCGCTCCGCGTCGATTGCGGCCTTGCAGCCCATGCCGGCCGCGGTAATCGCCTGGCGATAGACGCTGTCCACGACATCGCCCGCCGCGAAGACGCCGTCGACGCTGGTCGTCGTGCGGTACGAGTCCGCCAGCTTGATGTAGCCCTTCTTGTCCAGCTCGAGTTGCCCCTCGAGAAACGCCGTAGCCGGCGTGTGCCCGATGGCCATGAACAGGCCGCCGACGGGCAGATCGCTGACTTGGCCGGTGACCGTGTCCTTGAGTTTGAGGGCCCTGATCCGGTCCTGTCCGAGGACATCGATCGGGATCTTGTTCCAGAGGATCTGGATCTTGGGGTTGCCCAAGGCCCGCTGGGCCATGATCTTGCTGGCCCGGAGCTGGTCACGGCGATGGATCATGTAAACCTTGCCGGCGAACTTGGTGAGGTAGCTTGCCTCCTCGACGGCCGAGTCGCCGCCGCCCACGACGGCGACCTCCTTGCCGCGGAAGATCGGCAGGGCACCGTCGCAGATGGCGCAGGCGCTGACGCCGCCGCCGGTCCGGGCGAGCCGCATCTCGTTCTCGAGCCCCAGCCAGTTGGCGGTCGCGCCGGTGGCCACGATGAGGGTGTTCGTCTCGATGACGGAGTTGTCCTCGCCGATGACCTTGAACGGCCGGCAGGACAGATCCACCCGCTTGCAGTCGTGGTACTTGTAGGAATGTCCATCGTCGGGGTTGGAGACGTCCGGGGTCTGCCCTTCGTCCGTCTGGACGCGGGTTCCGAAACGGACCGCTTGCTGCTCGAGGTAGCTCATGAGTGTGGGGCCGGTGACGCCTGTTGGGAAACCCGGGAAGTTCTCCACTTCGGTGGTCAGCATGAGTTGCCCGCCGGGGAGGATGGTGGCGGGGTCCTGTTTAGGACGTCCGGCGAAGACCAGGGGCTCCAGATTGGCCCGGGCGGCATAGATGGCCGCCGTCCAACCCGCGGGCCCGGATCCGATGATGACGAGTTTCTCTGGCATGGAGACCTCTATGCGGAGACGACGGTCCGGGGGCCTCAGCATGGCGCGACGACGGCCTCCCCTGGTTGGGGTGACGCTTCGATCGGGTGGCACGGAGGCCCACTCGTGCCTCGGGATTCTAAATGGCTTTGTGGTTAGCGTCCACCCGGCTGGGTGGCGGATGGACGCAGCTCCAGCGTCGCCATGAGCGGGAAATGGTCCGATGGATACCGGTCCCCGCGATGGTCGCGGATGATCTCTGCCTCGCGGACCCTGATGTCGGGCGGCACGAGGATGTAGTCGATCTTGTCTCCGGTGGTGCGACCCTCGAAACCGTTGAACGTGCCGACGACCTTCTGGTCGGGATGGGCGACGCGAAACGTGTCGACCAGTCGTGGCCAGGGCCGAGCCTCCGCGCTCGTTGCGGAGGGCCCTGCCGCGGGGGCGGTGCTGGTCATCATGCCCTTGGCCAAGGCGAGGGTTGGATTGTCCTCGCCGGCGTTGAAGTCGCCCGTCAGAACGAACGGTTCGGGATGAGAACGGGCGCGGATTCGCTTCAGGATCAGCTGGATTCCTTTCTCGCGGGCCGGTTGTGATTGGTGGTCGAGGTGGGTGTTGAACACGTAGAAGCCCGGTCCCGGGGGCAGGGCGGTCCGGTCGGCGTTCTCGCCCCTCGCCTCGAGGAATCTGGCCCAGGTACAGACGCGAGTGATGTTGTTGCCCCAATGCTTGGAACCGGGCACCTCGGGTGTATCCGAGAGCCAGAACGTGTCGTGCTCGTCCAGCTTGAAGCGGTCGCGCCGGTAGAGAATGACGCTGAATTCGCCCTTCGCCTTGCCGTCGTCCCGGCCGACGCCGACCTCCTCGAGGCCCGGCACCGCCCTGCGAATCTCGTCGATCTGGAAGCGCAGGGCTTCCTGCAGGCCGAGGATGTCGGGCTTGTGCCCGCGGATGATCTCGAACACCATATCTCGGCGATTCTCCCAGCGGTTCTCACCGTCGTTCGCCGTGCCGTAGCGGATGTTGAAGGTCATGACCCGGACGTCGGCCGGTGTCGACGGCGCGGACGCAGGGGGGGGCAAATCGGCCGGCGTCTGAGCGACAGCCGCCCACACCAGAGTCAGTATGCAGGATGCTCGCATGGGGCCTCGGGAGGTTTACTTGAGTTCGATTCCCTTGAGCCGGCTCTTGAGCTTCTCGGCCTGGTCGCCGGCGTGCTCGAGGGCCAGATGGAAGTCAACCCACTCCTCCGTGACCAGCCGGTGGAGTGAGTCCACATAGGTGACGCACCCGATCTCCTTCATCGCCGGTTTCTCCATCTCGGCGATCGCGTCGATGTAACGGCGTTCGCGGATGTACCGGCGGGTCAGGGGGTTCGGGATGAAGATCTCGTAGGCCGGAACGACGTCGATCCCGGGCTTGAGGCAAGGCAGAAGCCGCTGGTTAATGATCGCGGCCAGGTTGTCGGCCAGGGTGCCCAGGATTCGCTGTTGTTCGGTCGTGTCGTAATAGGCCAGGATGCGGTCGAAGGCCTGTCCGGCGCCTTCGCAGTGGAGGGTGCCGTAGATCAGGTGGCCGGCCTGGGCGGTCTTGAGGGCGGCCTCGAGCGAGGCCCGGTCGCGCATTTCGCCGGCCAGGCCGACGTCGGGGTCCATGCGGACCAGGTTACGGAGGGCGATATCCTCGTTGGGGATGCCGTCCTCGCCGATTTCGATTTGAACCACAATCGATTTCTTCGCGGTGTAGACGTACTCGATGGGGTCTTCGATCGTGACCACCTTGCGGTGGAAGTTGCGGTTGATGTGGTCGAGCATGGCCGCGATCGAGGTGGTCTTGCCGCTGCCGGTCGAGCCGGACATGACCACGAAGCCGCGGTGGCCCTCGGCGATGTCGATGTAGTTGTTGGGCAGGTTGTAGGCCGAGAAGTCCTTGATTTCGTCGAACCGGCGGAGGGAGATGCTTCGTCCGATGAATGCCTCGACGATGTTGACGCGGAAGCGGTTGCGGTCCAGGTGGTAGGACATATCGATGCAGTGGTTGCGGTTGAACCGTTGCCGCTGGTTCTCGTTCATCATGGCGGTGGTGATGAGGATGAGGTCGTTGGGGGTGAGCGGCTTGGACTTCACGCTGCGGATGACCCGCTCGATGCGGTAGTCTGGGGGACGGCCGGGGTTCAGGTGCAGGTCGGTGGCCTTGGGGCGGCCGGGTGCGGTCTCCATATTGCGGAGGAGCATCTCGAAGACCGCGCGGGCGTTCTGCTCGGTGATTCGGAGGTCGGTTCCGCCCTGGCCGGCAGCGGTGTCACCGCTCCTGGCTTCCGCGGATGCGGAGACATCGGATCCACCTGGGGAGATGGGGCCGGAGTCGTTTTCCGGCGATCGTGACGCGGATTCGGCAGCCATACTACTTCCTTGTCTTGAGGGGAATGGACACTCGTAGGCTTGATTCTAACCAGGGGGGGCAAGGTCGTCAAAGCCGCGCGTCGGCCCTTTACGGGCGGCCGGGGTTTTCTACAATGGGACCATGATCGTCGCCCACGTGCGGCATGCCGACGGTACCTCGGACGTATACAACTCGCTGATCGAGGCCGCGAGGTCCCTGCGCGAAGCTGAGGCTCAGATCTGGCTGGATATCGAGGAGCCGGATGAGTGGACCCTGGCCCTGCTGGGCGAGGCCTTCTCGCTCCACCCCCTGGCGATCGAAGACTGCCTTCACGGCGAGCAGCGGCCGCACATTGATCCCTACGACGGCTACATATTCTTGGTCGTGCACGCCCCGATTCTCAACGAGGACAAGGAGTTCCTGGGCACGCGGGAACTGGCCCTGTTCGCGTCTTCGCTTTTCGTGGTCACGATTCACCACGAGGCCCTCGAAGCCCTCAGGGTTGTTCAAAGCCGCTGCCAGCGTGATCCGGAGAATGTCCTCGGGCGCGGTATGGACCATTTGCTCCACATGATCGTGGATGGTCTGATTGACGGCTATCAACCCCTGCTGGAGCGGCTGGAGAGCGAGGCCAGCAAGCTGGAGGACGAGGCCCTGTTCGATCCCCAGGACGACATCCTCGAGCGCATCTCCGATTTCCGCGGGCAGCTGATGCAGGTTCGCCGTTACCTCACTCCCCAGCGCGAGGCCGTTGGACAGCTGGCCCGGGGTGAGTACTCTTTCATCGGCAAGAACATCCGGCCGTATTTCCGCGACGTGCTCGACCACCTGACCCGGCTTGCAGAGGAAATCGACCTCTACCGCGAGCAGATCGTCAGCGCCCGCGAGCTGTTCATGTCCTCGATGTCCCAAAGAACCAATGAGACGGTGAAGCTGATGACCATCTTCGCGTCGATCATGCTGCCGTTGACGCTGGTGTCCGGGATCTACGGAATGAACTTCAAGCGGCTCTGGCCGCCCGTCGACCATCCTTTCGGGTTTTGGATGGTCATCGGGGGAATGATCGTGCTGAGCGTGATTTTGCTCGCCGTTTTTCGGCGGCGGGGATGGCTGTAGCCGGTCAGCAGACGGTCACGACCAAGCCCTCGGGGTTGACCGCGAAGTTGAAGAACCGGGCACGGGGGTTGGGGGGCGCATCCTCGAGATCGCGACGCAGATGGACCGCGTCTTCCGCCGAGCGGCAGACCAGGAGCATGAATCCGCCGCCGCCCGCTCCGATCAGTTTTGCCCCGTGCACATGGGGTCGAACGCGGGCCATTAGGGACTCGACCTCGGCATTCGTCGAGTTCGGGTCGAGTTCCTTGTTCAGCTCCCATGCGGTCGTGACCAGCCGGCCGAATGCCGCCTGATCCTTGCGTGACACGGCATCGGCCATGCTCGGAGCCAGGGCGTGGATCCGGTGCAGCGTGGCCATGGCGTGGCGGTTGCGGTCCAGATACCGGCCGACGACCTGCTCGAGGATGTTCTTGGCCAGGCGGGTGATCCCGGTGTAGTACAGGAGCGTGGTTCGGCCGTTGAGATGCGGGTCGAGTACATCGGGCGGCAGGAAGTGGATGGCGGCGTCGGGGACCAGGCCGGCTCGGCTTCGGATGATCTTGGCTCCGCCGACGGAGCCGCCGATCTGGTCCTGCCAGCCACCGCCGGTGGTCAGCGCCTGCTCCAGTCGAAGGACGTCGTGAAACAGGTTGCGTTCGGTGGGTGTCTTGCCCAGCACGCGTTGGATGACGGCGAGGGTCACTGCTCCCATGATACTCGATGTTCCCAGCCCGCTGCCCTTGGGGATAGCGGCCAGGGTGGTCAATTCGATCCCGCCGCCGAATTGCCGCAGCATCTCCGGGAGGGTGATGCCCGGCGGCCAGGCCGCCGCGTCCGGCGAGAATCCGGAGAGGGCCAGGGCCGCTTTCGCCAGGGCGAACTCGCTGCCCGGCTGGCGGTAGTCCAGCAGGGTTGCCAGGTCGCTGACCTCGAGGGTGACCCCCAGATCGATGGACGAGATGCGGATCACCGGTCGTGGGATCACGCGGGCATACGCCTGGATGGGGGGCTGTCCGTTGAGGTTGACGGCCGCGTTGACCACGCACCCGCCGTGTTCGAGCGAGTAGGGGGGGGTGTCGCTCCAGCCGCCGGCGACATCCAGCCTCGCGGGCACGCGTCCCCAGACGATCTCATCGCTGCGCAGCGCCTGGCGCGGAGGGGGTGGCAGTTCGCCTCCGCTGGCGAGGATGGTTCGGCCCAGACCCCTGAACGCGGCGGCGTGCAAGCCCTCGGACCAATCGCGAACCGGCTGCTGCAGCCCCGGCTTCATCTCGATGGACTGCAGCCATGCCTGCTGGTAGGGCGTCAGTTGCTGTTTGAGAGAAGGGAGGGCGGTCGCCAGCGGGATTTCGGGTTGGGCGGTCATTTGCTCCAGGGCGCTGCCCAGGGTATGAACGACGCGTGGGAAGACGAGCGACTCGAGGCCGCCCAACCCGCGTGAGGTCCCGTCGTGATGCCACTGGGCCTCGGCCAGCACGGCCGCAACCCACGCCGCCGGATCGCGAGATTCCGCCAGGATGGCGGCGAGGTCCGATGCGGAGAAACCGCTGTCCAGGCGGAATGTCTTGCGGAGCGAGCCGCGGATTTGCGCCGCCCGGATGTCGAGCCGCCGTTCGAGGAACGCTTTCGGGTCGGCCAGGTTCGCCATCTGGCTCAGGCTGTAGCGATCCGCCGTTCGCCATCGAGCTTTCTGCTCGGCGGACGCTTGGTTCGGCTCGAACATCCAAAGCCAGTTCCGCCAGCCCTGCGGGTTGGTCTCGGCGGGAAATACACGCGCGTTCCACAACGTTCGCTGGCTGTCTGGCAAGCCGGGCTCCCAGAGCTGGTCAGCGCCGGTCCCGGCGGCGGCCAGCCATTCCGACGCCGGACGCCCGCAGAACGTGGCCCCGGCGGCCATCGATTCCTTGAATGTGTCCGGAATGCCGTAGCAGCGGACGAACCACACGATCCGGCCGTCGGCGGTGCGTCCGCTGAGCACGTCCAGGCACGCTCCCGCCGGCAGCGAGAGCGGAGTGTCGATGTCCACGCCGATGACCAGGTTTTCTCCACCGAGAGTCAGCGGGGCCCGGATGCGGCAGCCCTCGACCCAGGCGTTTCCGCCGATCATCTGCCCATCAGCGACGGTCTCGGTGGTGACATCGAGAATCGTGTGGGGGACGAGCGTGCCCTGGTCATGCTGCAGGAGGGCGTGCCCGCTGTGGATAATCTGGCGACTGGTCCCGAAGTGCAGGAATCCGCATCGCGGCAGGACGTTGACACGGAAGGGTACTTCGTGCAGGCCTTCGAAGATCCGCTTCAGGTTCTCGATGTCCCAGGTCGATCCCGCTCGGCGGACGGAATCGAGGTACGATTCGAAGCGGGTTGCCTGGCCGAGCGCGCAGCAGATCTCTCGATAGAAGTCCAGCCCGCGGTTCTCGATGATCTCGGTCACGTCGGCAGCGAGATGGGCCCGGCCGCCAGCGACGGACAGCCCGAAAACGGACAGCAGTTTCGCGGCCGTCCGGGCGTCAAGATGAGTGACGCCGATGTCGAGTACGGTTTGGCCGTAGGCATCGATGGCCCCCTCGGCCTGCTGCTCGGCGAGCGGGGGTTTCTGCAGGAACCGTCGTACGCCACTGCCCTCGTCCCGGCAGAAGACGCCGTGCCCGGTCGCCTGCTCCGGCGTGGTGAAGCAGCCCAGGCCGGTCATCCCCGACGCAGCGAAGGTCACTTCGCTGGGATCGAACCGCAGGAGCACGTCCCCGGAGTTGATGACGATCTGCCCGGCCTCGCCAGCCGCCATAGGCAGGGCCAGGTAGGTCGACAGCTGCCGATCGAACAGGGTTGCGGGCAGGCACGAGTCGCTGTCTCCCGGCACGGGGATGAAGAGTTTTCCGCAGACCCCGTAGGCCGGCAGCCGGCGGGAATCCCCCCCCGCGTGGACGATCAGCACCCGCAGCCGCTCGAACACGCGGCAGGGATCCTCGATGCCTGTTCCGCACAGCGAAGTCCCGGATCCGTTCCCCGGGCCTGGACTAGACCGGCTCAGCAACTCCAGGAGGCAGTACAAGGTGCTGCCGCCGCTTCCGACCCGCCTGCCGCCGGGGTCCGGAACGACCAAGACTTCGCGGACGCCGGCGAGCAGGCCCAGTCTCGCGCGCAGGGCCAGTTGTGTCCGGTACGCCGCCGCCTGCGTTTCGTTCGCGGCGGTGACGATGAGGAAATCCCAGACGGCCGACGGCGAATGCTCGTGACGGCTCTCCATGCCTCACTCCGGACGATCCAAGACGCCATGCCCGCTCATCTTTGAGTCTTCTTTCTGCGGGTTCATGTTAGCGTCCGCTTCACTGCGGGTCGAGTACAAAGGGAGAGCCCTCCGGTCTGACGCAGGCCGAAGGGCTCGTCATATCGCCCACCGGCATTCCCTTGGAGCCCATCTCGTGAGGTGTAGGACCGGCGTCTTGGCGGTCAAGTGACAGGCTGGAGGCCCGTCGCACACTCCCCGATGAGATAGGTTTCTAGGCCGGCTTGCGGAGCATGATCCGGCTGTCGGCTACCGAGCAGCCGGAGCCCTTGGGATGGACGATGAGCGGGTTGATGTCCATTTCCGAGATCTCCGGATGGTTGCAAACCAGGGTTGAGAGCCGCAGGAGGGTGTCCACGATGCCCTCGATGTCCGCCTTTGGCTGGCCGCGGAAGCCGTCCAGGACCTGGAACGAGCGAATGTGATGGACCATACGCTCGGCGGAGATTCGCCACATTGGAGCCAACCGGAAGGAGACGTCCTTGAGCACCTCGACCATCGTGCCGCCCAGGCCGAACATCATCAGGGGGCCGAACCGAGTGTCCCGGCTGGCTCCGAGGATGACCTCGACGCCCTTGCCGGCCATTTCCTCGATGAGGACGCCGTCGATCCTGGCGTTCGGCACGGTCTTCCTCACGTTGGCGTGGATCTTGTCGTAGGTGGTCCTGGCCTCGTCCGGCCCGTTGACGTTCAGGATCACGCCGCCCGCGTCGAACTTGTGGATCACGTCGGCGGACATGACCTTCATGACGACCGGCTTGCCGATGTTGTTGGCGATGGTGGCCGCTTCACCCGCCGACCGGGCCGTTCCGCTCTTGAGCAGAGGCAGTCCGTAGCACTCCAGGATCGGGCGGCACTCGGCCTGAGTCAGGTAGCGCTCCTTGTGGCCATCGAGGCATCCGGCCACCAGTCCCCTGGCCTTCTCCACCTTGAGGTCGGTGAAGGTGGGCATCTGGCGCCGCGGAATGTCCATGTTCTCGACCAGCCGCACGGCCGCCGCCAGGCTCTTCACCCCGTCTTCGGGGAAGGCGTAGTTGGGCACACCCGCCGCCCGCAGGATGGCCGCGCCCGGGGCGACGTCGCGGGCGCCCATGAAGGAGCAGACCACCGGTTTGTCGATGCCCTTGAGGATGCCCGGGAGGACCGACGCGGTCTCCTCGACCTCGGTGACCGACTGTGGGGTCAGGATGACCAGGCCCATGTCGACACCGGGGTCATTGAGGACCTCGTGAGCTGCAGTCTTGTAGCGGTCGGAGCGAGCGTCTCCGATCACGTCGATCGGGTTTCGCAGTGAGGCGGAGTCGGGCAAGGCGCCCTTGAGCTTGTTGCGAGTCTGCTCGGTGATTTCGGCGAGCTTGAGTCCGCACTTGATGGCCGCGTCCGTGGCCATGATGCCGGGCCCGCCCGCGTTGGTGATGATCGCAATCCGCTTGCCCTTGGGCAGCGGCTGGGTGGTGTAGAGGGCCGCGTAGTCGAACAACTCGGCGATCGTATCGACGCGCTGCACACCGCTCTGAGCGAGCAGTGCGTCGTAAACCGAGTCGGAGCCGGCCAAGGAGCCGGTGTGACTGCTGGCCGCCTTGGCCCCTTCCGGTGAGCGACCGGACTTGAGGCACAGCATCGGCTTGCGTGTCTCCCAGAAGATGTCGCGGGCGGTCTCGATGAACTGCCGGCCGTGGGTGATGTCCTCCAGGTACATGGCGATGACCGCGGTCTGAGGATCTTTCGCCAAGTAGGCGAGGAGGTCAATCTCGTTCACGTCGGCCTTGTTGCCGAAGCTGATGAACTTGCTGAAGCCCATGTGCCGTTCCTCGGCGTAGTCCAGCACCGAGCAGCAGAGAGCCCCACTCTGGGACACGAAGGCCAGGTTGCCGTGCGCGGGCATCTTCCGCCCGAAGGCGGCATTCATCTTGATCCTCGGGTCCGTGTTGATTACGCCCAGGCAGTTCGGTCCGACCAGCGGAACACCCGCCTGCCGCACTCGCTCGGTCAGCCTGGCCTCCAACTCCGCGCCCTTGGCCCCGACTTCCTTGAAACCGGCGGAGATCACCACGAGTCCCTTGATACCCAGGGAGAGGGCTTCCTCGGTCGTGTCCATCACCGCCTTGGAGGGGACGATCATGACGGCCAGGTCCACGCCGCCCGGGATTTCGCTCAGCGACCTGTAGGCGTGGACGCCCAACACATGGGGGCTCTTTGGGTTCACCGGGTACACCGAACCGTCGAAACCGCTCAGAAGCAGGTTCCGGAAGATGTCGTTGCCCACCGTGCCCGGCCGGGTCGATGCTCCGACCACGGCGATCGACTTCGGACAGAAAATGGCGTCAAGCTTATTCCCCGATACCCCGGTGCCCATGACAGTGTCTCCTCAGGTACAGATCGTCGGCTGCGAATACAGCGCGACCGGTCGCGCGTCGACGCGGCGCGATCGTCCGGCACTTTAATAAGAACACTTCCCCTGACGGCTACCCATCGGTGGGCCGACCACTGCGGGACCCCTACGGTGTGGACTGCCGCTCGCCTCGGCCGGCACGTTGGTCGGGTCTGGGCAGACCCGCACGCACGCGTCCGACCGTCTCCGGTCACCAACCTCGAACCCACACCATGCTAGCTGTCGACGGGCGGGGCTGTCAATGTATGGCCTCGAGGACCTGGTCTGGTTCACGCTGGCTGAGGGAACCCGGACCCCAAGGGGGACGATCTGAGTTGCGTTCTTGAATGGGCCGGCAGGAGGAGTGATGCTGGACGTATCGTCGCCTGGGGGTGGTGCGGTCGCATCCGGATGGCTGAGATCGAAGCGACGGTCCGGCCTGGCAGGGCTCGACACGGGTTCGGTTGTGGTGCGCGCGGTGCTATGATGAGGTGATGGGCTCCAGCCGACGACGCTACCAGGAATACACCCGGCAGCTGAAGGAATCCCGCCGGAGCCGCAGGATTCCGCTCTCGGGCAGGGGTTCGAACCAGAGGAATCGGTCTTTCGGCCGGTTGTTCGCCGAGTTCCTTTGTCTGCTGCGCGGGCACAGGCTGACCATCGGGCTGGCCGTGGCCGCCCTGACGGCGGGGACGCTGCTCAAGCTGATCCCGTTGTACAGCACGAAGATCGTGCTGGACAACGTCCTGGCCGGTCATCCTCTTCCGCCGACGTGGCCGTCCTGGCTGCAGTTGCCCGCTGATCGACGGATGTTGCTGACCGTGGTGGCGATCGCCACGGTGGTCATTTCGGTGTTGGCGCTGGTCATCAACACCTGGAGCCGGTGGCAAGCGACGCGGGTCACCAAGCGCGTCCAGGTGTCCGTTCGCCGCAAGGTGTTCGATCACGCCGCGCGCCTGCCCCTGCATCGCGTTTACGAACTCAAATCCGGAGGCGTGGCCAGCATTCTCCGGGAGGATGCCGGCGGGATCGCCGACCTCGTCTTCGCCATGCTCTTCAATCCCTGGCGGGCCGTCATCCAGCTGCTCGGAAGTCTGGTCATTCTCGTGTGGGTTGATTGGCGGTTGCTGCTCGGGTCCATGACCCTTATTCCCATCGTGCTGGCGACGCACAGTGCGTGGCTCAACCGCATCCGGCCGCTTTACCGCGGGGTCCGGGCTACGCGTCAGCACATCGACAGTCACGCCACGGAGACGTTCGGCGGCATGCGTGTGGTGCGCAGTTTCTCCCGCCAACGAACCGAGTCGGGTCACTTCGTTCGCAACACCAACACGATGATCCGGCAGGAGTTGCTGGCGTGGTGGTGGATGCGCGGCGTCCAGCTGGTATGGGCGATGCTCATTCCGGCTGCTTCCGCGGTTCTGCTGTGGTACGGCGGGATGCGAATTCTGGACGACATGGAGGGTGTCCAGGCCGGCACGCTGGCCCTGGTTGACGCCTTCACGGTGGGCGATCTGGTCATGTTTCTTGGCTACCTTGTTGCCCTGCTCTCACCGCTGGAGACGCTGGCCGAAAGCGCCACCGGTATCCAGAACAATCTTGCTGGGCTCGATCGTGTCCTGGATCTCATGGCCGAACCGACGGAGATGCCCGCCCGTCCCGGTGCCATCCTGGTCTCGCGGGACGGGGTGCGAGGACGCCTCACGCTGCGTCAGGTCTGCTTCGCCTACCCCGGCCAGGCCAAGCTGGTGCTCAGTGGCGTCAGTCTGGATGCGGCTCCAGGGGAGATCGTCGCCCTGATCGGTCCCAGCGGTGCCGGCAAGACCACGCTGTGCAATCTCATTGCCCGGTTCTACGATCCGGTGAACGGAGCGATCGAATTGGATGGTGTGGACCTCCGCGAGATCGAGGTGGAGAGCTACCGCCGTTTGCTCGGCATTGTTGAACAGGACACGTTCCTGTTTGACGGGACCATTGCGGACAACATCGGCTACGGTCGCCGCGGGGCCGGTGCTGCAGAGATTGAGGAGGTGGCCCGACTGGCGAATGCCCACGAGTTCATCACGGCGATGAAGGACTCCTACCAGACGCTGATCGGGGAGCGTGGTGTGAGACTCAGCGGCGGGCAGCGCCAGCGGATTGCCATCGCCCGGGCTCTGCTGGCCGACCCGCGCATTCTCATCCTGGACGAGGCCACCAGCAACCTCGACACGCACAGCGAGCGTCTGATCCAGGCAGGACTGGAGACGTTGCTGGCCGAACGGACGAGCTTTGTCATCGCCCACCGCCTCAGCACCATCGTGCACGCCGACCGGATCGTCGTCCTCGATCACGGCCGCGTGGTCGAGCAAGGTACCCACCACGATCTGATGAGTCGGAGCGGTCGATACCGGCAGATGCTCGAGATGCAGGCTCAGCCGATTCCCGGCTCGTCTTGACCGGCTCACCGACGATCAGGCCGCTGCTGCGTGCCCAGCCGTTCCGGCCGTCTTGGCCTGTCGCCTCGGGCCGTGCCTTGGAAGCTGTTGCCACCCATCGCGGCATGCACTGGCTCGGCCGGTCGTCGATGGCCAAACGGACGCCCACCCTCAGCGGTTTCCGCCGGAAGAGCGCGGCCGAGCACAGTGCGGTTGCCAATCGGAGCCCTGGTTTGGCACCGCCCACAGGCCGGCGGAGCCACCCTTGGCCAGCTTGGGCTGCTGGCGGTTGGCCCATGCCCGTCCTGGCCGCGAACCCGGCCGCCCGCGTTTTTTGCAAGTGTTTGAGCCGGAAGGAGTTGTGAAACACGCGGCGTTGGCTTCATGCCCTACGGGAGCTCGGGAGTGTCAGATCCTCCGCCTCCGCCTTATGATCGTTGACACTCAGTCTTGGAGGTGCATGCCATGAAGCGCCGGGCTTTCACTCTCATCGAGGTGTTGGTGGTGGTCGCGATCATCGCTCTGTTGATCGCCGTCCTGATCCCGTCATTGGCTCGTGCCCGAGAGCTCTCCATGCGTGCCGTCTGCCAGAGCAACACGCACCAGTTGGGCCTGGGTTGGACGATCTATGCCGCGGACTTCAGGGGTAACCTGGTGAGCGGGGTGGCCGCCTACTGGGTGGACAACCAGGGCTGGGTCAAGCAATACGGCAACTGGGACCAGCGCAATAGCGCCACCTTCTCGGCGGCTGCTTTCACGAAGGGCATCCGGGAAGGCGCCCTGTTCAAGTACGTCCGCAACGTGGACTCCTATCATTGCCCGGCCGTCAAGAAGGGCTACGAGACCCTCACGTATAGCACGACTATCGCCATGAATCCGTCGACGCCGACCAACACTTTTGAGAACTGGACCGCCTGGACAGGGGCATACGCGGACGGGCGGATTCCCCGCAATATCGGCCACATCGCGAGGCCGTCGTCGCGCATCGTCTTTCTGGACCATTTTCCCGAGGACGCCGACTTCCTCTGGGCGATTTACTATGATGCGCCTCAGCTGTGGAACCCGATCCCCGGTCGCCACACCAAAGGCACGGTTATGGCTTTTGCCGACGGCCACTCCGAGTACTGGCGATGGACAACCAAGAAGATGAGAGCCGCCGCGGGCGAGACCTGGGAACAATGCACCGATCCCGGCCTCCTGCGAGGCGACCGCGATTTCATCCGCCTCTATCTGGCCACCTGGGAGAAGAAGGGGCCGCACGGATATCCCGGCGCCCTGTGACCATCGCGACCGTCCCCAGGCACTTCGCCGTGCATCCGACTCCCGTCGGGTGATCAGACCGTCCGGATGCTCCGGGACAGGCACGCGCTGAATCCGTCCGGAACCGGGCAGCTGGCCCGGCCTATCCCGACTCCAGCGGGCTCGCCGCCGGAAACGAAGCCAAGAGGCTCGGGAGCACTCGTATCACACTTTCGGGAACTGCTGGGGCAGGGATCTGGAGAACACCTCGTTGTGGGACGACACCCGGCTGTTCGTTGGGTATGTTGGCTGGGTGGGGAGCCGGTTGCGTTGTCGCGCCGCGTTGCTTGCGGCGAGTTGGCGGACGGAGTGAACGGGACGGAGCCGGAGGCGGTTGGGCGGAGTTATCCACAGGTTTGGGCGATCGCCCCCGCTTTTGGCCCACCGGACCCGCAGTTTGAGCGCAGGTTCACCGGAGAACCGAGGCCAGCCGGCATTAGGGAGAGCCCACAGGCAGCCGGGTTTCAGGCCAGACGCTTGTGACGCAAGGCCTGAGCGATCGTTGTCAGCCGCATCTTACCCAGCGTGCCCTCGTGCCGCGGAGCGGAGGCCAGTAGTGTGGCCATGCCGGCATGCGCCACCATGACCGCCCCGAGGTGGGCGTGGAAACGCCGAGCCCCCACGATGTTCCCATCATCGGCTCCCCAGAACACCTTGATCCGCGCGTTCACCCGCTCCACTGCCGTCCGCCCCTTGTACAGCCGTTCAAATTGCTTGGTCGCCCGCGGGATGGGTGGGAACCGCCGCAGGTCGATCTCCTGCTTGACCCGCACGGTCAGTCCGTAGTCCTTGCCGGCGTTGCAGACCTTCTCGCTACGACACGGCCATCCCTGATGACGGGCCGGACAACGATACTTGAGTGTGCCCCGGGCCGGTTCATGGCCGATGTAACTCATCGGGTAACGCACCGGCGGGTCGCTCACCTTGTCATAGCAGTACATCGTCCCCGCCTCATCGTGGACCATGTTGGTGTCGGCGCCGTGCCCGGGCAGCAGGCGCTCCAACTCTTCCTTCCACAATGCGCGATTCTGTATCACCGGGCGGATGCCCCGCGCGTGCAGTAACTCGTGCGTCTTGACGTCATCGGCCGCCTTGTCGAAGGCCAGCGTTCGGATGCGCCTGGCCGGCAGGTTCGCCTGGGCCGAGTCCAGCACCTCCGGCAACGCGTCGCTGTCGGCCGTCTTGGTGCTGGTAATACGGTAAGCCAGAATCACTTCATGCTTCACGTCGACCAGCAAATGAAACTTGTACCCGAACCACTCCACCACGTGCGTGACCCGCCCGGCTGCGTCGACGTATTCCTTCCGTCCGCCCGCAGGCTCGGGAAGATCATGCCTGGAATCCCCTTTCTTCTTGCTTTGCTCCCGGCGGGCGTTGAGCGCCGAGGCGTCTCCCGCCGTGTGCACCCCCAGGTCCGACACCACCTGGCCCAGCCGGCGGAGCATCTGGTCAAACACGCCGTGCAGCAGCGACAGGTGCGGCTCTCGACCCAGCACATCCAGGAACCGCGACAGGTTCCACTTCCGGGGAACGCCCGCTTCCGAGTCGATCCCGATCACCGCCCGCAACCCCGCATTCCGCCGTAACTCGCCCAGGCAGGACTCGATACTGGGATGGCGCAGCACGATGGTCAGCAGCAGCGTCCCCCACAACACGGACACCGGATAGTCGTCGCGGCCCCGTCCGCGCCACGCGCTGAGGGCCTCAAGCAACGCGGCGTCCGGTACCGCCGCCAAGAACTCCCGGATGGTCGCCAGGCTCGGGCTGTCCTCCAGGGCCTCCCATGCAAACAGCGGCTGAGTCATCAGGATACGCATCCATGCACCTCTTCGGACTGTCTGGTAGCCGTCCACCCAACAGCCGGTATTTAACATCGCAACCGATCCCCGAGTCAAGCGGTGGGTGGTCGAAAAATCGAAGAAATAAACTGCATGCGCCACCGGTGCAGCCGAAAACCGCCCCTTGTGCGGGTATGCCCTCCGCGCCACATCGCCAGAACGCCCGCCCAGCAGGCGCAATCGCACATCGCAACCGGCTC